>Ga0209648_10005601_pt1 | contig 10769 bp, 5 predicted proteins | sample GraSoi2013_115cm_FD_185830 | JGI IMG/M metagenome (GOLD analysis project Ga0209648, IMG submission 185830) | Grasslands soil microbial communities from the Angelo Coastal Reserve, California, USA - Sample 9_17_2013_115cm (SPAdes) (version 2) | ecosystem: Environmental > Terrestrial > Soil >...
GCATGAAGAGCGCGCCGTGCCACTCGAACACTACTACTTTCTCGATAATAAGCTGCACCTGGTGGAGGATGCCGAAGGTAACCGTGTCGAACGTTTCCCCAACGTGGGCGGTGAGGCTCGCATGGCCAGGCTGGCGGGGCGCAACCGCACCTACACCTTCGGCGATGATGAAGACGACGAAGGCCGGTGGGATGAAGACAACCAGGAAAGCAATAAGAAAAAACGCCGAGCGGCCAGGGGAGCAAACGCGGCTGGTGAGGACTCCACTTCTAGCATATCCAGGGCGAAAGAAGACCAGGGCAGCGATTCCCAGCGCCCTGTGGAGCATAAAACGCCTGAGCCGAGCGAGATACTGACAGCCCTGCGCGATGCCGATTTATTGCCCTGCCTCTATTTCCTACCAGGCAGAAAGGTGGTTGAAGAAGCGGCCATGAGCGCTTCACTCCACCTGTTTACCACGCCTGAAGAGCAGGAGCTCATCAAAGATGAGGTCGGCATATGGCTGGAGCACCTGCCCAAAGAAGATCGCAATCTACAACAGGTGCATGACCTCGCACAGATCCTGCCCCGTGGGCTGGCTTTCCACCATGCCGGCCTTTTACCCGGCTTGAAGGTCTTAGTGGAAACCCTCTTTGCGCGAGGACACGTGCGAGCGGTCTTTGCGACCGATACGCTGGCGCTTGGTATCAATATGCCTGCGCGAGCCGTCGTCGTTGGCAGTCTGAGCAAATTTGATGGACAAGAAATGCGCCTGCTCACTCCCAATGAATATCGCCAGTTGACAGGGCGCGCAGGCAGGCGTGGCATGGATGTGCAAGGAGCTGCAGTCATTCCTTATTCGCCCTGGGAGCCGTTTGAAGAGTCCTTCCAGCGCATCACGGCTGAGTTGGTGCCGGTTACCAGTTCGTTTGTCATTCGCTATAACTCGGTGCTGAATCTCTGGCGTCCCGGTGATATCAGTTACCTGCGTCGCATTTGCGCATCGAGCCTGCGCGAATACCAGCGTTACATGTTATGGGAGCGCCGTGAGTCGGCGCGCCTGGAGAAACTGGAACAGCGCTATCAGAAAGGCAAGAAAAAGGGCAAGAAGAAAGGTGTATCCTCCGAAGCGGCGGCGCTGGCCATGGAAAAACGGCGTAAGCAGATTGGGGCATATCCACTCAGTCGCGCAGGCGCGGCCGAACTCGATGGCACAATTTTCGCGTTGCGCGCACTCGGCTATATTGATGAGCATGATGAACTGACGCTGCGAGGGCGCTTACTGCGCAGTATGTTCCATCCTGCAGGTATCTTGATTGTCGAAATGCTGCTAGAAGGAGTGCTCGACGGACTTTCGGCTGCTGAACTTGCTGAAGTCTGTAGCTGGTTCACTTTTGATAGCGACCGCCGGCTGAATAATCATGGCATACTGAACACACGTCTTACGCAGGTGCGCCGCGAACTCAGGCGCGTTGTGCTGCATGTCCATGATATTGAGCAACGAGCCAGGATCAGCTTTACCCCTGACATTGTGCCTGAGTTTCATAGTGTGGCGCTCTCATGGTCGCGTGGTATGTCGCTGAGCGGCCTCTTACGCCGTATCGACCTTGCCGAAGGCGATATTTTAATGGTGCTCAACCAGACGATTGACCTGTTACAGCAGGCACAATCGGCTGTAGGCCAGGTACTCGATGCCGGGGACATATGGATGCAAGAATCGTCGTCCACACCCGCTGAGGCCGCAGCGGATGTAAATATTCCCAACAAACGTGCCAGGAAGCGTACCGATCAACTGCAGACCTATCGAGAACGCATGGAACGCTTGCGCCCTCTACTCGCACAAGCCTCCGCTTCGTTGTTGCGTGGAATTATCATTCAAAGTCGTACGGTCCCCTCCATGACTGCCTATGTAGGTAACGAAGAGCTTTCTTTCGACTCCGAAGAAGACACCGACCCCCAGGACGTAGTCGAAGGCGTCTAACCCCATTTCCTGAAAACGTCAGCAGTTACAAAACATCGAATCAACGCCGCTAGCCAGTCTATTGCGCATGATGACAGGCACAAACTTCACACCAGTTACCATTACTTTGGTCATGCCAATGAGGCCAATACATTGTCAGAAGCGAGGAAATTGGCTAACATGTACAAGCAGAGGCACATATAGTAGTTGGCAGAATACGTGCGCAAATAGATGAGCAGGCACGAGATAGAAACACCAATAAAGAAGGGGTAGAGTTATTGATGAACGCTGAAGCATTGTTAGGAACGGTAGTGGGCACCTGCACACTTCAACAACTGGTAGGGCAGGGAGGAATGGGAGCGGTGTACCTGGCTCAACAATCTCGACCTCGGCGCCAGGTAGCTGTGAAAGTATTGTTACCGGCGACCACGCTGAAACCACAACACCTGGCTGCTTTCCTGGAACGCTTCCGGCGTGAAACTGATGCTGCTGCCTCGTTAGAGCACCCGAATATTATGCCGGTCTACGAATATGGTGAACGTGGCGGCTTAGCCTATCTTGTCATGCCCTATCTAGGTGGTGGTACACTACGCGATGTGATGGAACGCGAGGGCCAGTTAGCGCTGCCCAAAGTGGTGAATTACCTGCAGCAACTGGCTGCGGCGCTGGATTTCGCCCACTCGCGGGGTGTCATTCACCGCGACGTCAAGCCGGCCAATATTTTACTCACCCCGGAAGAACGCTTGTTGCTCACCGATTTTGGACTGGTCAAGCTGCTCTCTGAGGGACAAGCGGCACGTGCGCGCCTGACCGGCGCGGGCGCGCCAGTAGGGACGCCTGACTATATGTCTCCGGAACAGGTCATGGGCTTAGAGGTAGATGGGCGTGCAGACCAGTATTCGCTGGGCATCATACTCTATCAGATGGTGACGGGAACGACGCCATTCCAGGGAGAGACGCCCATGCAGATAGCGGCACAGCAATTACACATGCAGCCCGCTTCGCCTCGCGTGTACCGTCCCGATCTGCCTATCGCGGCCGAGCGAGTCATACTAAAAGTCCTGGCAAAGCAACCCGCGGATCGCTACACGCATGCGCAAGAATTTGCAACGGCGTTCCGCCTGGCCTTGTATGCTCCTGAAATGCGGCAACAAAGCGCTCAAGTTGATGCATTTGCATCGAGCACAGGCAGCCTCACAGCTTCAGGGGTGTTCACTCCGCGCGGACTCTTTGATTCCAAATGGCAGACAGGTACGATGCCCGCGGCAAGTGCCCCGACCCAATCCACTGGCCTGCTTTCTCGAACAGGCATGTTCCCCAAGGTGGGCACAGGTTCACTGCCGGCTGCAACAGCTAGCAATGCAAACCCTATGACCCCTGGCAGTCCATTGCCAACGGCTAGGGGCGCGCAGCCAGCAATGAACCAACCGGGATCCAATGAGATGTCTCCTTCACTCAACGCTTTAATGGGTGGTAATGGGATGCCAGCCTCGTCAACCGGTGCTCAGCCGACTTTCTTGCCGCAAGGGGTGACTCAAATGTCACCGTCACTGAAAGTTACTACGGGTGCTTTGACCGTCCCAAATAACGAGCAGACTGGCCAGGCAACGATCAAACTGACGGGACCGATGAAAGTGGTGCAGGTGCCTGTTGCTGGTCAGCCGGGCCAGTTTGTTACGGGGTTGCTGCCGGCGCAGCCAGACCTGCAATCCCCAACTCCACCGCCGGCCAATGTAAAAAGTGCAAAAAAGCTGCAGAAGATAGCTACGGCGGTCGCTGTGATCCTACTGCTGGTTGGCGGTACTACCGGTGTTTTGTTCATGCGGTCTCACAGCAAGCAGGCATCGTCTACGACGTCCGCTGGTGTAATGAGTGCTTCCAATGTACAGGCAACCATGACTGCACAAGCAACGGTCACTGCTCAATCGCATATTATTCTTTCAGACTCGTTGGCCTCGAATATCCACAATTTTCCTATTTCCACCGCTGGTTCAAAAATCTATGTGTTTTCGCACGGGGCTTATCATATTACCAACAACGGAACCAGCGGCGTTGCCGCATTTTTGGAAGAAACTCTTCCTCATGGGCCACTCGGCTATAAGTTGACGATGGAGGAGATTCAGGGAGACGATACCAGCATCGATAACTCGTTTGGTATGATTATGCGTTATAGCCAGCATACCAAAGGGAATCAGGTCATTAACACGTTCTATAGCTTTGAAGTAGTCAATACCAACGGTGGGCAGTACAGATTCTACAAGTACGATAACAGCAAAGGCCCATCGGTCGACCCCTGGACAGAGGTCTGGAATCAGGCGTTTGGGCATGAGTTTCACCTGGGCCACGGCCCTGGCGCTATCAACACCATCAAAGTCTTTGCCAACGGCAACAACTTTACCTTTACGGTCAATGGGAAAACGGTGGGCCGCGCCAAGGACAACTCCTTCTCCAGCGGCACCGTCGGTATGCTTGTCAACCTGAAAGGTACCGAGGTTGCGTTCTCGAATATGCTCATCACTAATAATTAGTTGACCATTACTTAAGTCATATCTTCAAGGTCACTATATTGTCAGAACCACCCGTTATCGCTAAAATACGATAACGGGGATTCTCATAGCGGGCTTGTGTGCACCCCTAAGCAGCAGTGAGAGGAAAGTTCTGATGAATGCTCAAGCTTTGGTGGGAAAAGTATTGGGAAGTAGCACCCTGCAAAGGGTGATTGGCCAGGGAAGCGCAGGAGCAGTTTACCTGGCTCAACAGTCGCATCCTGACGGCGTAAGCCAGGTCGCCGTCAAAGTTTTTTTAAGAGCCTCCGCGCTGGATCCTCTCCAGTATATAGACTTCCTGGTGCGCTTCCAGCGTGAGATGGATGCCGTTGCCAAACTGAACCACCCACATATTCTGTCGGTACATGACTATGGCGAGTACGACGGTTTCGTGTACCTTGTCATGCCATACATTGTTGGCGAGACTCTAAGCGATATACTGGCGCGCCGGAGAATGTTGCCTTTTGCAAAGGTTATACACTACCTGGAGCAATTAGCAGCAGCATTAGATTATGCACATCAGCGCGGGGTGGTCCACCAGGATCTCAAACCCACAGACATCCTGATCACTGTTGAAGACAATTTGCTACTCACCGATTTTGCGTTGACGAAGGCGATGCCGGAGGAGATTGCGGCGCGCATACGCCTGTTTACGGTAGGCATGCTGGATTATATGTCCCCGGAACAGGTAACGGGAAAAGATGCGGATAAAAGATCAGACCTCTATTCGCTCGGCGCTATACTGTATCACATGGTTACGGGAACCGTGCCTTTCCAGGGAGAGTCGCTCATGGAAGTAGCGAAAAAACATCTCCAGGTACCTCCGCGCTCGCCCAGTTCAATACGCGTGAGTTTGCCCATTGCCGCGGAACAAGTGATGCTACGAGCATTGGCAAAGCGCCCCGCGGACCGTTATGCCCGTGCGCAGGACCTTGCCACTGCCTTTCGTTTGGCCCTGGCCGTCACAGACGCGCAGGCGGAGCATGCACAGCAACACGAGACGGCCTCGTCAAGCAGCGTAACCAGTACAAGCTTCCACTCCCCCCAGGGCTTCTTTGATCCAAAGGGGCCCTTACCAGCGGCTACCAGTGAGCAGGTCGCGAGTATATCCTCTCATACCGTTTCTACCGCTGCACCTGCTTCGTCACCATCGCTCGGTGGATTTGCCAGCTTTAAAAAGACCGCGTTACGAAGTGAACGAGCTAGAGTTAGTGAACAGGTGACGATCTCGATGCCAGTAACAAATCCAACCACGCCGCTACAAGATCTACCCTTGATTCTCGCGGTTGACACGCATCCCTCTGCTGCGCTAGCGCTACCAGGTGCTGAACAAGAAATCACAGGCGCTGTGACTACATCAGGGCAAGCGCAACTAAATTCAGGAACTGAGGCTAGGAGCGATTTTAGAATTAAGCAGCTAATGGCTCGAAGTAGAGACACGCTGCGCAAGACGCCCATTGTAGCAACATTCCAGAAGTTAATCTCACTTACAATGGTTATCTCACTTACAATGGCTCGAAGTAGAGACACGCTGCGCAAGACGCCCGTTGTAGCAACATTCCAGAGGTTAATCTCACTTACAATGGCTCGAAGTAGAGACACGCTCAATAAGCTCCTTGGGAAATTAGAAGCGCTTGCCCTGGTTATTAAATTGAAAGGCCTTGCAAAAGTCGCCCGTGTGTATGTTGCCGGTCAACTGGGCCGCTACTTTACAAGCTTGCTGTCCGTGCTTCCTACTAATCTGCCAGAAGCAAAAGCTCGCCTGCAAAGGCATTTGAAGCTTATCGGGTTGGTGATGGTTGCCCTGCTGGTATTTAGCAACGGCATATTCTGGTTTGCACACGTGCGTTCTGGTTCGACCGGCAGCACTCACAAAAGCCCGGCTGCTGCCGGTACTCCTGTTGTTGATGCTACTTTGACAGCGCAAGCTAGAGCAACAGCTAATGCAAACATTATCCTCACGGATCCTTTAAGCCGGAATATTCATGATTGGCCCGTTCTCACCAGCGGCCCAATGGTCTATGAGTTCGTGGATGGAGCGTACCATATTACTAATAACGATAGTACCAGGGAATCGCCCGCTATACTTCCAGGTCTGACGCTGAAAGGGCCGTTTGTCTATACCTTAACGATGGAAGAGATCAAAGGGGACGATACGTCTGTCAATAATGCATTCGGCATGATGTTTCGTGCTAGCATACAGACCATACATGGCAAGACGATTAGCACGTTCTACACTTTCGAAGTGTTGAATAAGCCAGGCGGTGAGTACCAATGCTGGAAATACGATGATAGCAAGGGGACGAGTGTCACTCCCTGGAGTGAACTGTGGCATCATGATTTTGGGAATGAATTTCACGAGGGTCAAGGGCCAAAAAGTATCAATACCTTCAAAATCTTCGCGAATGGCAAGACTTTTACGTTACTAGTAAATGGGAAGAAGGTCGGGACTGTGCAAGATAGCTCATTTGCCAGTGGTGAAGTTGGAATGCTGGTAAACCTGAAGGGAACTGAGGTTGCCTTCTCAAATCTGAAACTGACGTATAGTTAAAAACCTCCGGAGGCGCCCGTTGACAACTTTTTTGCTTTATCTGTCGCTTGTAATCACTGCCTCGCTGTGCATAGCGAATGCAGTTTTTGCTGTAATCTTTCGCAAAAGGCGTGTTGCCGAAATTCTGTCTTATATCGCTGCTAGCCTGGTCGAACTGATTTTTTTTGTGTTTGTGTTATTGCTTCGCCTTGGTATACTTGCCCACATTCCTTACCACCTGCCCTCAAACCTGCCTTTCACTCGCACTCAAATTGGCGTAGCCGTGGCTCTAGGTATTGGACTATTTCCCGCGGCTTACTGGCACCGTACCTCTGTATCTCAGGTGCGGGAGCGCATGTCACACGATGCACAAGTGTTGAAAGAGCGAGAAAGCGGCGTGCATGTGCGCAGCAATACTCCCGGTGAATGGTTGAATTAGGACAGGCTGAAACCCATGTCTTCAACATATTCAAGTACGTCGACTGCCATCGCAACGCATGATTTGCTGCGCGTTTTTGGGCAGAAGGCGGCAGTGAACCACCTGAACTTGACCATACAGCGCGGGGAATTCTATGGATTTCTTGGCCCTAATGGTGCTGGAAAATCGACCACCATCAAAATGCTTACGGGTCTTTTGCGCCCTACAGCGGGAACAGCATACGTGGCAGGAGTCAACGTCTGGCAAGACCCTTTGCGAGCACGCACTGTAATGGGCGTGCTTCCTGAGCACCTGAATCTCTATGAGCGCTTATCCGGTAGGGAGTTTCTTATCTTCGCCGGGCATATGTATGGCGTGCCGGAGGCCGACATCCGGCGCAGGACTGAAGAGCTATTGCACATACTGACACTTACCGATGACGCCGGTAAGCTGATTGTAGATTACTCACTAGGCATGCGTAAGAAGATTGCCCTGGCCGCAGCCCTCATCCATCGTCCCCAGGTGCTCTTCCTGGATGAACCGTTCGAAGGCATCGATCCCGTCAGTTCTCGTACTATACGCGACATTCTGCACGACCTGACACAGCACGGTACCACTGTTTTCTTCTCGTCACATATTCTGGAAGTGGTGGAGCGTCTCTCAAGCCGCATCGGCATTATCAACCAGGGGATACTGGTGGCCGAGGGTACGCTGCAAGAGTTGCGCGAGAGAGCGAGTGGAGAACAAAAAGATGCAACCCTGGAGGACATCTTCCTCAGCGTAGTTGGCGCACCCGAAGAAGTCCACAATCTGAGCTGGTTGGAGCAGGATGGGGAAAATTAATCATGGCCATACACGCTGATAAACTGCGCTGGCTCTTCTGGTTGCGCTGGAAAACCCTCACGCGTGGTTTCTCTCGCAGGCCGGCCAGCCTGGTGGGAGCTATTGTGCTATTGCTGATTGTCCTGTGGGGTGCAGGTACGATAGCCGTGGTTACCTTTCTTGCCTATCGTAACCTCACACCCCCCGCAAATTCAGAGGTATTATACCTGGTGCTGACAGGCGTGCTCCTCATCTGGATCATGCTACCCTTATTGGAGTTTACCAGCAATGAGGGGCTGGATGTCTCGAAATTGGCCCTCTTTCCGCTCACGCGGGCGGAATTGATGGCGAGCCTGTTATTCTCGACGCTGCTTGATATCCCGACCATCGGCCTTGTGCTGTTGCTTGCCGCCGTCATCGCCGGCTGGGCAGTTTCAGTACCTATGGCGATTCTGGCTTTCTTCACCATGCTCATCTTCTATGTGCTGGTCGTCGGGGTAAGCCAGTTAGTGCTGGCATTGTTTATGAGCACCTTGCAGAGTCGCCGTTTCCGCGATCTAAGCATTATCATTGTCGCTGTCTTTGCTTCGTCTTGCTACCTCGTAGAGCAGTTTGTCTTCGGTGGTGGGAGATTTTTACACTTCACTCAGAGTCTCCAGAGCGGTAGTTATTCTCTTTACCTGCAATGGCTGCCTTCTGGTGTGGCGGCGCGATCAATCCTGATGGCTACACAGGGGAATTGGGGCGCCAGCCTGGCCTGGTTGGGCCTGTTGCTGGTCATAAGTGTGGTTGTGCTGTACCTCTGGCAGCTTGTACTCGAGCGCAGTCTCAGTTCACCCGAGGTTAGTGGCTCCGCCCGCGTTCGTAATCGCCGCCGGCAGCAAGCCGTACCTCTGGCTGTTAGCCCCGCTGCCCGGCCTGGCAGTGCGAATGCTCAGCCCGCCGGTGTGAGCATCTGGGGGCGGATTGTATCTCCCCAGGTCTCTGCTATCGCTCTGAAAGATTTGAAGTACTACTGGCGTGATCCACAGCTCAAAGCCAGGATGCTTCCGGCGCTGATCTATGTGATCATCTTTCTCGTGGGACCGCTGCTGAATCCCGATTCCTCGCGCTTCGGCGGCAGTGCCTTCACTTTAGTCATTGTGCCCCTGCTCGTGTTCCTGTTCTTAGCAACACTTTCGCTCAATACGCTAGGCTTAGAGCGGGATAGTCTCACCACGCTCTTCCTCTTCCCTGTTCCACCACGGCGCATTCTCTGGGGAAAGAATCTCGCCGTGTTTGCCCTGGGCATAGTGGAGTTCCTTATACTCATTGCCGTGGGGGTGTTTCTATCCCATGCCTGGAATCTTGTGCTGCCTGTGCTTGTCGTCGGACTGGCAGGCATGGGAGTCACGTTGGGCTGCGCTAACTTCGCCTCGGTCTACTTTCCACAGTATGAGCGCCCGATGCAGCGAGGTTTTCGCGCAACCGGTCAAACTTCGCAGTCGGGGTGCTTGCGTGCCGTGTTGGCGCTCGTGATGCTGGCAGCAACGGCGATTTTGCTGGTTCCGGTGGTACTGGCACTTGCATTACCCTACTTCTTGCGGGCGGAGTGGATCTGGGGCATCACAATACCTCTGTCCCTGGTCTACGGCATCGCCTTTCACCAGGTTGTGACGCTCCTGGTTGCCCCGCGCATACTCAAAAGGGCACCTGAGATCCTGGCGGTCACAACGCGAGAATAGGATGGGTTACTTCTCTTTCTTCTTAAAGGCAGCGCCAGCGCGTGCACGCCTGCCAAATATCACAATGGGAACTATCAAGAGCGCAATCACCAGCGCATAAGCGCCGACGTTGATCACTGTTCCCCAGATGGAGGCCTGCTGGGGGGTGGTTCCGACCAGTGGCGGGTACAGGCCCGTTATGATGAAGTGTGGGTTACCCCCAACGGTAATCGTGTTGACGATTTGCTTGCCAGGGATGTCCAGCATAGCTACATGCCCTCCGTCGAGTGCGATAAAGCCCAGGGATCCATCACTGGTAATGGCGATCGATTGCGGCGCAACGCCAAGGCGAATCGTGTAAGCTGGTTCGTGCGGGGGCGTGCTCGTCCCCGAATTTATTGGGCTGAGCACATCGATCAGTTTGTTCTGCTTGTCGGGAACATAGACCTCGCTTGTGAATGCGTTATAGTCCATTGGGCCGAATGACCCTCCACTCAGGAGTGGCGGAGAAAGTTTATGCGTGGCGAGATCTACGGCATAGACACTACCCTGCCGTGTTGTGACATACACTGTGGAACCCGGAGGGATGGTGATGTATTGCGGCCCACCTGGAATCGGTATGGTGGTAAGTAGCCTGCTCTGGGTAAAAACATAAAGTGAAGTAGAGTCGGTGACCCACAGTTGGTTACCATTTCCCCCCGAAAACCCTGATCCTACTATCGCGACAGCCAGGCCGTAGACCGGGCCATGTGTTTTGAGCGTTTGCTTTATGGCAAAGTTCGTCGCGTCAAGCGCGGTAACGTTGGCTGAA
>Ga0209648_10005602_pt1 | contig 10768 bp, 14 predicted proteins | sample GraSoi2013_115cm_FD_185830 | JGI IMG/M metagenome (GOLD analysis project Ga0209648, IMG submission 185830) | Grasslands soil microbial communities from the Angelo Coastal Reserve, California, USA - Sample 9_17_2013_115cm (SPAdes) (version 2) | ecosystem: Environmental > Terrestrial > Soil >...
AAACCCTCCGTGCCAAAGTGCTCGGAGGGTCTCAGAAAATCTTCTGGAAACTCGAAAAGCTCTTTAGCAGTTTTTTACGTGGAGCAAGTTGCCCTAAATCGCCACGTGTCGCCGCAACCGCAGCTGCACTCTTTATGCCTGAGTCGATAGCGGATGTCAATAGCGCCGTTTCGCGTGCCACCCATCCCTATCCATGTAATCACTCACCATCGAAAAACCATCGCTATCCGAATTCTTCTCCCTTCCTCTGCGCTTCTCAGCTTACTCTGTGTCTCTGCGTTATCTTTATTCTTCTCTGTATCCTCCGTGCTTTCGGAGTCCACGGAGGGTTAGTGCGCCGGTGAGACGGGGCGGCGGGGCTGCCGCACTCCACGGCGAAGAAAGGGCTTGACACGCAGCGGAAACAACGGTATATTCTGTAACAACTGAAATGACAGATATAACCAAACCAGCGAGAGGGACGCAGGCCACGGAGAGATAAAAATGAGCGAAGCGGCAAAAAACAGCTTAACCCCGGTGGCCCAGAAGTTCATTTTGCATTGGGGGGAGATGGGCACGCGCTGGGGCATCAACCGCACGGTGGCGCAGGTGCATGCGCTGCTGTTCCTCTCTCCGCGGCCGGTGCCGGCGGATGAGATTTCCGAGACGCTGGCGGTGGCGCGTTCAAACGTGAGCACCAGCTTGCGCGAGCTGCAAGGGTGGAGAATCGTGCGTGTGGTGCACGTGCTGGGGGACCGGCGGGACCACTTCGAGTCGATCAAGGACGTGTGGGAGATTTTCCGGATCGTTTCGGAGGAGCGGAAGCGGCGGGAGATCGATCCGACTTTGAATGTGCTGGCGGAGTGCGTGCGCGAGGTCAAGTCCGACGCGCAGGGAGATGCGTACACAAGGGAGCGGCTGGAGAGCATGCTGGAGTTTCTGACGGCGATGACGGGGTTGTTTGAAGAGATTATTCGAATGCCGACGGGAGCGTTAAAGGGCGTAGTGAAGCTGCGCGGGAAAGTGATCACGTTGCTGGGAAGCGAGAAAAAGAAAGCGGGATGAAAATTGACGGAGAGTTTTTTTGCACGCGAGTGAGGAGTCATGGGAACAGTTCCTTTAGCGGCTGAAAAGAGAGTCGAGGCAAGTGCGCGCGGGGCGACAGCAAAGAGGCTGCTGACGATGTACGCGCGGTTGGCGATTGCCGCAGGGTTCTTGTCATCGGTTGCAGACCGGTTTGGGTTGTGGGGACCGGCGGGTTCCGCAAAAGTGGCGTGGGGAAACTGGAAGAACTTCGTCGCATATACGGCGGTGCTGAATTTTTTTCTTCCGCGCTGGAGCGCGCCAATTTTAGCAGTCGTGGTGACGATTGCCGAGACCGGCCTGGGAATCTTGCTGATTGTGGGAGTGTGGCAGCGCGCCACAGCGGCGGCGAGCGCGGCGCTGCTCGGCATGTTTGCCTTGGCGATGAGCGTCGCCCTCGGAGTGAAGGCTCCGCTTGATTATTCAGTGTATTCCGCAGCGGCGGCAGCAGCCATGCTGTTTGCATGCACGGGCAAGCGGGAGTACTAAGGAAAGCGGAGAAGTAAGGAAGAGAAAGAATCATGATTTCGCTGGTGAGTGAGTACACGGACGGGAAGGGGCGGCACGCGCGAGGTTGGTTGTTCTTTGACGCGGAGTGCCGGTTCTGCACGCGAATCGCAAGGTGGATTGCGCCGATTTTGGAGCGGCGCGGGATGGCGCTGGCGCCGCTGCAGGATCCGCGCGTCGGGGCGCTGCTGGGATTGTCGCGCGAGGAATTGATGCTGGAAATGAAATTTCTGCTGAGCGACGGGAGCCAATACGGCGGAGCGGACGCGGCGGTGGCCCTGGCGAAGGAGATCTGGTGGGGCCGGCCGCTGGTATGGATTTCGAGAATTCCGGGGATGACGGAAATTCTGCGCAAAGGATACCGATGGGTTGCGGCAAGCCGCAGTTGCGCGGCGGTTTCGTGCCCGGCTTCCGAGACCTCGAAAGGAGCGTAGATGCTTGCCGGCATACTCATAGCCACCAGCGCCACGATCGCTCTCTTCCTCGGGCTGGCTCATATGTATCTTACATTTTTCACGCGGGCGTTTGCCGCGCGCGACGCAGCTCTCGAAGAAAAGCTCAAGTCCGTGTCACCACGGATCAGCGCCCAAACGACAATGTGGCGAGCCGGGGTCGGTTTCCACGCGAGCCATGCTCTGGGCGTTATTTTCTTCGGCCTGGTTTACGGCTACTTGGCTCTGGCTGAGCGCGACTTTCTCATTCGGTCGCCCTTCTTGGTCGTGCTGGGCGCCCTCGTTCTGCTCGACTATGTCGTCCTGGCGAAGCTTTATTGGTTTCATCGGCCATTGATTGGTGTAGCACTCGCGCTAGCCTGCTACATCGCCGGCGTTGCCGTCGCCTATGCATGACGGCGGAGCGACCGCAATTCGGGCCGGACAAGAGCCTGATCTTTGAGATGGCTACACAACTCAAGTACGCACTGATTGGGTTCGTCAGCGCGCTGAGCGGTCTTGCACTTGTCATACTCAGATTTATTCCACGTGACAAGACCAATCCGGTAGGACCTCCGTCCAGGTAAAGGAGAACGTCAGGTTAAGGCCCAAATGCAGGGAGCGAAAACATCACGCGGAGCGGTTGTGATCACCGGAGCCTTCAGTTACACGGGCAAGTACGCCACGAGGCTTCTCCTCAACCGTGGATACAACGTCCGAACTTTGACATACCATCCCGAGCGTGCACATCCGTTCGGTGACAAAGTTCAGGTCTTTCCCTACAACTTCGGCGATCCCGATCAGCTCACGCAAAGTCTTCTTGGCGCCTCAACGCTGATCAATACCTACTGGGTGCGCTTTCCCCGCGGAAGGTCCACTTTTGAGACTGCGGTTCAAAACACGCGCACATTGATCCGCGCCGCAAAGAACGCCGGTGTTAAACGAATTGTTCACGTCAGCATCGCCAATCCATCGCTCGAATCCAACTTGGGCTACTACAAGGGCAAAGCTCACCTGGAGCAGGCGGTAGTCGAGTCGGGCCTGTCTTACACTATCCTGCGGCCTACCGTCATCTTCGGCCCCGAAGACATTCTCATCAATAACATCGCCTGGTTCGTTCGCCGCTTTCCTGCGTTTGGAATCCCCGGTGATGGCCGCTACAGGATTCGCCCGATTTACGTTGAAGACATGGCGCGGTTGATCGCGGACGCCGTTGAGCGGGAAGAGAATGCTGTGCTCGACGCCGTTGGACCGGAGACCTATACGTTCGAGGAGCTGGTGAGACAGATAGCTGCCCAACTGCGCCGACGTACTCGCTTGGTTCACCTGCCGATGCCCGTAGCGTATGTTTCTACGCTCTTGACCGGCTGGTTCGTTGGAGATGTTGTCCTCACGTGGGAGGAATACAAGGGTCTTATGGACAACCTGTTGGCCCCCGAGGGACCATCCACCGCGGAAACCTGTTTGAGCCAATGGCTGGCAGCAAATCGAGAGCAAATCGGCATGAAGTATGCGTCAGAGGTAGCGCGCCACTATGACTGGGCAGCCTTGACGACAGCGAATCGAGGATACCGATAGTATCGCGTACACAGCTCCAATGGCCGCGATGCTCCTCCGCGACAGGGTCCCGGCAGACGAGATAGAAATCCTTCCTGGTTTGTAGTTAACAGAATGACCCACACCCCCACTAGATGGAAGACCATCAAAACAAAGAACTTGCAAGGTGGGAATTACGTAAGTGGTTGAAAAGAATGATAGATGTTTGACGGCACATTAGGCGTTCCTGAGCTTGTCAGTTCAAGGTTCCCGCCCCCCTCCCCCTGCTTTTCATAAGTGTTGCATCTAAAGGATTTAGCGTTCATGTAAGTGGTTTAGAATCAACACTTGCGGGCATTTCTATAAGTGTTGATTCTAAAGGGGTTGGGGCTGCGGATTGGGGTGGCGTTTACGGCGGCGTGGGGGGCGGTTCGGGTGACGGGAAGGCATTGGCGGCCATCGGCGAAGGTGAAACGACACAAGAACTTGCGGTCCTGTGGAGTGAGAGAGGGCATAACTGTCTCCTTCGAGTTGAGTTTTGGGATTGCTGACGGAAAAGAGCACAGGCTGAAGCCTGTGCCACCAAAGAGGAAGAAAGCCGGCAAGGATGCCGACGCTACAAACAGAAACGCCTCGCGGGATCGCGAGGCGCAATATTGAATAGAAAGATCGTACCACAGATGTGGGGCGCAGCATACCGAAAGCTGCGGCACCCGGCGAGCAGGCCGTTGCTCTAGTGTAAATGAACCACTACGTTGCCGCCCTGAAGCGGGGTTCCCGCCGGGACGGTGTGGTACGGTACGCCATTACTCGCGTAAACAGTTAGGGAGAATTGTTTGTCGGCATTACCGTTCTGGCCGCTGTCGGTTGCCGTCGCAGAAAAGGTGTAATTGCCTGCAGAGAAGAGCGAAAGGCCATCGCTAGCACGGTTCACCTGGACGGAGGCCTTGCCCTGCAACGTGGAAGAGATCGGATACGTTGTGCCTATGAATTGCAGAGCGGTCAAGGCATTGCTCTTGATGATGAAGTCCGCCAATACACCATTGTAAAGGGCTCGGTATACGTAAACCATCTGGCCCTTGGGCGATCCAGTCGAATTGTAGCGTGCGTTGAAACCAAAGTTGCCATGGCTGCCTGTTGGATCGTTGACCCAGCCGCCGCCAGTGGCGAATTGACCGCTATTCACATAGAAGTCCAGGCCTGCAGCCTGTGCATTTGGAGCAGTATAGAACAAGTTTGTTCCGCCTGTGTTACCGGCAACCAAACGAGAAACGACACAGTAGCTGACCTCCGATGGCGAACTCAAGGCGGTCGTTGCCGTGCCGATCCCTGGTGTTCCTGTCAAGGCTACTTGAGCATACAAGGTAGACGGGGTTCCGCTGCCACAACTTCCGGCCGGGTAGATATCAAACGCAATCCACATCTTGGTGATGTCGCCGATCGTGGCAGCGGGTCCGGATTCGGGATTCACACCGGGGTACCCCGCAGCCGCGCTGTCCCACACCGTTGCGCGCAGATTCAGAGACGTTCCGACCTGGGCGATGGTGTCACCACTGTACAGAATGAATGCGTTCTCTTGGGTGACAATCTGGGAGGTTGTGCCGGTGCTTCCAGCGAAGTTCGCGTTCGTACTGCTGAACACCGCCTTCACCGGGTAGCTGCCAGCCGCCAGATTCACCTGCACCTGCGAAAGAGTAGCCACGCCAGAAGCGTTGATTGCTGCTGGTAAGCCCACGGCCGTGCCATTCAAGTAGAACTGTACGCTCCCAGCAAGGGACTGCCCGCCAGCCGAGATCGGAGTAACCGTGGCGGTCAGCGTAGTGTAGTCGCTGTATTTCACCGTCCCGGGAGACACGCCGACATTCGTCGTAGTCGGAGCCGGACTGATCGTGAAACTAGGGTTCAGAGTCGGAGCGGCATTGTAGTTACCGTTACCGCTCTGAGCGGCCGTCACTGTGCAACTTCCTACTGCGGTAAGGCTAAGCGAGTTTGCGGAGAGGGAACAGTTGCCCGTGGCGCTTAAGACTACGGTAAGACCCGAGGTCGCGCTGGCGCTGAGGGTGAACGGCCCTTGCCCGAAATTAGGAGTAGAAGGCACGCCCCTAAGTGTGATCGTTTGGTTCGCCTTCCCGATCACCATCGTGCCGCTCGCGCTTCCCTGATAGTTCGCGTCGCTGATCGTGGCCGTTACCGGGTAGCTGCCCGCATTCGTCGGCGTCCCCGTGAAACTCACATTCACCGTCAGCCCGAGCGGCGTGGTTGTAGTCGCCACTGTCTTCACGGTGCCGTCATACGTCTGGCTGAGCGTCCCGGCATTGAACGTCACCGTCGCCGTCGCCTTGTTGATCGTAATTGGCGCCGAGTTCGACGCTGGCTTGTAGTTCGCGTTCCCTGCGAAGCTCGCCGTCACCTGGTAGGTCCCTGCATTGGTCGGGGCCGTCGCACTCGGCCCGTACGTCGTCGTCCCAGTCCCAACGTAACTCAATGACACCGCCGGATTCTGTACATCGCCCACTCCGCCCACGCCATAAGCAAATCCGCTCCCGGCATGCGAAGTTCCGTCATAAGTGAATGTTCCGCCGGTCACGCTCACCGTCGCTGTCGCCAGGTTCACAATCAGAGTGACCTGCGCTGTCGCCGTCGTGTAGGTGGTCGTGTCGTTCGGCGTAAAGATCACGGACAACATCTGGCTGCCCGCCCCCAGCACCGTCCCCGATGCGGGTGTGTACACAAACGTGCCGGGCACTGCCGCGCCGTTATAGCTGGCAGTTGCGTCGAGCTGTGTGCCGCTGAGGGCTGTCCCGTAGGTGATAGCCGCCGGTGTCACCCAAGTGATTACCGGTGTGACGTGAATGACTTGCACCGACACGGCGTCGGTGATCGTAATGGTTTCGTTATCGAATGCGTCCAGGAATGAGGGCGTATCGGTCACGGTGATCATCTCGGTGATGGGGATGGTCACCACCGCCGGTGGCGGCGGTGGGGGCAGCGTAGTGCTTCCCGCGCCGTTGAGCGCAATGGACTGCGTGAAACCCGAGAACGCCTGTGTGCTGGCAACGTTGCTGAGAGCAGCATTGTCGGTGAATGTGAGTGTGCCGCTCGTTGTTGTACCTGGCGACAGGGACGAAATGGTGAAGGTGCAGACTCCGCCGGCCGGGAGCGTGGTGGGCATTGACGTCGCCCCATTGGTGCAGGAGATGGGGCCGATCGTAAAAGTGGAGCTTGGAGAAGTGGCAGCCGAGGAAAGCGTCAGGGGCGCCTGGCCGATGTCGGACACATTGATTGATTGCGTCGAGATACCGTTGAAGCCTAGGCTACCCGCGGAATAGAAGACGACCGGGGCGGCAACGGCAATCAGAGGCGTCACCGTCACTGTGTCGGTGGTGGTAATGGTTTCGTTATGGACCGCATCCAGGAACAACACCGTGTCGGTCACGGTGACCGGCTCGGTGATTGGAACCTGGGCTTTCAATAGAGTCGGGAGGGCGCACGCGGCCACCAAAACAACGAGGACCCGCGCAAACCTCGCCAAGCGGTACGACGCAGGCTTCGGATTGTGTGGCCGAGGCGACATGGCTTGCCCCAATCAGTGCGGCTGCGCTTTGCAATCAGAGCGTTTTGATAAATTCCGAAGGTGCTTCAGCTCAGATTTAACGCGTGGGGGACGGAACTCCCGCAAGCGACTTCAGTCCAGGAAATCGCTCGCGGCGCGGACGCAGCGTGCGCCCTCCCCAAGTCATGCCTTACGCGAAGGTGAACGTCACGGTTACGGCGACGGTCTGACCAAACGAGACGTTAATACTCGGGGATAAATTGGCCAACGAAAATTCAATACTGGACGCGATGGGACCCGAAGGGCAGGTCGCAGGCGAGACGCTTGGTCCGCAGACTAATTGAGTGCTTTGGACCGAATCTATCGTCCCATTCTCTCCTGCCACCGCGGTTCCTGAAAGGACGAGAGATCCCGCCGTACCGACGCTGACGCTTAAGGTCGTGAAGGCGGCACCGCTGGCCGGGAACGCCGTGAACGCAGGTTCAAAAATTTCGCAAGGCTGCCCCGCTCCGGCGTTAACGCACGGCTGCACTGTTTGGCTCGCAAGAAAAAGCGCCCACGCACCGGCCGTGTTCTGGCGACCGAGGACTGAGGCCAGTACCAGGCGTCCGCTTGACACCAACGAGTTCTCAAAGTCGCGGTGCGTGACCACCGTGCCATCGGGATTGCGCACCTCGATCATCCAGTGGCCGTGGACCTTGATCCCCTCGGTTTTCCCGTTTGCATGGGACTGTGCCGCCTTCGCTGGCGAGGGCTTCTCCGAGGGTGGCGCAACAACCTTAGCGGCACTCGGAGTGCTCTTCTCCGGTGTAGACTGCGCCCGGCTCGGCGCGGAAAATAGCAACACCACACCTGCCACCAACGCCACGGTGAGCATCCACCGCCGAACGGGCCCCAAGAAATTTACTTTCTTTCTCTCGTTCATCTGAATTCTCCTCTCTAGGTTTATTCCGGTTCTCTTCGGACTATAGATCGCCTGAAACTCTTAAAGTTATCGGCTACCATGGCAATCTCCGAGGCACCAATACGAGTAGACCTCTGCACTGGTCCTAACCGTGAAGCGCCGCGTAAACAAATAACCGGACGAAATAAAAGACGGGAGCACGCCATGGGGGGAAACAAACCCTACCGCAGAAAATGCAAACCAAATGATCCCGCCGGGCTGGGTTGCTCGGGACATCAGGTACTCCTTCTGCTCAGCTTCTGGAATTCCCGATTGCTACCTTAATTCATGAGGATGACTTCGAGGACGCCCGGAGCTTGTTCTCAAAGCAAATCTGTGTCAAGGAAATTTTCTTGACGGTACGTACAGTACGTGAAGGCTGTAGCCATCCCGTTGTCCCTGCCAAAAAAACTCAGTTGAGTGGTCATTAGATGGGGTGGTCCAGAGCTGCCGAATATGAGCACTTGCAAAACAAGGGAAATCGCAATACCGTAGGCGGCACGCATTGGGACATCTGCCTGTAAACTGTCGTCCCCGAGTTGCGAGGAGATACGGAATGACCGCATCCACGGGCAAGCCTGTCAGCAAACATGCCGAGCGCTGGCGCTGGCTGCTATATGTAGCGCTGGCAATAGCCGGCGCGTTGCTGACTTTCGTTGGCGCCCGGGCGCAGCAGAAGGCCACGGACGAGGCCACCTTTCGCAAGCTCATCGACGGCTATTGCGCTGCTTGGAGCACGGGTACAGCGGATGCACCGGCGAAGTTCTACGCCAAGGAGGACGGACTCGTTTTTTATGATGTGGCGCCGTTCGCGTATCACAGTTGGAAGGAGTACCACGAGGGAGTGCAGAAGGAGTTTTTGGAGAGCGCGTCGGAAATCAAGCTGACCGCGGGTAAAGACCTGAAAGTGAACCGCCGCGGAACGATTGTGTGGATGACCGTGCCGATGCATTTAATGGAAAAATCAAAAGACGGTAAGACCACTGAAATGGATGTCCGGTATACGGGTATTTGGGAGAAGCGCGGCGCGAGCTGGGTGCTCGTGCACGAGCATCTTTCCACTCCGGCGGCTGGAGGCTAGAGTTTTGACGAAGAGGTCTGGGCAATCCGCCCAGTGAGCAAGAAATGTTCAAGACATTGCAGTATTATTGGAATGCGGCCCGAGGGTTTCGATTGAAGCCGTGGAAGAGTCCCTACATTCGTTGGCGCTTTGAGACGTTCTTAGGGAAAGAGGCCGCCAATTTGACCGCGCGCAAGTTTTTTCATCTTGCCTGGAAGTACCGCGACCACATGGAGCGGTTTGTGGATTGGGCGGCGGAAAGGCAGCGCTTCCAGCGCCGGCGACACGCCTGAAGCTTGAACACATCCCTCTATAAATGAGGATGATTGCCGCGGTCCCCTCTTTCCGGAGGTATAATGTTATCTGGGAGGAGGATCCATGGAAGAACTGAAGATCCTCCAGAAGACGGAACAGCTTCATGAAGCCCTCTGGTGGGAGCTAGAACCTTCGGGGAAGGTCCACTGCTACCTCTGTCCGCGGCATTGCCACATCGGGCCTGGTCAGGCGGGATTCTGCTTCATCCGCATTAATCAAGACGGAAAACTTTATAGCTTGGGATACGGGGCGCCAGCTGCTCTGCAAATTGATCCCATCGAGAAGAAGCCGCTGAATCATTTTTTGCCGGGCACTCGCGTCTTCAGTATGGGCACGGCAGGCTGCAACATGGGCTGCTTCTTCTGCCAAAACTGGGATATCTCGAAATCGCGGTCCGACCAGGTGCATTCGCAACATGTTCCGCCAGAGGATGTTCCGCTGCTAGCCCTGAAATACGGTTGCGATTCACTGGCCTTCACGTACAACGAGCCGACGATCTGGGGCGAATACGTCATCGACATCTGCAAAGCGGCCCGGAAATATGGTCTGAAGACGGTGATGGTCACGAACGGCTATATCACCTACGACGCGTTCCATGACATTTACGATCACATTGACGCGGCAAATGTCGACCTCAAGGCCTTCACCGAGAATTTCTACGGCAAAATCACGCTGACACATCTTCAGCCGGTGCTGGAGACGCTCGAATGGCTGAAGAACGAAACGCCGGTGTGGTTCGAGATTACCAACCTGATGATTCCGACGCTGAACGATGATCCCGCCGAAACGCGGAAGCTTGCCGAGTGGATTCTGAAGCATCTGGGGCCGGACGTGCCGCTGCATTTCACCGCGTTTCACCCGGACTTCAAGCTGCAGGACAAGCCGCGCACGCCGCCGGAGACGCTTGATCATGCCCGGCAAATCGCGCTTGACATGGGCTTGCACTACGTCTACGAAGGAAATATTTACAGCGATGGCGCAAACACCTATTGTCCGAAGTGCAGGGAAGTGCTCGTGCGCCGCTCCTGGCACGATGTGCTGGAGAATCGCATCGAGGATGGCGCTTGCACGAAGTGCGGGCTAACAATTCCCGGCGTCTGGGCCAACGATGAAAAAGGGAAGCACTGGACCCGGCAAGGCGTGGCCGCGGCCACGAAGGCCTACGGCCATTTGAATCTGTAAGTTCCGCCTCTCATCGCGGATGGAAGTGATAGAAACCAGGCCCCACGCGCATGGCGTGATGCCACGCCACTGGAAACGCCCACCAGACCACAGTGCCCAAAATGCCTTGCCAGACGGCGAGGGGAATGATGTTGCGTTCGCGGGCAAAGAGCCACGCCATGGCGACTCCGCCGATGAAG
>Ga0209648_10005603_pt1 | contig 10768 bp, 7 predicted proteins | sample GraSoi2013_115cm_FD_185830 | JGI IMG/M metagenome (GOLD analysis project Ga0209648, IMG submission 185830) | Grasslands soil microbial communities from the Angelo Coastal Reserve, California, USA - Sample 9_17_2013_115cm (SPAdes) (version 2) | ecosystem: Environmental > Terrestrial > Soil >...
GCGCTAAAGCTGCGCGAACAGAAGGGCGATATAGTGGGCTTTAAGATTTTGGGTTCAATCATAATGCTCCGCGTGGCGATCAGCGTCATCTGGTCTTCTTCCAGTAGCTCTGTCATCATGACCCTTGGAAAAGCGCTGGCGATGGCCTGACGCGACTGGGGATGACCTGACGAGTCGCTCGCAGCCACGCCCAGTTCCATGATTGACGCGACTGACCAGAACGCTCAGCCTGGAGCGTCGGCCCCCAAAAGAAGATATCAACCCATGCTATATTTACTCGTTCGCCACAGAGTTGCCGACTTTTCCACGTGGAAAGCGGCTTATGATTCCCATTCACCGGCCACGGAGAAAGTCTCGATCGAGCGGAAAAATGGACCATAAAACGATGAACACAATGAACCGGCGTACTACGCTCACGTTGACCGTTTTGGCATTCCTGTGACTAGGGGGGTCTTGCCTGCGGGCAAAGGCGCTCGGCCAGCAAGCGGGAAGCACGCTTAAAGACCAACTGGTAGGAACTTGGATGATCGTGAGACGGATTGTTTTCCTGCTGGTTGCAGGTGTAGCGCTGGCCGGCGTGGTCGCCTAGGTGGCCCCCGCATCTGGACAGGCCGATGGAGAGGCCGCCCCGAGCTTCGGAGTCAATATCCCCCCGGATACCGCGACTGGAGGTTGATCTCCGTGGCTCACGAGGAAGGCGACCTCAACGATTTGCGCGCCATTCTGGGCAACGACGTAGCGATCAAGGCCTACCGGGAAGGGAAGCTTCCGTTCCCGGACGGAACAATCATTGCCCGGCTCGCCTGGAGTTACGTCCCGTTGGAGGAAAGCAGCAAAGCCTTTGGCCGTCTCCAATCTTTCGTGGCCGGGCCACCCAAGAACGGGGTTCAGTTCATGGTCAAGGACTCAAAAAAATACGCCTCGACCGGCGGCTGGGGGTTCGCTCAATTTAACGACGGGAAACCCGCCAACGAGGCGGGGCACAACTCCTGCTTTTCCTGCCACGAGGCCGTCAAAGCTCGCGACTTTGTCTTCGCCCGTTACGCACCTTAAGACCGAGAGTCAGGGGATGCCACCGTGTTCGACCACGTAGCGCCTAGCTTACGAATCTTGCCGCGCGCTTTCCGGTAGAACGGACAAAGCCGACATACCGCACTTCAGAGATGGGCTTGATGATTTTGAACGGTACACGCTCTAGCGGCCTGATATTCGTCGCCATGAAGTTACCGCTTGATGTCGGCGTCAAGAAATACCCGGAGCCGCGCCAATGATCTAGCGGCCGGAGGTTGTTTACCAGTAGGCCAATTCCAAATCGCCCATTGTGAGACGCCAATGCGAGCGGCGATCTTGCTATGCGATTCGTAGCTCCGGGCAAATTATTCGTCGAATTCGCGCCGCGTCGTTTTCGGGTCCGGCTATGTCTTAATCTTGATTCGAATCGATCAAATTGGCAGCATTCAACATCCAGATTGTGATGTTATTGGCGTTATCGTCTACCGCCGCGAAACGGACTACATCGTCACTGACCCGCACGATATTCAATCCAAATGCTCCACCCAGGGCAGGATCTACCGAAAACTGGCCGATAAATCTACCGTGGGACGGTGAATTCCACAATCTCGCTGGGCTGATTTGGATCAACATTGAATCCGTCGCTGTTGCTTACTAACAGGTGGCCGTTCGGGGCCAGCACCATGGCTAACGCTCCATGCAAGTGCACCGGATCTTGGTAGATCGTCTGGCCAAGACCGTGGGAATGGCGTCCCTCGCCGGCATTTTTGATCGCGAAGACTGCGTTGTCCCCGGTGGATGCGACATAGAGGATATCTAGGAGAGGATCATAGGCCAACCCGGTCGGCCCCACCTCAAACGTCACGGGATCGGGTCGATGAAAGTAGCCCGAACCGATATCCGTAGCACTTTTCACGACGACGTTGCCACCATTCAACAGCAAAACGAGCCGCGAGACCGTACCAGTCAGCACATTGGAAATGAACACTATGACCCTGTTTCCTCGGTCTTGGACCGTGAAGTCCCAGGGGCCCTGAATAAACGGGCTGACAATAGTGGTTACCAGATTTCCGTTCCGGTCTATGAGCAGAAGTGAACCCTGCTGTGCCATGGGCGACATGCCTCCAGTGGTAGGGCAGTTGGCGACCAGCACGAAACCTTCCTTCAGTATGGCGAGCCCTGTACTCAAGCCAAGGGGAGCAGTTCCTTGGAAAAAGAGGGATGTTTGGCCATTGGGCGCGACTTTAATAATCGTGGTACCGGTGCCTTGAATGTTCTGCTTGTCATTGAAGTTAGACACTAAAAGATCGCCCGGGTTCAGGAGTCCCCCAAATGGGAAGTTACCTGGTACAAACGCCACTCCGTAGGGATTTACGTCACCATTCGAAGGGATCGTGGACGCCACCAGCGTGGGAAACGGAAGGATCTGTTGGTGATTATCGTCGGCATCCGCCAAGGCGTGGTGCGCAGGCAAAAGCGTGACGGTCATGACGACTGCACAAAAGCGCACAATCCGTCCGAGATTTGCTTCGTTTTGAGTGCGTAGGCTGCATTCTGTTACGTCCGCGATTCCCGTACCGCTTATACCCGTATTACCAACCACCTCGCGATTAGCGAGCTTAGGTTCTTGGGTTTTCATTTATCTAGCCTTTATGATCTTGGCCGGGATTGGTCCTTCTACCAATTGACTGACACCTGTCCTGGTCGATTACGTTCAACCAATAGCGCGTGGCTTTCTACGGCTTGATCTTCAACAGATTTCCCGGGGGGATGGGAATTTTAGCTGAAAGCTTCCATCTGCGCTATCCAATTTCCGAGAATCTTTGGCAATTCCAGGTTAGCCCTTCAAATCTTTTATGATTTGGCCTCAACTCATTCCTCTGAATTTTTGCTTTAAATGGAAGGCGTCAAGATGGCGAAGTCTAACTGGATATGATAACTTTATTTTAGTGTGCTATGGCTTCGGCTCGCGCAAGCGATAAGGAGTCAAGGCTAGACTCTCTGAGGGTTCCGAACCAGCAGTGAATCAAAAACACGCCTCGTCCGGTATGTGGGTTGCTCTGACGGATACGCTGATCTCGCTGTTGAAGCAAAGAAGAACGGAGGGGACGGGATCTTGCTCAAGGCAGATCGCACGGATTTTATCGGCGTCTACTCGACCGAGAACGCGACGGCTTTCACCAACGGTAACGTTACTACAGCTATCGGCTCTAGCGTCTCCGTGCCAATAACGCGCCGCGAGGGCGAGTTCTTTGTCGTCAAATATGTAGACTGATCGCTAAATGAGTTGGCTTCATGGATCCTCGGGGCGTGATGCCGTTTCTTTATTGATCCGTTCGCAGCTCATAATCGCTGGATATCAAGACAAGGCTTCCCAAATCGTGCTAAAAATTCCGTTTCGTGCGGTTACCCCAAAAGAGCCTCGATTCGACATTTCCAAACCTCATTCGTAACAGACCTTGCGTCCTCAATTTTCACAGCGTGATCCCGGACTTGCAAAATCGTTCCACACGGTGCCGCGGAGGAATTGATGGATTGGGTATGGTCAGGAAAGGGATCAGCGATCGAGCTGATGGACGTGAACGATTCGAAATTCGCCCTGCGAATTTTTGCGGATCCGAAGATAGAGGATCGCATTGCCATGGGCAGTGCGGGAACCGTCAGAAACGGTCCAATTGAATGGCTGATACACGACAAACAGATTGGGATTGTTCGACCGCACCACTTTAGCCTCTCCGCGGGGCGCCCATTCCCGGATGGGCCACTCATCGTGGTAATGCTGCGTAGAAGCCTCGACATTCGATGAATTAAGGACACCCCTTCCGTAGAAATTGACCTGCTCTGCAAAGTACCGCCGCTGCATTGACGTATCATTGCTTGCGACCGTTCGAAGATACCCGACAACAAATTCTTTCAGGAACTCCTCTTCCCCGGAGGCTTCGGCACTTCGATCGAATTGCGACTCTGGAGGATGAGATGCCTCGGATTCCTTGGTGGATGGCGAGGGTATCGGAGAGACATTTTGAGGCGGGTTGATCCGGGCGTATTTTCCCCACTGTAGTCGGTCCTGCTTTTCTTCGGGATTAACCCCGATCATAAACCACGCAAAAGTAGCGTCGGCGCCAATCCTTGATTCCGAATTTCGATCGTTCACTACCGGCCGAATCTTCAGTGCTCTTAGTGGAGTTGTAACCCGCTCGACAAGCCGCACTCCTCTAAGCTCGCTGGTCGCAAAATCTGCGTTTGCCTGGGCTTTTTGCGCCCTCTCTTGCTCCTGCCTTAGTTGAGCTTCCAATTCGCTTAGGAGGCTGGCCGCACGGTCCGCGTTTGCTTGGACTTGCTGCAGCTTCACTTGTTCGTTCTTGAGCTGAGTTTCCAGTGCGCTCCGCTGGCTAGCGGCAAGATCGGCATTCTGTTGCGCCAGTTGCGCCTTCTCTTCTTGTGCTTTTTTGAGCTGAGTTTCCAGCGCGCTGCGCTGGCTAGTGGCAAGATCGCTATTCTGTTGTGCTAGTTGCGCCTTCTCTTCTTGTGCTTTTTTGAGCTGAGCTTCCAGGGCGGTTCGCTGGTTAGAGACAAGATCGATATTCTGTTGCTCTAGTTGCGCCTTCTCTTCCGCTTTCTTGAGCTGACTTTCCAGGGCGCTCCGCTGGCTAATGGCAAGATCGGTATTCTGTTGTGCTAGTTGCGCTTTCTCTTCGGCTTTCTTGAGCTGGTTTTCCAGGGCGGTTCGCTGGCCAGTAGCAAGATCGGCATTCTGTTGCGCTTTCTCTTCGGCTTTCTTGAGCTGGTTTTCCAGGGCGGTTCGCTGGCCAGTAGCAAGATCGGCATTCTGTTGCGCTTTCTCTTCGGCCTTCTTGAGCTGAGTTTCCAGGGCGCTCCGCTGGCTAGTCGCAAGATCGGTATTTTGTTGCGCTAGTTGCGCCTTCTCTTCTGCCTTCTTGAGCTGAGTTTCCAGTGCGCTCCGCTGGCTAGTCGCAAGATCGGCATTCTGTTGCGCTTTCTCTTCGGCTTTCTTGAGTTGAGTTTCCAGCGCGCTCCGCTGGCTAGCGGCAAGATCAGTATTCTGTTGTGCTAGTTGTGCTTTGTCTTCGGCCTTCTTGAGCTGGTTTTCCAGAGCGCTCCGCTGGCTAGAGACAAGATCGGTATTCTGTTGTGCTAGTTGCGCTTTCTCTTCGGCCTTCTTGAGCTGAGATTCCAGCGCGCTCCGCTGGCTAGTGGCAAGATCGGTATTCTGCTGCGCTAGTTGCGCTTTCTCTTCGGCTTTCCTGAGCTGGGTTTCCAGTGCGCTCCGCTGGCCAGTGGCAAGATCGGCATTCTGTTGCACTAGTTGGACGTCTTGCTCTCTGTTCTTGCGCCGGCTCTCCGTGTTGAATCGTTCAATGCCCACAAATGCAGCGAAAACAGCCAAACCTGCGATAGCTGCTAACCCGATATTATCCCGCACCCGGCGGCGCCGTTTTTGCCGTTTTTGCCTCGCAATGCTCTTTTGAATGTAGTCGATCTGTCTTTCGCTTAATGACGACCCAAAATCTCTGAGCAAAGTCTCTGCTTCGGCTAGGCCGATCCCACGGTCGAGCAGGTAATCGCTTTGGCGGTGTCGCCTAAGCCAAAGCTTTAGGCATGCGTCCAGCCGATCCCGCATTTGAAAAAAGTGTCGGTCCTCAGATAACCATTGCCAGACCCCTGCCCATCTCCGAAGCAGCGCCTCCTGGGGAACTCTGATCAACAGCTCTTGTTTCGGATCAGCATCGGCGCTCAACAGTCCCTCTTTGATCAAACGATCAACCAGGCCTTGAGCGCCTGCTTTCTGCCGCTGATTAAGCTCAGGCGATGAAACGAGATCACGATACGGGACGGTCCGACGGTTGAAGAGACCTTCTTCGCCCTGGCCGGGCGCTACCAGGTGCCGGATCACGAATTTAAGCGCTTGCTGTTCATCGCGTTTCAACGTTAAGAACACGGTCTCTGCGTGCTGGGCCAACGCATCGTGAAGTTCGCCCAATCCGCGATAATCAGACCAGAGTAGCAAGCCATCTTTTCGATCAAGCTGTCTCTGGTATAACCGTGAAAGTAGGTGTTCGAGCAACGGGAGCGGTTCGGGGCTGGCCATCGCTGCCTCCAGCAAGGCCTCGTCCAAGCTTCGATTCGTGTCAGGATCCCGCTCGAAGCGCAGACCGGCTGCTTCTGCTGGGAACCGGATCATGTTCCCGATCCCGCGTGGTGTCGGAGGTTGAAGTTCGTATCTTCCGCTCAAGGCGGTGAGTTCGACCAATTCGGGAAACTGCTGGTAATGCAGGTAGAAATCGCTGCGCAACGTGGCGATAATAAGGACCCCTTCGCAGTTAGCCAAAGCACAGAGAGCGGCGATATATTTCCGCTGGAGCACTGGGGAAACCCCTGTAAACAACTCCTCCAACTGATCTACCACGAGCGCAAGCCGCATCTTCGGTTTTACCCGTCCCAGCCTCTTCGGTGTGATGGCTGCCTTGGAGTACTTAAACCTGGGCGCAAGCCTGACAACGAGATGACCAAACTCCTGCCGGGTGAGTTGATCCAGTACTTTCGCTATCCGGGCCGCGGCACCGTCCGGATCTTTTCTTAGTCGGGATGCTAGATTCCGCCATTCGTCGGGCGACTCTTCATCCTGAAGCTCTGGCAGTGCGAACTTGTCAAGCAGCGCGGCGGCAAGCCTATCGAAGGGATCCCCGGCGACTCCTCCGGCCCCTGGTCGGGTCACCGCGCGCCGCCAAGGTCCATTGCCCACAGGTGTCCCACCCTGAGTCAAAAGAGGAAGAACGCCGGCCCGAACCAGGGAACTCTTTCCAGAACCGGTGGGACCCAACACCAGGACGAAGGGCTTCTTGGTCGTCGCCTGGTTCTTCAAAGCATCAAGCACTTCGCCGACGGCTTTCGTTCTGCCGTGGTAGAGACCTGCATGTTCGAAATCAAAGAAATTTAAACCCCGAAATGGGTTCGATTCCAAATAACGGACCTTTCGCCGCGGTTTTCCCGAGCCAATTTCCCGATCCAACTGTCGGGCGAGGAAATCGCGAAAATGCTCTCGAAACAAACTTTCGAACTCTTCCAGGTCTTGATAGTCATGGCAGCATTCGCGAAACTCCGTTCCACCATTCTCTTCCCATGCCGCGCAAAACTCCTGCACTGCATCCCACTGCCGGCACAAGTTTTCCCGTTTTTCTTTCGGTTCGAGCGGAGCAGCGGGGGTCGCTCGATTCCGGTAAACGTGCAACCCCGGAAACCCAGGAGTCCGCTTCGACTGATCCAATACCCAGGCAACTTCGTATTCGGTTGCTGATCTTGGTGGGCTACCGTCCGGCATGACGAACATCGGCGCAGACCTGGTCCCGAGTCGAGACCAGAGAATGTTAATGACAAGGTCGTATTGGCCCGGATTCAGGATGTGCTCGCAAGACTCTGGTTCCGCCTTGGAGTCTTGATGCTCCGAGAAGTGGGGACACAACAACAACCCATCTTCTCGGTTGTCGCTTGCGGGTTGCGCGGTAGTTTTATCCTCTTGTTTCGGCCCTCTCAGCCAGTTGGAGTAGGAGACGCTTACCGGAACGTCTAACTCTGCAGCGACCCAGCGGATTAATCGCTCCGCCACACTCCGTTCGTTCTGTACGTCCTCGGAGGAAGAAACCAGGATGTCGATCCTTCTCATCTTTGGCGCGGCATAACAACATTCTTTTGTTCTTCTGGCAGCACTTGTTTCCCTCTAGCAGAGAACGGGCTTCATCATCCTGGGCTGTTGGACGGGCACGGTAGCAGCAGGCTTCATTATTTCGTGCATTCTGAAAGCTGATTTTAGATTTAGTAATAAAGCGCTGAACGGCCTGCATGCTAGCGATGCTCGATCAAGCCCACAATTGTCGGCCCTTAGGCCGCGATGACCTTTCTGGTTGGGGGCAGGTTTTTAAGCACCTGGATCTCTCCGCAGTGCAAAATCTTGAAGTCCAGCTGATGAAATTGTTGAATCCCCAGGCCGACCGTTCCAAGCCCGACCGTCGACGCGACTAAAGAAGAGCCCGCGAGCAGATCGTTCGATGGGAGCTGGTCGGTCACGTTGAATGCCCAATCGTACAAAAGCCCTGATGGTACCGTGGCACTCGCTTATTCGAAGCATTTCTCCGCAGAGGTAAAAAATGGGGTCCTGCACGCGGAGACCGGAACAAGAGGTGCACCGGACTCTGCTAAACTAATCCGGAGCTAGCTTACCGCTGCCGTTGAAACTGCTCCGACGGCTGAGTCGGCTTCTTCCGGACCGTTTACCGGCTCTTTTGCCGATCTGAAATCCCCATCACGCAGAAAACTATTTTTGGATTTTGCTTGGCGTGAGGTCCGATGGGTACGGCAATTGCGCCATCCGTTCCTTAACCAAAGCGTCGCCCTCCAGGAGTTCGCCGATTGGGTCCCAACGGCCGTTAATCAGTGCGTCCCGCGCGCTCGGGCGAATAGACCCCGGAAAATCATCACCGCCGAAGCGAATCACTTCGGCAGCCAAATCGATGGTCATCTCGCACTTCGGCTCGGACTCGACAATTTGGCGAATCCGGCCGAGATCGTGCCGTGAGGCGCTGACACAAGGGAGACCTAACGTCGTCGCATTTCCGAAGAAAATGTCGGCAAAGCTCTCCGCGACGATCCCGCGAAAACCATAGCGGTAGATCGCTTGGGGAGCGTGCTCACGGGAGCTACCGCATCCGAAATTTCTGCCGCAGATTAAGATCGTTGCTCCGTCGAATCGGGGATCATTCAAGGAGTAGTTTTTGGGTTCCCCATTCTGTTCGAACCGTACGTCGTAAAACAAGAAGTCGCCCAACCCTTCAAAGGTGACGCACTTCAAGTATCTGGCTGGAATAATCCGATCTGTATCCACGTCATCCCCGGGGACTGAGACGCAAGTGCCGCTTACTTCCAGAATCTTTCTTAAGGCCATGACGTAATTTTGGATTCGTGATCACCGGCTAAACAATTCCCGGGCATCCGTAATCTCACCCGCAATTGCCGCCGCCGCGACCATGACCGGGCTCATTAACACTGTCCGGCCGGTGGGGCTCCCTTGCCGGCCCTTGAAGTTCCGGTTGCTGGAACTGGCGCAAAGCTGATCGCCGACCAGCTTATCTGGATTCATCGCGAGACACATCGAGCAACCAGCCTCACGCCATTCAAAGCCGGCCGCGGTGAAGATCTGATCAATCCCCAATTCCTTGCAGGCAGCTCCGACGCCCTGCGAGCCAGGAACCGCGATAGCTTTAACGTTTCCTGCGACATGCCGGCCTTCGATGTATTTGGCGACTTCTTTGAAATCCGACAGTCGGCCGTTGGTACAGCTGCCAAGAAATGCGACTTGGATTGGAGTTCCCTTGATTGGTTGCCCTGGTTGCAATTTCATATGTTCCAGGGCCTCCGCGAGCGATCCGCGCTCATCCTCAGGTGTCGTTTCGGGTGTAGGTAATCGCTCCGAAATGAAAACTGCTTGGCCGGGATTGATGCCCCACGTCACCGTTGGCTGAATCTCTGCCGCATCGAAATCCACAACATCGTCATAAACACAATCGGAATCCGAGACGTACGACTCCCATCGCTTCATTGCTCCCATCCATTCGTCGCCTTTTGGACTATAGGGACGGCCCTCAAGGTAGGCGTACGTCGTCTCATCCGGGTTGACGTAGCCGGCACGGGCGCCGCCTTCGATCGACATATTGCAGACGGACATCCGCTCCTCCATTGTAAATTTGTCGAAGACTTCTCCGCCGTATTCGTAAGCGAATCCATTGCCTCCGTTTACGCCCAATTTACGTATGATGTGAAGGATTACATCCTTAGCGTAGGTTCCCGCTGACAGTTTCCCATCGACATTGATCCGGCGGACTTTCAATTTGCCGATCGCCATGGTCTGCGTTGCCAGCACATCACGCACTTGGCTTGTACCAATCCCAAAAGCAATCGCGCCAAAAGCACCGTGGGTCGAGGTGTGAGAATCCCCGCAAGCAATCGTCGTCCCCGGTTGCGTGATACCCTGCTCCGGACCCACCACGTGAACAATGCCTTGCTTGCCAGAGAAAACGTCAAAGTAGGTGATTCCAAATTCCACGCAGTTCTTGCGCAGTTCCTTAATCATCGCATCGGCCAGCGGATCTGAAAACGGCTCGGTCCGTTGGTCAGTCGGGATAATGTGATCGACCGTCGCAAATGTCCGGTGGGGAAAGGCGACGGAAAGCCCCATCTCCCGAAGCATAGAGAATGCCTGTGGACTGGTAACTTCATGGATGAGATGCGTGCCGATGAGCAACTGGGTTTGGCTATCCCGCAATTCTCGAATCGCGTGCGCCTCCCATACTTTCTCAAAGAGGGTTTGTCCCATTTTACAGGCTCCTATAGCATTCACTTACAACGAAATTCTCTCATTTGTCATCTGTGATTTTGTCGTGCGCCGAGCCGATCAATTGGAGATGGGCCAAAGAGCATACAACTCTGTCGCCGGTTAAGGCGTGACCCTACTCCTGCCATTCTTCCATAAGTGGGATCGCGCCTGCCCGCGATCCCACACTCAAAATCGAATGTGGCTGCGCAACGAACTAATACCCCAATCCGGGTCGCGAATTTACGAAGGCAAGAGCGGCGCCTCTAAGAATTGCATTCCTCCAGCCAGCTCTCAGTTCAAGGAATTTTAAGAGTGAAGTAGGGTCACGTCTTTTTTACGACACGTCCCTTATTAGTACATCTTCATCTGAGC
>Ga0209648_10005604_pt1 | contig 10768 bp, 7 predicted proteins | sample GraSoi2013_115cm_FD_185830 | JGI IMG/M metagenome (GOLD analysis project Ga0209648, IMG submission 185830) | Grasslands soil microbial communities from the Angelo Coastal Reserve, California, USA - Sample 9_17_2013_115cm (SPAdes) (version 2) | ecosystem: Environmental > Terrestrial > Soil >...
CGTAATGCTGGCGCTGGCGACCGTGCCGTTGCTCGCTCAAAATCACCGGAACGATGTGCCGCGTCCGAATCGACAGGAACGTACCGAGTCCCGGCCGCAGCCGCGTCCGGAACCATCGCGCCGCGAACCTCAGGCACATCCGCAGTTTCAATCCCGTCCCCTGGCCGAGTCACGAGGACCTCAGTACAGACCCTATCAACCACCCACCGAAGGCCATCATTCCGGTCAGTGGCTGAATCAGCACCGCGATCAACCGCTTGAACAACAGCGACAGGCGCTCCAGGACGACCGGGATTTTCGGCGCCTTCCGCCCGAGCGACAGCAGAAATTCGAGCAGAGGCTACAACGCTTCAACAGCTTGCCTCCAGAACGGCAGGAGAAGGTCCTGCAGCGCATGGAGACGTGGGAACATCTGACGCCGCAGCAGAAGGAACAGTTCCGGGGTGTTGACACGCAATTCAAGAGTTTGCCTCCTGATCGCCGCCAGGCGGTAAGAAACGCCATTGAGACCCTGCGCGCTATGCCTCCGCAAGTGCGTCAGCGGGAGATCGAGTCCGGACGTTTCAGCCATTTCTCGCCGCAGGAACGGCAAGTCCTCGACAATGCCGCGCAGTTGCCGCTCGCCCCCGCTCCGAATGGGCAGCAACCCGATCAACCGAGAACCGGCCCGCAGCGCTACATCCCCAGGCCGCCCCACTAAAATCGAGCGAGGCCAGCGGTACAACTGGCTTGCCCTCCCGTTTCATCTCATCATTCCCATCCCTGCATTACAATTGCAGAGAGCTGTGCGTAGGGTGCCGAGTCTCTAAAAAGGAGCGGTGATCGCGATGCACGCTGTCGGCGTGTGGCCACATCTGACCGTAGTCTCCGTCCTCGACATCCTGGTCGTTGCATTCATCATTTACGAATTCCTGGCGCAGATTCGCGGTACCCGCGCGGCGCTGATTCTAGTAGGCGCTTCGGTAGCGGGACTGGTCTTTTATTTTTCGCGGGTTTTTGGTTTCACCACCCTGAACTGGCTCATCGCGAGGGTTTTCCCATACGCGGCATTCATCGTGATTGTGATTTTCGCGCCGGAAATCCGCGAGGCGCTCGCCCGCCTCGGCCGCCGCCTCACTCTGGCGAGTTCTTCCGGCGCAGAAGCCGAAGCCTACGACGACATCGTGATGGCAGCGAGTTTGTTCTCGCAGAACCAGACCGGCGCTCTGATCGTGATTGAGCGTGAGATCGGCCTGCGGACGTACGTCGAGAGTGGCGTCTCCCTGGAAGCGCACCTTTCTTACGATCTGCTGGCCACTATTTTTCGCCCCAGCGCGCCGCTGCACGATGGAGCGGTAATCGTCCACGGCGACCGGATCGTGGCCGCTGCCTGCTTCCTCCCGCTTTCCATGAACCCGGTCCTCTCCACCCAGTTAGGAACGCGGCACCGCGCGGGAATCGGTATCACCGAAGAGACCGACGCGATCTCCATCATCGTCTCCGAAGAAACCGGCGGCATCAGCCTAGCGGTGGCGGGGACCATCGAACGCGATCTGACGGTCGAGCGACTCCGCGAACGTATGGGGAAACTTCTGCGCCGCTATGTCCCCCCAACGCCTATGCCGACGGCAATCGCGGATGGACGAGGGATGGACGAGTCCGAAACTGAAATGCCGATGGGATCCTCCGACTCTCACCTCAAACCCGGAGGTGCCGTTACGTGGCGCACAATCTGGGGTTAAAGGTCCTTTCCCTGCTGCTGGCCATTGCCTTATGGTTTGCAATCTCCGTCGGAAAGCTGCACTGAGCGTAGCCAGGGTGCTACTCCTCATCAACTAAAAGCGCGACTAGTATTGACCGTTTGGCTGCAGCAGGAATGACTCAGAATGACATCACCGGCAAGACAACTTTTTGGGACTGACGGCATTCGCGGCGTGGCCGGCGAATTTCCGCTTACCGCGGAGAGCACTTTCCTGATCGGGCGCGCCCTTGGCCATGACCTGGGACGAACCAATCCGCGGCCCCGGGTTCTGATCGGCCAGGATACACGCGAATCCAGCGGTTGGATTGCCGACCGTCTAGCCCTGGGGCTTGTTTCGCGCAACGTGGAGGTACACAGCGCGGGGGTAATAACAACGCCCGGGGTGGCGTATCTGGCGCGCTCGCGAAAGTTCGACGCCGGCGTCGTTATTTCCGCGTCACACAATCCGTGGACCGACAATGGGATCAAAGTTTTCTCCGGCACTGGATTCAAGCTTCCCGATTCCCACGAATTTTCAATTGAACAAGAAATCTTTGCGCTGTTGCAGGCACGGGAGTCGCATCGTGAACCCGACACAAAACCCGCGCCAACGCTTCCGGGCGAACACCGATTGCGAGCGGCCTACATCGAGTGGCTAGTGAAAAGCATTCCGACAGACTTGAGCAACTTGCGAGTGCTGGTGGATTGCGCCCATGGCGCGGCGACGGCGGAAGCGCCGGAGTTGTTCCGCGAATGCCGCATCGGGGCAACCTTCACGCACGCCTCCCCTGATGGCAAGAACATTAACGAACGTTGCGGAGCGCTGCATCCGGAAACCGTGGCCAAGAAAATTGCCGAAGCGCCAGGCGCATTCGACCTGGGCGTGACCTTCGATGGCGATGCCGACCGCGCGCTGTTCAGCGATGCCACTGGACGGGTGGTCAACGGAGACGCCGTGCTGCTGCTGGCCGCACGCGACATGCAGGGCCGCGGCGTGCTTCCTGGCGCCACCATTGTTGCCACCACCATGTCGAACATGGGCCTGGAGATCGCCCTGCAAAGGTCAGGCATCCACATGTTGCGGGCCAACGTCGGCGACAAATATGTGCTGGAAGAAATGATGAAGACTGGCGCGACCTTGGGCGGAGAGCAATCGGGACACATCATCTTCCGTGACGGTGAAGCCACGACCGGAGACGGACTGCTGACCGCACTGCGGGTCATGGAAGTGATGGCACGGAGTGGCAAGTCCCTTGTCGACCTTATCGGTGACCTTAAAGTGTTTCCCCAGAGGATCAAGAATATTCGCGTACGCGAGAAAGTCCCGTTCGACCACGTCCCCGAAGTGAAGAGCGCCATCGAGGCCGCGCAGCGAGAACTCGACGGCAACGGGCGTATTGTAGTGCGCTATTCCGGCACCGAGGCGCTGGCGCGGGTGATGGTGGAAGCGGAGTCGGAAGAGAAGATGAACGCGCTGACGGACGGGATCGCGGGGGCAATTCAGTCCGCTCTCGGCCTCTAGGCGGTTCGCTTTCGGCGAGGATGCCTTGAATGGTTCGTGTAGGGACCGACACCCTCGTCTGTCCCTCGAGCGCAGTTCCGCCGCTTTTGACAACTACTCCAAGTTCTGCCAATTCTTCCCCACCCCAATCTCGACCATCAACGGCACCGAAAGCTGATGCGCACTCTCCATCTGCTCCCGCACCAGGCTCCGCATACCATCCATCTCAGCTTCCGGCACTTCGAACACCAGCTCGTCATGCACTTGTAGCGTCATGCGTGACTTCAACCCGCGTTCCAAAATCGCCGCATCAATTCGGATCATGGCAATTTTGATCAAGTCCGCCGCTGTGCCCTGCAAAGGCGTGTTGACCGCAGTCCGTTCCGCAAATCCACGCAGATTGAAATTCTTGCTGTTGATGTCGGGGATCGGACGTACGCGGCCGAAGAGAGTTTTCACCAGACCATCGCGGCGAGTCTCTTCGAGGGTGCGGTCAATGAATGCCCGCACTCCGCGATATTTTTCGAAATAGGCTTCGATAAACTTCTTGGCCTCGGCGGGCTCAATCCCCAGATTTTGCGACAGCCCGAACGCCGACAGCCCATAGACAATACCGAAATTCACTACCTTCGCCTGCCGCCGGTGGTCGGGCGTGACCATGAGCGGGGGAACACCGAACACCTGAGAAGCGGTGAGGGTGTGAATATCGTCTCCCCGGCGGAAAGCTTCCACCAGGAGAGGGTCTTTCGAGTAGTGCGCGAGCAAGCGAAGTTCGATCTGCGAATAATCTGCCGCCAGCAGCAGATGCCCCGGCGCAGCCGTGAAAGCGGCGCGAATTTCGCGGCCAAGTTCAGTGCGAATCGGAATGTTCTGTAAGTTGGGATTGGCCGATGAAAGTCGGCCAGTCGCAGTTCCGGTCTGATCAAACGTCGTGTGCAGCCGCCCGGTTGCTGAATTCAGCAGCGCCGGAAGCGCATCGACATATGTTGATTTGAGTTTCGAAAGCTGGCGGTATTCCAGCACCAACTTCGGCGCCTGATGCTCCGCCGCCAGTCCTTCAAGAACATCCACGGCTGTTGAAATGGTGCGGCCCTTGCCGTACTTCACCGGCTTCGGCAGATTGAGTTTGTTGAACAACACATCGCCAAGCTGCTTGGGCGAATTGATATTGAATTCCTGGCCGCAACATTGCCAGATTTCTTTGGCCTTGGCCTCAATCTCGCCTACGAGGCGCTCCGACATTTTGTCCAGCACAGCGCGATCAATGGCGACCCCTGCTTCTTCCATGCGCGACAGCACGGGAACCAGCGGAAGATCGACTTCTTCATAGAGCTTTCGCAGTCCGGCATCTTCGACGGCTTTGCGCAGCGTGGTGGCAAGACGGCCGGTGATGTCCGCCGCCTCTGCCAACGATCCGCCGACCTTCAGATTGAAGTGGCGCAGCGCGACTTCCGGCAGCGTGTGTGACGAATATGTCGGGTCGAGGAGATAGGAATAGAGTTTGGTATCGTGACGTATCCCCGCGAGCGCAGTTCCTTCCAGTGCGTGCCCCGTAGACTTCCAGTCGTGGATGGCTTTCGGAATTTGCGCGTTCGCCAACGCAGAGGTCACGTTCGACATCGCCGGCGAATCGGGGGCAATCGTCAGAGCAGAACCGGGGCTGACGGAAATGGCCGCGGCGCGTTGCGTGCTCGACGGTTTGCTGGCTGCTTTTTCGGGAGCTTCCCCCGCGGTGAGCGGCAGCAGGCCTGATTCCTGGTTGTCTTCTTCCTCGGCTTCTTCCTCTGGCTCGGGAGCCGTAACCTCGGCTTCGATCGCGACCGCCAGCACCGATCCTGGAGCCAGCGCTCTCAGCGCGGACTCCACCTCGTCCGCCGATTCCACCTCGCGATAATTTCCCTCTGCCGCCTCGACTACAGGCAACAGTTCTTTCAACAGCGAGGTGAACTCCAACTCGGTGAAAAGCTCGCGCAGAGCTTCGATGTTAGGTTCGCCCATGCGCATGCCTTCCACATCGAGATCGATATCAACGTCGCACTTGATCGTAACCAGTTGCTTGCTCAGCAGGATCTGTTCACGATTGTTCTGCAAGGACTCGCGGTAGGTTTTCTTCTCTACTTCGGCAGCGCGGTCCAGCGCGGTCTCCAGGCTGCCGAATCGTCGAACAATTTCCACTGAGCCTTTGTCACCGATTCCGGGCGCGCCGGGAATGTTGTCAATGGAATCGCCGCGCAGCGCCATCACGTCCACCACGCGCTCCGGGGGCACGCCCAAAATCTCCTCAACCTTGCCGGCGTCTGCAATCAGATTGTCCTTGGGAGGATTCAACACCAGCACATTCTCATTCACCAGTTGCAGCATATCTTTGTCGCTGGAAACGACGTACACATGCCGGCCCTGTGCCACCGCTTTTGTTGCCAAAGTTCCGATCACGTCGTCGGCCTCGAACCCCGACACTTCGAGTATGGGGATGCGATAAGCCTCAAGCGCGCGCCGGATGTAAGGAATTTGCTGCGCCAGCTCTCCGGGCATCTCGCTGCGATTGGCTTTGTACTCTTTATATTGCTGGTCGCGGAACGTGGGCGCGGCCACGTCGAACACCGCCGCCAGATATTGCGGCGAAAAGTCATCGCGCAACTTGCGCAGCATATTTACAAAAACATAAATCGCCGCCGTCGGCAGCCCCTTGCGCGTGGACATGCTCCGCTGCCGCGCCATGGCGTGATAGGCGCGGAAGATGAACGACATCGTGTCGATAAGAAAGAGCCGGTTCGGATCGTCTCGATGTACGAGAGCGGGTTTGGCCTCCGGCAGGGGAGAGGCAGCTTCAACCTGAGCGCTCGATGATTTGGTTCGTGGGGGCAATAAGTAAGTTTAGCAATTTGATCGACGGCCAGGTGGGGACAGCCGTCCCCGGCTGTCCTTCGGGCCGAAGGCCCGATCTTGCAGTTAAGAGCTGCAAACCCTGTCGAGCTGCGCTCGACGGACAGCCGGGGACGGCTGTCCCTACACGAGTGATGCGGATTTATCCACCCACCGGGTTGCCAAACACAGTGTTGTAATGCAGCTTAATCACTCCGCAGGTCCCCTGTTCCGGCGAATAGACCACGCAGGTATCAAATGGGCGCGAATAAATGTGCAGACTCGCTGCCCGCTCGCCGAAATGCCGCGGATTTAGCACGCGATGGACGGGATCGGCGGGATCAACCGCACAAGGATGCGAAGGATTCATCTCCACAGTGTCGGTCGGTGTGAGCTGAGATCGTCCCTGGTCGAGGTCCTGCGACACCAGATGAAAATTTTCTACCCGCAACCTGCCGATCGGCACCGCCATCCAGCAGTTCTGGTCGCGATGATTGTGAACTGAGCTGACCTGGCCGGCCTCCCAGCAGATAACAATCAATTCGTAAAGCGGCGTCTTGTCGATCAGGTTGCGGGTGTAGTGCTGCCCGTTCCAGGTCAAATAAGGAGCCAGCGCCTCAGACGAAACTGTAGTCCGTTGCAGGAAAGCCAGAATGTCGCCGACGTGATCAAAAGCCGTTTCCGGAAATTTACGCAATTCGGCAGTGAAATCCTGAATCGAAACCTGCTTAGGAATGACCTGGGTGGGCATGACAGCGCCTCCTACAGCCCACAGTATAAGCTGTCGGCGAATGCCGGCCATGGCTCGCACTTGGTTGGTATCAGGATATGGCTTTAGCCATATCGAAAATTGATAACAAGATGAAGCGGCTTCAGCCGTCGCCGGCAGCGCCTAAAGGCGCAATCTAATTCGGACATTTTGCGGCACGCCCGAAGGCGACGCTCTGATCCGAACCCGCAGGCAGCATCCGCGCCGCTTCACTCCACTAACATGCAATCCCCGTACGAATAGAACCGGTACCGCTGCTCGACCGCGTGCCTGTACGCCCCCAGCACCTGTTCCGTCCCGCCCAGGGCGCAGACCAACAGCAGCAGAGTGGACTGCGGCAAGTGGAAATTCGTAAGCATTGCTTTGACCACGCGGAACTGAAATCCAGGGTAGATAAACAGATCACTCTCGCCGCTGCCGGGCTGCACGCGTCCATTGAGCCGTGCAGCATTCTCCAAAGTACGTACGGTCGTCGTCCCAATGGCAACTACCCTCCGTTTCTGGTCGAGCGCGCGATTGATTTTTACCGCCGCCGCTTCCGAGATCTCGTAGCGCTCGGAATGCAATTTGTGTTCTTCAACGATTTCCGTTCGCATCGGCTGAAATGTTCCCAATCCAACGTGCAAGGTAATCTCCGTGGTTTCAACGCCTCGCTGCTTGAGGCGTTCGAGACCTTCCGAAGTGAAATGCAATCCAGCGGTGGGCGCCGCCACCGGTCCGCGTTCCCGCGCATAGACCGTCTGATAACGCGATCGGTCGCTGTCTCGATCTAGCCGGGCAATATAGGGGGGCAACGGGACGTGTCCCACACGCTCTAACACCGCGAAAAAATCCGCGGCCGGCCCAAAGCGAATGCGCCGCTCGCCGAAGCTTCCTCTTGCCACAATCTCAGCCGCCAGCGCGCTTTTCCCCGATCCATCTTCTCTCGACCGTCGCTCTATCGGACGTTCCCCTCTCAATCCATCAGCGCCAAACTCCAACTTCTCCCCCACTCCGATTCTCCTTCCCGGACGCACCAGGCATTCCCACTCATTGGGTTCCTGCGAAACTTGTTTGGTCAGTAAAACTTCAATGCGACCCTGCAGAAAGTCTCGCGAAGCGGGATTGTGCGCACTCAGCGGCTGCGCTTTGGAACCGCTTCTCCGGCCATAGAGCCTTGCGGGAAACACACGAGTATTGTTGAAGACGACCAGATCATCCGCACGAAGCAATTCTGGAAAATCGCGAAAGCTGCAGTCTTCAAGAGCGCCGGCGCTGCGGTCTAGACGCAAAAGCCGCGAACCCGCGCGGTCGGCCAAGGGCTCTTGCGCAATGAGCTCTTCGGGAAGATGGTAGGTGAAGTCGGAGACCCGCACGCTGAAAGATTATAGGAACTTGGCTGTTCGCTTCTCTCGCCTCAAACATAAAAAGCCCCCCTTGCGGGAGGCTTTTTGGGGAGGGCGTCGGGCGCATTCCATCCCGTCGTCCTTACGGTCTATTTCTGTTCGGTGGCTGCCGGAGCCGTGGAGCTCGAAGCCAGCTGTTCCAGATCATTCTTCATCAGGCTGATTTCCACTCGGCCGCCGCTCATGCGCTTCGGCTTCGCGCCCTGCTCGTCAGTGGAGGTCGGTAGCGGAGCATTGCCCATGCCGAGAACATAGATCCGGTAAACCGGAATCTCGTGGTTCTCAACCAGGTAGCGGACCACGGCGTCGGCCATCCTGCGTGAAGTGGCGATCGCAGCCTGTCCCTTGCCTGAAGAGAAGCCCTGCACTTCGACGATGTATCCGCGCTGGCCCTTCAGGGGCTCGGCGAGCTGGTCGATAGCACCCTTGGCGTCGGCGCTCAGAATGCTCTGTCCCGGACGGAAACGGATTTCCGTCTGGTTGGTGGCCTTGTACTGATCAATGTTGCTGACTACGCCTTCGACCGTGGTCAGGCGGTTGTTGGCCTGGGTCGCGGTCTGCTGCGCGGAGGTCGCCTTATTGCCCGCGTCAACCGCGTGCTGGTCGGCCTCGCTGGCCTTTGCCGACGCCATCTGGATCCCGGCTTGGGCGCGCGAGTCAGTGTCCTTGATCATCTTCGTGTTGGCGGCGGTGAGCTCATCGAGCTCGTTGACGCGATCACGAATCGGCTGGGTCTGGCGCTGCACGTATTTCTTGCGGGCAAAAGGATTGACCTTGCCCCAGAAGCCTTCGTGGGTTTCAACCGTCAACGGCGCTTTGCCGGTGGCGTTGCCGCTTGCAGTTGACGATGAATTGTCAGGGGTGGTTGAGGCCGCCGGTTGCTGGGCAAGTGCCGGCAGCGCGAGTAGGAAAGCTATGAACAACGCTACCACTGCGCGATTCTTCATTTTTTACATCCTCCGTTGGGGAGCTCCTGGTGGCTCCTCGCTGCACGCCTTACGCGGGCGTGATCGCGATTTGGTGCGTCCCTACTGACAAACTAAAGCCAGCCTTTGGGGCTGCCTGGCCCGCGCTGACGCAACGCATGGCCAAAATTCACGGCGTCTTAGATGCCAACGCCTGCACTGTGTATATCAACTCCCGTGCCAAACTAAGGTATCGACTAAGTTATTGATTTCCTTAGCCATTCTATTCCTCTTGGATGCTCTCGTTCTGGTCATGCGAAGTAAATTTGGCAGGACTGGTATAAAAACTGCGCAGACGAAATATGGTAACCAGGCTGACCGCCGTCATCCGCAACCGCAAGAAACCTTTACCCTTGACGAATCCGGCCCTGCTTTGTACCATCTAATTCACCAGTCAGCTCTTCGGAGCTGACCTTGGATTTCATGCAGAGTGGCTGAGGGACGAGCCCTATGACGCCACGGCAACCGGACTGGGATCATCTATCCCGGCCGACAGGTGCCAACTCTCGACCCGGAAACGGGGGACATGAGATTCGGGATGCGCGAATTTTTCAGCATTTCCTGAACCTCTTTTCCCATTCCCGGGCAAAGAGGATTTCGCTTTTTAGGGCAGTTTTTGGCTCGCTCGTCCCGGCCGCTCAGATTGGGTAGACAATGCGTTACGAATTGCGCTGTCGGGAGTGCAACCAAAGCTGGGGGAACGTTCCCAAGTCCATTTGCGAGGAGTGTTTCTCGCCGCTGGAAGTTTTCTACGACTACGACTCCATTCGGCACGACTTCACTCGCGAAAAAATCGCCCAGGGCCCTCCCAACATTTGGCGCTACTCGTCGCTGCTGCCTTTGCCGCAGGACTTTCAACCGACGCTGCCCGTCGGATTCACGCCGCTGATCAAAGCCCCGCGCCTCGCCCGGCAGCTTGGCGCGAAGAATCTCTTCTTGAAAAATGACGCTGTCTGCCTGCCGAGTTTGAGCTTCAAAGACCGCGTGGTTGCAGTCGCGCTGGCCAACGCCCGCGCCTTCGGATTCGACACCGTTTCCTGCTCTTCCACCGGAAATCTAGCCAACGCCACCGCCGCGCAAGCTGCGCGCAACGGATTCAAGTGCTGGATCTTCATTCCAGCCTATCTGGAGCCGGCAAAAATTATCGGCACTCAAGTTTTTGGCGCGAAGCTGGTCCGCATCTCCGGCAGCTACGATCAGGTGAACCGCCTCTGCTCGCAAATCGCCGACGAGCACAACTGGGGATTCGTCAACGTCAACCTCCGTCCCTACTATGCGGAAGGATCGAAGACATTCGGATACGAAATCGCGGAACAATTGGGCTGGCGCCTGCCCGACAACGTCGTTTGCCCAATGGCTGGCGGATCGTTGATCGTCAAAATCAGGAAAGCTTTTGATGAACTGATTCAACTCGGCCTGGTGGAACCGAAGCCGGTGAAGTTCTTCGGCGCACAAGCCACCGGATGCTCTCCGATTTCAACTGCAGTAAAACTCGGCAACACCGAGATTGATCCGCAAAAGCCCTCGACGATTGCGCGATCGCTGGCGATTGGCAATCCCGCCGAC
>Ga0209648_10005605_pt1 | contig 10767 bp, 10 predicted proteins | sample GraSoi2013_115cm_FD_185830 | JGI IMG/M metagenome (GOLD analysis project Ga0209648, IMG submission 185830) | Grasslands soil microbial communities from the Angelo Coastal Reserve, California, USA - Sample 9_17_2013_115cm (SPAdes) (version 2) | ecosystem: Environmental > Terrestrial > Soil >...
CTTCGCGCTTGGGCAGGAACTCGTGCAGCGGCGGATCCAGGAGGCGAATGGTTACGGGCAGGCCATCCATTACGCGAAACAGGCCGATGAAATCGGCGCGCTGCATGGGTAGCAGTTTTTTCAGCGCCGCGCGGCGATCTTTCTCATTGTCTGTCAGAATCATGGCACGCATGTGAGGGATCCGGTCCTCAGCGAAGAACATGTGCTCGGTACGGCACAATCCGATGCCCTCGGCACCAAACGCACGCGCCTGGATGGCATCTCGCGGAATGTCCGCGTTGGCTCGCACCCCTAGTTTGCGGAACGGCTCCGCCCAGCCCATGAACTTCATCAGTTCAGGATCATCGGGTTTTGCGTCGAGGGTATTGAGCTTGCCCTTGATTACACGGCCGGTCGTTCCGTCGAGCGAAATCCAGTCGCCATGCCTGAATACCTGGCCTTTCGCCCTCATCTCGCGAGACTTCTCGTTTACTTCTATGTCGCCAGCCCCTGCAACACAACACTTTCCCATGCCGCGCGTGACTACCGCTGCATGACTTGTCATGCCGCCGCGCGAAGTTAGAATGCCCGCTGCGACTTCCATGCCGTGAATGTCTTCCGGAGTAGTTTCCGCTCTGACCAGGATGACTGGATTCTTCTTGCTGCCGTGCCCCGCTTTTTCCACCGCCTCATCCGCGGTGAACACAATCTGCCCGACGGCAGCGCCCGGGGACGCCGGCAAGCCGGTTGCGAGAACTTCGATCTTCGCTTTCTTCTCATCCAATCGTGGAACCAAAAAGTCGTAAAGCTGGTTGGGTTCGACACGGAAGATCGCTTCTTCCTTTGTGATCAGGCCCTCTTCCACCATCTGAATGGCAATGCGCACGGCAGCTAGTCCTGTGCGCTTGCCATTGCGCGTCTGCAGCATGTAGAGCTTGCCGTCCTGGATGGTGAATTCGAAATCCTGCATGTCGCGATAATGTTTTTCCAGGCGAGTAGTGATCTCGCGGAGCTGCTTGTAAACTTCCGGCATGATCTTCTGCAATTCAAGAATCGGAACCGGCGTGCGGATGCCGGCCACCACATCTTCGCCCTGTGCATTCATCAGGAATTCGCCATAAAACTCCTTCGAGCCGATTGCAGGATTACGCGTGAAGCCGACGCCGGTGCCGCTGGTCTCGCCAAGATTCCCGAATACCATTGCCTGCACATTGACGGCGGTGCCGAGCATGTCATCGATGTTGTTAATGCGCCGGTAAGTCTGCGCTCGCTGGTTGTTCCAGGAGCGGAAAACGGCATCTCGAGCCATGATGAGCTGTTCGCGCGGGTCCTGGGGAAAGTCCCGCCCGGCGTGCTTCTTGACAACTTTCTTGTATTCCTGAATCACTTCCTTCAGAGCCCGGGCGTCCAGCTCCGTGTCGAGCTTAGCTTTGTTCTGTTTCTTCTTTTTGTCGAAGACCTCGTCGAAAGCGAGTTTGGGAATCTCAAGAACGACATTCCCGAACATTTGTATGAGACGGCGGTAAGAATCGTAAGCGAACCGGGGATTGTGGCTTCGCCGGGCCAGCGCTTCCACGCTCTGATCGTTGAGCCCGAGGTTGAGAATCGTGTCCATCATTCCCGGCATGGAGAACTTTGCCCCGGAGCGTACGCTGACCAGCAGCGGGTTTTCGCCTGTGCCCAACCTCTGACTCTGCAGTTGCTCTAGGCGGCGGAGCGCGTCTTCCAGTTGGTGCGTCACTACAGGAGACACGTTTCCGCCACTTCGCATGTACTCACGGCATGCCTCCGTTTGAATGGTGAAGCCGGGAGGCACCGGCAGTCCAGCATTGGTCATCTCAGCCAAGCCTGCGCCTTTGCCCCCTAACTCGTTTTTCATCGTGCCGTTGCCTTCGGCTTTTCCGTCTCCGAAAAAATAAACGTACTTGACTGGGCTCACCCCAGCTGACGCTCCGTGCGTTTCGGGCATTGTATAAGTACTCATACATTTGTCCTTTTTTGGGGAACTAACTTATGAATTTGACCCTCATGTTTTATGAAGCATTTCTCCTCGATAACGGTCTTACGCAATGTCGGGAGTCATGAAGCCCTCTGTGAAGACTATCGAGCAGAGTAAACCAGTTTACCCGATTATCGCCGTGTTGATCATAGACGCTGTCAAATGCCGCTGTCAAAAAACCCGCGGATAGCTCCATCCCGAGAAGCCCGAACGAAAGGCAATGCGATTAAGGTCTACCAAAAGCGCAAGACAGAAGCGCTGGAAGGGAAGAAGCTTCCAGAGAAGCTGCGCCGGGCGATCGTGACGTCCCCGAGATTGCGCGCGATGCCCTCGCTTATTCGAAGGCCCATAAGGCGGCCACTAGCTATCGATGCGATTCTGGGCGGATGGAAGTCTTGCTCGGTTGGTTCCGCGCGCACCCTGCGGAAGCGATCTTGGCTCAGGACATTGAGCGGAAATTCCAACAGGAGCAAAGGGCTCCCGCAACACCCAATCGTTATCGTACTCTGCTCTCACTTACAGGCTCGCCATTCGCAGCGGCAAGGTGAAAGAGTATCCTGTCCGGCTTGGATACCTCTACAGCGACGCCAGTTGACACCACTACCGACACCACAGTCCTTGAGGAGCCAGCAGCTCAAGTGGCGGTATTGCACTAAGTCTTTCGATTCGCTAAGTTTGTAGTGCCTGTGCCCGGGTGGCGGAATGGCAGACGCTGAGGACTTAAAATCCTCCGGGGATTTTTCCTCATGTGGGTTCGACTCCCACCCCGGGCACCATTTCTCTTGCTCGGATGGCGAAATTGTTAGCGGGCGCCCTTCAGAGACAATTGCGGACCCTCTCGCCACGCCGCGTGATCCAGATAATCCTTTAGAGCGGCCACACCCTGGGATTGAGGCGGCGGGTTTTCCGTGGCCAGGACGATAGCCACCGAACCCTGTCGGCTCCCCAAGAGCCGGGCTTTCGCCTGAAGCAGCTTCGCCTGATAGTCATTGCTGGTAAAGACCCCGTCCACCCAATAGCAATGCCAAATTACCAGCGAAGAATCTGCGGATTGGACGAACACCTCATGCACCTGAACGGATTGGCCGTTGAGTTCCGCGAACCTCCGGTCCTCGCCCGTTCGCAACCAGCGCGGCCGGTCATAGAGCTGGTTCATGCCACTAACGAGTTTCCCGCCTGGCTGCCCGCCGTCGTAGTAAGCCATGTAAAGCTCCACTGTTTGCCTTCCTGATTCGTACGTCTGTCTCAGTTCAGAAGCCGGCGAGACGAATTGGGGCTCCCACCCGAAATCATTTTTCTCTGAAGTGGACCACGGCGCGGAGACGGCCGCCGCCGTCAGATTTACCTCTTCTGGTCCCGGCTGGTGACTCCAGAGATATCTTGCCGAAAGGGGGCCCAGCACCATCACGAGGACGAAACCAGCGAGCAAGAGACTTGCGCGCGGCGTGAAGTAGGAAGCCCCATTCGGCGCTTCGAACTCGCTCGGAATCGGCGTGGATTCTTCCCGGGCTCCCGGCGGCGGAACTTCTCGATTCCGATCTTCGCGCCACCGTATCCCCACCAGGAACAGAAGCAGCATCGTGATGGAAAAGAAGACTAAGCCCTGCAATTGGTGGTCTACGCTGAGAGCCAACCGGTCGCTGGCGAGGTAACCGACGAGCACGATGCCATAGATGCGCGCGCCATTCGCGAGAATCGGAATAATCGCGGAAGCCAGGAAGAAGCCGATGCGCCGCACCCAGCTTCGATACATCACTCCCGCAAAGAGAAATCCTACTGCGAGCGAAGAAATGAGATAGCGGACACCGCTGCAGGCCTTAGCCACCTCCCATTTGCCGTGGGGAACGGTGATGTAGCGGCCTTCCAGCAACACGGGAATTTGGGAGAGCGACAACAGCTTTACCGAGAATCGTGCCGCGAAATCCTGTAACCCGGGAATGAGGCCCTCACCCCACGGCACCGCGAAAATGAGAAAAACAAGCGGGAATAGCAGAGGTCGAACGACCGCGGCCCCCAACACCCCCCAGGTCAGCCCGATGATAGAAATGACAACACAGAATTGCTCGACAACGCCAGTCGACGTCAAATTTCCAAGCAGCCATCCGAACGTTGCAAGAACCAGCAGTGGGATAGTCCGCACGTCAGGCGTGGGGGTCAACGCCGTCAATCGATTTCGGCGCTTCCATATAATGAACAAGCTCAACGGGAGAATCAGGTAGCCGTGCGAAAACGTGCTCGAGCGCCACTGGGCAGCCATGGATGCAAGCGTCGACCTATATAAAGTGGCGGCTACAGCAAGGGAAAAAATCAGTGTCAGCCCTGCGGCACGCCATCGACTTGAGCCAAAAACGGGCAAAACGCCCCTCCGGTTCCAATGGAGCATCGTCGCGACCCGGATTACCTTCTGCCGCGACCGCATCGCGGCATTCCAAACGCCCTCCGAATGGTGGCGCGGCTATTCAGACACGTCCAATTCCGCCAAGGCCTTACGAATCTCATCGGCCCGCGCAGAGCGGGGCTCTAATTTGATGGCGCGCTGAAAACTCGCGCGGGCGAGGTCGGCTTTCTGAAATTTTTGATAAGCTAAGCCCAGATGGTAATGATAAATGGGATTCAACGGGGTCTTCTTTATGGCCTCTTGAAACAGCGGGATGGCCGAATCGTAGATCCCGGATTTAACATAGGCCCAACCTAGCGTATCGGCAGCATTTGGCGAATCCGGCATCGCGCCCCGGGCTGTTTGCGCCAGCGAGAGGGCATAACCCATATCCCCGCCGTGCTCCAGCAGCAGAAAACTCAAATTGTTGGAGGCGGTTGGCTGCTTTGGTTGAATCTGCAAGGCTTTCTTGTAAAGGTCCTGAGCTCTCTGCCAATTTCCGCGCCCTTCTTCATAGACTCCGAGATCGACATAAGCCCGGACATCGCGAGGGTTCTCGCGAATGGAGTGCTCCAGCGTAGAGGTTGCCTCATCGATCCGGCCCGCTGCGAATTGTAACTGTGCCAGAAGTAGGAAGGCAGGAACGGCAGTCTTTTCCAGTTCAATCGAGCGCTTTAGGGCGCTCTCCGCATCCGCGTTTTTGTGGTCGGCGATCAGCGATTCCGCGAGCAGGTATTGCACATCAGCGCGTTCGGGGATCCTTGTCATCTGAGCCTGAACGCGCTGCACAGCCTTCTCGGGCTGATTTTGAGCCAGGGAGACGGTCACCGCGCCTTGCAAGGCGTCCGTTTCCTGCGCATTGAGACTCAGGGCTTGTTCATAGAATTTCTCGGCTTCAGCAAATCGTTTCTGTGCCAGGCGCAAGTCGCCCAGTTTGGTATAAGCGCCGGCACTTTTCGGAGCCAGCTCAATCGATCTTCGAAAGTCTTTCTCTGCGACCGATGGATTGCCGCTCCTCATTCGGGCCACGCCGTGCAGAAGATATGCCTCCGGGGAAGAGGGCGCATATTTGATCCACTCGGTGGCGCTGCTTTCCAAGAGTTTCAAGTCTCCCGTGCGAACCGCGAGCTTCGCAAGGTTTTCGTGCGCCTCCACTAGGGAAGGCCTTAGTTTTATTGCACTTTCCCACTCTGCTCCCGCTCGGGAAATGCTTCCGGTTTTGTAATACGCGATTCCTAGGTGAAAATGCCCCGCTGGATCGTCTGGATTATTTTTCGCTGCTGCTTCCAGCACGGGGAGGGCCTCGCTGGGTTTTTCCTCCATAAGCAGAACACGGCCCTTAACCAGCAGCGCCTCGCTGTCGCTTGGGTTTTGCGCCAGGATTTCTTCGCTCAACTTCCGGGCCGCATCAAATTGCTTGTTTCCGAGGAGCAGCTGGATGTAACGCTTCTTTACATGGAGGTCATTCGGGTGCTGATGGCCGAGCGATGAGAATTCTGCGAAGGCCTTCTCCCATTCGCCACTGTTAAGGTAGAAATCGCCCAGGAGGACGTAAGCAGCGGGATCATTCGCAAGCGCCGTCTTGGCTTCCTCAAGAGTGTGTTCTGCCTCTGCCTTCTTGCCCCAGGCAAGATACAGGGAAGCGAGGGAAGTCCGGGCAATAAGCTTCTTGGGATCCGCATCGATGGCGGCCTGATACTGGCTTACGCCATCAGCCCATCGACGCTGTGCTTGATAAAAACTGCCGAGACTCAGTCGAGCGGGCAAAAACCTCGCATCCAGGGAGATCGCCTTCCGCAGATCCTGTTCGGCTGCCGAAAGTTTTCCTGCTTTTTGTTCCAACAGCCCCAGCGTCAGATACGCCTCTGGTTTATTCGGAGCCATCTGAACTGCCTGCTGCGCTTCCGGGATAGCTTCGTCCAATTTTCCCAGTTGTCCGTCGGCGGTCGACAGGATGAGCCGCGCGCTGACATTGTCCGGATATTGTTGGAGGATAATCGCTGCACGATCGTGGGAAGCCTGGAACTGTTGCGCCTCAAACAGCAGGTTCGCCAACTCCAGTTCCGCGTCTAAATTCTTCGGCTCTATTTGAATGGTTATACCCAATTCTCGAAACGCCAGCGGCCAGTATTTCTGCTGCACATAACACTTGGCAAGCTGGAAGTGCGCCTCCGCAAACTTTCCGTCCTTCTGAATGGCATTCTGAAATTGAATGGTCGCTTCCTCATATTTGCCTTGCTGGAAATATCGATTCCCGCTCTCGAGAAACTTCTGCTTTTGCGCGTTGACGTCTCGCGAGCACCCTGTTGTCAAGAGAAAGCAGATGGCAAGGAGGACGGTCGTCATCCGCTGGCGTACGGCCTTCATTCGCATTCCTTTTCTTGGTCGGCAGACGCAGCGCCAAGTGAGCCGGGATGCCCGCAGCTTCGCAGAAGCCGGCACGCATGGACTGGCAGCAAGAGTGATTATGGAATGATTCTGGCTGAATTCACCAGGGAAGTAGAGCTCCAGGAGCCAAAAAGTCTACGGGCGGCTCCGGCCTCGGAGACGCCCGTAAGTTCCGTTTCAGCTTTGGGTAGAGTGCTGCCGCACCGCGACAACGCCCGGTTGGTTCGTCGAGTCCCGTAATCTTACGCCCGGGACGCAACGCGGCGGCGCAAGAGCGCTGCCAAACCAACCATGCCGATGCCCATAATCGCCATGCTGCTGGGCTCAGATAGAGTTGGCGGACCTGGCGGCGTGGTGCCCGTGCAGCCCGTACTAACACCGTTCACGTCGAAGCCGCAAGAAACGATGTTGCCTTTGATCACGCCCTGAACGAGGGTCGACCCGTCGTTGTACTGGTAGCCCACGTGGGCGATATCCGCACTGGAGCCCATGACTCCGGTCCAAACCCACGTCAGAGTGCCTCCGGTCTCAGAGCCAAACTGAGTAGTGTTTGCTGACGAACACACCTGTATATCCATACCCATGCCTGAGCAGAGATTGCCTGAGCTGTTCAAGGACGTGAGTTGGGGAGCGTTCCAGGTGGCGCCTGGATCGCCCGTAAACCCGGTCCCTACGGTTGACCCGTTGGCCAGTTTGAATGCCACCGCGTCAATACTGTCTTGGGTATGTAAGCCGTCACCGGGGGTCGTCAGCATCGAGGTGTCAATCATCAGCGTCACCGTGCAGTTGGCACAGCTTGTAGCGAGGGTGATGGGGTCAGTGACGAAGCCGGTCACAGTCAGGGTGAAGGTTCCGCCGAAGCCGTCACTCGCTGTCACTGTCGTATCGGCATTAGCGGGCTTGCTCCCGAGCAGAAGGAACACAGTTAGAAAGGCTAGCCTACAATATCGGAATTTTTTCAACATCCAATCTCCTTGGACACTCATACACTCTTCCCCCTCAGGGCAATGCTGGTCTGGTAGGAGCAGGTAACATGCCAGAATTCGATGCCGTTGACCTTGTTTCGAAAATGACAATAAGCTCCACAAATACAACAACATACATGAAAACTCGTGAATCTTGTCTGGGGCGTCAAAGCGTCTACAAACTAGATCGCGGAAATCCTTTGCGTACTTCCATCCTAAAGTGTGCAAGGGAAATCCAAATTCATGGGTTTAGTACTTGCCTTCCAACGATGAAGCCTGCCGCCTGTCTCCGGCCTTCCTGGGGGTTCGAATGCAGCGACTCAAAGTCCAAAGAAACTTCTACCTCTGCCCTTTTCTTCTCCTTCAATCTTCCGTGACGCACGTCGCTGCTCTGCGGGTTAGAACGGTGTGGAGGAACTTGTGACCTCCAGCGACAATTTTGATCTGTAAGAAGCTTCTCGGCATCAGCATCACCGACGAGAACGCCACCGAACTCATCCACATCGGCTTGATGGTCCTGGACCACGGCCCCACCATCGACGAATTCATCGAACAAGTTTTCAATTATCCGACGCTCAGCGAACTCTACAAGTACGCCGCCTACGACCGTCTCGGCAACCTGGCGGGCCACAAACTCCGCGAAGGCTAGCCCGCTGACTTCACAATGTGCCGCGCCTCCACCTCACGGCATCGAATTGCACGGGAATCCTGGCGGAATTGCCCGGCTTGCCGCCGCAGGATCTCGTCATAAACCTTGTTGAAACTTCTTGGGAAAATTGGTCATTCGGCAATGGCGAAGCCCAATATATGGATTCCAGATCGCCGCCGTCTTTCTTCGTACGATGGACGGTGCGTATGAACAGGCTGCGATCCATCGGCGTCACCCTCGTTTTGTTGAGCATCGCCGTGTTGTTGCCATTTCGCACGCGCTCGCTCGGTATGCAAAAGATGGCCTCTGCGGCGGACCGTTCCTATCTCGGATTCGACCGCAACATTTATCCAGGCGACGCAGCGCTGCCGGTTCTCCGCAAGACATTTGCCTTCACCAGCTATTGGCTCGGTCCTCCGCCGGGCGAAAAAACAAATACTTGGCATGGCAAACGCGAACTCCTCCGCTCTCAAGGTTTCGGCTTTCTCGTTCTCTACCGCGGACGCGATAGCAGCGAACTCAAGAACGAATCCGATGCGGCGCGGAGGGGAACTCAAGACGCCAGCGCCGCGGCAACCGCCGCCAAGCAAGCGGGCTTTGCCGCGGAAACGATTATTTTTCTGGATACCGAAGAAGGCGGCCGCCTTCCTGCGGCTTATCACGGATATCTTCGCGCGTGGTCAGAACAAATCAAGCGCGCAGGTTTTCTTGCCGGCGCCTATTGTTCCGGCATCCCCGTCAAAGAAGAACCCGGCGTCACCATCACGACTGCACAAGACATTCGAAATCATGCGCCCTTGCACGAAATGGTCATCTGGGCTTACAACGATGCATGCCCGCCGTCGCCTGGCTGCTCATTTCCTGAGAACCCACCCGCGCCTTCAGCGAGCGGCATCGCCTACGCCGCAGTTTGGCAATTCGCGCAATCACCCCGGCGCAAGCAATTCACCGCTCATTGCCCCGCGAAGTACGCAACTGACGGAAACTGCTACGCCCCCGGCGACACAACCCACTCCTGGTTCCTCGACGTGAACACTGCAACGTCCCCCGATCCCTCCGGCGGCGCAAAATGACAGGCCTTCAAAACAAAAAGAGGCAAGCCATCGCCCGCCTCTCTCGTTATGCGCTACTGGACCAGGGTTCAGATTTGCCCCAGTCCACCGTCGACGGCAAGCTCCGCGCCCGTGATGAATGACGCGTCCTGCGACGCAAGGAAGGCCACTGCTCCGGCGATTTCCTCCGGCTTTCCGATTCGTTTCATGGGCACCTGGGAAATCACATTTTTGACGAATTCCTCGATCGCTTCTTTCGAGAGGCCCGAACGCTCAAATCCGGCGGGCGTCTCAATCGGTCCCGGGCTCACGGCGTTCACGCGGATGCCGCGTTCCACCAATTCCGCCGCGATCGATCGGGTGAACGAACGCAGCGCCGCCTTCGTGGCCGCATACACCGTGCCATTCGGCAAGCCGATTTCGCCAGCCACCGAAGTATTCACAATGATCGAAGCGCCGTCATTGAGGTGTGGCAAAGCTTTTTGGATGGTGAAGTAAACGCCCCTGCTGTTGATGTCGAACAATTCGTCGTAGAGATCTTGGGATGTTGCCGCCAATGGTGCAAATTTGTAAATCCCCGCATTCGCAAACAAAATGTCTATTTTGCCAAACTTCTGCGACACCGTAGCATAGAGCCGGTCCAGATCCTTCGCGACAGATACGTCTGCCTGCACCGCCACCACGCCGTTGCCGATCGTCTTCACCGCCTCGTCCAGCGTCTTTTTGCTCCGGCCAACGATGGCCACGCGCGCGCCTTCTTCTTGCAAACGCTTCGCCGTCGCCAACCCGATACCGCTATTGCCGCCCGTCACAACCGCTACTTTTCCTTCGAATCGCTTCATGTTCATCTCCCGTCTTTGTCTGCGTGATCCGGAAAGCCTCTCCGCAATCGCGAGTCTTAGGCCGCTTCCCCGACTTTCTGAATTCCATATTTAGATGACTATCGAAGTAATCGGTTGCATAGTTCCCGGCGGTATTCTCTGACGGGTGGATCCTAGTGCCGGAAAGTAGGGCAGGTCCGCTACACTTCAGCAAGACCTATGGACCACTCGCGGATTGAAAAAATATCGAAAGCCTTGGCCGACGAGACGCGCCTCAGGATCTTCGAGGCCATCTCCGCCAAGGACCACATGAATTGCGGGGAAATCGTTTCCATGCGTGGCGTAACCCCCGCAACGGTTTCACACCATCTCAAGATATTGAGCGAAGCAGGACTCATCGAATGCCGCCGCCAGGGACAATTTGTTTACAGCCAGGCCTTGCCCGCAGCCATCAAAGGGTACGTACGCGCGCTCACAAAAATCGCCAATGGAAAGAACTCGGCGCGTCGCCGATGATTTTTGGGCTTAGTTGGCTGG
>Ga0209648_10005608_pt1 | contig 10762 bp, 2 predicted proteins | sample GraSoi2013_115cm_FD_185830 | JGI IMG/M metagenome (GOLD analysis project Ga0209648, IMG submission 185830) | Grasslands soil microbial communities from the Angelo Coastal Reserve, California, USA - Sample 9_17_2013_115cm (SPAdes) (version 2) | ecosystem: Environmental > Terrestrial > Soil >...
TCCTGCGTGACAAGCACATCGGCATGTTACGTGGGGTGGGCGATCTCGCCCGCAATCCCCAGGCGCGTTCCCAAGCCATCCGTAAGATGGAAGTGCAGGAGCAGACACTGCGACGTTCGCTCGGAACTACTGCCGCCACGGCATCGGGGACGCCCTCCAACCTACCTTTGCTTCCCTTGAATCCGACGTGGACCCCGCTCGGGCCAGACCCTATCCCGAACGGACAAACTTTCGGCACTACTGAAGTTGCGGTCAGCGGACGCGTGACCGCTCTAGCCATTGACCCAACCGATAGTTCTGGCGATACCGTTTATGTAGGTACGGCTCAGGGCGGTCTCTACCGTAGCCTGGACGGAGGAGCCACGTGGACGCCGCTGATGGATAAGGCACAGTCGCTGGCGATTGGGGCAATCACAATTGATCCCAACAACCACACCACACTGTTTGTGGGTACCGGCGAGGGAAACCTGTCGCTAGACAGCTTCTTTGGCGTGGGCCTTTATATCATTCAGAACGCTACCACCACGGCCGATCTCTCCGGACCCTTCCATGCGGCCGACGCGTCTAATCCCGATGCTGGTGTGACAGACGTTTTCACCGGCCGCTCCATCACCAAAATTCTGGTGAACCCGGCTAACTCGAACCAGATTCTAGTCTCCAGTTCCTCGGGATTGAGCGGCGCCAGTGGCGATCCTTTGCCCGGACGGCCTCCACGTGGCGTCTATCTCTCGACGAACGCTCTTTCCGGTGCGCCCACATTTGCGCGGCAGGTGATACAGACAGCGAACATCAACCGGTTGGTCTCGGACATGGTGATGGACCCCGGGAATCCGAACAAGATTGTGATTCACGTTTTTGGTGCCGCGACCGCGGGCGATGGTGGCGTGTGGGTGAGCGCAGCCGGCAATCCGTGGACGGGAACCGCAACTTGGACACAAACACTCATCGACAACTCGAATGATGGTAGCAGCCCGGCGACCAGGTCGTCGCCAGCGGTACCTGCAGCGGAAAGAGCGGAACCTTGTTTGCGTCCCCTGACGGTTCCGCGTGGACCGAGCTGACCGCAGCTCGCGGGTTCTGCGGTCGTCAATGTTTTTACGACATGCCCGTGACCCTCGATCCCACCAACGCCAGCAACATTTTCATTGGAGGCTCCGCTGGAAACAGCATTGGGGCATGCGGCTCGGGCATTCTCGGCAAATCTACGAATGGCGGGGGCGCATTTACGTCGAGCCAAGCTAATCTCCACGCTGACTCTCACGCCGTTGCAATCCTTCCCAGCAATCCTTCGATCATGTATGAGGGCAACGATGGCGGCATCTTTCGCTCCAACGACGGCGGCGTCACCTGGGTTAGCCGGAACACGGCAGGATTCAATGCCACTCAGTTTGAGAGCTTGGCCGTGCATCCCAGCGATCCCAATTTCACCATCGGGGGTACGCAGGATAACGGCACGCCTTTCCTGCAGCCGAGCGGGGAATGGACACGAGCCGACTTCGGCGACGGGGGCTTCTCTGCTATCGACCAAAATGCGGCCGACACAATCAACGTGACCATGTACCACACCTACTTCAACCTGACTAATAAGCAACTGGGGTACGCTCAAGTCACAGGGACAGCCAGCGCCTTTGAAGGGAACTGGAACTTCTCGGGCTGCCAGTCCCCGCCCATGGCCGGCAACGGCATCACTTGCGGCGATACAGTTCTTTTCTATGCTCCGCTGGTCTTAGGTCCGGGCACGCCCAACACCGTCTACTTTGGCACTGATCGTCTTTATAGATCGACGGACAGCGGCATGAACAATCTGGTGGTGAGCCAAGCTCCTCTGGTTCCTGGCATTCCCATCAGCGCCATCGGAATATCACCGACCAACGACAATGTACGAATTGTCGGGCTGGGTGAGGACGCAAACGGCAATCCGAACGGGCACGTCTTTGCTACGACCACGGGCTCGAACATGCTCACAGATGTGACCGGCGGCTTGCCTGCGAAGTACATTGCCAGGACGGTAATTGATCCCAAAACCTCAACGACTGCCTACGTCACACTTGACGGATACGGTACCAACGCGGTTCCCGTAGTCCACGTATGGAAAACGATTAATCTTAGCGCGGCCTCTCCTACCTGGTCCGTCGCCTCTGGCAGTACAACAACCGCTCTGCCTGATGTTCCGGTGAATGCTCTGGTTATCGATCCCGGTCAACCTAACAACCTATATGTCGGTACCGACATCGGCGTGTTTAACTCGACCGATGGCGGGACTAGTTGGAATCCTTATGGCACGGGCTTGCCGAGAGTCGCGGTTTTCGACATGGCCATCCAAAGCCGTCAGCGTGTTCTCAGGACAGCCACCCATGGACGCGGAATCTGGGAGATTGGCATCACGCCCGTAGGACCTCCGACTATTGATAAGGCATTCGGAGTGTCCCACATCCCGTTGAATGGAACGACGTCGCTCACTTTCACTCTCAGCAACCCGAATTCAGCAACCACCCTGACTGGCATCGGATTTACCGATACGCTGCCCGCAGGTCTGGTGCTCTCAACGCCCAGCGGTTTAACCGGAAGTTGCGGTGGTGGGACCATTACGGCAAATGATGGCGGCCCCGGCGTCAGCCTGACAGGAGCAACGCTGGCCTCCGGAGAAGTGTGCACATTCTCGGTGAATGTGAATGGCATCACTGTGGGGTTACAGACCAACACGACTAGCCCGGTCACTTGCGTTGAGGCTGGAACAGGTGAAACAGCTTCGGCCAGCATCACGGTAGGCTTAGCGCCAACCATCACCAAGAGTTTCGGCGCGGCGACGATTCCGCTCGGTGGAACCACCGCACTGACTTTCAACATCAGTAACCCGAATAGCGCCATTACGCTGAACGGTATTGGGTTTACAGACAATCTGCCGACTGCGGCGCCTGCGACGCTGATCGTGGCCACACCCGGCAGTCTGAGCAGCACTTGCAGCGGTACAGCGACTGCTGTAGACGGCTCTTCATCAGTGTCTCTGTCTGGCGCGAGCCTGGTTGCAGGCGCAAGCTGCACGGTCTCGGTGACAGTACAGGGCACAAGAGCTGGCACCGTAAGCAACAGTGTCACCGTAACTGACACCACAGATGGAACGGGCAACACTTCGACTGCCGTTATTACGGTGGCAACAGGCAATACCACGACGACGGTGACTTCTTCTCAGAATCCATCGGTCTTTGGGCAGTCGGTGACCTTTACGGCTACGGTTACTGGCGTCCCGCCGGCAGTGGGTACGCCGACCGGAACGGTGACTTTCCTGGATGGCGGTAACCCGATCGCCACTAGGCCACTGAGCAGCGGCGTAGCCACCTTCACGACTTCTGCTTTAGCAGTGGGCAGTCACGTCATCACCACCAGCTACGGCGGCGATGCGAACTTCACTGGCAGTACGGGATCGTTGAATACCAACCCACAGGTTGTCATCGCTCCGCCGACCATTAGCAAAGTCTTCGGTGCAGCCAGCATTCCGCTGAACGGAACAACCTCGCTAACCTTTACCCTCAACAACCCCAACACTTCAACCGCGCTAACCGGCGTCGGCTTCAGCGATACGCTGCCGGCAGGCCTGGTAGTAGCGAATCCGAACAGCCTTACGGGAAGCTGCGGTGGAGGAACGATCTCTGCAGTCGCGGGGACGAACAGCATCAGCTTGTCGGGAGCAACTCTCGCGGCGAGCAGCGGATGCACATTCTCGGTCAATGTCACCGGGATCACTGCAGGCGACCAGAACAACACCACCGGCACTGTGACCTCAACTGAGGGCGGTGCCGGCGGCACAGCTTCAGCCTCCATCACAGTGGTTGCACCACCTTCGATTGCCAAGGCCTTCAACCCGGCGACCATCGCGCTGAATACCACCACGTCGCTGACCTTTACCATCACCAATCCTGGTGCCAATACCGTACCGCTGACGGGCGTGGCGTTTGCTGACACGCTGCCCACCGGACTTACCGTCGCTAATTCCTCGGCCAGCACCTGTGGCGGCACATTGACGACGACCTCTCCGACCGGGATCGTACTTACTGGCGCGACCATCAACACAAACAGCCAGTGCCAGTTCAGCGTGACCGTAACCGGAGCGGCGGCAGGTAACTACAGCAACACTACCGGCAACGTGACTTCAACCAATGGCGGCACAGGTAACACTGCATCATCCAGCCTGACGGTGGCCGCGCCTCCGACCATCAGCAAGACATTCGGCGCGCCAACGATTCCGCTGAACGGCACAACCTCGCTAAGCCTCACCATCACCAACCCGAACACAGGCGTCGCGCTGAACGGTGTGTCGTTTACCGATAGTCTGCCGGCCGGCCTGGTGGTAGCCACGCCTGGCAACCTGAACAACACTTGCGGCGGCGGCGCCACGGCGGTTGATGGATCGGGCTCCGTGAACCTGACGGGCGTGACGCTGGCGGCGAGCGCTTCCTGCACTCTCTCGGTAAACGTAACTGGGACAACCGCAGGCGTGAAGAGCAACAGTGTCACTGTGACTTCCACCGAGGGCGGCACAGGAAATACTTCCAACGTCAGCATCACAGTGGTAGCGCCGCCGACCATCAGCAAGGCGTTCGCTGTGGGCAGCATTCCGCTGAGCGGCACCACCACGCTGACATTTACCGTCAACAACCCCAACACTTCAACCATCCTGACTGGCGTCGCGTTCAGCGATACGCTGCCCTCGGCGACCGGGACCCTGGTCGTAGCCAATACGCCCAACGTGAGCAACACCTGCGGCGGCTCGGTAACGGCGACTGCCGGAACCAACCTCATCAGCCTTTCCGGCGGAAGCGTAAACCAAAGTGCATCGTGCACGCTGAGTGTGGACGTGCGGGGAACCGTGGCCGGAGACGCCAATAACACCACAGGCGCTATTACTTCGACCGAGGGGGGCACGGGTGCGACCAGCAATACTGCGACCCTGAGTGTGGTAGCACCGCCGACGATTCAGAAGGCATTTGGCGCGGCCAATCTCCCGCTGAATGGAACGACGACGCTGACCTTCACAATTGGCAATCCAGCCGCCAATACGACGGCGGAGAGCGGAGTAGCGTTCACAGACACGTTGACGAATGGGCTGCAAGTAGCCGGGACTCCGGGCGTAAGCAACACTTGCGGCGGAATAGTGACGGCGACGGCGGGAAGCACCAGCATCAGCCTGACGGGCGGGAGCATCGCGACGCCGGGGACCTCATGCACCATCGCAGTGAACGTGACCGGGACGCAGACCGGGATTATTCCCAACACCACCGGTGCAGTGAGCTCGACCAACGGCGGTACGGGCGCGGCCAGTAACACGGCGACTCTGACAGTCGCCAGTCCGCCGACCATCACCAAGGCGTTCAATCCCACCAGCATTGCGTTGAACAGCAGCAGCACGCTGAGCTTCACCATTCACAATCCGAATACCAACGTGGCTCTGAGCGGCGTCGCGTTTACCGACAACCTGCCAGCGGGCCTGGTGGTAGCGGCGACGCCCAACCTGACCGGATCCTGCGGCAGCGGCACGATCACCGCGGCCGCCGGAAGCGGCACGATCAGCCTCGTGGGCGGGACGTTAACAGCATCACCCGGGGCGGGATCATCGTGCACGTTCTCGGTGAGCGTGACCGGAACAACCGCGGGCGTGAAGAACAACAGCGTGCAGGTGACCTCGACCGAGGGCGGCACAGGTAACACTGCCAATGCCTCGATCACAGTGGTAGCGCCGCCGACCATCAGCAAGGCGTTTAATCCCACCAGCGTTCCGTTGAGTTCGAGCAGCACACTGAGCTTTACCATCAACAACCCCAATACCGCCAGCGTGCTGAGCGGAGTGGGCTTCAGCGACAACTTGCAGGCGGGCCTAGTGGTAGCGGCAACACCGAACCTAACCGGCTCCTGCGGTAGTGGCACGATTACCGCGACAGCGGGAAGCGGCACGATCAGTTTGGCTGGAGGAACGCTGACCGCATCACCCGCAGCCGGATCGTCATGCACGTTCTCTGTGAATGTGACTGGTACAACGGCCGGAAGCAAGAGCAACACGACGAGCGCAGTAACCTCCACGGAAGGCGGAACGGGCGCGACCAGCAACACGGCGGTCCTGACCGTAGTAGCGGCGCCCTCGATTGCCAAAGCTTTCAATCCAGCCGCAATTGGATTGAATGCGACAACATCGCTAACCTTCACCATCACGAATCCAGCGGCCAACACGGCCGCCCTGACTGGAGTGGGATTCAGTGACACTCTGCCTGCAGGGCTGACGGTCGCCAATAGCTCGTCCAGTACCTGCGGCGGAACCCTGACTACGACAGCTCCGACGGGAATCGTCCTGAGCGGCGCGAGTGTTGCGGTGAACAGCCAATGCGTGTTCAGCGTGACCGTGACCGGCGCAGTTTCCGGCATGTACACCAACACCACGGGGCCGGTAAGTTCCAGCAATGGCGGCACCGGCAACACCGCCAGCGCCAACCTGAGCGTTGCTGCGCTTCCGAGCATCACCAAGTTCTTCGGGGTGCAGAGGATTGCCCTCAACGGCAACACGAGCATGACCTTGACCATCGGCAATTCGAACGCTTTTGTGCTGACCGGCATCGCCGTTAGCGACAACTTCCCCGCGGGACTGGTGGTCAATACCCCGCCCGGGGTTGTCAATAACTGCGGTGGCACATTCACTGCGGTGGCGGGATCGGGTTCGGTGAGCTTGTCGGGTGTCTCCCTGGCGGGAGCCAATACCACCTGCGACGTCACCGTCTTTGTCCGGGGAACCACGCCTGGCCTGAAGGTGAACACCACCGGGGCCGTTTCTTCCAATGAAAGCGGCCCAGGCGGTACGGCCACCGATAGCCTGAACGTGCTCATTCCCCCAACCCTGGCCAAGGCCTTCGGAGCGGCAACCGTCGCCATAGGCGCCAACACCAGCCTCACCTTTACCATCAACAATCCCAATGGCGCGAACCTCGACAACCTGGGATTCACCGACAATCTACCGGCCGGGCTGGTCATCGCCACGCCCAACGGCTTGGCGGGCACCTGCCTCACAGCCGCTGGGCCGGTGTTGAACCCCGGAGTGGCCTCTGCGACCTCCGGAACAGGTAACATCAACTTGTCTTCGTTGACCCTGGCGAACGGTTCGTGCTCTTTCTCTATCAACGTCACCGGCACCACCGCAGGCAACAAGGTCAACACCACCAGCACCATCACCGGCACATTCGATGACGGCAGCGGCACCTTCGTTGGCATCACCGGCGGAACCGCCACCGCGAACATCACAGTGTTAGGGCCGCCATCAATCGCCAAAGCCTTCGGAGCAACCAGCGTTCCGTTGAGTGGAACCACCTCGCTGACCTTTACCATCACCAATCCTGGGATCAACCTTGCTCCTCTGAGCGGAGTTGCATTTACCGACACTTTGCCGGCCGGGATTGTCGTGGCCACGCCCAATGGATTGGTCAACAATTGCGGTGGAACGGCAACAGCGGTGGCGGGCTCGGGAAGCGTATCGCTGACCGGGGCCGGCATCGCAACCAGCAGCAACTGCACCCTGATCGTGAACGTAACGGGAACCACGAATGGCACCAAGAACAACGTCACCGGCGCCGTGACCGCAACCAATGGAGGTACGGGAAACACGGCATCAGCCAGCATCGTGGTGGGCCCGGCGGCGGATATTTCTGTCACTCTGACGCACGCACCCGAGCCTGCTGCATTTGGCGGCAAGTTGAAGTTTGTGGCTACCGTAACCAATAACGGTCCTGACACTGCGAACGTGACTTTGACGGAGAGCTTTACAGGAAAGCAGTACTTGGTTTCCGCAATCGCAAGCGTGGGCACGTGTGGCGCGACCGAGCCGGTCAGCTGCACCCTGTCGGGCATGGGTAACGGCGAGACCCGTCAGGTCACAATTATCGTCACGCCGCTGCTGGGAAGGAACGTCACCGCGAATGTCACGGTAGCGCCGGATGCAGGCACGCCTGATCCGAACAACGGCAACAACAGCGCCGCGAGCACGGCGCGAATCAGGTTCAAGCCACAGAAGTTCTGAAGAAGCATTCAACAATCAGCATCCAGTCAAGCAGATGGGCTGGCCTGATGATGAAGATAGAGCACTGCACTACGAAGGCACAGAGATGTGTGCCGGGAGTAACAATAAAGCTCAGCCGTGGCATACTGCCACGGTGATCGGATGGCCGTGGTCATTGGTCGCGATCAAATCAATCAACACCAGGCGCGTGTGCACCTGAAGAACTGTCCCTGACTCATATGTGGTCGTGGGGTGATATTGGCTTTATCCCAGTCTGTTTTCCCGAGGTTTGGTGCAGGACCGGCGCCAGCGTTTGCGAGGCAGTCGCTGCAGGCTGCGACGAGGCTGCTGCCGGCTGTGAGGACGTAGCTGCAGGTTGCGACACTGGCGCAGGAGTGCTTTCGTCCTTCTTCTGATTTTGGTCTTTTTGATTTGGATCGCCAGCCTGCTTCTGCCCTGATGATGACCCAGATGAAGATGAAGCCGAAGACGAAGTAGTTGCAGCGTTGCTGTCGGTCGCCTGTTGGCCAGAAGTTGCCACGGTCAAAAGCCCTAAGCCCAGAAAAATCAGGAGGATAAGAGAGGTTTACGCAAGGGGGGTAATCTCCTACACCATCGAAACACGAGTTTAGGTAAAAAGTAGTGCCTTAGATCCGATTTCTCGCGTCCAAGCGGATCTTGAAATCTTTGCATTTTTGAGGGGAAGATGGAAAGCTCTCCGTTCGCTGCAAGCATGCATTTTTCAAAATGTTCTGCGAGGAACAGCATTGGGCTTGGGCCGCCCATCCTAACAAAGCCTCACAGCACTGGGGCTTTGTCACATTGAATTCTTTGATCGCACACCTGCTTCTCGCATCCGAGCCAGATCAGTGGTGTGGGTGACCCCATTCCATGTTTTTGGAAGGAAAAGACCTATCCATGCAGGCAAAAACAGTAACATGCAATAGACGAACCAGAGGACATAAGATGAGAATGTATCGAGCAAAGTATCGGGCGTTAGCGTGTATCCCTCAGCTATCCCAACAACCTCAAATGTTATGGCGAGCATAAGTGGGCCAGTTAGACCTGCAAGCAATTTGTGCCAAGTCTTCCACCCTGAACTGGATAGCTTCCGCGCAACCCAAAACTGCACCACCCAGATTGCGAGGGACCAAATGATCCACCAAGGCCAGTCAATCATAGATACAAACCACCGCGGCGTTAAGATAAGGTCCTCGTCATACAAAACTACAAGCAAGAGCGCCGCCAAACACTGAACGCTTACAAAACGTTGCAATACTATTTGTTGTTGCATTTCGCTTTCTCCGGGCAGTCAGAGTACATTCTATGTGGCCTAAGGGCGTGCTGCCACCTCCACCCGACTGGAAGCCGCCTTTTCGACCACCCTTAATCCAACCTCCAATCGGACCAATGGCTTTGAGTTTAACCCACCCTTTTGGTGTGCAGATAAAATCTATATCCCACCACTGAGGAGAGGTAGCCCCCGGACTCGCTTCTCGTCGATCTCCACTTTTTCAGGTTCGTGCAATGCCGCTCAATGTCGTACTTTGCCGCCGCGCCAGCCAGCCGCGGCTGCATGCAACCATGGCATACTGCTTCGTCGCTCGGTGGCAGCAAGGGGGCAAAGGGAGTTATGCCGGTGAAGGTCCTGGCCAATTTTCATAAATAACGTGCCATAGACGTAATCCCGTGGTGACACATTGGTAACAAATGGATGACAAGAATCAACCTGTATCCTGAGTTGGAAATTAACTGCTCGGGAACTGTTTGGTAGTAGAACGCTGCAGAGGAGAGGAGGAAAACCAATCTTTGCACGCGGCTGCAAGTTCCGGCCACTGCAGCGTTCTATCGTTGTAGAAAAGGAGAAAGGCAACTGCGGCGTCTTCAATCTTGAGACGCCGCAGCTTCTTAAGCCGTTCCGGCAGTGAGCGTTTGCCGGCTTCCGGCGTCAGTTAAGGGACCGCCCGGACGGCGGGGCTCGAGATTTTTATATTATGTCTGCAAGTTTCGTTAGGTAGAGCGTTCTATTTGGGGAAAGCCATGGGACAAGTGGCGAGCCAAGCTGCATTGACAACTCTCGGCGGGTCTCGCTATAGTCCCTTGTACCTTCCCAGCATTTACGTAGACCGATAGTAGATAGGGTCAAGTGATACTCTCCGCTGTTGTCCGGCACGTCCCAAGCTGCTATTGAGCTGCGCAACCATCAAACTATACGTCTCTGCAACCAGAGGTAAGACAAAATGATATTGCTGCGGCAACTTCGCTCATTCTGGCTGTCTTCGACAATCGTTCTCGCCCTGTTCATGATGACAGCAATCGTCTCCGTGCGCGCCCAAGTCGCACAAGACACAGACGTAAAATTCCACAAGTTTCAACCTAAAGTGCCGCCCGAGCAGGCAGCGCCAACAGCGGCGGCGCAGCATCCGGGCCCGGCTGGGATGAGCGCGACCGCAGCCCAGCAGATCCAGGCGCTGGAGCAAGAGAAAGACTCGCGCACGCCAGCGCAGCAGAAAATTGATTCCAACGTTCTCTATACGATAAGGATGCTGCAGGGAAAGCCGGCTGCGCCCGGCGTGCCTTACCTTTACACCGGCATTGATCTCGATGAGAACAATAATGTGGTGGTGGATATCACGGCCCACGTTACCGATAAACTGCTGCAACAAATGAGCTCTGCAGGGGCCCTGATTCTTTATTCCGCCCCGGCGCTGCGCAGCATTCGTGCCATCATTC
>Ga0209648_10005609_pt1 | contig 10762 bp, 10 predicted proteins | sample GraSoi2013_115cm_FD_185830 | JGI IMG/M metagenome (GOLD analysis project Ga0209648, IMG submission 185830) | Grasslands soil microbial communities from the Angelo Coastal Reserve, California, USA - Sample 9_17_2013_115cm (SPAdes) (version 2) | ecosystem: Environmental > Terrestrial > Soil >...
GGGAAGTGCTCGATCGCGACGCCGGAGCGCGTAACCATGGCTAACCCGATCTCCGTGTTGGTCGTCGACGACGACGCCGTGTCTCGCGCTCTGCTCCGCGCGCTGGTGCAGGCCGCTGGATACGAGGTGACCACGGCCGATCACGGGCGCGAGGCCTGGGACGCGCTGCAAGTCGCCCGCATCCCGGTAGTGGTCTCCGACTGGTACATGCCCGAGATGGACGGCCCGGAGCTGTGCCGTCGCATCCGGGCTCGCCCGAACGAACCCTACGTCTACTTCATCCTCATCACCGCCGAGGGTGGCAAGGAGCAGTACCTCGCCGGGATGGAGGCCGGGGCGGACGATTTCGTCACCAAGCCGGTGGACCCCGACGAGCTGCGCGCCCGGCTGACGGTCGCCCAACGCATCCTCGGTCTGCGGCGCGAGCTGCAACAGCTCGAGGGCCTGCTGCCGATCTGCGCCTACTGCAAGCGGATCCGGGACGACGCCGAGAACTGGGGCCCGCTCGAGGGCTACATCGAGAAGCGCTCCGAAGCGCAATTCAGCCACGGCATCTGTCCCGACTGCTATGCCAAGCACGTCCAGCCGCAGCTCGACGGCGATACCCCATCAGCGTGAGCGTCGGGCCTGCCCGAGATTCACCTGGCCGTGGTGCTCGCCAACCGGACAACCGCTATTATGTGCGCGGGCACCGGCGGCGCGGGCGGGACTGCATCGCGCCGCGCGGCGGCGACGAGAACCGTCGGTTGGTTGGCCCCCTTCCACCCGGTCGCGCAGACGTCCGCTGCCTGCGACGGCGCCTGGTGGGCTCAGGCTCTAGGCGCGGAGGCCTCATGCACGACCGGATGATCCTGCTGGTAGAGGACAACCCTGACGACGAGGCGTTGACGCGCCGCGCGCTCGCGAAGAACAACATTCAGAATGCGATCACCGTTGCGCGCGATGGCGCCGAGGCGCTCGACTACCTGTTCGGCACCGGCTCACAAGAGGGCCGCCCGTTGACGCCGGAGCTCGTGCTCCTGGATCTCAAGCTTCCCAAGGTCGACGGCCTCGAGGTGCTGCGGCGCATCCGCTCCCATCCCCGCACTCGCCTCCTGCCGGTCGTGATCCTCACATCGTCCCTCGAAGAGAAGGATGTGATCAGCGGGTACGGCTTGGGGGCGAACAGCTACATCCGCAAACCGGTGGACTTTGGGCAATTCGTCGAGTCCGTTCGCCAGCTCGGCCTCTACTGGCTGATCCTGAACGAGCCGCCGCCCAAGCCCGACGCGGCGTAATCGCGCGGCGGCCGTGCTCGGCCGGGGCCCGACGTGACGTCCGTCACCGGGGCGGTGTCGCTTCGCCGTTGCATGTGCCACCCCCGCGGGTGAGTATTGTGGCCCCAGCATGACCGCCGCCCAGCCTGCCTCGCCCGCGCGCCGGGACGCCGACGCCGAACTCGAGGCGCTGTTCACTGCCATCAGCGATGTGATCGTGGTGCTCGACGCCGACGGTCGCTACCTGAAGGTCGCGCCCACGAGCGCCCCCACCTTGTATCGGCCGGCGCCCGAGCTCCTCGGCCGCACGCTGCACGACGCGTACGACCAGGCGCAAGCCGACGAGTTCCTCCGGCTCATTCGACTGGCGTTGGACCGCCGGGAGACGGTGGACGCCGAGTACCACCTCGCGATCAACGGACAAGACGTGTGGTTCGCCGCCGCGATCTCTCCGCTGGGGCCGGACCGCGTGGTGCTCGTGGCCCGAGACATCACGGAGCGCGGCCGGGCGGCGGAGGCGCTCCGCGCGAGCGAACGCCGGTTTCGCGCGCTCATCGAGCACTCGAGCGACGTCGTCACGCTGCTCGATGCGAGCGGCACGGTCCTCTACGCCAGCCAGTCCACGCAGCCGGTGCTCGGGTACGCCTCGACGGAGAACGTGGGGCGCAGCGTGTTCGAGCTCATCCACCCGGACGACCAGGCGCGGGCTCTCGAGCTTTTCGCCGAACTGATGCAGGAGCCGCGCCGCGTCGCGCAGATCGAGTTGCGCGCGCTCCACAAGGACGGCACGTGGCGCCGCCTCGAAGCGGTGGGTGTGAACCGGCTCGACGAGCCGGCGATTGGCGCGATCGTCGTCAACTACCGAGACGTGACGCAGCGGCAGCGCACCGAGCAGAATCTGCGCGAGACGCTGTCGCTCTTGAATGCGACTTTCGAGTCTACCGCCGATGGTATTCTGGTGGTGGACCTCACCGGCCGCATCGTGAGCTTCAATCGCAAGTTCGCGGCGTTGTGGCGCATCCCCGACTCGATCCTTGAGGCGCAGAACGACGAGCAGGTGCTGGCCTTCGTGCTGGAGCAGCTGGTCAACCCCGAGGCATTCCTGAACAAAGTGCGGGAGCTGTATGCGCGCCCCGAGGCGTCGAGCTTCGACGTCCTGACCTTCAAGGACGGCCGCATCTTCGAGCGCCTGTCCCAACCGCAGCGCATCGCCGACAAGAGCGTGGGCCGGGTGTGGAGCTTCCGGGACGTCACGGAGTCGAAGCGCGCCGAGCACATCCAGCTCGCGACCTACCGCATCTCCGAAGCCGCCCACGCCGCGCACAACCTGCAGGAGCTGTTCGGCGCCATCCACCGCATCGTGGGCGAGCTCATGCCGGCGAAGAACTTCTACATCGCCCTATACGATCGGGCGAGCGACGTGCTGAGTTTTCCCTACTTCGTGGACGAATACGAAACCGACGTCCCGGCCAGGAAGCCTGCCAAGGGACTCACCGAGTACGTGCTGCGGACCGGCCAGCCGCTGCTCGTCACGCCCGAAGTGCACGCCGAGCTCGAGCGGCGCGGCGACGTCCAGCGGATCGGGGCGCCCTCGATCGATTGGGTCGGTGTCCCGCTCAAGATCGGGGATCGCCCGATCGGCGTCCTCGTCGCCCAGACCTACACGGCTGGCGTGCGTTACGGAGAGACGGAGAAGCACATCCTGCAGTTCGTCTCGACACAGGTCGCGATGGCGATCGAGCGGAAGCGCACCGAGGAGCAGTTGCATGATAGCGAGCGCAAGTACCGCCTGCTGTTCGAGACCAACCCCGAGCCGATGTACGTCTACGACTTCGAGACGCTGCGCATCCTCGCGGTGAACGAAGCCGCGGTCACCCGCTACGGCTATTCGGAAGCCGAGTTGCTCGACTTGACGATCCGCGACATCCGATCGCCCGCCGACCAGGCACGGCTCGAGAGCGAGCTGGCGGACCGATCGGACGCCGGCGCGGTCCGCACCGGGGTACACCACCGGACGAAAGACGGCGCCCTGTTCGACGTGGACCTGGTTGCCCGACCGCTCGAATTCGCCGGACGGCGCGCCCGGCTCGTGCTGGCGCGTGACGTGACCGCCCAGCGGCAGCTCGAGGAGCAGCTGCGCCAGTCTCAGAAGATGGAGGCCGTCGGCCAGCTGGCGGGCGGGATCGCCCACGACTTCAACAACCTGCTCACGGCCATTCTGGGCTCGACGCAGCTGCTGCTCCACGCCACCCCGCCCGGCGACTCCCGGCGCGAGGACGCCGAGGAGATCCGTAACGCCGGCCTCCGAGCCGCCGAGCTGACTCGGCAACTGCTCGCCTTCAGTCGGCGCCAGGTGCTCGCCCCCAGGGTGCTCGAGCTGAACACGATCGTGGCGAACATGGACAAGATGCTCCGCCGCTTGATCGGCGAGGACATCGAGCTCGTCACCGCACTCGATCCGGCAGCGGGCGCCGTCAACGCCGACCCCGGCCAGCTCGAGCAGGTGCTCTTGAACCTGGTGGTCAACGCGCGCGACGCGATGCCGACGGGCGGCCGCGTCGCCATTGAGACCGCGCGGATGACGCCCGCGGACGAGCTGGTCGAGCGCCGGCACCGCCTGCCCCCGGGTGACTACGTCTGCCTCATGGTCGCCGACTCGGGGATGGGAATGGACGAGACCACCCAAGCGCATTTGTTCGAGCCGTTCTTCACCACCAAGGAAGTCGGCAAGGGCACCGGCCTGGGACTCGCGACCGTGTACGGGATCGTCAAGCAGAGCGGCGGCTACGTCTGGGTGTACAGCGAAGCGGGGCGCGGCACGACGGTCAAAGTGTACCTACCCCGCGTGGCCGGGCACGCAGAGCCGGCGGCGACCGCTCCGGAGCTCCAGGAGCTGCGCGGGGGCCAGGAGACCGTGCTCATCGTCGAGGACTCGACGCCCGTGCGCGCCCTGGCGCGCCGCAGCCTCGAAGCCTGGGGTTACAAAGTGTTCGACGCACCGGATGGGCCTGCCGCGGTGACGCTCTCCACGCAGCTCTCCGGCGGGATCGACCTCCTCGTCACCGATGTGGTGATGCCTGGGATGAGCGGGCGCGAGCTCGCCGAGCGGCTAGCGCCCGCCCGGCCCGGTATGAAGGTCCTCTATACGTCCGGCTACACCGACGACGCCATGGTGCGCCAGGGCGTGCTCAACTCCGGGGTGGCGTTTTTGCAGAAGCCGTTTGTGCCTGAGACCCTGGCACGGAAGGTGAGAGCAGTGCTCGACGGGTAGCGCAGCGAGGGACGAGCAGACGCCACGTGAACCGGATCCGTTCAGGCGATCGGCGCGCCTCCACCCTCCGCTCCGCGCAGCGCGTCCGCTTCCCGATCCAGAATCGCTCGCACCCGTCCCAGCGCGCCGCACACGGGCCCGGTGCGCCACATCACGGTGGCTGCGCCCACGCAGCAGTGACGAGGCGTCGCCGTCGGCCCGGCAGCACCGAAGCGATACCGAAAACATAGGGAAAATGGGCACAATCGTGCGAGTGTGCACTCACTTATTGGAGTAGTGCTAAGCAAACATTACACTTACACAAGCACAAGCCCCCGCAAGGCATCACAACTTATGCTGCCATAAGTGGTTACGTTTTTGACACAGCCATCATTTGCCGCCCCGGGCTAGATTCCCGCCATGCCAATACCCCCCCTGTACGGGCATGAGGGGACCCGAAACCGGCTGGTAGGCGCCATCGCCTCCGGCCGGTTGCCACAAGCGCTGCTGTTTGAGGGGCCTCGGGGCGTCGGCAAGCAGCGGCTCGGTCTGTGGCTGGCGCAAGCGCTGGTGTGTCAGGGTGGCGAAGCACGGCTAGGCCAGGGGGAGGGGTGCGGAACCTGCCAGCATTGCAAGCTGGTGCTCACGCTGTCGCACCCCGACGTGCACTGGTTCGTGCCGCTCGAGCCTCCGAAGCGGAGCGCCGACCCGGACAAGCAGCTCGAGCTCGTGGCTGAGGCGTTGGGCGAGGAAATGGCGGCGCGACGCGCCGCGCCGCACTACGGCCCGCCGTCGGGGCTCGCGAGTCACGGGATCGCCGCCGTGCGGCTGCTGTTGCGCCGGCTGGTGCTGAAGCCGGTGCTGGGGCGGCGCAAGGTGTTCCTGATTGGCGACGCCGAGCGGTTAGTGGCGCAGGCAGGCGCCGAGGCGGCAGCGAACGCGTTGCTCAAGGCGCTCGAGGAGCCGCCGGCCGACACGGTGTTCATCTTGACCGCCGCTGCCCCGGAGGCGCTGTTGCCGACCGTGTTGTCTCGCGTAGTGCGTGTCAGAGTCGCACGCCTTGCCGACAGCATCGTGTCAGCATTCGTACAGCGCGAGCTTGGCGTCAGCGGTCAACGTGAGGTTGCCCAACGGGTTGCGCTGGCGGACGGGTGCATTGGCAGGGTCCTTGCGGAAGCAGAGCGAGGCGTCGGAGCCGCAGCGGCGGCCGAGCGGTTTCTCGCCGCGGTGGATGGCGGTCCGGTCAGTCGCTACGCGTTCGCGCTCGCGCAGCCGCCGTTTCAGGCGCGGGGCGGTTTCACCGAGCTGTTGGACGGATTGCTGGAGCGGTTGCGCGACCAGACCCGCTCGGGCGGGGACGTCGGGAAGCTGGTGCCAGCGATGGCGCAGGTGCTCGACGCGCGCGGCGTGGCCCAGGGCAACGTGAACCCGCAGCTCGCGGCGGCCGCCCTGGCGGGCGACCTGGCGGAACCGGCATGAGGCTGTCGCACGTTGACGAGGCAGGGCGCGCCCGGATGGTGGACGTGGGCAACAAGCCCGTCACGGTCCGCACGGCGGTGGCCGAAGGGGCGATCCGGATGTCACACGAAGCGTATCGCCTCGTGGCCGAGCGCGGGGTGACGAAAGGGGACGCGCTGGCGGTCAGCGAGGTAGCGGGCACGCTCGCGGCGAAGCGCACCGCGGATCTGATTCCGCTGTGTCATTCCGTGGGCCTCGACCATGTGGAGGTCACCGCCACGCTCGACGAGAGCCTGCCCGGTGTGCGAATCCGGGCCGCGGCCAAGGCCGTAGGGCGTACGGGAGTCGAAATGGAAGCGTTGACGGCGGTGTCGGTCGCGCTGCTGACCATTTACGACATGGTCAAGGCCGTCGACCGCGGGATGGAGATCAAGAAGGTGCGGCTGCTCGCGAAGACGGGGGGGACGAAGGGGGATTGGCGGCGCGAGACGGCCGACTGAAGCACCGGTGGTTAGAGCGGCGCCCGTTTCGGGCCGCTGGGCATAACAAGAGAGGTTTATGCGTACGAAGACCCAGAAATTGATGCTGCAGGGGGGGTTCATCCTCCTTGGTGCGCTTGTCGTGAGCAGTTTGGGCGGTTGGGCGCGACACGCCACGGCTGAAGACCAGCCGGCGCCGCTCACCGCGCCGGCCTTGATCGGGGAACTCCGCTCCCTCGAGCAGTCGCTCGAGGCGACCCGGGGCGAGCTCGCGGTCGCCCGCCTGCAGCTCGAGCGTGCCAACGCGATCATCGACTACTCGACGCACTACAGCATCGCGGCCGACCTCGCCGCCGCAATCTTCGATGTCGCCCTGGCCGAGGGCGTGGATCCGGCGCTCGCGTTCCGCCTGGTCCGGGCCGAGTCCGGCTTCAACCCGAAGGCAAGGAGCAAGGTGGGAGCGATCGGTTACACGCAGGTGCTCCCGAGCACGGCACGGTTGTACGAGCCGGGGCTCACGACGCCGCAGCTGTACGAGCGCAACACTAACTTACGGCTGGGCTTCCGCTACCTGCGGGACCTGCTGGAGCGCTACGAGGGCACACCCGACGCGAAGCTGCGGCTGGCCCTCCTCGCCTATAACCGCGGGCCGGGCAGAGTGCAGGAACTGCTCGACGCGGGCCGCGATCCGCAGAACGGGTACGCGGCGGCGCTCATGAAGGGCTACCGGCGGAAGAGTTAAGCCGCCACCCCGAACCGCGTCACACGACCGGCGCAGGGCAGTATGCCCTGCGCCGTTGTGTTTGTGCTGGGGCACGCGAGTCGGCTGGGCGCCTAGCAGGTCGCGCCGCATTGCCGCGGAATCTTCAGCAGGTCCCCCACCCGCAACAGCGAGCCCATCGTGAGGCCATTGTAGTTGAGGAGCGCCGTAAGCGGGATCCGGTAGCGGCGCGCGATCTCCGTCGCCGTCTCGCCCGACCGCACCCGGTGGCTCCCGGCGCTCTCCGCCGTGTTGGATACGCGGCGGTAGCGGCGCTCGGGTGGCACCGACCAGGCCGAGGCGGGCACGACGCGCCCACTCATGGGGATGATGATCCGCTGCCCCACCCGCAGCGCGTGCGCGCGGATGCGCGGGTTCGCACTCTCGATCACGGTCACGCTCACGCGGTAGCGCTTGGCGATCTCGGAGAGCGTCTGTCCGCGTGATACGTAGTGGTCCACGAAGGTAATCCGCGCCGTGACTGGCAGGCTGTCGAAGCGTTCCGCCACCTGGGTGCCGTGCCCGCGCGGCACGCGCACGACGACGCTGCGGCCGGGCGGCGTGATCCCGCGCACCAGCTGCGGATTGAGCTCGAGCAGGGCCGCCACCGTGGTATCGGCCAGGCGGGCGATGACATCGAGGCCGGTGGCGTCGGGAACGGTGATTTCATCGAACACGAGCGGCGGCAACGGGTCCACCTGAAACCCGTAGCGTCCGGGCTGCTTGGCGATGAGCGAGGCGGCGATGAGTTTGGGCACGTAGTCGCGCGTCTCGCGCCGCAGATAGCGACGCTCCGACAACAGGAAGAACGTATGATCGTCCACCGAATCCGGCTCCCCCGGAAGCCGGTCGATGCCCCGTTCGATGCGCCCGACACCAGTATTGTACGCGGCCGCCGCGAGGTACACGCTGCCCAGCCGCTCCCGCAGGTCGGCGAGGTAATTGACCGCCGCCTGCGTCGCGCGGTATGGGTCCCGCCGCTCGTCCACCCAGGGGTCGACCGTCAGTCCGTAAAGCCGCCCCGTACTCGCCATGAACTGCCACATGCCGACGGCCCGCGCCCGGCTGACGGCCGTGTTGGAGAGGCCGCTTTCGATGAGCGTGAGGTAGACCAGATCCTCGGGCAGCCCCTTCGCCCGCAGCCGCTCGCGGATCATCCCCTGATAGCGGCCCAGGCGGGAGAGCCAGATCTCGAAGCGATCCCGCGCGTCCACTTGGAAAAACTCGAGGTATTCGAGCACCCGCCGGTTCGTAGCGAAGCTCGAGACATCGATGTCGAACGTCGGGGCCGCGACCGGCGCCTCGCCGAGCGCCGTGCGGCCTTCCGATCCGAACAGCCGTACCGCCTCGCGCTCGACGTCCTCACCCTTGAGCGGCGGGGTCGCGGCCGGAGGTGCGGGAATACCTCGCCGCAGGCTGTCGGCGGCGGGACGTGGCCGGTGCAGACTGTCGAGCACCAGCTGGTCGGCGGCCGAATCGCGGGCGGCCCGGGCAGCGAACGCGGCCAGCGAATCAACGAGCGGTGGCGTGGAGTCATGGGCGGCGGGTAGCGGGGCTCCGGCGAGCGCGCCCCGGCCGCTCCCGCACCCGCTGAGCGTGGCGCCGAGCGCCACGCCCGCGAGCAGGGCCAGGGGGGTCCGTCCGAACGTGTTCATCGGGTGGCGAAGAAGTTGCCGAGGATACGGTTCGTGGCGTTGAGCACCGCAAGCGCTGCGCCGCGGGGCGCATCGCTCTCCGCGAGATAGGCTCCCACCAGGCGTGATGCGCGCGCCTCCTGGCGTGCCGAAAGCGAGACGATCACGACGGTCGCGTCGAACGCCCGCACCGCCTTGACGCCCAACAGCTCGAACCCCAGCTGCGGCTGGACCACCCGTTCGAGCGCCCGGACCGTTGCCTGGGCGCAGCAGCGCAGCTCCCCCGCTTGTGAAATCACGCCTTCCGATTCTCCTGTGAACTGTCGCCCATCTCCCCACGACAGCACGACTTTGGCGCGGCACCGCCCGCTCGCGAGCCGCTGGAACTCGAAGTCCTTGAAGCGGAGCCGCTCCCCCCCCGCCCCGCCTCCCCCGCCGTCACCCAGGGCCGGCGTCGGCACCGCTCGGTCGGTCACTCGAACCGCACTTCGAGCTGGTGGCGCGTTGCGGCGTCGGGCGCCGGCTCCACGACGTCCACCTCGAGCCGCGGCCGCCCGTGCGGGTCGCGCTCGGCCGACACGACCAAGATCAACCCGCTGTCCAGCTCGACCTTGAGCTGGCGCAGATCGGACCGCACCGTCACTTCGCGCACCCCTTCGCCACGCAGCCGCGCCACGGCACCCGCGATGCGGCGCAGCTGCTGCAGCTCGAGCGAGCTCACGCGAGGCGCTCGGCCAGGAGCCGCGAGAGGGCCTTATTCGGAATCCGCTCCGCCTGGATGAACAGCGAGGACTTCGACGTAGCCTCGAGCGGGTACAGGGTCCAGAACGAGCGTCCGGACCGCTCCGATGCCGACCGGAACGACAGTACCAGCTGCCATGCCTCGGTATTGGCCGGGCGCTCCGCCAGGGCGTCCACATGCCAAACTTGATCGCCCAAGGCGATCACTCTCCATGGCATGGATCACCTCGCAAACAAGGGCCCGGCAATATTGGTCTAACCCAAAGTCCTGTCAATAGTTGGAGTTCGGCGCGAGCGTGACGCGAGGCGATCCAGTCGAACGGACGGCGCCTCCCACCGTCTCGGCCCCGCGGCGAGCGGCCCGCCGAGCGAGCCGGCGGGGGCGCCAGGACGCCGGAGCCCGGGAGGCAGGGGCCGCCCTGGGCCTTCCTTTCGGCGTGGCGTCAGTCGCCTCGTGTCGTGAGGGCTTTGAAGCGCTTGGCGAGTTCCTGGGTCGTCGGGCCGGGTTTGCCGGTCCCGATCACCCGGCCGTCGAGCTTCGTGACGGGGACGACTTCGGCGGCGGTCCCCGTGAGAAACATCTCGTCGGCGGTGTAGAGGTCATACCGGTTGAGCGGCACCTCTTCCACGCCGTAGGTCGCGTCGCGGGCCAGCTCGATGATCGCGTCGCGCGTGACGCCGCGCAGGATGCCGGCGTAGGCCGGCGGGGTCTTGAGCGTCCCGTTCGTCACCGCGAACAGGTTCATGCCGCTCGCCTCGGCCACGTAGCCCTGGGCGTCGAGCATGATGACCTCGTCCACCCCGGCCGCGATGCCCTCAACCTTCGCGAGGATGTGGGACAAATAGTTGAGCGACTTAATCCGGGGTGACAGGCTTTCGCGGTGATGGATTGGCGTCGCGGCGGTGAGCGCGGTGAGGCCCTTGTCGTAGCGATCCTGGGGCCACAGCTGAATCGTGTCGACGATGCAGATGATCGACGGCTTCGCGCACTTACGAGGATCGAGCCCGAGATCGCCCACGCCGCGGGTCACCACGAGGCGGATGTAGGCCTCGTCCAGTCCACTCTTGACGACCGCTTCCTCCACCAGCCGGTGCACCGCCGCCTTCGCCAGGGGGATCTCGAGCCACACCCCCTTGGCCGAGGCGTACAATCGGCCGACGTGCTGGGCCAGCCGGAAGACACG
>Ga0209648_10005610_pt1 | contig 10761 bp, 8 predicted proteins | sample GraSoi2013_115cm_FD_185830 | JGI IMG/M metagenome (GOLD analysis project Ga0209648, IMG submission 185830) | Grasslands soil microbial communities from the Angelo Coastal Reserve, California, USA - Sample 9_17_2013_115cm (SPAdes) (version 2) | ecosystem: Environmental > Terrestrial > Soil >...
TGTCCATCGAGATCACTCTAACAACAGAATGTGCAAGCGGTGCGGACCGTGTACGCCACGCACCAACGGCCCCATATCGGCGGTGGCGCTCGGGCCCGTAATGAAGACAAGGTTTCTCCGAAGCCCTTCGCCCCCCAAGCATGCGGGATCGAAGAGGTCCCGGGGGCGGGCGACAATTCGTGCAGCGCACAGCAACACGATATGAAGGGGCATCAACAGGCTTGCCGTAGCGCTTAGCTCCATGCCTAGCGCGACGCAGACGGACCCGCTGCTCGCCACACCCGCAAACGCCCCAGTAATGCCGGCATCCGCAGTCGCAAGCTGCTCATCAGCCGGCCTTCGGATCACACCGGGAAGTTCGAAGAGATGATTGCCAATTTCCGATTCCACATACTCAGGTCCGCCTATCACGATCCTGCTTGTGTTTGCCGTGATCCGCTCCACGGCCTGGCGGACAGCGCCAGCCGCATGCGCGCAGCGTTCGACAATCGCCGCTGCTTCCCTGGCGTTGGCTTCGAATGTGTCGCTGAGTTCTGACATGGCCCAGCGGATCAAGAATTCTTTCGCCCCGAATCGCCCCCACGCACTCCAGCTGGATCTGGCCGCACGTCAGCGGCGTTGTTCGAGACTGTTCCAGTTCCGGATGGACTGCAACAGTGAACCTATTGCGCGGACTATATCAAATGCAAAGACGAGTATGTAATTCCATTTGATCTCTGAGGGAGCATGCAGGCTATGAAGGATTTCTTGACATCTAAGGATAAGGCGTATATGAACTGGGCGTTTTAGGGCCTTTCAAGTCTGAAGACCTGACCGGCATTCCAATGCTGAGTCACAGGGGGGTATTTGAGATGAGAAGGAAACCATTTGGGGTGGTGGTCTGTGTGGTCGTGTGTTTGTTGGTTGTGCTTGCCTTGTGTGATCGCAGCTGGGCGCAGCAGCCGATGGACAACAAATCCGCCGTCAATCCGCTCGTTCGCATCTTGCAAGCAAAGGGCATCTTGACCGCGGAGGAAGCGGCGCAAATCAGCCAGGCGTCGTCTGCTAGCGACGCAGATCGGGGGCTCGCAAAGCTGCTCCTCATGAAGGGCGTGATCTCTCAAGCCGATTACGACCAGACTGTGGACACGCCGGGCATGATAAACGCTTCCAATGCGGGAACCAGCAGTCCGACTGCAATCGCGGCCGTTTATCGCGTGCCTCTCAACAATGCGGCGAGTGCCGCTCCCGCCAGGACGCCGCCGCCCGAACAACCGAAAGTAATCCCCGCGGTGGCGCCTGTGCGCGTCTTACCGATTGACGTCCCAAAACAAGGAGGGCTGATACCCGACATCAAGCTGGGAAGCGGGGCAAGTGTGAAGTTGTATGGGTTCTTCAAAGCCAGCGCGGTTTCCGACACCGCGTCGAGCGGCGGGCCCACCTTCGGCAGCAACGACTTTCCGCTTCCGCTCCTGCTCGGTGACACGGGGCCCACATCTGACCCGCAAGTCCATATCAAAGCACGCAGCTTCCGCATCGGCAGCCAGTTCGAATGGGCTCCCAAGGACTCAAACCTGGTGCTCACTGGCAAGGTCGAGGCTGACTACGAGGGCGATTTCACAAACGCAAACAGCGTCAACATCAGTTCCGTCCGGAACGGCCAATTCCGAACGAGGCTCGCCTGGGCGCGGCTTGATACCAAGCTGGGTGGAACCCTGCCTTGGTTTGCGTTGTTCGGCCAGGATTGGGCCCTCTACTCTTCGAGCCTGCCAGCCATCTACGAGAGCACCGGAACGGCTATCGGCATGGGCGCTCTCTGGGAGCGCGTGCCCCAGTTCCGCACTGGCGTTCAATTTCACAGTGGCGACTTGAAGATCCAACCCGAGTTCGCCATCGTTCTACCAGTGGCTGGCTCGGGGGGTCTAACCGACGAGCAACGGGCGCGTTTTGGCGACCGGGCAGGCGCAGAAAGCAACCAGCCTGGCCTGGAGTCTAGGATCGTCTTGCAGTTCCCCCTCTCACATAACTGGCAGGCGGTTGCGCCGGCGCAACTCATCGTCAGCGGCCACCACGCGCGGATGAATGAAATCATTCCCTTCACCGCCCTCCCGAACACTGCCGTGCCTGGGGCTACCGGTTGCGCCACGCCGCTGACTGGCGGCGGCTGTTCCGTTCTGAGTTTCTTCCCCACGGGCGCCCAAGTGGGCAACCCGCAGAACATCTGGACGGCCGAAGCACAACTGCCAACACCGTGGGTTACCTGGGTTACGAAGTTCTACAAAGGCGACGATATGAGGTTCCCGTTCGGCGGGCAACTTAACGATGTCTTTGCTGATACGAACGGCGGTGCCACGGTGTTCAGTGGAACCGTGGCCCCAGGCGTAGGGGATGCCTTCACCAACCGATCCGTCCCGTTCGTTTGCGTGGGCGGAACTACTACAGCGGGCCTGAATTGCAACGGCAATCCCATTACCGTCGCAAGTCTCCGTCCCATCCGCGGTCAGGGTGGTTTCTCCGAGCTGAGCTTCCCGCTCTCGCGAATCTTCCATGCCGATCCGAGTGGCCATAATGCAGGGTGGTCGCTGCACGTTATGTACGGCACGGATCGTGCTAACGCCGCGGACACTCGCCGCCCCGGAGGGAACGGCTTGGTCCGCACCGATCTCGACACCGCGTCGCTCACTTACAAAGTGAACTCCTGGATGTCAATCATCCACGAAGTGAGCTACATAGACACTCGCGCCGCCAGCCCCAACGTGAAGTTCTTCCGAGGCATTCATGCAACTCAGGCGCACTCGTGGCGCAACGAGTTCGGAACGATCTTCACATTCTGAGCGACCCAGACGTCGGCGGAATCCCCCGCAGGGCCCCCAGGGAGTGGGGCTCCGCGGGGGGCCAGTCGGCCTCGGAAGGAAAACATCTCAACGTTGGGCGGTAACAGGCCGCGTTGGGGCGCGGACCGAGGGTCCACATACGAAGGAGGTTAAGACCATGGCAACTGGTGCGCGGCATAAAAGCTTTGTATCTGCCGGCACCTTATACTACAAACTGAACAATTGGGTGACCTTCGGCTTCGAGCAGTCACTTTACGAAACCCATGGTGTGCCTGGCGCGACTGGTGCCCTGCCGTTGTTTAATGGCATCCCGTCTCGCACGTGGCGCGACCCTAGGTCGGAGGGCAGCACCATTTTCACGTTCTAATCTCTCAACGTGGCCTCCCGGCGAGCCTTGGCCTCCAGCCTTCGGCTCGCCGGCACCTACGAAGAAGTACCGTCGAGCTGACGCTCAACAGGAGGAAGCATGGCCAGCCGTGCAGACGCAATCCCCATGGGAGGTACTGCCGATTACGGCATTTGGAGAGTGATTCTTGCCTCCTCCGTCGGCACTATGATCGAGTGGTACGACTTCTACATTTTTGGAAGCCTTGCCGCCGTATTGTCCCCGATATTCTATCCCACCGGAAACCAGACGTTTGCCTACATCGCGTACCTGGCGACGTTCGCTGTGGGATTTATCGTGCGGCCCTTTGGCGCCCTCTTTTTTGGACGCATCGGGGATTTAGTTGGACGCAAGTATGCATTCCTTGTGACACTTTCGATTATGGGCGGAGCGACAGCATTAATCGGAATGTTGCCGACGTACAAGACCGCGGGATGGTTCGCACCGATCGCACTCTTGGGCATTCGCATCTTGCAGGGTCTGGCGCTTGGCGGTGAATACGGGGGCGCGACCGTGTATGTGGCCGAACACGCTCCGGACCACAAGCGCGGTTTCTATACGAGCTTCATTCAGATTACTGCCACCTTCGGCTTTTTCATTTCGCTGGTCGTCGTTCTGACCACGCAGTCTTCGATGAGCCCGGCGGACTTCCAGAGATACGGCTGGCGCATCCCATTCCTTATTTCTATCTTCATGCTGGCAATCTCGCTTTACATCCGCCTGAAGATGAAGGAATCACCCATTTTTTCGCAGATCAAGGCGGCGGGGATGACCTCGGCGCAGCCGCTGAAGGACGCCTTCGCCAAGTGGGAAAACTTGAAGCGCGTGATGATTTCTCTCTTCGGCGCCACCGCCGGCCAAGGTGTCGTGTGGTACTGCGGACAGTTCTATGCGCTCTTCTACCTGCAGACCATTTTGAAAGTAAATGCGCGAACGGCGGCCATTGTTGTGGCCATTGCTGTGGTCATCGGCATGCCTTTCTTCACCTTATTCGGATCGCTCTCGGACCGCATCGGGCGGAAGAGGATCATCATGGCCGGCTGCCTGATTGCCGTGCTCACCTACATTCCGATTTACAAGGCGATGGAGCGCGCCGCAGGTAGCAACGTCGTGTCGCTGTGGTCCACGCGCAACGCAGTAACAGGCGCCATCAGCCTAACGGCGGTGACAACCAACGCCTCCGGGGCGTACGTGGCGGCCAAGGAGGCCACCAATCCAAACGTTCCTATGCTGGTGCTCCTGGTCTTCATCCAGGTGATTTACGTTTGCATGGTTTATGGCCCCATTGCAGCCTACTTGGTGGAAGCGTTCCCAGCGAAGATCAGGTACACGTCTCTCTCTTTGCCCTATCACATAGGCAATGGAGTCTTCGGAGGGCTGTTGCCGCTGATTGGACTTTCCGTGTGCGCTACAACTCACAACATCTACGCGGGGCTGTACTACCCCATGGCCGTAGCTTCTCTAACGTTTATCGTCGGCAGCCTGTTCTTAAAGGAGACCCACGGCACCAAGATTTGGGACGAGGTCGGCGGCATGAAGTAGCCGGGCGCCACCGATTGACTCGCGCGCCTGCCCAGTAGCATTATCGGTTCGGGCAAGCTCATTCCATTCTTAAAGTGAGCTTGCCGGGACCCAGTTGTCCCTCGGAGGGTAGCAAGATGGCAAAGAAAAAACAGGAAGGGCTGTCACGTCGAGACTTTATCAAATGGACGGGGAGCGGCGCTCTCGCAGCCGGCGTGGGTTCCGGCCCCTTTTTTCTGTTCCCGGAACGCGCAGCAGCAGAGCAAAAAACGCTGAAAATTCTTCAGTGGAGCCATTTCGTTCCGGCGTACGACACTTGGTTCGACGGGACCTTCTGCAAACAATGGGGCCAAAAACACGACACAAACGTGATCGTCGACCACATAAACCTTGTAGACCTTTCCGCGAAGGCTGCTTCCGAGGCCTCGGCGCAGAAGGGCCACGATCTGTTCATGCTTCTATCGCCGCCCGCGGCTTACGAAAAGCAAACGATTGATATGTCCCATGTGTACCAGGAAGTGGAGAAGAAGCACGGCAAGAAGATCGATCTCGCGCACAAGTCCACTTACAATCCAAAGACCAAACGCTATTTTGCGTTTTCCGACTCCTACGTCCCGGATCCTGGCAATTGGCACAGGGACTGGTGGACCGACGCGGGTTTCCCAAATGGTCCTGATACTTGGGAAGATCTGCGGGTCGGCGCCAAAAAGATTCGTGACAAGTCCGGCCATCCCTGCGGCCTTGGTCTCTCTCAGGAACTCGATACCAGCATGGCTATGCGCGCACTGCTGTGGTCCTTTGGCGGCGCCGAACAGGATGAAACCGGCAATGTCACCATCAATTCCAAGGAGACCATCGAAGCCCTGAAGTTCATGAAGGCTCTTTATCAGGAATCGGAAACACCGGAGGTCTTCACGTGGACTCCGCCATCCAACAACCAGGCCATGCTCGCCGGCCGCGTTTCCTATGTGGCAAATGCCATCTCCATCACTCGCCAGTCCGAACGTGAGCATCTGCCCATCGACAGCAAGATCATGATCTGCGCGGCGCCGAAAGGGCCGGTGCGCCGCATCGCCGCCGAGCACGTCATGGACTGCTACGTCGTCTGGGACTTCGCTGAAAACAAGGACGGCGCGCAGCAATTCCTGATCGATTTCATTGACGCCTTCCACGACTCTTTTATCGCCGGCCAGTTTTACAATTTTCCGTGCTTCCCCAGCCTCGTGCCCAACCTCCAGCAGGAAATCTCCAATGATCTGCGGGCCAATCCCCCGGACAAGTACAAAGTTCTTGGAAACGTTCTCGATTGGGCAACCAATGTTGGTTATCCCGGTTACGGCACCGCCGCCATCGACGAAGCTTTCAAAGCGTGGGTTATTCCCACCATGTTCGCCAAAGTGGCGCGCGGCGACGAAACCGCGGAGAATGCCGCCAAAGCCGCGGAAGACGAATACAAGCGTATCTTTGCCAGATGGAAATGACGGAACGGGGCGCCGATGGCTGTCGTTGAGACGCGGGATCTGACAAAGGTATTCAAAGAAGGACAGGTCGGAGCCGTCAACAACGTGAACCTGGAGACTCGCGAAGGCGAGTTTCTGGTTTTCCTCGGGCCTTCAGGATCGGGAAAAACGACGCTCTTGCGGATGGTCGCGGGGCTGGAAACGCCCACGTCCGGCGAAATTCTCATCGGCGGCCAGGTCGTCAACGATCTTTCCCCGCGTGAACGCCGCATCGCCATGGTCTTCCAGAGCTACGCGCTCTATCCACACCTTTCGGTCTACAAAAACATTGCCTTTCCGCTGAAGGCCCAGAACGTAAAGAAAGAACTCCATAAGGAAAAGGTCGAGTGGGCGGCGTCACTTCTCGGCATCGGCGCGCTTCTCGATCGCAAGCCGCGCGAGCTTTCCGGCGGTGAGCGGCAGCGCGTCGCTCTGGCCCGCGCCATCGTGCGCGAACCGGCCGTCTTTCTTCTCGACGAGCCCCTCTCCAACCTCGACGCCAAGCTACGAGCCTCCGCGCGTGAAGAGCTTGAACGCTTTCATCGCCGCGTCGGTACCACAACCATCTACGTCACCCACGATCAAGTGGAAGCCATGGCCATGGGCGACCGCGTCATGGTGCTCAACAAAGGCGTCGTTCGCCAGATCGGCACTCCCACCGATGTCTATGACAATCCCGCTGACACTTTCGTCGCCACTTTTCTCGGCTCGCCGCCGATGAACCTGGCCGAGTTTGGCGACCTGATCGTCGGCTTCCGTCCCGAGCACTTCCGGCCAGTGTCCACCGTAATCGATGCCGCTGTTCCGTTCCGTTTCAAGGTCGAAAATATCGAATACCTGGGCTCGGAATGGATTGTCTCCGGCACATTGGCCGGTGGAAAGCTCGAGGGCAAGAAAGTCTTCTCGCGCCTTTCCTCTGCGCAGAACCTCCAGTTGGGCGCCACGTATGACTTCGCCGTGCCACAGTTTCACCTGAAATTCTTCGACCGCTCCTCCGAAAAACGCGCCGAGCCGAAGGCTGTGTCGTGGCAATAGCCCGCAACAAAATAAAGTCCCTCGGCGCGGCTCAGAGCCCGTTGCTAGGCGCTGCCATGTTTTCGCCTGCGGTTCTCTACATCTTGCTGCTCGTCGGCGGACCCTTTCTGCTCGCCATTTTCTATGCCTTCAGTGACGCGCGCATAGGCAGCACCGAGATGCATTTCGTTGGCCTGGAAAACTTCCGCAGCATCCTGCAAAGCCCCAGTTTCCGCGTTGCCATCCGCAATTCCTTCATCTTCACCATCTGCTCCCAAATCATCGTGATCGTCGGCGCCAACATTCTCGCCATATCCCTGGAGAAAACTTTCCGGGGCCGCGGCATCATCCGTTTTCTGATTCTTCTGCCGTGGGTCGCACCCATCGCGCTCGGCGCCATCGGGTGGAAATGGATCCTTGATTCGATATACAGCGTGATCACCTGGGTCCTTGTGGCTGCACACATGTACAAGCCGTTCAGCGCCCCGATGTGGCTCGGCGAACCTCGTCTCGCCATCGCTTCCGTCCTTTTGGTCCACAGTTGGCGCCTGATGCCATTTTCGACGGTCATCTTGCTCGCTGGCCGCACTGCTATTCCCAAGGACATTCCGGAGGCGGCCGCCGTGGATGGCGCTGGTTTCTGGCGCACGCAGCTCCAAATCGTCATTCCGATGATGCGGCCCATTATCAGCGTTGCCGTGCTCTTCGGCCTCATTTTTACCTTCACAGATATGACCGTTGTCTACATCCTTACCGCTGGCGGGCCGTTCGACTCCACGCAGACTCTGCCTTCCCTGGCTTTTGCTTTGGGCATTCAGGGCAGCGACCTCGCCGCGGGCGCCGCGATCTCGCTCTTCCTTGTGCCTTTGCTGGTGATCCTTGCCTATTTTATGTTGCGCCTGGCCCATCGCGCTGAGGTGACCTGATGGCCAAGGGAATTTCACGGCGCATCTGGGGAAAGGTCGTCCACGTCGTCGTGCTAGCGACTTTTACGATTCTCCTGGCCTTCCCTTTCTATTGGATGCTGATCACCAGCTTCAAGCAGAACGTGGATCTCTACACCATGGAGAACAACCCCTTCATTTTTAACGCCAAGCCCACTCTCGATCACCTGAAGTTCCTGTTCACTGAAACCAGATTCGTCCGCTGGCTGGGCAACACCGCTTTCGTTGGTGTTATCGTCGTTGTTATCACCTTGCTGCTGGCCGTGCCTGCCGCGTATGCACTTGCCAGGCTATCCGGGCGCTGGGGAGAGCGCCTCGGCATCGGCATCTTCCTCACCTATCTCGTCCCGCCGACCTTGCTCTTCATTCCTCTTTCCAGAGTGGTGGCGTACCTCGGCCTGCAAGACTCCCTGTGGGCGTTAATTCTCGTCTACCCTACATTTACGGTTCCATTTTCCATCTGGCTTCTCATGGGTTTCTTCAAGTCCATCCCCAAGGAGTTGGAAGATGCGGCTATGGTGGACGGGCTCACGCGCTTCGGCGCTTTCGTCAAGCTGGTGATTCCCATCTCCGTGTCGGGAATTCTCACCGTGGTGATCTTCACCTTCACCCTGGTGACTCAGGAATTTGTCTATGCCTTGACCTTCATCTCTTCGGAATCGAATCAGATGATCGGGACGGGCATTCCCATTTTTTTAGTTCGCGGAGATGTCTATTACTGGGGAGCGCTGATGGCCGCCTGCCTGATCGCCAGTCTGCCCATCGCGTTTATGTACAACCTGTTCCTTGACCGCTTCATTGCCGGTTTCACCGTCGGTGCCGTCAAATAGCGCGATCGCGCGAGCTCTATTCTTCCAGGGTGGAAATGTCCCCGACGTCTCGTCCCAATTCCTGCGCCTTCAGCAGCCGCCGCATGATCTTGCCGCTTCTGGTCTTCGGCAATTTCTCCGGAAACGCGATGTCTGCTGGAACGCCAATCGCCCCAAGCACGTGGCGAACGTGATCTTTCAAAGTGATCTCCAGTTCCGCCGATGCTTGGTGCCCAATCCGGAGAATCACGAACGCCTTGATGTTTTCCCCCTTGATGGCATCCGGCCGCCCGATCACCGCTGCTTCGGCCACCGCCCGATGGCTCACCAGCGCGCCTTCAACGTCGGCCGTTCCAATGCGGTGCCCGGCGACGTTCAAAACGTCATCCGCTCGTCCCACCACTGTGAAGTATCCGTCCTCGTCGCAGACCGCCACGTCACCCGTAGTGTACACATTCGGAATTTTTCCCCAATCGTGCGCGTAACGCTCCGGATCGCCGTACACCGTTCGAAACAGATGCGGAAACGGCTTCCGCAATACCAGCAAACCGCCTTTGTTGGTTGGCATCTTGTTGCCATGTGAGTCCACCACTTCCGCGATCACACCCGGCAGCGCTCTCCCGGCCTTCGACGGCCGGGCGGCAAATACCGGCAGCGTCCCGATGCACGGCCCGCCCGTCTCCGTTTGCCACCAGTTGTCTGCAACGAAACCATGCTTGCCGCCACCGCACAATACCTTGTGCGCCCACTCGCAGGCTTCTGGATTCAGCGGCTCTCCCGCGCAAGTAAACAGCCTGATGCTGCTCAGATCAAAACTCTCCGGCAACTTGTCGCCATGCCGCATGAACATCCGCACCGCCGTCGGCGCCGTAAAAATCACGGACGCACGGTACTTTTCCACGAGCTCCCAGACAATCGCGGGGTGCGGATAGTCGATGGCACCCTCTCGGAACAGTGTGGTCGCGCCGGCAAGCAGCGGCGCATACACAATATAGGAATGTCCGACCACCCAACCGATATCCGAAGTGCAAAAGAAAACATCGTCGTCACGGATGTCCCAGAACCGCGTCATGTGGTAATACGTCCCGACCATGTACCCGCCGTGAACGTGCACCACACCCTTCGGCTTTCCCGTGGTTCCGCTGGTATAAAGAATGTAGAGCGGATCCTCCGCTTCCATCACTTCGGGAGGACAGTGCGCGGACTGCTTGCGGATCAAATCCTGGAAGTCCACTTCGTGGGCCGCGCCCAGTTCGATGGGCGGTTGCAGTCGCCGCAGCACAACCACTTTCTGCACGATTTCGAGGCCGTCGATCGCTTCGTCAACAATCGACCGCAGCCCTACGCGCTTGCCGCGCCGGTAGCCGATATCCGCGGTCACAATCACCCGCGCCTGCGCATCTTCAATCCGGCTCCGCAATGCTTGGACGCTGAACCCTGCGTACACCACCGAATGCACCGCTCCGATCCGCGCGCACGCCAGCATGGACGCCACACCTTCCATGCCCAGCGGCATGTAGATAATGACCCGGTCGCCCTTCTTCACTCCCAGGGACTTCAGCCCATTCGCGACGCGGCAAACGTAATCCAATAGCTGCCCGTAAGTGATCTGCTGTTCGCTGCCGTCTTCCCCGGTCCAGATGTACGCAACCTTATTCTTCCGGCCCGATTTCACTTGCCGGTCCAGGCAGTTGTGCGTGATGTTGCATTTCGCCCCTACGAACCATTGGAATGTCGGATAGGTCCACTGAAACACTTTTTTCCAGGGCGACATCC
>Ga0209648_10005611_pt1 | contig 10760 bp, 13 predicted proteins | sample GraSoi2013_115cm_FD_185830 | JGI IMG/M metagenome (GOLD analysis project Ga0209648, IMG submission 185830) | Grasslands soil microbial communities from the Angelo Coastal Reserve, California, USA - Sample 9_17_2013_115cm (SPAdes) (version 2) | ecosystem: Environmental > Terrestrial > Soil >...
GGGCGGCAGAGCGCTTCGATCCAGCGGGCGCGAATGCGGTGCGCGTGGAAGTGACGGGGATGCAGTTCGCGTGGTATTTCCGGTATCCCGGGCCGGACGGCAAATTTGGCGCAACAAACCCGGAGCTTGAGGATGCCTCGGCGGGCGGCGAAGCCGCTCTGGGTCTCGATTCGAAAGACCCCGCATCCAAAGACGACGTCGTGACGGGAACGATGGTGGTGCCGGTGAACCGCGAAATCGAAGTGATTTTGCGGGCGCACGACGTGATCCACAGTTTCTTTATTCCGCAGATGCGCTTCAAGCAGGACGCGGTACCGGGGCTCGCGATCCACATGCATTTCACGCCGATTGAAACCGGAGACTATGAAATTCTCTGTGCCGAGCTTTGCGGGCTCGGTCATTACAAGATGCACGGCATGTTAAAGGTCGTCAGTCAGGTAGAATTCGACAAATGGCTGGCGGCACGGGAGGCCGAGAAGCAATAACATGGCTACTCACGAAATTGCTGCCCAGGAATCTCACGCGCACGCGGCCCCACAGGGCTTCATTCGAAAATGGGTCTTCAGTCTAGACCACAAGGTCATCGGCCTTCAGTATTACTTCCTCGCGCTGGCCGCGGTGTTTGTCGGCATGTTCCTGTCGCTGCTGATGCGCATTCACTTGATCTGGCCAACGGCGGTTTTGCCGTTGGTTGGCGATATCAAGCCGGAAACTTATCTCACGCTGGTGACCATGCACGGCACCATCATGGTGTTCTTCGTGCTCACGACTGCGCCACAGGGTGGCTTCGGCAATTACTTCCTGCCCATACAGATCGGCGCGCCGGACATGGCGTTCCCGGTCTTGAACATGCTCTCGTTCTGGACCACGTTCCTCGGCTTCGTCGTAATGATCGCGGCTTTCTTTGTCGCCGGGGGCGCGCCTCTGCACGGCTGGACGGGATACGCGCCGTTGAGTGCGCTGCAATCGGCCGGTCCCGGCGAGGGCCTCGGCGCGGACTTGTGGATCATCAGTATTGCTATCTTCTGCATCGGTGCGCTGATGGGCGCGCTGAACTTCATCACCACAACGCTGGATATGCGCGCCAAGGGCATGACCATGATGCGCATGCCGCTTACCGTGTGGGCGTGGTTCGTCACCGCTATCCTCGGACTGCTCGCGTTCGGCGTGCTGCTTTCTGCCGGAATTCTGCTCTTGATGGACCGCAATCTTGGCACCAGTTTTTTCGTGCCCCTGGTCACCGTCAATGGCCAACTCACGGGGCATAAAGGAGGCTCGCCGCTTTTGTGGCAGCACCTGTTTTGGTTCTTTGGCCATCCGGAGGTTTACATCGCGATCTTGCCGGCCATGGGCATGTGCTCGCAGTTGCTCTCCGTGTTCTCGCGCAAACCAATCTTCGGTTACAAGGCCATGGTGTACGCCATCATGGGTATTGGATTCCTGGGCTTCATGGTCTGGGGACATCACATGTTCATGAGCGGGATGAGCCCTTATACCGCTTTTGCTTTCTCAATCATGACCATGGCTATCGGCGTCCCTTCGGCCATAAAAACCTTCAACTGGCTGGGTACTCTCATGCGCGGGCGGATCCGCTTTGCTTCGCCCATGCTGTTTGCGATCGGATTCGTTTCGCTTTTCGTTTCCGGCGGGATCAGCGGCCCCTTCCTCGCGCAGCCCGTCCTCGACATTCAGTTGCATGACACCTATTTCGTGCCCGCCCACTTTCACCTCATCATGGGGGTAGCCTCCATCTTTGGCATCTTTGCGGCAACCTACTATTGGTTCCCCAAGATGTTTGGACGCATGATGAACGAATCGATGGCGCGCTGGCACTTCTGGTTCAGTTTCATCGGCACTTACGCGATCTTCATGCCCATGCACTATCTCGGGATGGCGGGGATGCCGCGCCGCTACTCGCAGATGACCGAGGTCAGCTATCTCCTCCACCTGATTCCGCTGCAGAAGTTCATCACTTACGCGGCGTTTGTGACGATCGCCGGTCAGCTGATCTTCGTCGTCAATCTCTTTTGGAGCATGTTCAAGGGGAAGAAGGCCAGCGACAATCCCTGGGAAGCGACCACGCTCGAGTGGACCACAGCGACGCCGCCTCCTCACGACAATTTCGGCGGACACACGCCGGTCGTTCATAACGGCCCGTATGAGTACAGCGTACCCGGAGCGCCCCGCGATTACGTGATGCAGAGCGATCCGGAAATCAAGGCGGCACACTGATCATTTATGGCAAGTTTCTCCACAACCGCGACGGTAGACGATCCCAGAATCTCGTTGGGCGATGATGGCATTCTGCCTCCGGTCCGAGGTGGCGGCGGTGACGATGGTTCCAGTCCGGGATTGCCGGACTACGCAACGCGTCTGCGCCGGGCGCGTCTTGGGCTGCTCGTCGCGCTGACGCCGGTCCTCATGCTGTTCGTTTCGTTCAGCAGCGCTTACGTTGTGCGTCAGGGACTGCCCACGCTCGACCCGCGGACCAATACTCTCGTGCGCGACTGGATCCCGGTCACGCTTCCCAAGCTGCTGTTGATCAACACCGGTGTGCTGATCTTGAGCAGCGTGTTCATGGAATTGGCGCGCCGCCAGATTAAAGGTCAAGCGACCCGCGTGCCGCCGACAAGCGCTCCGGGAGTCTCCGCCGGAGACCAGACGAGGATTCCCTGGCTAACAATGACGCTCGTGCTTGGTCTCGCTTTTCTCTTCGGCCAGTGGACGGCCTGGCGGCAACTGGCCGCGAACGGCTTCTATGTAGCGACAACGCCCAGCAGTTCGTTTGTTTATTTGCTGACCGGCACGCATGCCATTCACTTGATGGGTGGTGTTCTCGCTTTGTTCGTCGCAGGTATCGCTTCGCTTTTGCGCCGCTCCGTGGCAACGCGGAGCATTGTGGTGGATGTGACCGCCTGGTACTGGCATTTCATGGCCGGGCTGTGGATTTACATTTTGTGTTTGCTGGAGTTTGCCAGCTAACCGTACGTTTCTGACCAGGAGGCCGAACGCATGGCTGATTCCGCGCTGCACGACATCCCGTCGGTCTATGAACCGTCGCTGTTCGGCACCTACTCCAAGAAAATCGGGATGTGGCTATTTCTGCTCTCCGATTCGCTGACGTTTGGCGCGTTGCTCTACGCCTACAGCTACGGGCGCATTTCGACAGAAGGCTGGCCCACGCCTTTCCATTCCGAGAGCATCATCAACGCCACCATCATGACCGCGTTTCTGCTCACGAGTTCACTGACGATGGTGCTGGCGGTAAGGGCTTCCGTGCATGGCGATGCCAAAGGGCAGCGCCTGTGGTTGGTTGCCACCATGCTATGCGGCACGGGATTCATCGTGCTTCACGGGCGGGAGTGGAGCAATTTGATTGCGGAAGGCCTGACTCTTCCCATGTTCCCCAAAGTTCCGGGCCATGGGGCCGCCAGTGAGTTTGTGAACGTATCCAAAACCGTGCCGCAGTTTGGCGCCACTTTCTTCGGGCTGACGGGGATGCACATGCTGCACGTGACGCTGGGTGTGATTTACCTCGGCGTGGTGGCGCTGCGGCGCAAGTTCATTCCCATCCTGCTGGTCCTCTGGCTGGTTGCCTGGTTGGGAACGCCGGTCTATAGTCCCTTCCACTATGGCGCGCACGTGCTCTTAATCGCCGCCATCGTGTGTACGATCATCCTGTGGCTGAAGCCCAAGTTATACGACTCGTCAGACGTGGAAGTTGCCGGCCTGTACTGGCACTTCGTGGACCTCGTCTGGATGTTCATCTTTCCTTTGGTTTATCTGATGTCCGCCAAGATTCTCTAGGGAGGGATATGGATACCACGCAAATAGCCATCGCGGAGCAGGTTGCCGAGCAGCACCGCCATCACGGCAAAGCGCTGTTCTTCTGGGTGTGGGGCGCGCTCCTGGTGATGACCGCCATCGAAGTCTATCTGACCTATCAGAATTTGCAGCCCGTGAAGATGCTGACCATTTTGCTGGGCTTGTCGTTCGTGAAGGCCGCGCTGATCATCGGCTACTTCATGCATTTAAAATATGAAGTATCGAGAATGAAATGGCTTACAATGTGTTCCGTGGTCGCCTGTTTGATTTTGATGACGATCTTTTTCTTTCCGGACGCTTTTCGCATTCTCTATCTGGGAGTGAAATGAAAGTTCGTTCAGCGCTCCTCTTCTTATCGCTCTTTCTGTGGGCCACGCCCGCGTTCAGCCAGGGGTGTGCCATGTGTCGCAGTTCCGCCGCCGCGACCTCCAAGGACGGCCAGAAGGCTATCAGCAAAGGCGTTCTCGTACTTGTGGTCCCCCCCATCGGGTTCATGACTGTGGGCGTTGGGCTGGCGTTTCGTTACGGAAAGAAGCGCGATCTCGAGAATTGCTGAGCTACCTGTTTATCAGCGAGAGTCGCGAGCTCCCTGGTCGGTGGAGAACGGACGAAGTAAACCTCAACCAATTCAGCGCAGGTCCGATTCCTGCGGCGGAAAATCAGTTGAGCCAGCCACTAACTGTCCGGGAAAGACCGCGCTCGCGGTTCTTCCCCGGAGTCCTCTAGCAGAACCAAATCGCAATCACGCAATGCGAGAGCAGGGGAAGCGCTCGCCAATTTTCGAGTGATAATATCCCTCTTTGGAAGGGGCGCTCATGAATTCGTCAAACACACTTGAAGGCACATTGAAAAACTGATAGACCTCGCCCTTAACAAACTGGATCTCCAGCGTCTCCGAATCTTCCTGATAGCCTACCTGGGTGATTTCCGTTGAGGGGATAGGGAACCGATGCATTTTAGAGAGCCCCCTTTCTGGTGAGAGACGCTTCCAGTCGATGGCGCCGGGACTGGCCATCTTGTCACGGCCGTGGTGGTATCGGGTCTATGGTCTCGTTGTTCTTTCCCCCTGGCTGTGGCCTTGGAACGTCCCTCTTTGGTAGTGGCTCAACGGCGGGATTCTAGCATAAACAAAACAGATTCAATGGTGCTTTTCTGTTCATAACCGCGGTCTGCAAGGTTTCGAGGCCCTGAAATCGACGGTATTCCCGGTCATCGAGAAAAACCTTTTGTGGGAGCACGGGATTCGCGTGAGGACTCCCGGGTGCTCCTGCGGGGAAAGAAACGGATCTGCCTGCGTCTTTTCTCCCTTCTCCCCCGTATACCAGTTAGAATGAGCGCCTCAATCTCATGTTTGATCCGTCAGCGGTCCGGCTTCTTTGGGCTCTCCGCCTTGCGCGGCCCAACCCTGTTCTTCTCTACGCTGATGAGCGATGACGCAAAGAGCATCGCGCGCGGCCTGCAGCGGCGCGACCCCGACCTGCTCGACCGCCTGATCGAGCAGTATCAATACCGCCTGTTCCGCTATCTGGTATACGTCACGGGAAACCGGGAGCGCGCCGAGGATTTTTTCCAGGAGACGTGGATCCGCGTTCTCGAGCGCGGTCACCAGTACGATGGAAAATCAAAGTTTGAAGCGTGGCTCTTCGCCATCGCGCGGCACCTGGTCATCGATTGGCAGCGATCAAAAAAGCCTCAGAGCCTCGACACGCTGACCGATCCCGAACAAGAACATCCGCTGCAAGTCGCGAACGAGAATGATCCTTCGCCTCTGCATCAAGTTCTCAGCCAGGAGACGGAAGAAAACGTTCAGGCCTCGCTCCAGAAAATCCCCGCAATGTATCGCGAGGTGCTCGTCCTGCGGTTCCAGGAAGAATTGCAAATCGAAGAGATGGCCGGTGTGCTCAACGTGCCCCTTTCCACCGTGAAGTCGCGCTTGTATCGGGGACTGGAAGCGCTTCGCGGCGCCTTCCTGGGAGGCGTTGCATGAGGAAAAATGCGAACGCCCTTGGAGCAAAGGGAATTGTGCTCGTAGTGCCGCAGCATGCTGCGCCCCTACAAAGGGAAGTCTCCAGATGAACATCGACTTGCATGCTCGCGCCGAGCGATTGATTGCGCAGGACCGCGTCGAGGGCATCCCGCGAGCCGAGCGCGAATGGCTCGGCGTGCATTTGCAAGATTGCGCGCGCTGTAACGATCTGGCGCGGCAAACGGAACAGGCACTGCGCTCGATGAGGACCGCGGCCATTTCCTTGCCGGAAGGGCTCGCCGGGCGCACACAATTCCGCGTGCGCCTGCGCGCCCAGGAATTGCGCGAGCGTGAACCGCACAATCAGCTCATGTGGGTCACCTGCGGCGTGTCGTGGGCTCTCGGCGTCGCCACTGCGCCTTACGTTTGGCGCATCTTCGAATGGGTTGGCCAGCGCACCGGCGCCCCCAAGATTCTGTTGCAATTGAGTTTTGGACTGTGGTGGGCCGTTCCCGCGCTCATCGCCGGCGCGGTCATGCTGATTGAAAACGCCCGGCAGGCGAGCGCATCCGGATGGCAGGAGCAAGATAGATAAGCGGAGAACAATCGGAGCTCGAACAAGGATAGAGAACACAGATCATGACCGACTACGCACAACGCGCCAGCAATTCCTTCAACGAAAGGATGCGGCTCATCCGCTTCCGCCGCAAAAGAGAGAAGCTGCGCTTTTGGGACGAATTCAAGCTCGTCCCGCGCTGGCTGGTGGCCGTCGTAATCCTCCTTTTCATCCTCGCTCAGGTGATTGCGTACATCGTGAACACCCAGGGCCTCACCAACAACGGCGAAATCTTTCCACCGGAGTTGAGGAACAACCCGACCCTGGCCTCCCTGGCATTGGCGGGTATTATCACCAGCGTCGCTCTGGTACTCGGTGCGTCTTTGTTCCTCTTTGGCTACGTCAATCGTGATGCGAAGCGCCGCGGCATGAATTCCACTCTTTGGACTCTTCTGGTAATACTCCTTTTCCCGGCCTATTTCGCCCTTGGTTTCATCATCTATTTTCTAATGCGCGAGCCGCTGCCATATCCTTGTCCGCAATGCGGAAACACCGTAGGCGCGCGATTCAACTTCTGCCCAAATTGCAAGTGCAACCTGTATCCTGCCTGCCCACAGTGCAAGCGCGAAGTAGCCGAAACCGACAAGTTTTGCCCCTATTGCGCATTTGAACTTGCCGAAGGGAAGCCCTCGATTGCGTCGCCGAATGCTATCGAATGAGGGGGCCGGCTGATGGCAGGATTTCAACACGGAGGACACCGAGGACACAGAAAATTACGGAAGTGAACGGACGCAGAGACAAGACTACTCCGGCGGGGGAGCCTGCGTGACCTCGCGGATGATTTCGCGGGCGGCAGATTCGTCGGAAGGAAGAACGAAGTAGCGAAGCATTCCCGGTGCGCGGCCCTGGCGGCGATAGGGAATGCGGTTCTCAAGAAAGCAATCTTCAAGGAGCTGCGCCAGGGCAGCGTCTCTCCCGGACCAGATTTCCGCGGTGACCGCGGCAGGATTCCAAGGTGGCCGGGCGGGAATCGTCGACGCGTTGCCACTTTCGGATAATTCCGGACTGCTTTCATTACCGAAGAACGGACTGTCTTGAATGTCCGCGAGGAGCTCTTTGACCTTTGGAAGATCGCTAGCGAACACACGGATGAGGTACTTGGGACGGGGCATGGCAAGTTCAAAAACGAGATGATCGCTAGTGGCTTGCACATAGTGCTGAATCCCCTGTTCACGGAGCGCGCCAATCGCATTGCTGACGGCAACAGGGTCACCGCCTCGCCAAGCTACCTCAAGGTGGTCGTCACGCTCTTTTTCATTCAGCGGACGGCCACGAAACTCTTCCGGGACGAGCGACACGCCGCAGACCGTGCAGAGATCAAAACCAGCGCCGTACTTGATATCGCAAGTGGGACAGTACTTGAGTGTGGTCGGGTGAGACCCTCCTGGCACGGAATCCTCTGCCGGAATAGGCTCGACGATCAATTGCGCTTTGCAACTGGGACAAGCAGCGAAAAATGCGGAGCAAGCGGCCGAGCAGTTGTAACAGATCTGCATCCGCGCGGAGCCGGCCGGTCGAGAGTCCAATGGGGCTGCGGCAACCTTCAAGGCCCGATCAAAATCACTCGTAAGTACGTGAATCGTAGAAGCGCGATGCGTGATGGCACCAATTAAACCGCCAAGGGCGCGCTCAGACCGCGCGGGAATTTGAGTCTCAGAAAGAGCGTCCGTCACAAAGTCAAACTCGCCCAAATCGCGACCGCTCCAAAGGAGCCGCGGCGGATTCGCACGCACTTCCCCGGCACCGAGCGTGGCGACCAATGCGGCCCCGCAGGTGGCGCATTTCTGGATTTCTTGACGATATTCTGCAGCGCACAACGGACAGTGCTTCACGGTTTCCTTGTCTAATAACGTTCGACGGCGAGGGCGACGGCGTTGCCGCCGCCGAGGCAGAGGGCAGCGATGCCGCGCTTGAGATTGCGGCGCTGGAGTTCGTAGAGCAGGGTGACCAGGATGCGCGCGCCGCTGGCGCCGATGGGATGGCCGAGCGCCACCGCGCCGCCGTTGACGTTCATCTTTTCGGGATTGAGCTTGAGCTGCCGCGTCACGGCGATGGCAGCGACGGCGAAAGCTTCATTGAGTTCGACGAGATCGACATCCTTGTCGCGGTCCCATGCGGTCTTCGCGAGCAATTTTTCAACGGCATCGACGGGCGCCATCATCACCCACTTGGGCTCGACGCCACTGACAGCTTGGGCAACGATGCGCGCGATCGGCTGCTTGCCAAGGCGCAACGCATTTCTTTCGCTCGTGACGATCAGAGCTGCTGCGCCGTCGTTCGTGCCGGGCGCGTTGCCCGCGGTGACCGTGCCGTCTTTCTTGAACGCGGGCTTCAGTTTCGCCAGCGCCTCCATCGAAGTGTCTTCGCGGGGCGATTCGTCGTACTTGATGACGAGCGGGTCGCCCTTTTTCTGGGGCACTTCGATCGGCAGAATCTGCGCTTCAAAGAAGCATGATTTCCGCGCGCGCACCGCTTTCTGGTGGCTTTCGAACGCGAACTTGTCCTGCTCCTCGCGCGTGATTCCGTATTTTTCGGCGACGAGTTCTCCGGTCATGCCCATGTGAAAATTCTCATAAGCGTCCCAGAGTCCGTCGTTGATCATCGAATCGACGAGTTTTCCATCGCCGATGCGGTAGCCGGTGCGCGCTTGCGGCAGCAGATACGGGCAGTTAGACATGGACTCCATGCCGCCCGCGACGACAATTTCCGATTCGCCGAGCTGCACCGCCTGCGCGGCCAATGCAACGGCTTTCAAACCGGAGCCGCAAACTTTGTTGATGGTCATCGCCGCAACGCGCGCATCGCAACCGCCCTTGAGCGCCGCCTGGCGGGCGGGATTCTGTCCAAGCCCCGCTTGCACAACGTTGCCGAGAATGGCTTCGTCAATTTGATTCGAATCGAGGCCCGACCGGCGAATCGCTTCAGCGACGGCTTTGCCGCCAAGTTCCGGCGCGGAAAATCCGGCGAGACCGCCTTGAAATTTTCCGACTGGCGTGCGAACGGCGGAGAGAATAACGGGAGTTTCCGTATTCATGGTAAACCTCCGGAACGGCGACGCGTTTCATTATACCGCGATGCAAGGAAGGCGACTGCGGCGGCGGGAAAAACGCCGGGGGCGGAATGCTCCGCCCCCGTTCGAAAGGAGATACTAATTCGCGGCAGCTTCGGCTGCGCCCGGCTGGCCTTCGTCCGCACTGGGGCCGTAGAGCCCCGGCACAGGGATGCCCAGCAAACGGTAATACACCGTGAGCTGCGCGCGATGATGGATGATGTGGTTGAAGATCATGCCGCGAAGACACGCCACGCGGGGCATGGTAAAAATCTCTTTGCCGCCCGCGAGGAGCTTCCAGGGTTTCATTATTTCCTGATCGCTCACGGTGGCGAGTGCCGTGCGGGCTTCCGCGACGCTCTTGTCGAACACGGCGAGTAGTTCCTTGCGATTGTCCGTTTTAGGCGGCTGGTAGGCCGGGCCATCCACAGGGGCATAATCTAACTGGTCGGTCGTAAGCGTCACCGCAGTCCATCCGGGCATGGTGGCGATGTGGCCGGCAAGCCATCCGACGGTCCCTGACTTCTCATGAGGTTTCCAATTCCACTTCTCGTCGGGACATCGCTCGAGGGTCTTGCGCGTGTTCTGCATTTCCTGGTCGAACTCACCAAGCATCATCTGTCCAATGGTCATGACTTCCTCCCTTGCGGAATTCGAGAATTGCGGCACACCGATACTAGGCGAACAAAAAGCGAATTGTCAAGCTATTTTTTCAACCACTTCGGCTCCCCGTCTCCAAGCTAGTCGGTTCTGCCCTGCTTAGTTGCGCGAACGCGGCAATTGTCACACGGATTTTGGGGCGCCGGAAGGGGACTTCGCGGATGGACTTGACAGCCGGCGAAGAGGGGACAAAATGGCGGTATGGCACACCAATTCTCCACCTCTTACTTGAAAGATTCCATCGATGTTTTTCGCGATTACAAGAAGCTGGGCGAGCGGGCCATGGCGCAATGCCCCGACGAGGCGCTCTTCACCGTTCTGGATGCCGAATCCAATTCCATCGCCATCATCGTGAAACACATGGCGGGAAACATGCGTTCGCGTTGGACGGATTTTCTAACCAGCGATGGGGAAAAGCCCGACCGCAATCGCGACACGGAATTTGAAGCGCCGCCAAAAACGCGCGCGGAATTGATGGAGATGTGGGAACGCGGGTGGAAACTCCTCTTCGGCGCCCTAGCAGGCTGCTGAAAAACCGTGCTGAGCCAGCGATTTCCAGGTTGGTTTGAGGCCTTCGGGAGTTTTCGGACGTCTGAGGCGTTATTTTTCGTGCTACGGAGCGCCCGAAAGAGCATTTCGGCGCC
>Ga0209648_10005612_pt1 | contig 10753 bp, 12 predicted proteins | sample GraSoi2013_115cm_FD_185830 | JGI IMG/M metagenome (GOLD analysis project Ga0209648, IMG submission 185830) | Grasslands soil microbial communities from the Angelo Coastal Reserve, California, USA - Sample 9_17_2013_115cm (SPAdes) (version 2) | ecosystem: Environmental > Terrestrial > Soil >...
GCGCGACGTCTACTGCCCGTCTTATCACGTCAGCCAGCGCTACGTGCAAAACGTCAACATTTCCAACACCACGGTCATCAACGAGACCCACATCACCAATGTCTACAACAACGTTTACGTCAACAAGACTGTCAACGTCACCAACGTCACCTATCAGAACCAGAGCGCACCAAATGCCGTGACCGCCACTTCTCACGTGGCCTTCACCTCCGCTCAGCCCGTAGCCCGCAACATGGTGAAGGTGGATGCGCGCGAGGTTGCCTCCGCTCCCGTCGCTCCTCTGACTCCCGCTGTTGCTCCGCAGCAGCGCAGCGTTATCGGTGCTGGTGCCACCTCTTCCGTCAAGCCGCCTGCGGCTTCCTTCAGCCGTCAAGTGGTGGCGAAGACCGCTCCGCCGCCGGCGCCCGTTTCCTTCGTCAAGCAGCGGGAAGCCATTCAAGCCAATGGCGACAGGCCGCCGGCCGTCTCTCAGATTCGTCAAGTGCAGACCGAGAACGCGCAACAGCAGGCTCGCACGAACATAAAGATCGCTCCGCCGGCTCAACCTGGCGCGCCGCGAAACGCTCAAGCCAATCGGCCCGCTGGCAATATTCAGAGCAATCAGGCCAACGTGCAGAACACTCCGGGCAACAGGCCGAGCAATCAGAGCAACGCACCGGTCAACAACAATCGCCCGCCGTCAGTGAACAATTCCGCTCCGGCGAATCCCCCAAGCCGGCCTGCGAATCTCCCCGTCAACACCGGAAACGCTCCGGCGAACTCGGGCAATCCCAAAGTCTTGAACGATCGTCCACCTTCTTCGCGGCCGAGCAACACAAGCGCTGTGAATCCGCAGCTCGATCAAAGGCACGATCAGCAGGTCCAGCAGCTACGCCAGAAGCAGGATCAAGAGCGCCAAAGAATCGAGCAGCAGCAGATTCAAGAGCGCCAGAAGGTCGAGCAGCAACAGATTCAGGAGCAGCGGAGGACTCAGCAGAAGAATCCTGAAGACACTAGAAAGCCGCAAGTCGAGCAGAGACAACAGCAACAGCAGATTCAGGAGCAACAGAAGATTCAGCAGAAGAATGCCGAAGACGCTAGAAAGCAGCAAGCCGACCAGAGACAACAGCAGCAGCAGATTCAGGAGCAGCAGACGGCGGCTCAACAAAACGCTGACCAGCAGCGCCAACAGCAGCGCCAGCAAGAGCTCGATCAGAAACATCAACAGCAGCTCCAGCAGCTCGAGCAAAAACACGAGCAGGAACAGCAGAAGCTCCAGCAGAAACAGCAGCAGGAGCGCCAGAAACAGGCCCCGGCTCCGAAAGAAAAGGACAAGCCGCCGAGCAAGCCGTCCAAGGATGACAAACCGCCTCAACCGCCTCACAGCTAATCGCAGCTCAGCAGCAGCTTCCGGGCGGAGCGCTCACATCGGCGCTCCGCCCGTTTTTTCATTTCGCGCATCTTGGCAGATGAAAGCTCGCGCCGTGTCGCGTAAGATTTCCATTCCGCCCTCATGGCCAAACATTCGAATGACCGCTCCTCTTCGGCGAACGTCTTGATGGCAACTTCTGGCTTGCGGTTGTTTCCAATTACGGGAATTCCAGAGATTCGCCGCGGCAATGACCTTCTCAAAATTGTGGTAGGGACCGCGCGCAGGGCTACCATCCGCTTCGAAGACGGAGATATCCTCGTCATCGCGCAGAAGATTGTTTCTAAATCGGAGGGCGCTTTCGTTCGACTTGCAACCGTAAAGCCCTCGGCGAAAGCGCGGGCCATTGCCGCGCGGCTAAAAAAAGATCCCCGCGTGGTGGAAGTAGTCTTGAGAGAATCACGCCGCATCGTCCGCAGCGATCCTGTGCTGATCACCGAAACGCGTCACGGTTTTGTGTGCGCCAATGCCGGTGTCGACCATTCGAACGTGCCCGGGAGCGACGTCGTCACTCTGCTTCCGCGAAATCCCGATCGCTCCGCAAAAAAGCTGGCCGCCGCCCTCGGCAAGCGCACCGGCAAGCGCATCGCTGTCATCATCAGCGACACCTTCGGCCGCCCCTGGCGACTTGGCTTGACCAACGTTGCCATCGGAGCGTCAGGCGTTCCCGTCCTCCATGATTTGCGCGGCACGCGCGATCGCGACGGCAAGCCGCTCACCGCCACCGTTCTCGCCATCGCCGACGAACTCGCCGCCGCCGCCGGTCTCCTCATGGGCAAGTCCGAAGGCTCTCCGGTCATCCTCATCCGCGGCTACCGTTACAAGCCCTCCTCCCAACCTGCCGCCAGCATCATCCGCCCCGCCGCCGAGGATTTGTTCAGGTGATTTTTCCTTCTCTTTGAACTATGTGTGCTCTGTGCCCTCTGTGTTAAATTCGTTCGGTACGTTCGGCTAGATCGCAAATGCAAACGACACTCCATCCTCTAACGCGCGGAGAAGCTCTCCATCAGGCCGCCCGAGCTCCCCTCGCGGACCTCCTGAGCGCCGCCACGGAAATCCGCGCCGCCGGGAAGGGAAGCGTCATCAGCTTCTCGAAAAAAGTCTTCATCCCCCTCACCACCCTTTGCCGCGACTATTGCAGCTACTGCACCTTCCGCAAAGACCCTGGCCAGCCCGGCGCTCATTTCATGACTCCGGACGAAGTCCTCTCGCTCGCTGAACGCGGCCGCCAAGCCGGCTGCAAGGAAGCGCTCTTCAGCCTCGGCGATCAGCCCGAGAAGATTTTCCCCGAAGCCCGCGAATTCCTCCGCTCTCAGGGCTATTCGCGCACACTCGACTATCTCGCCGCCATGTGCGAACTGGTTCTGGAAAAAACCGGCCTGCTTCCCCACGCCAATCCCGGCGTCATGGATCGCGCCGCCCTCGTCCGTCTAAAAGATTCGAACGCCAGCGTCGGCCTAATGCTCGAAAACGTCAGTCCGCGGCTGATGCGCGGTGGCTTGCCGCACGCCAATGCTCCAGACAAAGTGCCCGCGCTTCGTCTCCGCACTATGGAAGAAGCGGGGAAGCTCTCCATCGCCTTCACCACCGGCATCCTCATCGGCATTGGCGAAACCATGGAAGAGCGCATCGACTCTCTCCTCGCGATTCGAACGCTCCACGAAAAGTACAGTCACATCCAGGAAGTCATCATCCAGAATTTTCGCGCCAAGCCGGAAATCCCCATGGCCGCTCATCCCGAGCCGACCCTTGAAGAAATGCTGCGCACCATCGCCCTCGCCCGGCTGATCCTCGGCCCGCACGTCAGCATTCAAGCGCCGCCAAATTTGAGCTATGGCGATTTTCCACGTTTGCTTGACGCTGGCATCAACGACTGGGGCGGCATTTCCCCGGTCACCAAAGATTTCATCAATCCGGAAGCGGCCTGGCCGCAGATCACCCGATTGCAAGCCGAAACGGAGTCCCGCGGCTTCACCTTGCGCGAACGCCTTGCCCTGTATCCCGAATTCGTCCATCGCGACGAATTCCTGTCTTCTCGCGTCCGAAGTCGCATCGCAGAAGTTGCCGGTCCCGATGGATTCGCGCGTGGCGCTGTCCACGCCGCCTGCATCTGAATCCTCTATGCCCTCAAAAACAAAGCTGAAAATCACTGCTCTCGCCGGCGGCGTCGGCGCTTCAAAACTCCTCCTCGGGCTTTACGAAGTGATGGCCCCGGCCTTGTTGACGATTATCGTCAACACCGGCGACGACATCGTTCTCCACGGCTTAAAGATTTCGCCGGACCTCGACATTGTCACGTACACGCTCGCGGGAGTCGTCGATTCCGCAAAAGGCTGGGGCCTTCGCGGAGAAACTTTTCATGCGCTGAAGCATCTTGCCGGCTATGGGCGCGCCAATTGGTTCAATTTGGGGGATCGTGACCTCGCCACACACATCCACCGCACCGCCATGCTGAGTGAGGGAAAGACGTTGTCTCAGGCTGCCGATTCGATTCGAACGGCCCTGCGCGTGAAATCCCGCATTCTCCCGATGTCCGATGACGCTGTGCCCACAATGATCGATTCGAACGAAGGCCCGCTGCATTTCCAGGAATACCTTGTGAAGCGCCGCACCAAGCCGGTCGTCCGCGGCATTCGCTTCGCCGGCGCGGAATCCGCGCGGCCCGCACCGGGCGTCCTGGAGGCAATCCATGATGCGGATCGCATCATCATTTGTCCCAGCAATCCATTGATCAGCATCGGGCCGGTTCTCGCCATCCCGTATGTCCGTGAGCTTTTGCGAGCGAGAAGAGAAAAAGTTTTTGCGGTTTGTCCTATCGTTGGCGGCAAATCCCTGAAAGGCCCTTCCGACAAAATGCTCACCCAGCTCGGCTACGCCCCCACCGCACTCGGCGTCGCCAAACTCTACGCCGACTTCACCTCCACTTTCATCATCGACCCCGCCGACAAATCCCAATCCGCAGCCATCTCCGCCCTTGGCATGAAAGTTGCAATCCTTCCGACCGTAATGAAAACACTCCCGCAGAAGCGCAAACTCGCCCATGCGCTCTTGTCTTTGTCCTTGTAGGGGCGCAGCACCTATCCCGACTCTGTCGGTATCCCTGCACCGGGGCTCGGCATACGCCGCCGCAGTTGTTGCTCCATCCGCCGCTCAGTCGGCCAACTCGTAGCGAATCTGCACTAATTGTCCAAATAGATTGTTCTTCTCGTAACATGTTAGTATCTGCTGGTGCGCCACTGGTATAAAACGCTCCCGCTAGTTGCGGCACTGGTCAGTATTTTTAGTGGTTGCAAATCTAGACAGCCACCCGTGGATGCATGGTACGTCTTGGAGATGCGCGATTCACATTGGACCTTGGTTCATACGGATCACACCCGCCATCAGCAATTCCGATACGTTGTGACGTGCGACTGGTACCAATGGGGAGATCGCGAAACGGTTCCGGGAGACTGCGATCTTCCGGTCGGGAAGATTTTGGTTTGGAATGGTCTACCTGACAAGCCTTCCAACTTCGTGGATATCTGGATTAGCGGAGGAGATTACCTGTTTATCACCGAAGGGAGCGGTGGCGATCGCGTGTCGCAGAGCTTCAGCATTCAAAGCGCAAGCACCGAAGTTCTCGATCTCAATCTCCCGCCAGCCCCTCGTCCGCACACGCTGGCAGATACATGGAAGAAATAGGTAAGACTTGGGCGAAAGCACAACGCGAACAGTAAGGGTCGCCGCTTATCGATCGAGGCAGATTATCGTCACGATTCAACTGGGTGCGGCGCGACACAAAGCCTTTCAGGTCTTTTTTGGACGTGATGGAAGTCTCTTCGTCGCCTTCCCGTATTTCAAACATCGTACAGGGATTCTTGCGGCCGCAACGATCGCTGGCAACGGGCAGACTACGACACAGGTGAACCTCGAAGCTTCCGGCAAAATAGCATCTCATCTAGTAAAATACTCGCACCATTCTGATGGGCATGCTCATTTTTCCCAACATGGAAGGGTTCGGACTGAGATTAAGAGACAGTCCATCACCTTAGATGCACAGCGAGGCCACGTCTTCTCCGTGCTCATTCAAGGACTCCAAGCATTCGACAGGGCGGACGATTCGAAGGATGCCGGGACTTCTCCGAAGCGAACCGCGCTAACATTTCAGATCGCAGGGGCACCGGAAGCCGAGGCGCTAAAGCTCATTGGTCGCTGGTTCGATGTTGCTACGCTGTTGCCAGTCGGTCAGGCCCAATCAACTATCGGTCCGACAGTCCAGACACAAGATCCGGCAGGCAGACAGCAGAATGGATTCTTAGTTGCGAGCCCATATGACAAGGTGCCACAGCACGTTCTCCTTATTACCTGCGAGCCGATTCCACGCCTTGGTCCAGAGCCAGAAATAATGCTTTTCTACGGTGGGTTCGACGCTCGCGAAATCATGGACGACGCCACGCAGGACGCCGGATTCCTAACGTTCTTATATCCGGCATCCGATGCCGAAGAGCTTAAAAAACGTCTGGGTACAATCGACAGATGACTAGACAACTATTCTTACTTGGACGTGTAGTCGGTTCACCGGAAACTGACTCACAACGCTCTAGCGAGCAAATGGGCATCACTTCAAGGGAAGCCCCGTGAATCGAATCCCAGCGCCGTGAACTTTGTAGCGCATATTCAATCCAATCAAAAGCGCCGTCAGCGATTCCACGATACGCGCATTCTCCAGCTTTCCTCCATTCAACGGCCGCGCTCCGGGAATCTTTCCAACCAATTCGAATGCCACCTGCTTGGCTTTCTCATCGTCGCCGCAAACCAAAACGTCACAATCGACCGGTTCGTCTCCGGCGAGTGACTCCGCGCCAAGATTCTGAAACGCTGCAGCGAGATGTACACCTGCCGGCAAAAGTTCTTTGGTCTGTTCGGCTGCCGAGCCTTGCCAAACTCCGATCACGCGCGTCGCCGCGCCGCCAATGGTCGCCGCAAGTGGCGCCGTCGTATCAATCACAATCGTTCCCGGCTTCCATACACTCTTCAATTGTTTTAGCAGCCCCGCCGCTCCCGAGAAGGGAACCGTCAAGATGGCGATATCGCAAGCCGCCACCGCCGAAGGATTATCTTTCCCCTCGATTTGTGCGCCGCGCACCCGCTCGCGCAACTGCTTCGCCGTTTCCTGCGCCCGTGCCGCATCCCGCGAACCGATCAAAATGCATTCCCCGGCCTTCGCCAGCCGGTACGCCAGCCCGGTGCCTTCCGGTCCCGTCCCGCCCAAAATCGTAATCGTTCGCGCCATCTCTGTTCACCCCGTTTCGCGTCCCGCCGTTCATTCGAATCGCCGCCACGGAATTTCCCATTCGAACGCACTGCTTCGCTTTTCCGGCACCCAGTATGGTATCTTCAAAAACTTCCCAGATGCCAACCTCCTCGCTCTCGTTATCCGAATTCCGCAAAGCGATGGGCCGATTCGCCACCGGGGTGACCGTCGTTACCGTCGAGCACGAACCCGGCAAGATCCACGGCATGACCGCCAACTCGTTCTGTTCGGTCTCGCTCCATCCCATGCTCATTCTGATCTGCGTGGATCATGGCGCGAAAATGCACGCGCTGCTGCAAAAGAAAAAGCAGTTCGGCGTGAGCGTCCTGAAGCAAAATCAGCAGGCCATCTCCAAATACTTCGCGAAACGCGTACACAGCGCCGAAGCGGAGCAGCGGCTGGGAATCCATTATCGGCGGAGGCCCGGCGGCGCTCCCACCCTTGATGGCACACTTCTCCGGATGAGTTGCAAGGTGATCGCCGCGCATTTGGCCGGCGACCATACAGTTTTTATTGGGGAAGTGGAAGACGTGGAAACTGAGAAAGGAGAGCCGCTGCTCTTCTATCGAGGTGAATACCGAAGAGTCGCCCGCCATTCTTAACCGGGAGATTCTTGCGGAATTTTTCTATCGTTCGGAGCTGCCGGAAGGCCGCGGCGATTCGGCCGAATCGCCCATCTCTTTGCGATGGCTCTTCACCTCGCGCAGCGCGTAAATCGGCTTGTTCTGCGATTCGTAGTACGTGCGCGCAATGATTTCGCCGAGCAATCCCATGGAGAAAAACTGCACACCGCTGATGAACAGCGCCACCGAGAGCATCATGAGCGGGCCGTGTTCCGTCATGATGGCCTTGTGAAGATAAAATTTTTCGTAAGCCAGGAAGCACGCGAGAAGGGAACCGAGCCCCGCGCCGGCCACCCCCAGCAAACCAAAAAACTGGAGCGGCCGCGTCGAATAGTCCAACAAAAACTTCACGATAATCAAATCCAGGAATACCCGGATGGTACGCCCGATTCCGTAATTGGACTTGCCGCTCTTACGCTTGAGATTTTCGATGGGCACTTCCGCGATTCTCGCGCCCGTCGAACTCGCCAGCGCCGGAATGAACCGGTGCAACTCGCCGTAAAGCTGAATTTCCTGAATGATCTCCCGCCGGTAGGCCTTGAACGTGGTTCCAAAATCGTGCAGGTCGATTCCCGAAAGCTTGGCCATCATCCAATTGGCGGCGCGGCTGGGAAGCTGCCGCATCAGCCAGTGATCCCGCCGCTGATGACGCCAGCCGCTCACCAGGTCGTAGCCTTCTTCTATTTTTTCCAGAAAGCGCGGAATCTCTTCGGGATCGTGCTGCAGGTCGCCGTCCATGGAAATGATGACTTCGCCGCGCGCAAAATCAAACCCCGCTTTCAACGCCGGCGTCTGCCCGAAATTCCGCCGCAGCCTCACCAGGTTCACCCGGCGGTCGTGCTCAAAAATTTCGGTGAGCACCTTGAACGAATCGTCTTTGCTCCCGTCATCCACAAACACCAATTCGTAGGGCTCGCCGATCCCGTCCATCACTTCCGTCAGCTTCATGTAGAGAGGTGGGATGTTTTCCTGTTCGTTGTAGAACGGAACAACAATGGAATACTGCATGAGCGGATCGCTTGCCATTCTTTTCTGCAAAGTCCTTCTTTAAGCTTCCTGGGCCACGAAGCCATAGTCTATCAGGCGAATCCCCAGCGAGGCGACAAGATTTCGGATCCCGCTGTCCGTCAGGATATGAAGCTCGGTCTGCCGCGAATCTTGCAGCCGGGTGGGGGTTTTGTGCAGGGCCTCATCGGCGTAGCCCGGGTGACACATCAGTTCCGTCGTTCCTTCGGGAAGGCTTTTCACGAATCGCTCCACGCCTTCGCGCGTCAGCTCTCCCGTTTGCGCAATCCCGCAAAAATAATCGGCGGTGGAAATGCCCGTGCGCTCGGCCTGTTCACGCGCGTCGCGCGCCAGCAGTTTCAATCCGCGTGCCTGCACGCCTTGTTTCATGACCACACCGGCATGCCGTTTGGAGCCCGAGGAAAGAGCCGCGCGCAGGCTCGACGCCTCCAGCGAAACCCGAATCGCGCCGATGCCATGGCGCTTCGCGAGCCGCAATGCAATCTCAAACAGACCCGGCAGCATGTGCACGTGTTTATGCCCGTCGACGTGCGTCGGAGCAATCCCCGCATCGCGGACTTTCTGAATCTGGGCGTCCCACTCGTTCTCCACCTCGTCCAGCAAGAGCCCGCGCCGCACGCGACGCAAGAGCAAGCTCTCGGGGCCGCCCGCGAGTTCGCCGTTCATATTTAACAGAGTGGTAACTGTTTCCCGATCAGCTATCGGAGGGCCATCGCTCAAATTCAAATGCACGCCCACCCCCAGCCCAGGGGCTGACCGCGCGGCTTCCACACCCCCGGCGAACCCGGCGCCGTTGGCCAGCAGCGAGGTGCTGGTCACAATTCCGTGATGGAAGGCCTCGACAATTCCGCGGTTTATGCCGTCCGTCCATCCCAAGTCATCCGCATTGACGATCAGATTTTTCACAACCTGTCCTTCTCCCTCGTTTTCTCCTGTCCTTCCGAACAGCTACTCTTTCGCGCGCCCGACTGAATTCGTACCATTGACCCGATTCGCCCTCAACTCTAGCATGGCAAGGTAGAGGCGAAAATGCCGGTAAAGTTGCGTGAACCCAAGCGTCTTGGTTCGCGGCACCACGAGAAGCGGCGTGGCCGCCGGATGAACTCCCGTGTGCCCGTGCGACTGGAGTGGGACGGCGAGTCCGGCAAACGCCTAAGTGTCGAAGCGCATACGCGCATCGTCAACCCATACGGTTGCATGGTCGTTCTGGCGCAATCGCTCCCCATCGAACACCGGCTGGCGCTCACCAATCTGAACTCCGCTACCAGCAGTGCCGCCATCGTAGTCTGGAAGGGCAGTCAGCGTCCCGATGGCTGGGAATACGGCGTCGAACTCGTCGCGCCGGAAATGGATTTTTGGGGGCTCGACCTGTGAAACCGACATCAAACGTGAGACCTTCGCCGTACGCGAGACCCGGTACGATAGCCGGCGCACGTCCTGCCCATACGCGGCAACCCACCGCAGAAGAGCGCCGCCGCGCCCAGCGTGTCCTGCTGCGGATGCCCGTGCTCGCCCACGTGGCCCAAAGCCCCAAGCCTCTCGAGGGATTTACGCATACAGTGAGCGCTTCCGGCGCGATGATCATCCTTCCCGAGGGCCTTGCCCAGGGCACCAAGTTCATTCTCGAAAATGCCAAAACGCAACAGCGCGTCGAGGTGAGCGTGGTTCGATCGCCGCAGATGAATCAGGAAGGCTCGCTCATCCCTGTCGAGTTCCAGTCTCCGGCGCCGCTGTTTTGGAATATCGTGTTTCCGCCCAACGTCGCCTGACGATTCGAGCCGACCCTCAGGAGAGACACCCCCTGTCGCCCGCCACGGCGGGCTCCTCCCCGACAAGGTCGGGGAGGCAGGACAGCTTACCCTCATCGGCTAAGTTGGTTAACCTCCCCCCACACCCTTGTTTTTCGATAAGTGTTCATTCCAAAGGTAGTTAAAGTCGCTTGTTTTGATACACTTTTGCAAGTGTTGATTCTAAAGGGACTTACGTTGCACCAGAGTTGTGCAAAACGAGCTCCTTCCCAGTCTTTTCTCGTGTTTATTATTCTAAGGGGTTTATGGGCCAGCCAGAAGTTGCTTGGGAAGAAGAGTTAAAAGCGTCAGCTAGAGATTTGCCAGCCTGAAATATACCATAGGTAACGGATCAGTTCAACGGTCATTCAGAGTAAAAAGAAGCGGCCTCGAATTCCCGGGGCCGCTCTCTTTCTCCCGGTTAGTTCCTGAATCAGTGAACAGAAATCGAAATTGCTGTTGAAGTTGATGGTGAGTAGATGGTGTCACCGCTGTACACCGCAGTGACGCTGTCGGTGTGTACGGTAACGCCGCTACCGGTTCCACCGCCGCATCCCGCGATGCCCGCTACGGCGAACGCAAAGAGCAGCAGGCCCACGCAGGCATATCCGAGGCG
>Ga0209648_10005613_pt1 | contig 10751 bp, 10 predicted proteins | sample GraSoi2013_115cm_FD_185830 | JGI IMG/M metagenome (GOLD analysis project Ga0209648, IMG submission 185830) | Grasslands soil microbial communities from the Angelo Coastal Reserve, California, USA - Sample 9_17_2013_115cm (SPAdes) (version 2) | ecosystem: Environmental > Terrestrial > Soil >...
ACTCCACGCTCCTGGGCACGCCAATCTCCGGATTGGCGTTCGCTTTCCCCCGATTGCGCATACGTCCCGTCACCACGGGGTGTACTCTTCGCGATTCGTCGCTTTCGAGTATCCAGCCGAATTATCGATTCCGACGCCCTGCGTCTCTGCTTCTACCTCTGTGCTCTCCGTGCCGTCGCCTGCCCCGACCTGGTCGGGGTGGCAAATTCTTCTTCTTTCTTTGAACTCACGCTAGAATTGAATACCGATGCTTACCCAAATCGCAGGTTCTGACGCCGCCGCCACTCTTCATCCGCGGCGAAAAACTCATGGTGTGAACGTCGGCCACGTCCGCGTCGGTGGCGGCGCCCCCATTGTCGTGCAGTCCATGACCAACACGGACACGGCGGATGTCGCCGCAACGACGCAGCAGTGCCTCGAGCTTGCCGAAGCCGGCTCCGAAATCGTGCGCGTCACCGTGAATGTTCCGGAGGCCGCTGCCGCCGTCCCCGAAATCAAGAAGCGGCTGCTCGCAGCGGGCTGCAAGGTCCCCATCATTGGTGATTTTCATTACAACGGCCACGTCCTGCTCACCAAATATCCGGACTGCGCCGTCGCGCTCGACAAATATCGCATCAATCCCGGCAACGTCGGCGCCGGTCAGCGCCGCGACGAGCAGTTTTCCACCATCTGCAAGATCGCGCGCGACAACGGCAAGCCCGTGCGCATCGGCGTCAATGGCGGCTCGCTCAATCAAGAGCTGGTCATGCGCAAAATGCAGGAGAACACCGACCAGAATCTTGGCAAAGAGTCCGAGGAGATCATCAACGACTGCATGGTGCTTTCCGCGCTGCAATCGACGGAGCTTGCGCTCGAATCCGGCCTGCGCCACGACCAAATCATCATTTCCTGCAAGACCTCGCGACCGCGCGACCTCATCACCGTGTATCGCGACCTGAGCGCAAAGACCGAGCAGCCGTTGCATCTAGGCCTCACTGAAGCGGGCATGGGCATGAAGGGCCAGATTTGGTCCGCAGCCTCGCTGGGCGTTCTTCTCTATGAAGGCATCGGAGACACCATCCGCATTTCGCTGACGCCCCGCCCCGGCGGCGATCGCCGCGAAGAGGTTTACGCAGCCTGCGAATTGCTGCAGGCTCTCGGTCTACGCTCGTTTTCGCCCAGCGTTACCGCCTGCCCCGGCTGCGGCCGCACCACCAGCTCCACTTTTCAGGAGCTCGCCGAGCGCATTCAGGACTATATCCGCGACATGATGCCCATCTGGAAGACGCAGTATGAAGGCGTGGAAACGATGACGCTCGCAGTCATGGGCTGCATTGTGAACGGCCCGGGCGAATCCAAAGCAGCCAACATTGGCATCAGCCTTCCCGGCACGGGCGAAGCCCCGCGCTGCCCCGTCTACATCGACGGCAAAAAAGATGTCACCCTGGAAGGCACCTATGACGAGCTGGCCGCTGCCTTCCAATCGCTGGTCGACAACTACATCGCTAAAAAATATCCGCGTAAAACCGCCGAGGTTGGCGCAGCACGATGAAGATCACTCGCGAAGACGTTCTCCGAGTAGCGGACTTGGCTTATCTCGACCTTGGCGAGTCCGAGTTGGAAACTTATCGCAACCAGATCGACGAAATACTGGAGTACATCGGCAAGCTGAACGAGTTGGACACCGCTAACGTCGAGCCCATGGCTCAGGTTCTCACCGACGACCAGACCGCCGACGCCACGCTGCGCGAGGACGTGGTTGTCCCCTGCCAGGGGGCATCCGAAATCCTGAAGCAAGCGCCCGACCCCGAACCGCCATACTTCCGCGTCCCGAAAGTGATCGAGCGATAGCCGATGCCAGCAAATTGGACAATTGATGAGGTGCGGGAAGCACTGGCTTCCAAGAAGATTTCCGCGCGCGAGCTCGCTACGGACTATTACAAGCGCATAGAGGCGCGTAACCCTGAGCTCAATGCCTACCTGGCGCTTTCGCCGGATCGCGCTTTGGCGCAGGCTGACCGGATGGACGCGTTAGTCGCCGCCGGAAAGCCGCTCCCGTCTCTGGCCGGTGTCCCCATTGCCGTCAAAGACGTTATCAGCACTCGCGGAGTGCGCACCACTTGCGGCTCGAAGATTCTGGAGAACTACATTCCGCCCTACGACGCAACTGCCGTCCAGCGTCTGGAAGCGGCGGGCGCAGTCATCCTGGGCAAAACCAATTGCGACGAGTTCGCCATGGGCAGTTCCAATGAGAACTCTGCCTACGGGCCGGTGCGCAATCCAGAAGCGACGGACCGTGTTCCGGGCGGTTCCAGCGGAGGCTCGGCAGCGGCCGTGGCTGCTGGATTGGCGGTAGTGTCCCTCGGCACCGACACGGGTGGGTCGATTCGTCAGCCCGGCTCGTTCTGCGGAATCCCAGCCATGATGCCGAGCTACGGCCGCGTTTCGCGCTACGGCCTGATAGCGTTCGCATCCTCGCTCGACCGTATCGGCCCCTTCGCCACAAATGTCCGCGACGTAGCCAGCGTCATGCAGATTATTGCCGGGCGCGACGCAAATGATTCCACATCTACCACCGCGCCTGTGCCGGACTTCCGCGCCGAAACCGAAAAGCCGGTCAAGGGATTGCGGATCGGCATCCCAAAAGAATATTTCGGCGAGGGCATGGACCCGGAAGTTCGCAAGAAGATCGAGGCTGGCATCGAGGTGTTCCGCAAGCTGGGATGCGAGATTCGGGAAATTCGCATGCCGCACACGGACTATGCCATCGCGGTCTACTACGTCATTGCCACTGCGGAGGCCAGCTCCAACCTGGCGCGGTACGACGGCGTGCGTTATGGACTGCGCGTGGATGGCGATTCCCTGCTCTCCATGTATCGCAAGACGCGCGGTGCGGGCTTTGGCGCCGAGGTGAAACGCCGCATTGTCCTGGGAACGTACGTCCTATCTGCCGGCTACTACGATGCGTACTACCTGAAGGGGCAAAAGGTGCGCTCGCTGATCGCGCAGGATTTCCGCGAAGCATTTACGAAAGTCGATGCGATTGTGACCCCCACTTCGCCGGTTCCTGCGTTTAAGCTAGGCGAGCGAACCGACGACCCCTTGCAGATGTATCTTGCTGATATTTATACAGTTACAGGGTCCCTAGCGGGCGTCCCGGGGATTTCGGTGCCTTGCGGCAAGATTTGCGGAAAGCTGCCGGTGGGCTTGCAGATCTTCGGTCCTCCGTTCGGGGAAGGCCGCGTCCTGCAATTGGCGCACGCCTTCGAGCAAGCGGGCGGCGCCGCAGTATAGTCGCCGCTGTTCAAGCCCAGCTGCCGTTAAACTTTTGCCGACAGTGTCATGAATCGGCTCCAACCCATTCTCGAGAAACTCGGCAATGCCCAGCACAGCCTGCTCCTTGCAGCCGACGCTATTCCCACCAACTTATGGAACACACCTCCGCGCAGCGGCGCCTGGTCGGCCGCCGAAGTCATCGCGCACATAATGACCATCGAGCGTGGCGTGACGGGGGCGGCAGAAAGAATTTTCCAAAAGCAGCCCAAGCACTTTCCATTCGTGAGGCGATTTCGGCTCCCTTTTGTCGTGGCGGAAATGCGGTTGGTTCGGATGAAGACGCCAATTCCCGTGGATCCGCAACTGCTGCGCGAGAAGGAAACTATGCTCGCGGAACTGCGAGAGGTGCGCGGGCGTACGCTGGCCCTGATGGAGAAAACGAGGGACCGCGATTTGAGCGCCTACCGGTGGCGCCATCCTTTCCTGGGTTCTTTGAACGCGTACGAATGGTTTTCGTTTTTGGGGTCGCATCAGATCCGGCACGAAAAACAGATGCGCGAAATTGCGGCGAGCCTACCGAAAGCTATTTAGAATTCGAGAAAACAAACCTGAAATAGCTACCAAAAGTATGGTATGCGCGCGAGCGCGGAATATGGGATTGCGGAGACGGTTTGTGAAAAGTGGACAAATTTTACAATGACGTGAATTTTGTGCGCCTTCGCGCGCTCGGTACTAAATTTTCTTTAATGTAAGGAGCCTGCGAAAACCTGCGTTTTCTCACGGTTTTGGGCGCGAAGTACTAGCCGAATCGTTTCTTGCGGCACTAACGGAACGACTATTGCTCTTACATCTTCGCACCCCTAAGATGCGGTCCAGCATCTAATGGGGTAGGGACCGAGCCAGACGGAGAGAAGAGAGGGCCCAAGCCGTGGTTACCGTAAAAGCGAGCCAGAAAATTTTCACCGATTCCGAGGTGGCCAATCTTACGGGGATTTGCGTAGACCACCTTCATAATTTTGCGAAGAGCCGCCATTTGGGTTTTATTGCACGAGCAGCGGAAGCGGCCGGCATTCAGGCGGATCAGTGGCTGTTCACCTTGTCAGACTTGATGGTGCTGGTGACACTGTTCCCGCGCTGCACGCACTAAACCCGCGGGGTCGCCGCTAAGCTGGCGGCAACAGGCTGTTTTGACGTTGACGTTGGGGCTTAAGTCCTTTGAACTCTCCGGACGAACGGAGAGTTTTTTCGTTTCAGGTTGAAGAATTTCGCCAGTCTAGCGCTAAAAAACCTCTCTCGCCTTTCGCTAGTTTCGTCCGTCGCAGTCATAGTTCCCCGTTGGCCATAGCTCCTTGTTCAATCCAGTTGCCGAGCCATTGGCGCGGCGCTATGCTCGTGCCTGACAGGGAAACCGAGACGCGATGTGAGGCATCGCACTTCCTAGGAACCCCTTTATGAGCCGTTCTTCCGTGCCAATCCGTGTGGTCTGCCTGGTTGCTTTCGCGTGCCTGGCTGCGAGTAGCTCCGTGAAGCTACTGTTAGGCGGCGAGCAGGTGTCGACCCAACGTCAGGCAAGCCCTGACACTAAGCAAACATCAGGACAAGATTCGGGCGACTCTGCGGCGGGAGCCAGGCTGGCGCGGGGCAAAAAGCTGATGCTGAAGGACGGAAACTTCCAATTAGTGCGGGAGTACGAGCGAAAGGGCGACCGGGTGCGCTATTTCAGCCTGGAGCGCGGTGACTGGGAAGAGATTCCAGCAGCAATGGTGGACTGGGATGCGACCGCCAAGGCGCAGGGAGAAGCGGATAAGGCTTCGGCGGCGCTGCTGGGAAAGATCCACGCTCAGGAAGAGGCCACAAAGATTGAGACGGTGCTGGACGTTGACGCGAGCTTACAGGTGGCGCCGGGGATATTTTTGCCGCCCGGCGAAGGGATGTTTGCGATTGAGGGGAAGTCGGTCACCCCGATTGTGCAGGTAGGTTCGCAGGTGAAGACAGACAGGAAGACGTTCCTGAAGCAGGTGCTTTCGCCGATTCCCATTGTGCCGGGAAAGCGCAACGTGGAGATTCCGGGCGCGAAGGCGAAGACCCGAATCAGTTCCAGCGGACCGGAGTTTTATTTGCGGGAAGCGCCACCGGACCCCGACCGGACGTCGAGCCTGTATAAAAGCAGCCGGCCGGGCGAATCAGGGCCGGAGGTGGAGTTGGTGCGCGCTACGGTAAAGGGGAACAAACGGCAGCTGGAATCTATCCGCAGCATGTTTGGGCAAGATTTGGGAGTTGAACGGAACTCGATTGCGATTCAACGATGGGAAGTAGCTGCAACCGTATACCGTTTTACGCTGGGGGAACCGCTGCCGCCGGGAGAGTACGCGCTGGCGGAGATTTTACCGGACGGAATGAATTTGTACGTGTGGGACTTCGGCGTAGACGGACCGCAGGTATCGCCCGCCAAGAAATAGCTGTACGCCTAAGCCGACGTCCGGCGACGACAAGCTGCATCGGATACTTCAAGGCCTTATGTTCTCCAGAACATAATCCGCTTCAAGTTGTCCTCCTGATTATGTTGCCGACGAAAGACAAACTCTCGCCTGGGCCTGAGAGTAGGAGAACAAAACATAAGATGACTGTGAAGTGTCACGGCGGCGCGTCATTGCGCCGGCCCAGGAACCGCAGTAGACTACCGGACAATGGTCGCCTGGGGAGGAACCCCATGCCAAAACCTCCACTCACCCGACGCGACATGCTGATGAAATGTGCCGCTTTGGGCTCTCTTTCTGTCGCCTCACCATTTTCGTTGGCCGAAGCTCTCGACGCCTGGGAACGAAATGCGCAAAACAAAGCTCTTCCGCCGACGCCGTGGTGCGGAATCGGCCCGTTTTACAAGCGTCGCGCACCGCACACGGCACGGCTCCGCGCACCCGGCGATCCCGGGTTGCCACTGGTGGTCTCCGGGCAAGTTGTCAGCACCGATGCCACGGCCATAGCCGAGGCCACCATCGAAGTCTGGCAGACCGACCACCTCGGCCACTATGATGTAGACGGCTATCGCTACCGCGCCACTCTCGCTGCCAATTCTTCCGGGGACTATTCCTTCGATTCGGTCATGCCTGGGCACTATCCCGGTCGCATTTGCCAGCACATCCACTACCTTGTCGCGGCGCCCGGTTATAAGACCCTCATCACGCAGCTGTACTTTGCCACGGATCCCGTCTTTGAAGGAGACCCGGACAAAAATTACACTCGGGACTACGTCATCACCAGTCGCGAGCTGGTCCGGTCGGTCACTCTCACTGGCGATCCGAAGGATATGCACGCCGCTGTCAGCTTCCCGCTTGTGTTGGATCGGTTGTAAAATGCGCATGCTTGTCGTAACAGTGCTGTTGGTTTTGAGCCTGGCCGACGCACAGACTCCTCCGCCAATCGCGGAGATCTCTACTCTCTCCACAACGTCAGAAGTTTATGATCTATTGATTGCAAGAAATGGCAAGTCTGTCGCAGCATTCTGCGAAGATCAGCGGATCAGGCAATGGAGCTTGCCGCAAGGGCAGCTCCTTCGCACCATAGACACACACGGCCGCAATGCTGCCCTTGTTCTCGTCTCTGACGACGGGCGCCTCCTTGCCGCCGACCGCGACGGCACGGTCATAGCTTGGGATGCCACCGACGCGAACGCCGCTTTTCAGACCAAGCTTCCACGCTACCGGGCAGCGGCCTTCTTTCGGACTTCCCCGAATACGGCTGTGTTCTCACATTCTGGCAAGTATTTGGCTCTTTCCGCGGTGACGGACACCATGCAAGTCGTTGAGTGGCCCAGTGGCCGTTCCCTCTACACTTTGAGGTCTCCGCCGGGGGGCACCAGCGCCGTCGCATTCTCCGGCGATGATTCCCGCATTGCGGTCGCCGGCACGGACGGTATCCTCCGCATTTATGACTCTTCGTCGGGAAAGCTCGTCGCCCAAAACGAAGATCTCCTTGGCGAGTCGTTTGCCATCGACTTCAGTGCTGATGGCCGCCAAGTCGTGGCCGGCGGAGCGGACAAGACAGCGATCTTTGTCGACGCCGCCACCGGCAAACTCATCCGCCGCATCGGACCGCTCGCCGACGTGGTGGCTTACTTGGCCATTTCACCTGACGGCATGCATCTGTCCGCCAAATTGCTCCGCGAGGAAAGCTCGGCACTTCCCGCCCCCGTCTTAGTTTGGGACACCGCCTCGGGCAAAAAGGTCGCCGAGTGGACCCCGCCAGGCGTAGCCCTCGGTGCGGCCTGGAGCCAAGACGGCCATTGGCTCGTCGTCACTTCCACTGTAACAGCCCTCCACGTCTGGCGCGTCTACTAACGCCCCTGCTTGACGCAGACATGTTCCTCTCTTTTCCTTCGTGGTCCTGAAGGTGTCAGTGCATGAAAAAATAGCTTGGACCTTGGATTCGAGATCAGCACCAGCGTATCTTCGCAGGATCAAATGACCGCCGTCGCCGGATTCTAACCGTATGCCGCCACAAGCCTAGCTAGACCCACCAAACAACAGCTCGGCATCGAAAACTGCACAACTCGATTGTAATGGCCAGACTTTAACTTCCGCTCCTCGTCAGGTGCGTCAGATGTGCTAGTTATCTGCATAACTTCCGGGTTGCCCGTCGCCCGGCTCTTGCTGGCAAAGGCGAATGGAGGGGCCATCTCCCTGTGGCAGTTTCATGGGAAAAGCTCGTGAGTTTGTCGTGAGGTCTCAAATGCCTACTTCCGCTGTACTGTCACCAATGCGGTCAATCGGCACGCCTAATTTGTGCATCAATGTTAACAACACGTTGGCCATGGGCGTACCCTCGGCGCACTGTACGTGCAAGTTTCCTTTTAAAGCTCCATTAGCGCGGCCCGCTAGAAACAACGGCAGGAACTTGTGCTCGTGAACATGCGAATCTCCCATCGGGCTTCCGTACAGTACGACGGAATGGTCCAAAAGATTTCCATCTCCATCGAGTGTGCTTCTCAAGCGCTCCAGAAAATACGCAGTTTTGCCCACATGGTACGCGTTGAGCTTGGCATATTGCTCAATTTTGTCCGGGTCCTCCCGGTGGTGAGAGAGGGCGTGGAACGGAGTCGTCACTCCGCTTTCCGGGTAGATCCTGGGACTCCTGTCGACACCCATTTTGAATGAAGACACGCGCGTGATGTCGGTCATAAACGCGAGAATCTGCAAATCGAACATCAACTTCACGTGCTCCTCGAAGGAATCTGGCACGCTTGCCGGCGCATCCGGCAGCTCTCGATGTTGGCCGGTCGAATTGCTCGCTTCGACTTTCTGAATGCGTTTCTCAACATCGCGAATCTCGTCGAGATATTCCGCAAATCGATTTCTGTCGCTTGGATCCAGGCGCTTCCTCAAAAGCGCCACGGCGTCAGGGACTGCGTCAAGAATGCTCGCGTTTCTCGATTGCCGCGATGCTTTCTCTTTCCCTGCTTCAGGGGAAGCAAACAGACGTTCGAACACGGCCCTTGGGGCCCGCTCCATGGGGAGCGGCTCCGTTGGCGAGGCCCAACTGATCGTGTGCGTGTACATGCAGCTGTAACCATGGCCACAATCGCCGGCCAGCAAGTTGTCTTCGATGCAGAGTTGCAGCGAAGCTATAGGAGTCTCTTGTCCAACTCGATGGGCATAGATTTGATCGATTGAAGGACCTACAGAAACATCGGGTCCCTCCGTCCTCTGGGGGTGCGCCCCGGTCAGAAACACGGCCGAGGACCGCGCATGGTCTGCCATTGGTCCGTCTTCTTCGGGCACGAGCGACATGGCGTTCCGGAGATCGGTGTTGCTGATGACCGTAATGTAATCGCGCAGAGGCTCAAGGGATTTCAGTGTTTGGGTGAATGGGAAGTCATGGCCTTCGAGAGCGGGCGACCAATAGTTCTTCGCCCTGCCGATGGCGGTGCTGCCAGCCGCGCCGTGCACCATCTCAATGGCGACCAATCGCGTTTTTCTAGATGCGGCGGTCATTTTCAATGGTGTCATTGCGGGCACCATTGCATCTAAAAAGGGCAAAGCGAGAGACACGCTTGCGCCCCGCAAGACCGCGCGTCGCGAAATTCGCCTTTTCGTTATGAACATCTCTGCCTCCTTATATAGTTCCCCGAGCATCGCGGAGTGGCGTTTGGGGACGGCACCTGAAAGCTGACGCGTCAACGTCGGCGTTTTTCCGTGATATTTCTCCAGTGTCTGGACGGACACAGATAACGGTGAACCAGATTCATACGAGGTTCTCGACCCGCATAGGGTGCCGGAAATTTCAGGGTGTCGCAAGAGGCCCAGTACGGCATAAAATAGCTTTTATGCGTCAGATGCTGGTGACTGAGAATGACCCTGGGCGGGGCGTTTCCATTGCCTCGTTGGCTCGTGACTATCCTCGTGACTCCCACGTGCCCCAGCACGCGCATGGGGCGGACCAATTGGTTTACGCAAGCCAGGGTGTCATGGAGGTGGCTTCCGGGCGAAGGCTATGGATCATTCCGCCCCATTTCGGCCTGTGGATTCCTGCGAGAACCCCGCACCAGATCCGAATGCCGGAATCCGTTTCGATGCGCACGCTCTACCTGCGTCCAGGCCTAAGCAAGATATTGACCTCCTGCACGGTCTTTCATGTCACTCCGTTCTTTCGCGAACTCATTTTTGAAATTGTTCGGATCGGCAATCTTCGAGCGCGCAATCGTATGGAATGCGCCCTGCGCGACCTCTTGCTTGGCCAATTGAAACGCGCTTCACCCGTGCCAACGGGAGTTGCGCTGCCGCAGGATGTGCGTGCACTCTCCATTGCCACAGCGGTGATCGCCAACCCCGCTCTGCGCCTGAAATTGGCGTCGATGTGTGCTGCAGCTGGGGTCAGCGTTCGAACATTTGAAAGGATTTTTCGCCGAGATGTTGGTATCGATTTTGAATCCTGGCGGAGACAACTGAGGCTGATGAAGGGCGTCGAATTGCTCGTGGCCGGGTGCAGCGTGAAGGAGGTTGCATTCTCGGTCGGGTACCAAGAACCAAGCGCTTTCGTGGCACTGTTTCGTTCGACCTTCTCTGTCACTCCCAAAGCGTGGATCACGTCTCTTAGACGACTCTGACGCCATAAGGGGTCTACGAGATACTAGAAGCGATGGATAGTCGTTGAGTACTGGCAGTGGTTGGTCGTCGGCGGTCTTCGGGGAACTCCGCTTCGGTCCGTAACGCTGAGACCATCAAACGCAAGCCGACTGCGTTTGGGAATGGCGCCTTCTTTTCCGTGACACATAATCGAGGGTGTGCACGCAGCCTCGCGGAATTTCACCGGTTCTAAAATGTGTGGCGACCGTTTTCGCGTGTGCGATAAACGTTTCAGGTGGATCGCCAGGAAATGTCTGCAAGGTCCACATGTTCGTGCAAGGTTGTTGCGAGGAAGAGTTGCGCGAAGGATCACTCATATCGCAGAGCAATAATGGGGTCGACGCGCATGGCGCGCCGCGCGGGAATGTAACACGC
>Ga0209648_10005614_pt1 | contig 10751 bp, 13 predicted proteins | sample GraSoi2013_115cm_FD_185830 | JGI IMG/M metagenome (GOLD analysis project Ga0209648, IMG submission 185830) | Grasslands soil microbial communities from the Angelo Coastal Reserve, California, USA - Sample 9_17_2013_115cm (SPAdes) (version 2) | ecosystem: Environmental > Terrestrial > Soil >...
GATATTCACACGACGGGAATCGGAACAGCGGCCCCTTCACCGCCGCCATTCCCACAGTTCCTTCGAATTATGTTTCCAACAAGAACTGGGTAGACCAGTACGAGTTGGGTGCGAGCAGTTTGTTCACACCCACCCTGGTCAACGATTTTCGCTTCTCCTATCAGTATTGGCAGAATCGCAACCTCCCGGCGACTTGCAATGGCTGCGTGGGTCAAGGCGGACCCGAGGTTTTCTATCTCAATTCCGTCAATTTCGCCCTTGGAAACAATTTCAACTCGCCCCAGGGCCGCGATCTGCGGCGCTTCCCAGTCTCGGACAACGTGAGCTGGCAAAAGGGAAACCATCGGGTGAAGTTTGGCGGCGAATGGGAGCACTTTACCGGCACCGGCTATTGGGGATTCTTCGACCCGGCCAGAGCTTACCTCCTGTCGCCTGAGTTCCTGCGGGACGTTGTGCATATTCCATACGTCGCCTTCCCGTTGTTTGGGCTCCCCGCAAATGGGATCATCAACAACGCTTCTGACCTCGCCAAACTGCCAGTTGTTACTTTCCTTTTGGGCATCGGGGATCGCGCTCAGCCGTCGTTCCACCTTGACAATGCAAAAAGCAACGAGCGCTTCCACCTTTATGCCCAGGACACCTGGAAGATCAAGCCGTCCTTGACACTGAATTTTGGATTGGGCTGGGAACACGAGAGCAACGTCCTCAACTACGATCTTCCCAAGCCCGCGTTTTTAGCTCCACTTTACGGCAGCGACCTGAGTCCCACTCGGAGCTACTACAAGAACTTCGAGCCCGCAGTGGGCTTCGCCTGGTCCCCCAATAGGGACAAGACGGTCATTCGCGGAGGCGCGGGTATCTTTTATGACACGCAACTTGCTTGGTGGCGGCTGGGAGAGCGTGCCGTCCTGGGGGGCAGCGGCCGCCAATTCATCGGCAATGCGGCCGTCATCAACCCGATAACCATGCAGCCTTTCAGCACCGCCTTCCTGAATTCGCTGACGTACCGATACGGCCAGTTCCTCGCCCAGCTTCCTACCCTGATAGCTCAGCAGAATGCCAAGTTCCCCGGTACCGGGAATCAGCCGCAAATCCTGCTTTCCAAGCAGGCGAATGCGCTTGGGGCGCTGTACCCGCATAACTTTCCCACAACTCAGGCTCAGCACTTTAACTTGGGTGTTCAGCACGCGTTTGGCGCCGGCTTCGTGGTGCAGTCAGACTTCGTCTACCGGCACATGATTCATGGAACGCCCGGCAGCTTCTTCGGCACGAGTGTGGACTTCAATCACTTCAATTCCTTGGCCGGTCCCGTCATCCCCAGGTGTACCGTTGCCCAGTCAAGCGACCCGACCGCTGCATGCTCCAACGGCCCCATCAACTTCTGGTGGCCCGGAGCAACGTCGCAATACAAGGCATTGCTGGTAAAGGTGAACAAACGCTTCACTCGCCGTTTCCAGCTCACCGCCTCTTATGCTTTGCAGGACAGCCAGAGCATCGGGGATGTTACGCAGAATCTGAACAACTTCTTCGCAACTTATGGCCCGGATCTCCCTCACCACAACCTGAATATTTCCGGATTTGTCGATTTGCCCTGGGGATTCCAGGTTTCGCTGATCTCCGCATTCCAAAGCCATCCCCCAGTGGTTCCTACCATTGACGGGGTCAATAATGCGGGAACAGACGTAACCAGCTCCGGGTACACGCCGCTCTTGGCGCTCTTAGGCAAGGGGTATAGCGGCTTCATCAGCAACAGCGATCTTCGGAACCTCGTCAATCAGTACAACTCAACGATTAAGGGAACATTGACGCCCGCCGGAAAGACCGCCATTCCTAGATTAGCTGGTCAGACATACCCTGCGATTCCGCCCCTCGGGGACTTCAACCTTTCGGATGCCTACAATTCGCAGGACATTCGCGTCAGCAAGACGTTCAGCTTCCGGGAACGCTATAAACTTCGCCTTATCGGTGAGGGATTCAATATCTTTAACACCAGCAACGTGTCGAACATCAACTTCAATCTCCTGAGCCCCGTGTTCGGCCAACCGAACCAGCGGGTCGGTCAAACCTTCGGATCCGGCGGACCGCGCGCCTTCCAAATCGCAGCCCGAGCCGAGTTCTAGTAGTGACAGGCTAAGGCCTGGATGGGCTATTCACCCTGAGTCCCGGAGAGGACAACGCGGCGAGGACACAGCGGATGAATAGGCGAACGATGGGATGTACGACGGAGGCTGCGGCTGGCGCAAGTGCCCCGGCCGGCCGCAGCCCAACCCACGTTACGTCGCCTGTATCGTGAGATCGTGCTCGACGTGTAGCACAAGGCGGTCGTTACTGGCCAGGACCGCGTTACGCTTCGCACCGAACAACAGCAATTCACGGTCACATAGCGGGCGCTGATCCTTCATTTATCTCCTGCCAGCAAATTACGTACTATCGTGCCCACCTTAATACTTTCAGTATACTTTCAGTCAGTTTTGATTGAGTTCTTGCTACTTGGCCGCGGAAGTTGACGCCACTCGTTTCCCATTTTGCTTAGATAGCCATTGCCAGCTACTTACGCTGTTTTGTGGGCGCGAAAAAAAATTGCTTCGCGACCCACAGGAACCGCAGCATCCGGTAAAATATTCCGAAGTCCCCAGGGGTCATTTGATGCGTTGTGATGCTCGAAAGGCAAGTGTTCATGCCTTGGAGTCTCTTGCTGTCATGGTACTGTACTTCGTGGCAGCAAGAATCGGGTTGGCCGTTCCTTTTACTCAGGGTAACGCTTCTCCTATGTGGTGCCCGGCCGGCATTGCACTGGGCGCCATCTTGATTTTTGGACGGCACGTTTGGCTGGGGATTGCCCTTGGCGCTTTTCTAGCTAACTTTTTCACCCCCATCCCCCATCCGGCTGCGCTGTTCCTGGGCGTGGGGAACACCCTGGGTCCGGCCGTTGCCGCTTCTCTTCTGCGCGGCAAATTGGTCCCACCCATCCAGCGCCTCCGCGATGTTTTGAACCTAACCTTGTTTGGGTCTTTGGGAGCGGCCATCAGCGCCTTGATAGGTTCATCGGCTCTGTTTCTTGCCGGGGTCAAGACCAGTAGCAGCCTGCCCGCGACCATTGCCGTCTGGTGCTTCGGTGACTTGATGGGTATTTTTCTAGTAACTCCCCTTTTTCTGAACTTCGCGGATTTCAAATTGACCCGGCCTCGCCTGGCTGAGCTGGGGCTCTTAATGGCATCGCTGCTGGCCGGTTCGGAATTACTGTTTCGTCAAACTACCCTCGCGGGAGCTGTCTGCGGCCTGCTTCTTTTGCCCTTCGTCCTCTGGGGAGCCGCGCGCTTCTCGATCGGCGGCGCGACTCTTACCTGTCTGGCGGCGTCCACCTTCGCGGTGTGGGAGACTGGACGAGGCGTCGGGCCTTTCCTCGCCTATGGCACCTCGGGCCACCATGTTCACGCTTTGCAAATATTCATCGCTGCGCTCTCGCTCTCCGGGCTGTGCCTGGGCGCTGTAATCGCCGAACGAACTAAAGCAGAAGATGCGCTGGCCCGGGAAGAGAAGCTGCGCCGGGCCCAGGAACAGTACCGCAACATCATCGAAACCACCAATGATGGCGTGTGGATAATCGACTCCGACTTTCGCACCACCTTCGTCAACCGGCGTATGGCAGAAATGCTCGGCTACACGCCGGAGGAGATGCTGACACGTACGCCTTTTGCGTTCATGTTTCCTGAGGACCTACCCAGCAAGCAGGCCGACCTCGAGCGGCGATGGAAAGGCGTCCGCGAAGTCTTTTACACCCGCTACCGCAAGAAAGACGGCGCGGAGTTGTGGACCCTGGTTTCATCCGCGCCTGTTTCCTCTAGCAGCGTAACGCTCGCCGGCGCGCTGACGATGCAAAGCGATGTGACCTTGCTGCGCAAAGCCGAAGAAACTCTCCGCGGCAACGAAAAGCTGATCACCGCCGCCCGGCTGTCCGCGGCCCTTTCCCACGAAGTCAACAATCCCCTGGAAGCATTGGTGAACCTTCTTTACCTGCTCAAGACCGAACGCATGAGCGAGCAGGCCAGGGAATACGTTGAGCTTGCCAGCCGGGAGATCCAACGCGTTTCTGCCATGAGCAGGCGGTCGCTGGGATTCTTCCGCGACACTAACGCCTGGGTGGACTTCTCGCTCCCCGACCTGCTCGACGACATTCTCTCCTTCTACGAGGAGGAGTTTGCCGCCCGTGGGACCGAAGTGGTGCGCGACTATCGCACCTTCGGCCTGGTGCGCGGTTCGCGGAGCGAGATGCAACAGGTGTTCGCCAACCTCATCGCCAATGCCCTCGACGCCATGGGCAGGCCCGGCGTGTTGACTCTCCGCATCCATGACTCATATAGCCCGCAAACTCCAGGGCTCGCGGTCGAAGTCGAAGATACGGGAGCTGGCATCGGCAGCGACGACCTCAACCGGATCTTCGAACCGTTCTTCACCACTAAACAAAACACCGGCACCGGGCTGGGATTGTGGATCACCAGGGAGATCATCCAGAAACACGGGGGCACCATCGCGGTACGCAGCGAGCGCCCTCCTGGTGAGAAGAGCGGAACGCAATTTTCCATCTTCTTGCCTGCCGCTGCTGCCGCCGCGGACGCGGTCGCCTGAATCCGTGCCCTGGCAATCACGCGCTTTCGCGCAGGCACGAGGTCCGCACAAATCCGCGTTCCGCGTTCAAGGCGGACCGGAGGTTTTCTATCTCAATTCCGTCAATTTTGCCCTTGGAAACAATTTCAACTCGCCCCAGGGCCGCGATCTAGTGTTTGCGGCGATTGCACTAACAGCGCGAATCGTCGAAGGGACCAGTTCACGCAGCGAGTTCTGGGACACCAGCCAGCTCCTGATACTGCTGGTCGCTCAATCGCAACGACGCCGCCTCCAGATTTTCCTCGAGATGTTTAACCGACGAGGTCCCTGGAATCGGCAGCATCACGGGTGAACGCTTCAGCAACCAGGCCAGCGCAACCTGTTTGGCTGTTCTATGGTGGGCCTTCGCAATCCTCTCAAGCACCGCGCCAGCCACTTTTCCCGCTGCCAAGGGGAACCAAGGGATGAAGGCAATTTGGCTCCGCTCACAATAGTCGACAAGGTAGTCCCACTCGCGATCGGCAAAGCTGTAGCGATTCTGTACCGACACGATGGGCACAATCTTCCGCGCACGCTCCACATGCTCTTGAGTGACATTGGACAGTCCGATCAGGCGAATCTTCCCCTCCCCTCGCAGCCTGGCCAATGTTTCCACGGAAAGATCAAAAGACACGGCCGGATCCGGCGTGTGCAACTGGTAGACGTCAATGCGATCCAGGCGCAGCCTCTTCAGGCTGCCTTCGACAGCCTTGCGCAGATGTTCCGGGCTGGCGTCGTGGGTCCATTGGTCCGGCCCCGGCCGATTCCATCCGCCCTTGGTCGCGATCACCAGGTCCTTGGGATAAGGTGAGAGTGCTTTGGCGATCAATTCTTCGCTGACATTCGGACCATACGAGTCCGCGGTATCTATGAAGTTGACCCCCAGTTCCACGGCACGCCGAAGGACAGCCAGCGCGGCAGCGGGGTCCTTGGGCGGACCCCAGATCCCTTCACCCGTAATACGCATGGCTCCAAAGCCAAGACGGCGAACGGTGAGCTCACCACCCAGTAAAAGCGTTCCACTGGCGGCAGCAGGCAGACTTTCCACAGCTTTGTTCATATTTTTCTCCATAGTTTTAGGCGAGCGCCAAATCCCACTTGCCTGAAACCTTGCATATCACGCAGCAGCGGCGCCGGTCAGAATTCTCTTCAAGATATTCACCTCAAAGGGTTCTTTTACTAGTTTCTCGGCTCCCTGTTGCAAATTCCTGAAGTGAGGCGTTGCCGCGTGTTGATCGAGAGCAGCTTGGCTGGCCCACACTTCCCAGAAGTAGAAGCGGCCCCTGGAGTCCGATTCATAGAGTTCATAGGATTGGCATCCCGGTTCGGCTCGCGTCGGGACGAGCATGCCCTGCAATAATGACCTGAGTTCGTCTTCCTTTCCTTTACGCGCCACAAATCTTGCAGTCACTCGCACTTCAGCCATCGTTGTTCAACCTCATTCAATTCATATCCTGCATTTCGTTTTTTGCCGAAACTACTTAATCTCTGGATCAATCAGCGCCAAACCTGTTTCCGGATCAAGCCTCTTCTGCATCGCGATGACATCAACGGTGACCATCACTTCGAGCGTCGGATTGACATACAATTCGAGAACATGGCCGCCGCGCGCCGTTCCATCTGAAGTTGACACCACCACGTGCGTATGGACCTGGGGTTTTCCTTGAAAGAGCGCGATGTCACCGATCATCGAAATCACTTCGAACTGGCCTTCGATGGGAATCTTCTTGTACATTTTGCGCTGGGGATCAAACCATGCCGCCATTGCGCGATTCCCCGCGCCGATAGCCGTGAAGTGTGCGCTCGTCACCTGATATTTCTCCGCAAACTTCAGCAACCCGGAAAAAGCCTCGTCTCCCTTGGAGAAGATAACTGCATATTCTCGCCTCTGCTCGCCCTTACTCAGCAATTGAACCTTCATCCCAGGGGCCGTGCCTCTCGGACCGGCCTCCGAAGGCGCGACATATCCGCTCGGTGATCCCTGCGAGTGCGCCATCACAGTGGCGATTCCGATCAATGACAACACACAACCCAGTCGCTTAAGTTCGCTCATACAGGAGACTCCCTCTCTTCACGAATGTCGAGATCCCAGGCTCTCCGCTGCAACCTGCGGAACGTTGGAACCAGGCATGGCCGGCCAATCACTGTCGATGATGCCGGTCGATCCGTGAAGTGTTGTCCAAGGGATGTCGGCGGTTTCTTCGGCTTGGCGAGCGTAGTCTCTTACGTCTCGGAAAAAACCCAAACATTGTGACTTGCTGCCGTACATTTGGGTTTCTTTGGAGGGGTTTTCTTGCAGAAGCCAACAACATCGGTCTCGGCGAAACCGCGCGTCTTCCAGCAAAGAAGGTTTCATGCAACTTGAAGGGAACGCCGATTCGTCTAAGATTGTTAGCTTCGGCAAAGAACACCACGGCAACATGAGACGTACTGGCCGCAGAGGGGGAGAGCATTTTATCTTTCGCGGTCAGAAACAGGCATTTCGGCTGATTTGGGTAGTGTCCTAAGAGTGCGTTGCTGACTCAGTTCGGTTTTGCGGCCTCTGGAGGAGGAATTGGTAAGTTGCCGACTTCTGAAGGAGTGGCCTTACGGATGTTAAAGGAAGTGTCCAACTTAGGTTCACCATTGATCAAAATCCGTATCGAGTATGGCCCATAGGGATAGGGCGGGACTATGGCAAAACCACAACCGACCAACCCCCTGCCGACTGGCGAAACATTGAGCGCAGCTGGAGGAGTCTCCACCGCACTTGTGCCATCCGATTTGGTTATCAGGAACGAATGATTATAGGCTTTTTTACGAGCGTCGAGCACTGGTGGAAAACCAGCAACAAGAGACAATACCAAGGGCTGATTAGGATTGGCTACAGCGACTTCTACGTTGGGAGTCATGCCAAAAAAACCAAGGATGGTAAGCTTGCCCCCTAATTCTTGCCGGATTCCCTCACAAATTAAACAGAAATCGAAATTAGGGAAAGGCATCTGGATCCTCGGCTAGGCCGCGCTAGGTTCACAAAACGACTGGAGATTGAGAAGCCATTGTGGAGGTTACTGTTTCCTGAAATGTGTAGCTGACCGCTGTCGGCTGGCCGCCGATATTAATCACGTTGCGCGATACCGTCACGGGCACTTGGGCTTTGACAGTTGCGGTGGTAAACCAAAGAGCCACCCAAACCCACGATACAAGGGCCAAAGCAAAGCCTACTAGCAGAGCAATCTCCAGCGCCATCCTCTCATTAACGCCTCGGCGCAAAAGGATTCCTAGCAGCAAGCCGGACACGATGGATGATGCCACAATGCCAGCCCATTGCGCGGCGGCTCGCCGAAACTCAGGCCAAAATGCTGTGTTTGTTGACATCGGGAAATCCTTTCCACGCCAAAATGATGGCATCTACGACGATGCGCAAAAGAGAGCTGAGAAATATCAACGCAAGGGCAGTTGGCGCGATTATTGCCAATATAAGATCCACTTTCTTAAACCACCAAACCGCTACAGAATCTGCGGGAAAGAAAAGCCCACAGAGATATAGGGTCAGGGCAAACAAGCCGATCACCCCTAATGCGACACCACAGTGAATGAGCGTTAACCTGATAATCGACCACAGTTCCATTGCCCACCATATAACGAAGGTAACCTGGCTTTAAGCGTCTGCCCCGAAATATTACTCCCTTAGGCAGCTTCTAGCAATTCTTTGATGCCCCAAATGTGGTCTGCGATTCCGGCTTCCATAGCGGGGGTGCAGCGTAGCGATTTGTGAGTCCTGGCAAAATTGTAGAACGCAAAATGAAGGGCAACTGCGGCCTTCAAGTGCTTGAGGCTCTTGGAGAAACCATTCGTCAGGCGGGTAAATCTCCGCATCGCCATCCGCATGGTCAAATTTTGGCGCTCCACATGGCTTGTGGAAATGTGATCCGGATCAGGCCGTCCGTCTCGAATCTTGGATATAACCTCCGTGATCCGTCCTGGAGAGTACCTTTCATTGCCGTGCTGGCCGTAATCGCCATAGAGTTTGACGAGTTGTGCGAAGTCCGCTTGGCCAGCGAACACGTCTTCAACCCCGCGTTCGTAAAAATGAAATCCGTCCGTAGTGAGCTGAAACCGATCGTAGCTGATTCTCGATTTGATTCCCGCAAGAAATCGCACTGTAGTTTCACGAGTGCGCTTGCCAACTTCAAAGTAGGGAACCAACTTGCTCTCCTGATTCAGCGCGACAAAAACCCACTGATCCCCAAACTCGGCGGGGTCGCCTTTGCGGACTTGTTTTTGCTTCTTCATACAGAATGTCCATATTTCGTCGGCCTGAAGGTAATTGCATTTGACTCCGCGCATCTTTTCATCAAGCAAGCGGGTGCATCGCTCCCCGGCCAATATGAGCAGCCGGAGAATCGTGTCTCTATGAACCTGGGTAATGCGCTCGATGCTGCGGACGCTCATACCCTCGACCAGCAATGTCAGGATCATGATTGCCTTGTCGAGCGGCAGGCGCATTTCGTCCAAGGGGCGCTGGTGCGTTTCTGTGAACGTCTTGCGGCACTGAGAACAGCGGAAGCGCTGAAGGCCGTTACGATGCTTCCCGAAACGATTGCAGGAAATCTGGCAAGAGTGGCACGTCACTGTGAAATCTCCTTGAGTTCACAGCCGACTTGCCGGATAATGAAGTTGCGAGTCTCATTGCGGCTTCGGCTGCGGTGGATTCAAGCCCCGATTAGCGTTAGCGCGCCGATTGGGGCTTTGCATTTACAGGCTCCGTCCTATATGCTTGCAGGGAGTATGTCAATATGCTTGCAAGATAAATCTTGACATGCTTGCCGGGCGTGATATATAAAATGCTTACTATGAAAAACGAGTCTGAGGCCATCGTCAAGGCACGCGCTTCTAGGGGCGGTGACGCTAGAGCAGCTAGTCTCTCCACGGAACGCAAGAAGGCCATCGGTAAATTGGCGGCTGATGCGAGATGGGGTTCTGATCTCCCACAAGCAACGCACGATGGCCCACTTCCGATAGGGGATACGATTTTAGCGGCAGCGGTCTTACCTAACGGCAAACGACTTCTGAGCCAAGGCACGTTCCTGCAAGCTCTCGGACGGTCCAGGACGCCGAAGGCTGGAACTGGTGGTTTGACTACTGTCGACGGACTCCCCTTCTTTTTGAGTGCGGAAGTTCTCAAGATCTTCATAACAGACGAGTTGAGACTGTCGACCACCCCTATCTTTTTCAAATTCAAAAGTGGCCGTCGCGCCGTAGGATATGACGCTTTGCTCCTGCCGATGGTCTGCCAGGTGTATCAGAAGCTTCATGCGTCAATGACTGAACGGCTAGCTAGTGGTGACGAATCCGACGTAGCGCAGGCAAAGAGGATTTATGCGCAATACAAACACATCATTGATGCCTGCAACAGGCTCAACAACGGTTTTGCCGAGCGTGGCATTGTTGCTTTGGTTGATGATGCAACTGGCTATCGTGGCGATCAACTCAAGGAAGATGTTCTGCGCGTTATCGCCGCTTACATGTCGCCGACTCTTGTGAAGTGGGCCCCTAAATTCCCGCCGCACTTCTTTGAGGAAATCTATCGGTTGCACGGCTGGGTGTATAAGCCGGGATCGACAAGGAATCCGCAATACACGGGTACGTTTATCACGAAATACGTGTACGAACCTCTTCCGCCTGGAGTGCTGGAAGAAATGAAAACACGGCTGCCTAAAAACGAGAGCGGAAACCGTAGGGCGAAGCTGTGGCAAACGCTGAGTGCTGATACTGGCATCCCGCATTTAGACAGACAGATCAATGACATCATTACGGTAATGCGACTTTCGGAGGGGAAGGACGAGTTCATACAAAACTTCGAGCGGCTTTTCGGAAAGCAACTCCAACTCCGACTAAAAGTCCTGCAAAGCGTACCGGAGCTGACAGCGTGACCCGCTGGCGGCCTTTATCTGTCAAGGCCGCCACCACGAAAACAACGCAGAGTTAGGACACTACCCTGATTTGTGCACTTCGTCCATGGCCGGTAATCTTGGAGATGACATGAAACCGTTTACTGCAGACAAGGTGAAACTGGGGTTTGTCGGCGCGGGCGCGATGGGAAGCCGCATCGTGCGACGTCTCCT
>Ga0209648_10005618_pt1 | contig 10746 bp, 8 predicted proteins | sample GraSoi2013_115cm_FD_185830 | JGI IMG/M metagenome (GOLD analysis project Ga0209648, IMG submission 185830) | Grasslands soil microbial communities from the Angelo Coastal Reserve, California, USA - Sample 9_17_2013_115cm (SPAdes) (version 2) | ecosystem: Environmental > Terrestrial > Soil >...
CCGCTCCGCGTCGCGCGTAAATGTGTAATTCTTTTGGACCGATGACGCTCACCTGCGCCACCGTTCGCCGATTTCCAGCCGGGCGAATACGTGCTTCCCGTGCCTCGATTTCTAGTTCAGCGGCCCGCGCCGTGGAGAACACTAAAGTTCCCTGGGCCAGTTCCGCTTCAGCTTCAAGTCCTTGCGCCCCGTCTCCCGCATGGCGCAGCAATGCTACGCTTTTCTCGGCAAGCTCAAGCAGGGCTGCGTTGCAGCGCAGCCGCAGCTCGCCTCCCTCTTCCGTGGAGAAATGGTCGCCGTCATACACCGTGGCTCCCGGTGAAACCGCGCTGCCTCCAAGATGCGCGCGATACGCTTCCACGACCACGCCCAGCACGGCGGGACGCCCCGGAGAAGAAATTCCCGCCAGCAGGAAAACCATATGGAGTGTCAGCAAAAATCGGAGGGTCATTGGACGATACCTCCAGCCAGCCGCGCTTGCTAAAGCTCGAAATTGGGGCCTCAGTTCCCCGCGCAACCGTGCGTGAACAGCGTTAGGGAATAAGTGAGTGTTGTCTTTATCAGATAAATATCTACTAGTCAAGACTAGTAAGAATTAGCTAACAGAAATCCTTGGCGGGAATAGCTTCTCGGCGGGTTCAGGTAAAATTCCAGGATGGACCCTTTTCGCGAACTCGGCCGCACCCTCCTCGTTGTCGGCGCTCTCCTCGTCACTGTCGGCGCCCTTCTTTACTTCGGAGGCAAACTCCCCTTCCGCCTCGGCCGCCTCCCCGGCGACATCGTCCATCGCGGTGAACACACCACCTTCTACTTCCCCATCGTCACGTGTCTCCTCCTCAGCGCCGCCCTCTCTCTCCTCTTCTGGCTGGTCAATCACTTTCGCCACTGATGCGTCAGTGAACGCCAAACTCCATGCGGATGAATGCTTTGATCCCTTCCTCCCCCGTCAGCCGCAGGCACAGCAGTTTCCCCTCGCGTTCTACCTCAATGTGAAAATCAAAAAACGGGCAGCACTTGCTTTCCGCGCCCACCCACTCCGCCAATTCGGCCAGCGAAACGTCCGCCGGGCTGTATTGAAATTCGTAGCCCTTTTCCGTTTCCACGATTTCCTTTCGCGCCGCCATCAGCTTCTCGCCCAATTGCTTGTGGTGCGCCCGCTCCTCTGGCGTCAGCGCCTTGACGTTGCAAAAAAATTTGCTCTGTGTCGTTGCCACTTGTTTCTCCTTGTTCACCAGTGTGGGCGAGTTTTGAGCAATGAGCCCTGAGGTCTCGCCGCCCGCCATCAGTAGCGCCAGCGCGGCACTCGCCATCACCACTGCACTTCTCTTGCTCCCTTGTCCAAACAGTTTCTTCCTGCTTTTCATGGCTTTCCTCCAAATAGGATTTGCCACGTCCCATCCCCCAATGCTAAAACTTGAAGTCAGCTTTAAGTCAAGCGCCCTTTCGGGAGATTCTGTAGCGGCCGCATTCTGAGGCGGACGCTTTGGAGTGCGGCAGCTTGCTGCCGCTTTTTCGGCCGCAACGGCGCTGCAAGCCCCTCTTCGGGCCTCCACGGCTCCAGCAGGGAGAAGAAAGGCTAAAATGAAAATCGGTGAACTCGCGCGCCGCGCCAACCTCAACGCTTCCGCCATCCGCTACTACGAAAAACTCGGCCTGCTCGCCGCGCCCCAGCGCCTCGGCGGCCAGCGCCGCTATTCCAGTGACGCCCTCTCTCGCGTTCTCCTCATCCGTTTCGCCACCGACATGGGTTTCACTCTCGCCGAAATCAAGCTCTTCCTCAGCGGCCTCCGCGATAACACCCCCGTCGGCCCCCGCTGGAAGAAACTCGCCGCGCGCAAGCTCACCGAAGTCGATCAATCCATCGCCCGCTCCCTCCAGCTCAAATCCCTCCTCCAGGGCCTCCTCCGCTGCCGCTGCGTCTCTCTCCAGCAATGCGTCCGCGCTCTCGGCCTCAGCGAAAACCTCCGCACTCTCTCTTGCGTCTCGTAGTAGTCGTCCGGCCCAGCGAGCATGTTTTTTCGCAAATGTTCTAGGTCGAGAAGCTCGGTTGCCACCCAAAACAATTGACTGCGGTCTTGTCCAAGGTAATGCAAAATGTATATTGTCGAAGCGACGGCTTGTGCTGGGCAGACGCCCGTGCAGAACGGACAGGTTCCATCAACGCGGAAAAAGAGGCGTGTGGAATACTGTCATCTGTCGACCAGTTCTTCCTCGACGAGTCATGAACAATGACCCAGCAACTCACCTTCAACCTCATGCCCGACCGCAAGACCTTCACCGTCAGCGAATTGACCGGAAAAATCCGCGACCTGCTCGCGAAGAACTTCACCGACATCAGCGTCCAGGGCGAAATCTCCAATTGCCGCGAAGCCCAGTCGGGCCACATCTATTTCACTTTGAAGGACGACCGCGCCCAGGTTCGCTGCGTTTACTTCAAGCAGCAGCAGCGCGGCATCAAGTTCCGCCCCGAAGACGGTTTGCAAGTCACCGTGCGTGGCAGCATCAGCGTCTACGAGCAGCGCGGCGAATATCAGATTTACGTCGAGAAAATTGAGCTGGTGGGGCAGGGCGCTTTACAACTCGCTTTCGAGCAATTGAAAAAGCGCCTCGAAGCTGAAGGTCTGTTCGATGCCGCGCGCAAAAAGCCGCTGCCGCTTCTCCCCAGCCGCATCGGTATCATCACTTCACCCAAGGGCGCCGCTGTACGTGACGTCGTCCGCATCCTCACGCGCCGTTTTCCCAACGTCCATCTGACAGTCTATCCCGTGCGCGTGCAAGGCGAAGGCTCCGCCGAGGAAATCGTCAAAGCCTTGAAGTTTTTCAACGCCAAGAAAATGGTTGATGTGCTGATCCTAGCGCGCGGCGGCGGCTCCATGGAAGACTTGTGGTCCTTCAACGAAGAAATTGTCGCCCGCGCCATTTTCGCTTCCGAAATTCCCGTGATTTCCGGCGTCGGCCACGAAACCGATTTCACCATCGCCGATTTCGTTGCCGATGTCCGCGCCTCCACACCATCCGCCGCCGCCGAGCTCGTCGTTCAAACCCGCCGCGAATTTGACAAGCACATCGCTGACCTGCGCGAAACGCTGGCCGGACTGATCCGCTACCGGCTATTGGAATTCTCCCGCCACGTCCATGAGCTTTCCGCGCGCCGCGGATTCCGCCGCCCGCTCGATCTCCTCCGCCAGCAGCGCCAGCGCGCCGATGAGATGACCTCTCGCCTCGCCCTCGGCCTTCGCGCGCGCCTCGAACAATCGCGCAAGCGCTTCACCGCCGCCCACCTGCGCATCGCTTCCTTCGATTTCCGAGTGAAGATCGCCGCCTTCCGCCTGCGCCTCGAAAAACGCAGCTCCGAGCTCGGCGTTCGCGCTGAACGCCTCTTCCGCTCCAAGCGCGAACGCTGGCAGCGCCTCGCGTTGCAACTCCAGGAACGCGGCCCTCTAAAAGTCCTGGAACGCGGCTACGCCATCGCCACCGACGCCAATGGAATCCTCCTCCGCTCTGCGGATCAAGTCCAGCTCGGCGACACCGTAGCCATCCAGCTCCACCGCGGCAAACTATCCACGGAAGTGGTAAAGAAAGAGGAATAACTTAGATCCAAAAACTAACAACTGAATACTGACACCTACTCGTCGTCAGAGGAAGACGCGACTTTCAGAACGGCGAGGAAGGCTTCTTGCGGAATATCAACCTGGCCGACGCGCTTCATGCGGCGTTTGCCTTCTTTTTGTTTTTCGAGGAGTTTGCGTTTGCGCGAAATGTCGCCGCCGTAGCACTTGGCGAGAACGTTTTTTCGGATGGCCGCGACGGTTTCGCGCGCGATCACGCGGCTGCCGATTGCCGCCTGGATCGGGACTTCAAACATCTGCCGCGGAATGAGTTTTCGCAAGCGCGTCACCAGGTCGCGCCCGCGTTCAGCCGCAAATTCCCGATGGATGATCAGCGCGAGCGCATCGACCGGTTCGCCGGCGACCAGCACGTCCAGTTTGATGAGGTCGGATTCCCGGTAGTCGGCAAGATGGTAGTCGAGCGAGGCGTAGCCGCGTGAAACGGATTTCAGCCGATCGTAGAAATCGAGCACGATTTCGTTTAGCGGCAGTTCGTAGGTGAGCATGACGCGGGTGGGCGACAAATACTCGAAATTTTTCTGCGTGCCGCGCTTTTCCTGGCAGAGCTGCAGAATTGCACCGACGGAATCTTCGTTGGTGATGATCATCGCTTTAATGATCGGCTCTTCGATTTTCTCGATGTCGCTGGGGTTTGGAAATTTCGCCGGGCTGTCGACTTCGATGACTTCGCCCGTAACGCGCGTGATGCGGTAGCGCACGCTCGGCGCCGTGGTAATCAGGTTCAATCCGAATTCGCGCTCCAACCGCTCCTGCACGATTTCCATGTGCAGCAATCCGAGGAAGCCGCAGCGAAAACCGAAACCGAGCGCCACGGAATTTTCCGGCTCGTAAAAAAATGCCGCGTCGTTCAATTGCAATTTTCCGAGCGCGTCGCGCAGCGGCTCGTAGTCATCGGCGAGCACGGGAAACAAGCCCGCGAAAACCATCGGCTTGATGGCCTCAAATCCCGGCAGCGCCGGAGCCGGTCGGCTCGCATCCGTAAGGGTGTCGCCCATGCGCGCATCCGCGACGCGTTTGATGTTCGCAACGATGAAGCCGACGTCGCCGGCTTCGAGTTCCTCGAGGGCTATGGGCTTCGGCGTCAGCGTGCCGAGCTGCTCGACTTCGTAAACCTCGTTGCTGTAAACGAGACGAATTTTCATGTGATTCGTGATGCGGCCTTCCATCACGCGCACGAGGACAACTGCGCCGCGGTAGATGTCGAACCAAGAATCGAAAATCAGCGCCTGCAGCGGGTTTTCCGCGCTGCCCTTGGGCGGCGGCACGCGCGCAACGATGGCTTCGAGCACCTCTTCCACGCCGAGGCCGCTTTTTGCGCTGATCAGCAGCGCGTCCTCCGCCGGAATCGCGAGCACACTTTCGATTTGCTCTTTTGCAAAATCCGGTTGCGCGGCGGGCAAATCAATTTTGTTGATCACCGGCACAATCGTCAGATTGTGGGCCGCAGCAAGAAAAGCGTTCGCGACGGTCTGCGCTTCCACACCCTGCGATGCATCGACCACCAAGAGTGCGCCTTCGCAGGCGGACAGGGCGCGCGAAACTTCGTAGGAAAAATCCACGTGGCCGGGCGTATCAATTAAATTCAGTCGATAGGTATTTCCGTCTTTCGCTTTGTAGTGCAGGCGAATGCTTTTCGCTTTGATGGTGATGCCGCGTTCGCGCTCGAGGTCCATGGAGTCGAGGACTTGTTCGTGCATTTCGCGCTGGGTGAGCGCGCCGGTCATTTCGAGGAGGCGGTCGGCGAGCGTGGATTTGCCGTGGTCGATGTGCGCGATGATGCAGAAGTTTCGAATGAACTTCGGGTCCATTTTTCTCGGTTACCAATTTTCTCGATTGCGGGCAGGATTCGAATGGCCCGGCCGATTTTTCAGCGGGCCTGCTGCACTCGAACGAGCGACACACGCAGCGCAATAACCGTGCCGTATGAGCATCCAGTTTGCCATAATTCGCAGGCCGCGTCAGCCTTGCCACGCAGTTCGAACGAATCGAATAGTTGTGCAGTGAGAGCAGGAACAGCCGCGTTGCTTGACGGACGAACTTTCACGCCATAGAGTCTCGGCAATCCTTACACGCCCTTTGGCCGCGCTGCCGGCCGAGGAGGCGCTTCGATCGGGGCAAACATACGCTGAGGTGATTGTGGCCAACGAAGGAGGCACTGCTGTACTGCCCGACGAAGCCCGAACGATTCACAAGCTACGGATGAGGATTATTCCCTTTGTTTTTGTCCTCTACGTCATTTCGTTTCTCGACCGGATCAACATCGGGTTTGCGGCGTTGACGATGAACAAGGAGCTAGCAATTACCAGCAAGCAGTTCGGGCTGGTCGCGGGGATTTTCTTTTTTGGGTATTTCCTGTTTGAAATTCCGAGCAACCTGATGCTGCACAAAATCGGGGCGCGAATCTGGATCGCGCGGATCCTGATTACCTGGGGAATTCTGGCGATGGTGACCGGGCTGGTGCATTCGGTGCAGCAATTATATTTGGTGCGTTTTTTACTGGGGCTGGCGGAAGCGGGTTATTTTCCCGGAATCGTTTTGTATCTGACGTATTGGTTTCGGCAGCGGGAACAAGCGCAAATGATTGCGCTGTTCCTTACGGGCATACCGGTGACCAGCATTCTTGGGGCTCCGGTTTCGGGATTCATTCTCGATCACGTGCACTGGCTCAGTTTGGGGAGTTGGCGGTGGCTGCTGATTCTGGAGGGGATTCCGGCGGTGGTTTGCGGTGTGCTCACGTATTTTTTGCTGCCCAGCCGTCCAGCAGAGGCCAAATTCCTAAGACGGGAGGAAAAGGAGTGGATTGCGGCGGAGCTGGCGCGCGAAGAAGGGGAGAAATTGGCGAGCCACAGCATTTCGGCGGGAAAGGCATTATTGATCGGGCGGATTTGGCATCTGGCGTTGATCGGATTCACGGTGAATAACGGCATGTATATGTTGAATTTTTGGATGCCGCAACTGGTGAAATCACTGACGAGCGGAATTTCCAACAGTTTGATCGGACTGCTGGTTATGATTCCGCACCTGGTGGGTCTGCCCGTTATGGTACTCGTTTCACGCAGTTCCGATCGCAAGCAAGAGCGGAGATATCATGCGGCGATTCCGGCCATCGCCGCTGGAATTGCTCTTGCGTCACTGGGCGCAACCCATTCCATTTTCCCGACGATCCTGCTGCTGGCCGTTGCTGCGATGGGGATCTACAGCGTTTATGGCCCATTCTATTCGCTCCCGGGTGATTTCCTCACGGGATTTGCGGCGGCCTCGGGGATTGCGCTGGTGAGTTCGGTGGCGAATCTGGGCGGATTCGCGGGACCGTATGCGATCGGTTGGATCAGCCAGAAGACGGGGAGCTTGTATGGCGGGCTGGCGGTTGCGGGCGTTTCGTTGTTCGCTTCGGCGACACTCATGTTGCTGCTTCCAAGAAGACTGCGCGGCAACCCGGCGTGAAGATGGCTGGCTACTCTGCGAAAACGGCTCGCCGGTGTTCCACGGCGGACACAATAACGGAGAACTGATTTTGTTTTCTCAATGAAACCTTCGTCCGAGAGTGCCATCTGCGATTCCGGTGATGCATACCGCATCAGTGCATAGCGGGTGTTTTGACGCTTCCTGCCGGGGGTATATAGTTAACAAGGGCAATGCGAGCGCGACGCAACGCGCAGCCCGGTACCATCAATTGCTTGGCACCTGATCGACAAATTTCAGTCACCGCAAAGGCAACCTGAACGGATGGCCGCAGACGTAAGCAAGCATCTGGATCGCGCCAAGCGCTTCCTCGAGAAGAACCGCGTCGAGGACGCGATTGAGGCGTATTTGGCGGTGCTCGACGAGGCGCCGCAACATCAGGAAGCCACGCAGGCGCTCGGCGATCTGTACGCGCGGATGGATCAGCCGGACCGCGCGGCAGTGTATTACGGTCTTCTGTTTGACCTGCTCGTGGAGCCCAAGGACGAAACCAAAGCTCTCGCCATCTACAACCGGTTTTTGCGGGTGGGCCACGGCCATCAGCCGCCCGAACGCATTGCCCGATACGCCTTCCTGCAGCAAAGACAAAATCATCCGGATGAAGCCATCGAGCAGTACACGAAGGCCGCGGAGCTATTCACGACGGCGAGCCGAGACGAAGACGCGCTCTTCTGCTGGGAGCGGATCGCCCAGCTCGATCCGGAAAATCTTTCGCGGCAGCTCCGCCTGGCAGAAGCGGCCGAACGCATCGGAAAGAATGCTCTTGCCGCACGGGCGTTTCTGCGCGCCGGACAGCTAGCTTCGGCGAGCGGCGCCCCGGCCGACGCGCTTCATCTTCTTGGGCGCGCGTACAAACTGGCGCCGCAAGAACGCAGCGTGGGACTGCTCTACGCTCAGGCAAACCTGCAGGCCGGGAATGCCGTGCGCGCCGCGGCGTTGCTGGAGCCCTTTGCCACTTCCAAAAACGACCCGGCGTTTCTCGCCACGTACAGCGACGCGCTCATGCGATCGGGAAATCTCGAACGCGCGCGCGAGTTGCTCGATCAGCTCCTGCGAGAAAAAAATGAAGGCATGACCCAGCTCTTCGAGCTCGCGGACCGCTATGTCGCAGCCAGTCAGGACCAGAAAGCCACGGAGATACTCCTGATGCTGAAGCGGCGGATGTTTGCGGACAAACGGCAAAATGATTTTGCGACTTTGATGGACGGCGTGGGGGAAAAGTACCCGCACTCGCAGACCATTCTTGAATTCTGGGCTTCCATCCACAACGAATTGAATCGTGAATCGCAATATTTCGAAGTGCTGATCAAGCTATTCGATGTGTACCTGGCGTCGGGAAACGTCAAAAAGGCGGCGGAGTCTCTCGAGCGGCTCGTGGACATCGATGCGTACGACTATCGCAATCAGGAGCGGCTGGAACTGCTGCGCGGGCGAGTGGATGAAGTGCAGTTGAAGCGGATCGCGAGCCGGCTGATGAAATCGGGCACCCCCACGCCAGGTCATGCTTCGCACGCTCATCAGGCGCAGGCTCCCGCGGCTCCTTCTCCCGGCGGCGAAGAAGGCCGGCAGTTGCAGGCGCTGGAAGATCTGATCGTACAGACGGAGATTTTTTTGCAGTACTCGCTGCAGAACAAGGCGCTGGAACGTCTGCAAAGAATCGCGGCGATGTTCCCGGGGGAAGAGGAGCGGAACGCGCGGCTGTCCAATCTTTACCAAATGGCGAATTGGTGGCCACAAGGCCCGCCCAAGCCGAAGGCGGAACCTGCGGCTGCGCCGCCCGCGGAATCCGCGGCGCGGGTCGTGCCCGCCGCACCTGTCGCGGAGGCGTCGGCGGCCATCACCACGAAGACGGGAGTTTATTCGGCGGAGACGTTGCGTGATCTTTCGAAGATTTCCGAGGTCAATCAAAAAATTTTCCGGCAGCAGACGCCGCGGGCGATGCTGAACACGGCCGTCAACGAAGTGGGGACATATTTGCGCGGAACGCGCGCGCTGGCGGTGGTGGGCACCCCGGGGCGCCCGCCGGAAATGGCGGCGGAATTTTGCGCAAGTGGCGTAAAGCCCGCGCCGGGCGCGCAGGTGGTCCTGCTTCTCGCGCACGTGGAGAAGGCCGAGCCGGATGAACTGGGCGGACTCGTGGTGCACGCAACGGAAGGATCGATTCTGAGCGATCTGGGGCTGGCGACGGCGCTGGGCGTGATGATCACGGACAAAGAGACACAGATGCCAGCGGGGATGTTGATCGTGGGTCATGCCGAAGAGCACAAGTGGAAGCCCAACGAGGCTTATTTCCTGCAGGCCATTGGCGACCAGATGCTGATGAGCGTCAGCCACACGAGGCTGCGGTCGCTGGTGCGGCGCATGGGCGTTTCGGATGAGCGGTCGGGTTTGCTGAGCCGGAGCTCGTACCAGAGCTGTTTGCTGACCGAAGCGGACCGCGCGCGGACGCAGGGGACGCCGCTGGCGCTGACGATTTTGCAGATCGATCACGGGGCGGAACTGCTGCGTCACCAGGGCGAATCGCCGCTGGAGCGATTTTTGGAGCAACTGGCACGGTCGTTGCAGCCGATCGTGCGGCAGAACGACGTGGCGGTGAAATACACTTCGTGGTCGCTGGCGTTTATTTTGCCGGATACGACGCTGGCGGGGGCGCAGAATCTGGCGGATAAATTGCGCCGAGCGGCGTCCGGGCTGCGGCCGCCGTGGGACTCGACGCAAATTACGCTGAGCGCGGGAATTGTCGAGGCGGTGGCGAAGCACGAGTACGACAGCGAAGACATCGTGACGGATTTGATCAACCGGGCGGAGTTTTCGATTGAAGAGGCGCGGAAGCGCGGCGGGGATACGGTGGTGGCGTTGGAGACGCCGAAACTTTAGATCGCGAGGATTTTGCTTTGAGCAGGTATGCTGATGAAAAAACGTGCTAAACAGAAACGTGCTAATAGAGCGAAAAAGCATGGCCGGGCGGCAGAAAAGCGTAATCTCGCGAAATCGAAAGAGCGCCCTCTATTTGGATTCATGGCCGGGCAGTTCGAGATCGTCGGCGATGTTGAATCGCCGATTCCGGACTGGGCATACTGGCGCTCTACAAAGAATAAATAGAAGCGAGGACAAAATGTTTCCGACGGATGTGGTGATTGTGGCGGGGGCGCGGACTCCAATGGCGCGGTACACGGGGGCGTTTTCGGAGGTGAGCGCGATTGAGCTGGCGGCGCATGCTTCGAAAGAGGCGATTCGGCGGTCGAGGGTGGATCCAGGGGAATTTGATCACGCGATTTTTGGGAATGTGATGCAGACGAGCGCGGATGCGCTTTATGGCGCGCGGCATGTGGGATTGAAGGCTGGGTTGAAGATTGAGACGCCGGCGGTTACGGTGAACCGGTTGTGCGGGTCGGGGATCGAGGCGATCGCGCAGGCGGCGCAGCGGCTGCTGCTTGGCGAAGCGAACATGGTGCTTGCGGGTGGAATGGAGAACATGACGCAGGCGCCGTTTGTGATTCGCGGGGCGCGAACTGGATTGAAGCTGGGCGGGGGAGCGCTGGAAGATTCATTGATGGCGGGGCTGACGGATACGTATTGCGGATTGCCGATGGCGCTCACAGCGGAAAAGCTTGCCGAACAGCATGGGATCACGCGAAAGGATGCCGACGCGTAC
>Ga0209648_10005619_pt1 | contig 10746 bp, 10 predicted proteins | sample GraSoi2013_115cm_FD_185830 | JGI IMG/M metagenome (GOLD analysis project Ga0209648, IMG submission 185830) | Grasslands soil microbial communities from the Angelo Coastal Reserve, California, USA - Sample 9_17_2013_115cm (SPAdes) (version 2) | ecosystem: Environmental > Terrestrial > Soil >...
TGGCTGCAAAGTTGCTCCTCAACCAGTGGGTCAAGAGAAGCAGAGGAGTAACAAAGTCCTGGCTTTTCCCACTCGGGCTGCGACGTTTCGAATAGTTCGTGTTCATTCCTGCACTGGGAGAGCGAGATGGTCGGTTCTTACGTTTGCGAGCGGCAAACATTCCTGGATAGCCCTGGCGTTTCGAAACGCTGCCGGTCCGAGTTGGCGGACTTGCCCGAAGGAGATGCCATCCGGCGAGCTCAGCGCGGAGATGCGCGTGCATTTGAACGCCTTTATCGGATGCATTGCCGGCGCGTCTATGCCCTGTGCTTACGCATGGCGGGAAATCCGACGGAGGCCGAAGATCTAACCCAAGAAGCGTTCTTGACTGTCTTGCGCAAGATTCGGACATTTCGCGGCGAGTCGGCTTTTTCCACCTGGCTGCACCGCATTACCGTAAACCTGGTGCTGATGCGCTTTCGCAGGAAAACGCCGTTGGAATCGTCGCCTGAGAAAACCGTCGAGCCGGAAAGCGATCGCGGCGGGCCGCCCGAAAAATTAGGGGGCCCCGACTTCCAACTGGCCGGTTCCATCGACCGCGTTAACCTGGAACGCGCGATCGAACGCTTATCGCCACACCACAAGTTGGTCGTTGAGCTCCATGACATTCAGGGCTACAAGCACAGGGAAATCGCAAAAATCATGGATTGGTCGATCGGGAACTCGAAAGCCCAGCTTCACCGCGCGCGGAGGAGACTTCGTGAGCTACTGCAGGAAAATTTGTACATGGGATGGGGGGCGCCGTGCGGGCAATCCAGGGGAGACCTGGCTAGGGAAACATGCTCCCGTGAATCACGCGAATGAAAATCAGTCTGCCGCTTTTCGCCCCTGAAAATCCTCCCACTCTAAAAAGGTAATATCGACGGATTGATCCAGTTTCATGCCTAAGTTCGATCATTATTCCTGTTGAGTTGTTCGGCACGCCTCCTGCCACACCAATTTCTTAAGATAATCGTTCGTGTCCACTTCTACAGGCAATTCCCTAGGGAATCAGCCGAATGTCTTGCCGGCTCCCAATTCTGCAAACTACCAAAGTAATTGAGCGCGCAGGAGTGTGCGATGGGACCAGATGATCGCAAGATTCGCGTAGTGGTTGCAGATGATTCGCGGACCGCGTTGCGAGCGGTTTGCTCGTACCTCGAATTCGAAGGGCAGTTCGAAATCGTCGCGACTGCCAGCGACGGCTTAAGTGCCCTGCACCAAGTCGAACGCTTTCGCCCGGACCTGGTGCTGACGGACCTTAGCATGCCTCAAATGACCGGCCTCGAGGTGGCGATGGAGTTGAGGAGATCATTTCCCGAATTGCGCATCCTGATTTTTACGGAGTTAAACGGTCTCTCGCTCCGGGCGGCGTGCCTGCAATGCGGCGCTGACGGCTTCGTACAAAAAAGTCACATGCCGGAGGGGCTCATGGAGGAAGTGCGCAAGGTTTTTGCCCGGAATCCGCGAATGAGCTGAGAGGTTCTTCAATCGATTCAGTTAGGTCAAAGAAAGAAAGAGAGAGAGTAATGGCGACTAAAAAAATTCTTCTCGTGGATGATTCCTGCACCGCACGGCTGGTGAACAGGATGATCTTCAGTCAAAAAACAAATTACGTGCTCATCAGCGCCGTCGACGGGAAAGAGGCAGTGGAAAGAGCGAAGAGAGAAATGCCAGATCTGATCCTTATGGATATCGTGATGCCGCGTATGACTGGACTCGAAGCATGCCGAGTCCTCAAAAAGGACAAAGAGACCGAGAAGATCCCCGTCATTCTGCTGACCACTCGCGGCGAAGAACAGTATGTGCAGGAAGGCTATGCCAGCGGATGCAGCGACTATCTTACGAAACCAGTAAACGACGCCGAGCTTCTCGATTTATTGAAAGCTTACCTCGGCGAGTAATTCGATTCGAGCGAATCCAATGCGAAACCTGACTCAGAAGCTGCGAGAGGAAAATATGATAGGGGCTGGAAATGGAAACATGCCGCCTGCCAAGGCGGGTTGCCGGACTGAGCCCGCGGATGGTAACTCTTCGATGTCCACGGGGACAGAAGAGCTACGCTTGCGAGTGCAACAGCTCTCCCTGCGCGAACAGATGGAGCGGAATCATTTTCTCCTCATGCGGCTCAATGCCGCGAGCGCGCGGCTCATTCAGAGCCTTGAAGGGGGCGACGTATTTGATGCTATTGCGGAAGTCATCTCCAATCTGATCGGCTCGGAAGAGATTGCCGTTTTTGACTATAACCCCGTCGAACAAATTTTTTCCCTGGCTTGGTCGTGGGGTGTTGAGGCAGACGCCCTGCAACCCTTCTTGTGCGGCGCCGGAATGTTCGGGCGCGCGGTCGAGCAGGGTACGAGCCAATTCCAAGAACGTCAGCTGGAGGCACTTCTCCTGCCCTTTGAGAAGAAGTTGACGGCTTGCGTAATCCTGAAGTCCAGCCGCGAGATTGTTGGGGTCATCGCGCTCTTTGGTCTCCTGCCACAAAAGAACGGCCTGGAATGGGCCGATTATGAATTGTTGAAGTTCTTGGAGACTTACGCGGCAGTAGCCATCCAGTTTCAAAAACTACAAGGGCGCCAGGTAGCGCCGTGAGGCTTGATTTGTCACTGAAACATCCATCATCCGATCCCTCTGCGCCGCTGCCCTCCGAGACCAGCGATGCAGCTTCGTCTAATGCCCATTTTCTGCATGCCGGTCAGGTTTTCGTTTCGGCGGAACCGAAATCCGTTGCGCTCATTCTTGGTTCCTGCGTCGGAGTATGTATCTGGGATCCCCTTAATGCCATCGGCGGCGCCACCCACTACATGTTGCCCAGCTGGGACGGAAAAGGAACCGCGTCGCCTCGCTACGGTAATGTGGCCGTTTCCATATTGTTGCAAAAGCTTCTCGGAGTCGGCGCAAATCGTGCACAGCTGCGCGCCAAGATTTTCGGCGGGGGCTGCCTGTTTGATTCCTTGCGCGAACTGAATTCGAACAAAGAGCAGCACCTTGGAAGCCGCAACGTTGAAATCGCTCTGGAAATGCTAGCCAAGGCGCAGATCCCGGTCGTTTCGACGATTGTTAGCGTGGACCGCGGGCAACGCATCGTTTTTCGCACGGACACAGGAGACGCGGTAGTCAGGATCCTTTAGAGGAATCATGGAAATTAATCGGGAAATGCTCTTGCAGTCGTTCCGGGAAGAAACCGAGGAGTGCCTCGCGCAAATGGAGCAATCGCTTCTGGCGCTGGAGACGCATCCCGAAGATCGCGAGCTGATTTCTTCTCTGTTTCGCGCGGCGCACACCATCAAGGGCAACGCTTCCTTGCTGGAGTTCAACACTCTCGCTCGATTCCTCCACAATCTTGAGGATCTGCTCGATCTCTGCCGCAGTCAGACCGTGGCCATGGCGCAGGAAGTGACTAATATCTTGCTTGAGGCCGTGGACGCCCTGCGCCAAATGGCCAGGCGGGCAGCGGACGGAGAAGAAGGCCTTCTGCCGGAACACGAGGCATTGAGCGCGCGCCTTGCCGGCGTAGCCGCTGAATTCAAGGCCGCCGAGACACCCGCCGCGCAGGAAAGTTCCGCGTCATTCCTCCGGGACTCAACCGCGAGTAGCACCGTATCCAGGGCTGCAATTCGAAACCTTCGTGTTGACGTCGGCAAGCTCGATCGCATGCTGAACCTGACCGTCGAATTCGCAATCGCTCAGGGCCGCCAGCGCCGCATGCTGGAAGAAAAATTGGGTGTGGTGACCGGCCGGCGCGAAGTGCTTGAGTCGCATCACGGATTGGAAGCGCTCTTCCTCGAGTTGCAAGAACTGGTGATGAAGATCCGCATGGTCCCGGTCGGGCCGACGTTTCACCGCTTTGCTCGCAGTGTGCGCGACACAGCTCGAAAGAGCGGAAAGCTGGCGCGCATGCTCGTCGTGGGAGAGGCCGTCGAGGTTGACACCACTATCCTCGAGCACATTCATGATCCGCTCATGCACATGATTCGAAATTCAGTGGACCACGGGCTCGAAACGCCTGAAGTGCGCCGTGCCCTGGGGAAAGATCCCAGCGGGAAGATCGGCCTCGAAGCTTTCCACGATTCCGGCAACATCGTCGTGCAGATTTCCGACGATGGGGCGGGCCTCGATCACGAGAGCATCCTTCAACACGCGAGGTTAAAAGGAATTATTCCCGAAGGCGCCCGTCTTTCCGAATCCGAGATTCATAATTTGATTTTTCAGCCTGGATTTTCGACGGCCGACAAAGTGTCTGAGCTCTCCGGCCGCGGCGTCGGCTTGGACGTCGTGCGCCGAAACGTGAACGCCCTGAGCGGCGCCATTCTGGTCGAAAGCCGCAAAGGCCAAGGGACCACGTTTACCATTCGCCTTCCGCTCACGCTGGCCATCATTGATGGCTTCGCCGTCAAAGTCGGTACGGAAACTTACGTAATCCCCCTCAGCTCCGTGCAGGAATGCCTCGAACTGCCTGCGGAGAAGCACAGTTCCGACGAAGGCGGGGTTATCAATCTGCGAGGCGAAGCTTTGCCGTACGTGCGCCTTCGCGATTTGTTCGAATGCGGGGGCGCCACACGGACACGGGAAAAGATCATTGTCGTCGAATATCACGGCGGCCGCGCCGGCTTCGCCGCCGATGAATTGTTAGGCGAGCAACAAGCGGTGATCAAGCCGCTAGGGCGGCTGTTTCGAGGAATTCGGGGTGTTTCCGGGTCCACGATTCTGGGGAATGGGCGCGTAGCACTGATTCTCGATGTGCCTGCCCTTTGTGGAGAGGCAATTCACCGGAGCTCCAAACTCGTTTCGCAGTAGGGCCATCTGTCAGAAGCGCGAGGCGGCGTGGGCCGCACTCGGAATAATATTGGAAGGAGAGTTTCATGTTGAAGAATATGTCGATTGGAAAGCGGTTGGCGATCGGTTTCGGCTTGATCGTGTTGCTGCTCATCTCCATGGGCCTTAGCGGCTATTGGGGACTCGAGGCCATAACGCGCGAAACCTTGAAAGTCCTGGAGGGTGACGCCAAGGTCGTGACGCTTGCCGCCCGCGCCAAGGCGACCACGCTGGAGTTGCGCCGTTTCGAAAAGGATACCTTCCTCAACATCGAGGAACCGCAGGTCAGAACTCAGTACGCCGCCAAGTGGGATGGCCAGCGGCAGAAGCTTCGCGAAGTCTTTACCGAACTTGAAAAATTCCAACTTTCGGCTGACGACAAAGCCAGTCTTCGTTCCATGCGTGAGGATCTGGATGTATACGAGAGTGGCTACACCAAAGTCCTCAGCATGATTCAAGAGGGCAAGCTCCACACGTCGCAGGAGTGCAACGCCAAAATCAACGAGTATAAGGACTCCATTCACCGGCTGGAGGACCTGGCCACTGAGCTGACGAACCACCACGCCGAAGTGCTGGTCCCTGCAGTAACAGAAATCGCCAAGACCACCACGACCACGCTTGTGATTTTCTCACTCGTGTCCATTTTCGTCAGCATTGTTGTGACTCTCATAATCTCTCGCGGCATCACCAAGCCCATACAGGATGTGCTCGAAGTCGTCGAGAACATCAGCGCCGGCGACCTAACCAAGACCATCAACGCGGATCGCGGCGATGAACTCGGCCGCCTCCTCGGGGCCATGGCCAAGATGACCGGCAAGCTCAACGAAATGATTGGTGAAGTGCGCATGGGCGCGGGATCAGTAAGCACCGCCGCCACTCAGGTAGCTTCGTCTGCCAGCATCGTTTCTCAGGGCACCAGTGAGCAGGCAGCCGCAGTCGAGCAGGTGACCAGCAGCATGGAAGAGATGAGCGCTTCGATCACACAGAACGCCGAAAATAGCCGCAAGATGGAGCAGATGGCGCGTAAGGGCGCTCTGGACGCCGGTCAGAGCGGCCAAGCCGTTCAGGAATCGGTTTCCGCAATGAAATCGATCGCGGAAAAAATTGCCGTCATCGAAGAGATTGCCTACCAAACCAACATGCTGGCCTTGAACGCCGCCATCGAAGCGGCCCGCGCCGGCGAACATGGCCGCGGATTCGCCGTGGTTGCTGGCGAAGTACGCAATCTCGCGGAGCGCTGCCGCACTGCGGCCCAAGAGATTGGCGGGTTGGCCGCTTCCAATGTGCAGGTCGCGGAACGCTCGGGCGGATTGTTGACCGAACTGGTCCCCGCGATTCAGAAGACCGCGGACCTGGTACAGGAAGTTGCCGCGACGTCTCGAGAGCAAGCCGCCGGCGTCAGCCAGATCAACGGTGCGATCAGCCAGGTTGGCCTGGTCACGCAACGGAACGCTGCGGGAGCAGAGCAACTCTCCAGCACCGCCGAAGAGCTTGCGTCTCAGGCCGAAGCTTTGCAAGACATGATTAGTTTCTTCCGCGTCAGCTCCTTGGACCACCGTGCAGGCAAAAGGCGCAAGACCGATAAGTCTCATTTTCCGGAGACTACCGACCACACCAGCCAGGGTTCCTCCGCACACGCAGGAAAACCAAACGGCGACTACGCCGAGTCATTCAGCAAAATCTAGGTCGCGGAGAAACTCATGGAAATCAAAGAAAAAGAAGAAGTCGTACAACAGCAGTACCTGACCTTTTTCCTCGCCGATGAGGAATACGCGATCAACATTCAACGCGTAAAAGAAATCATCGAGTACACCACGGTCACCAGGGTGCCCAAAATGCCTGAGTGGATTCGTGGCGTCATCAACTTGCGCGGCAACGTCGTTCCCGTTGTCGATCTCACCGTGCGCTTCGGACTCGAAGAGAGCCCGGTGACGAAGACAACCTGCATCGTCATCGTAGAAGTCGAGCAGGACTCCGACCGTACCGTGATGGGTGTGATGGCCGATGCCGTCAACCAGGTCATCGATCTCGCGCCCAAAGATATCGAAGAGCCTCCCGCATTCGGCACACGTGTGCGTTTGGAATATCTGTCCGGGATGGGCAAACTCGGCAAGAAGTTTGCCCTCATCTTGAATATCGACAGCGTCCTTAGCAATACCGAGCTGCTGACTGTATCCACTCTTCAGGCGGCGGACGAAGAGGGGCAGAGCGACGCTGACCATAGCTCCGGGGAGCAACTGGAAGCGTAATGGCTCCCGGAGAAATCCCATCGCATTCACCGCTCGCGTTGCCCAAACCGATTCCAGATCTCGCGGATGAGGAATTTCATCTTTTCCAAGCCCTCGTCGTCCGCGAATCCGGAATCCACCTGGGTGCGAAGAACCGCGCCATGTTGGTGAGCCGTTTGTGGAGGCGATTGCGCGCTCTGGAATTGAACTCCTTCTCCTCTTACTACCGGCGCGTAAAAGCTGACCCGCGCGAAATGGTGTTGATGCTCGATTGCATATGCACTAACGAAACCCATTTCTTTCGCGAACCCGGCGCTTTCGATTGTTTGCGCAATCGCATTTTCCCTGAATGGATGTCGGACGCGGAGACCGGCAAACGCAGCCGGACGCTGCGTATCTGGAGTGCGGCCTGTTCCACCGGTGAAGAAGCCTATTCGCTGGCCATGATGATGTTGACGTATTTTCCGCCTTCTGACGGATGGAGTGTGGAAGTTCTCGGAACGGATCTTTCGACCAAAGTACTGGCCCGCGCTTCCGTTGGCATCTGGCCCGCCGAGAAAATCTCCGGCATTCCGGCTGATTATCAGCGCAGGTTTCTTCTCAGGGGTTTTGGCCCGGACAAAGGCAAAATCAACGCAGCGGACGAACTCCGTCAGGTCGTCCGGTTTCAGCGCCTAAACCTCACTCGGGAACCGTATGACGTCACTGGTCCGTTTGACTTGATCTTCTGCCGCAACGTTCTCATCTATTTTCAATGGGAAACGAAAATAAAAGTTGTCGACTCTCTGGGAAAATATTTGACTCCCGGCGGATATCTGTTCCTCGGCCATGCGGAGAGCCTTCATGGCGTCGCCGATAAGCTACAGGTCGTGGCGCCCAAAGTTTTCCCTTCGTCGAGAGATTCGTTGGCGCGCGCCGGTGCTCTTTGCATTCTGCAGCGCCGCGACCAGGCTGTTCGTGATTGAGCGAATTGCTCGAGCCTCCTGCATGGCTATTGAGCGAGCTGGGCTTCATGAATAGGAAAAGACGTGAGCTTCGATAAATGCAAAGACTTCGCAGAGACTCTCTCCGCCCCTTCACCGGATAACTCCGCCCCTTTGAATGTTCTGGTTGTGGATGATTCGGCCATCGTACGCCAGGTTCTCTCGTCCGTACTTTCGGAAAAGCGCGGATTCTGCGTCCACGTGGCGGCTGACCCACTCATCGCCATGGATAAAATGAAGAAATTCCCACCGCACGTCATTCTTCTTGATCTGGAAATGCCGCGGATGGATGGCCTGACTTTTCTTGAGAAGCTCATGTCCCAGAATCCCGTGCCTGTCGTGGTTTGTTCTGGATTGACTGGCCCCAGAACCGAAGCTGCCATCCGCGCTTTGGAAATCGGCGCGGTTGATATCATCACCAAACCAAAAGTCGGCATCCGCGGCTTTCTGGAAGAGTCCGCCGTTCTACTGGAAGATACCGTGCGGGCGGCAGCCACGGCCCGTGTTAGCAAATTCTGCAGGCTCCGCAAGGATTCGTCGAAGTATCATTCCGCGGATGTTGTGATTCCTATCGCTGTCTGTTCTCAGTCGGCGCAGCAAAGGGAAAAAATTATCGCTATCGGGGCCTCCACGGGAGGCACGGAAGCTTTGCTCCAAGTTCTTGAACAAATGCCCGCGGATTGCCCTGGAATTGTCGCGGTACAACACATGCCCGAGGGTTTCACGGCGGCCTTCGCCAAGCGCCTCAATGGCGTTTGCCGGATCCAAATTAAAGAAGCCGCTGACGGCGACAAAGTGGTACCCGGGCACGCCTATATTGCTCCGGGAAACCGACACACACTCGTTCGCCGCCTCGGCCCCTGCTATTTTCTCGAAGTGCGCTACGGCTCCCTCGTGTCGCGCCATCGCCCCAGCGTCAATGTACTATTCCGCTCCGTCGCGCAGGCTGCCGGTGCCAGCGCCGTGGGTGTCCTGATGACCGGCATGGGCGACGACGGCGCAGACGGCCTTCTTGAGATGAAACAAGCCGAGGCGTTCACGATCGCCCAGGACGAAGCCAGTTGCGTGGTGTTTGGCATGCCGCGAGAAGCCATTCTCCGCGGTGCCGCACAAGAAGTTCTCACTTTGTCCAAGATCCCTGCCGCAATCTTGCGAAATACCTCCGCGCGAAAACCCTAGTCCCAGTAAAACCTTCCGTCTGGCGGATGCAGAATCTCTTTGTCGGGCCTGCCTTCCGAGGCGGGCCGCTCTTCCCGCTCGGCCAAACAACCCCTGCAAGAAATAATCTCTCCGCCGTTCTAACTGGAGAGTACCGGCAGTCGTATGCCTTACTCCTTCGATCTTTTTTATGAAGGAATTATTTATGGAACAACCATCTTCGCCTGACGCGCCATCCTACCAGTCCAATAGCACGCTCCGTCCCCGGGTCGTCCAACGAATTCACCCGCTAGTCCATCTTGCAGATGAGGAGGCTAGTTCTATGCCCGCACAAGTTACAGCATTTCTCACGTGGGGGAAGAGGTCCCGTTTGCTGCTCTTTAGTTCTCTCCTTGTTCTCCTATTCATTTCTACCGCCAACTCCATGGCCCAAACGACTGCACATTCCCCGGGTTGGGTTGTCTTGCCTGTCGAAGAATACAGAACCCTTCACGCCAGGGCGTATCCCGTCGAACGCGATCCGGAACCGCCTCCCGTCGAAGCCACGCTCACACGCGTTGACTACGATCTTCGCATCGACGGCGAACTCGCTTCCGGCCGAGCAAGCCTTATCGTGGATGTCTTGAGGGATGGCTGGGTTCGCGTCCCAATTCCGGCGGGTCTTTTGGTTCGTGAAGCGCGCCTCGACGGCAAGCTTGTTTCTCTCGTCCCTAGTGCCGGCGGCAAAGCAGGCGGCCAGCTCTCCGCACTACTTTCCCATTCGGGCCGTGCCGTCTTACAGCTCGATATCGCGATTCCAGTCATCTCCGCAACCGGCGAAGAAAGGATCACTCTGCCGTCGACCGTCTCCGGCGTAACGCGCGCGTCTGTACAGCTTCCTCGCCAGGGCGTGGACGTGCGGCTCACTGGCGGCCTTCTGTCTGACAAGTCCGAATCCGCCACGGAGAGCAAGTGGATCGCTTACGGACGCGGAAACGAAGCACTGAGCTTCGCTTTGCGCAGAAAGACGGAGGACCATCGCGCCACTCTGCCTTTGCGAATGCGCGGCTCTTTGACGCAACTTCTGGGTCTTGGCGAAGATTCAACTTCGATCAACGCCGAATTGAATTTGGAGGTGACTCAGGGTGCCGCGCGCGTCGCAAAGATTCGAATTCCTGACAAAGTCACCATCAATCAGGTTCTTGGCGCCATGGTAGCCGATTGGGAAGTGAAGGCCAACGAACTCTCCGTGACCTTCCTCGAACCCGTTGAGCAAAACGCGCGGTTCGTGGTCACCGGAGAAACGCGCAGCCCTCGCGAAGGACAAATCGAAATTCCCCTTCTTCGGCTGCTCAACGTGGAGCGCGAAACTGGGGGAGTCGCCGTTGAAGTTCTGGGCGCGGGGGAAATCAAGGACCTCAAATCCGAAGGTCTCGAAACCGCGGACGCTACGGACCTCGGCGAATTGGTTTCAAATCGGCAGTCTCCCTCGCTCGTGGCATTTCGGTTTCGCGCTGGTGAATCGAAATTGACGCGGTCACTCAGCCTGGATGTGGCGCGGT
>Ga0209648_10005620_pt1 | contig 10745 bp, 12 predicted proteins | sample GraSoi2013_115cm_FD_185830 | JGI IMG/M metagenome (GOLD analysis project Ga0209648, IMG submission 185830) | Grasslands soil microbial communities from the Angelo Coastal Reserve, California, USA - Sample 9_17_2013_115cm (SPAdes) (version 2) | ecosystem: Environmental > Terrestrial > Soil >...
TGCCACCGCAGCAGTTCGTCGACGAGAAAGGGGAATTGCAGGGGCTGAATGTCGAGCTGATGCGCGAGATCGCGCACCGGCTCTGCGTGCCGCTCGACCTCATCCGCATGGATTTCCCGCCGATGATCCCGGCGCTGCAGGCCGCCCGCTTCGACGGCATCAACACCGGCATGTTCTGGACCGAGGAGCGGTCCAAGATCGCCTACACCGTGCCCTATGCCCAGCAGACGATCAGCCTCACCGTGACCAAGGACTCAGCCCTGAAGCTCGCCAACGTCGATGCGCTGGCCGGACGCAAGGCGGGCGTGGAGGTGAATTCCTACCAGGAGCGCTGGCTGCGCGGCGTCGACAAGGAAGCTGTGGCCAAAGGTGCCAAGCCGATCGAAATCCTCACCTTCAAGACGGCGACCGACGTTTTGGCGGCCCTGCGCGCGGGCCAGGTCGAGACGGCGATCCTGATCGACCAGACCGCCAAGGAGATCGAACGCCGCGGCCTGATCGAGATCACGGCGACCGGGCTGGGCGGCGCACCGACCACGATGATGTTCCGCAACCGCAGCGTCGCGGAGAAGGTCGCCGCCACCTTGACCGCGATGAAGGCCGACGGTGCCTACGACAAGCTGTTCGACAAATTCGGCCTGACCAAAGCGCCCGACAGCGCCTTCGCGATCCGCGGTCCCGGCCCGCAATAGGCCGGTCGCGCCATGCGGGGATTCGACGTCGCGGATTTCCTCAATGCGCTGGTCAATCCGTTCCTTCTGATCGGCGCCCTCGTCACGGCGGGGCTCACGGTCGTCGGCCTGCTCGGCGGCTTTGCCTGCGGGCTCTTGATCGCGCTCTTGCGTTCGACGCCCAATCCGGTCGTGCAGCGCCTGGCGCGGGGCTACATCTGGTTCTTTCGCGGCACGCCGCTCCTGATCCAGATGGTGATGATCTACTCCGGCCTGCCGCAGATCGGCATCCGCTTCGGCGTGTTGACGTCGGTCATCGTGGCCCTGGTGCTGAACGAAGCAGCGTATATGGCGGAGATCATCCGCGGCGGCTTTCTGGCCATTCCGGTGGGCCAGCGCGATGCCGCCAAGGCGCTCGGCCTGTCGCGCTGGCAAGTGATGAGCAAGGTGCTGCTGCCGCAGGCGACACGGGTCATCCTGCCGGCGCTCGGCAATTCGGTGAACGGCCTGTTGAAGGCGACCTCGATTGCCTCGGTCATCTCGATGGAGGAGCTGATGCGGCGCAGCGAAATGGTCATGCAGGTGAAGTTCGACGTGCTCGAAGTCTTCGCCGCCGCCGCCGTCCTTTACCTGGTGCTGACGACCTTGTGGGATCAGATACAGCGCCGGCTCGAACGCCGCTTCAACCGCGCCGACCGGGCGAAGACCGCGACGATGGCGCCCGCAGTGGAGCAGGCGGCCCTGCAGCGTTAGGTTTGGTCGGACCCCGAGTCTTCTTGCGTGAAGGCCGGCGTTTTCACCATCATTGGCCTCCTTCTCACAGGATACCGCATCGTCGGCGCAATTCGGAAAACTCGGCTCTAAACGCCGACCGGTATTGCTGCTTTTCAGCCGTGGGCAAGAATGAGGCTTCCAAGGCTTCAAGTATCATGGTCTCGATCGTACGCGCATCGAATGCGAAGGCATCGACGAGCTTGATGAACTCTTCGGTCAGAGTGACATCGAACATCCCCGGGTCGTCCGTGTTGATGCAAACTGCCAGGCCAGCGTCCAACATCGCCGAGACCGGGTGCCGAGGCAGCGACGGCACGCCGGCGACGCATACGTTGCTAGTGGGACAGACCTCCAGCACTACGCCTTGATCGATCAGAGCCGCGACGAGAGCCGGGTCCTCCAGGCACCGGATGCCATGCCCGATCCGGCTGGCGCCGAGTGACTTGAGCGCGCCCCAGATGCTCGCAGCCCCTTCCGTTTCTCCCGCATGCGGCACGCTTGGCAGACCGGCGGCGCGAGCTCGGGCAAAGGCCGACGCATAGCGCTCGGGCGGATTGCCGACTTCCGGGCCGCCCAGCCCGAGCGCCACCACTCCGTCGGAGGCGCCGGCGATGGCCCAATCGGCGATCATGATTGCTTCGTCCTCCGGGATCACCCTCGGGATATCGATGACGATCCCTGAGTCGATGCCAAACGCATCGCGCGCCCAGCGGCGCGCGCGATTGAGCGCGGCAAGCTGATCCGCGAACAAGAGTCCCGCCTGCCGGTAGTGTGTGTAGGCAGTATGGGTAAACTCCGTATACCGGATGTTTTCTTGAGCCTGGCGAGCAAGGAAATGTCTTGTTATTTCCTCCAGATCGTCAACGGTGCGGATGCAACTGCTGGCCGTCAGATAGATCTCGATGAAGTGCGCGAAATCGCGAAACTGAAACCAACGTCTCATCTCGTCCGGCGTCGTGGCTGGAAGCGTGATCTTGTTGCGCTGAGCGAGCTTCAGCAGGAGGTCGGGTGTTACTGCCCCGGTCAAGTGGACATGCAACTCGACCTTTGGCATTTGCCGTATGAAGTTGTGAAGAGACATGACACTTCCTGCGATGGACGATGACCGATACCGTCCCTCCTTAGGCGAGTATCGGCTATAAAGTCTCGTTATGAGCGTCGACCTCGATACGGGAATTCTTCGCGCATATTTGGCGGTCGTGCGCTGTGGAAGCGTGAGCAGGGCAGCGCGGCTGACCGGCCGCACTCAACCGGCGCTAAGTCAACAGTTGCGCCGCCTCGAGGCGCTTCTCGGGCAGCGGCTCCTGAAGAGATCCAGTATCGGGGTCTTCGTTACGCCCTCGGGGCAAGCATTGATTCCCGTGGCAGAACGCATTCTCGCCGTGCTTGATAGCATTCCCACACCGAGAGGTGGCGACGATATGCGAGGAACATGTCGGGTCGGTGTCGCCGAAGACGTTGTCGGCACTTCTTTGATGGCCGCGTTGGCCCAGTTGCGAGGCGACCATCCCAAGCTGAAGGTCGACCTTGTCATCGGCCCTGCAAACGAGCTCCTGCAGAAAATGCAGGCAGCAAAGCTCGATCTCGTCATCGGTGATCCTGGTCAGCTTCGAGCGAAGCCAGGACGATCGCGGGCGCGGCAGTTGGTGTGGGTTGCCAGCGCACATTTCGACGCAAAGGTGCATCCACTGCCGCTCGTGCTCTACAGGGCGCCTTGCCAGTGGAGTCGCCAGGTTCTGGGCACGCTCACTTCGGCCGGGGTTGCCTCCCGAGTCGCCTTCCAAAGCGGAAACGTCGCCGCCCTCGCGGCCGCCTGCCGAGCCGGTGTCGGCGTAGCGGCCAGCCTACGCGAAGACGTGCCACACGGCTGCATTGTCGTCGACGCAAGTGCACAACTCCCGCCGGCGCCGGCGGTCTCGCTCGGTCTTTACCGCAATCGCCAGTCCAGTGGCTTTGCCCTTGTCGACTTTGTAGAGCGCTGGATATGGCCCCAAGTTTGTTAGATGGTCGAAATGTCACACAGCGTGGCTCGAGTCACCCCACCTTCGGCCCGCACAGATGAGAATGTCGAGCCTTTTAGTCCTCCAGCAACGGTAGGCTCGGTCGGTCCCAAGCCTACTTTCGAGAGGCATCATGACCGACGCCAAATTTCACGTTCTCGACGGCTTTCCGCGCTCGGTTTCTCCCAGCAGCCATGCCACGGAAGACGGCGGCTTCGTTTTCCTGACCGGCCAGTTCGGACGGGATCTCGACCAGCCCGCCAAGGCCTTGCCCGAGGGAATCCGGGCGCAGACCGATCTGACCCTGCGCAACATGAGCCGCGTGCTGGCGGCCCTCGACCTCTCGCTGGGCCACGTGCTCAGCGTCCGCGTGTTCCTGACGCACTTCAAGCGCGACTACGAAGCGATGAACGAAGTCTATGCCGGCTTCTTCTCGTCGCACGCCCGTCCGGCACGGACCTGCGTCGGCGTCACCGACTTCGTGCGCGACGCGCTGATCGAGATCGACTGCGTCGCGAAACGATGAGGGGCTGCTGCGCAAGGACCGCCCGCGCTGCGCCTGTCAGCCCGGCAACCGCACGCGGCAGGAACTGTCCCAGGGATCGCCGTCGGCGAGTAGCTTCCCCTCGCCGACCAGGGCAACAACACGCGCCCGCAGCATCAAGTCGCCGACCTGCCAGTAGGGCTTGAGGTTGCATCCCATCGTGTCGCCGACAATGCGGCCGATCTTCCGCCATTCCGGAGTCGTCCGTTCGATCAGCAAAGCATCAAAGTGATCGATCGGCGCCGAAACCAAACCCGTTGGCGTCACGACACGAAAGGGCGCGTTCTCCACCCGAAGCCGGCGCCACTGCCGACTGGCTTCCTCCCTCTCCTGCGCTGTGACGGGCCGTTCGGTCCCGAGCAGCGCCCTCAGTCGATCCGTCAGAACGAGCGAGACCGCGGGTGATCGCGCGCTCGTAACGTCGACAATGTCATACGATCGATCGCCAAGCCGATCAGCGAAGGCCAGAAAGAACGCGAGTTCCGGCGCGGAGTGGCGTCCGAACCAGATAACGAGTCGGTCATCGGTTATCGTGACGCGGTTCCAGAACGTCTCGAAGTCATCTTCAAACTCCGGCACGCCAAAAAAGCGCGCCCACCACGCCATCCTCGCCGATCGATCGTCCGACTCGATCGGGCCGCAACTAAGATCGTCGCGACACCGAAGCACCTCCTCGTCGCGGCCGGCGTCGCGGATCGCCCGAAGCAGCGAAGCGCCCGCCGAGTCGCCAGGCGCTACGTGCAGTGTTCTCATTGCTCCACCCTTATGGGTGAGGGCCCCAGGGCGCCGCATGGAGCAGCTTCACCTCCTGCGTCATGACCAGCGGCCGGAACTTTGACGCAAAGCCCTCGGTGAAATCGGTGTTGGCAAAGACCGCCGCCCAATGCGCGCGACGGGCCGCATCGTCCTCGAACTTCCAGAGATGGACGATCTGGTTGATGGTGCCCGTATCGCCTTGAAAGTAGCCGACGAGGTGCTTGTCGTGACCGCCCTTATTCAGGGCCGGAAAGCCCAATCCTTGATAGAGCTTGACGGCCTCGGCCATCTTTCCGACGTAGAGCGTGTAGGTCCTGAGCTCATAGAGCGCCATGGGTGACTCCTCTTCGTTTGCGCCATATTCTCGCCCGCGCGCGCCTCAGCATGCGGCAAGGGAGGAATCAATGCCTGACCTGTTCGAGATTATCGAGTCGTGTCGCGCCATGCGGCGCCTGAAGCCGGACCCGGTGCCCGATGAATTGATCTCCAGGATCCTGCGCGCCGGCAGCTGCGCGCCGAACGGCGGCAATACGCAGAAGTGGCGGTTCCTGGTCATCAAGGACCCCAAGATCAAGAAGGCGGTGCAGGTCTGGTACAAGAAGGCCTTCGACGAGGTGATCGGGCCGCGCTATCTCACCAGCGCGCCGCCCCCCGGCGTCACCAAGGAACGCTACCTCCGCCAGCATGCCGCGGTGGAGTATCTGACGGACCACTTCCACGAGGCGCCGGTGTGGATCGTCGCCTGCCTGGAGGACGGCCCCAATCCCAACCGGGCGGCCGGCTCGTCCATCTACCCGGCCGTCCAGAACATGGTGCTGGCGGCGCGCGCGCTGGGCCTCGGCACCACGCTCACGACCCGGCATCTCCTCTACGAGAAGGAAGCCGAGGCAGCCCTTGGCTTGCCGAGCGGCGTGCATTCCTACGCGATCCTCCCGATCGGCTACCCGATGGGCAAGTTCGGCCCGGTCGGCCGCGGCCCGCTCAACGAGATCGTCTACCAGGATCGCTGGGGCGAGCCCTATCGCGCCGTCTAGATCAGGAAGCGTCGGAACTGCTGCAGCGCGAACGCCGGTCGCTCCCGCACGGAGGCGTGGCCGGCTAGAGGCACTTCGACGATCCCCTTGCTGCCCGGGATATTCTCGTTCATCCACTTGGCCGCGTCCTTGAAGGGTTGGCCCTCATTGGAGCCGAGCATGATCAGCGTCGGCATCCGCATGCGCTTGGCCTGCTCCTGCGCGTCGACCATCGCCAGCATCTCGCACGCCAGGGCGTAGCCCTCGCCGCTGCAAGCTGCCCAAGACTCTTTCACGTAGCGTACATCCGGGCCGTTCTCGTCGATCGAGGGCTGGGTGAAGAAGATCTTCTCCAGCATCGGGATCAGGCTCGCGACACCGTTCTGGCGCGCCAGGCCGGCGCGCACCGGCCAGTTGGCGCGCGCCTCGTCGTTGTAACGCGGCGTGCAGTCGCACAGGATCACCCGGTCCACCATCTCCGGGTAGGTGCCGGCGAAATGCTGGGCCATGGAACCGCCCATGGAAATGCCGGCGATGTGGGCCTTCGCCACGCCCTCGCGCAGCATCAGCGCGCGCAGCTGCTCGGTGAGCTCCGCTTCGCCGTACTGGCCCTTGGGCAAGGGCGTGTCGTGATGGCCGGGCAGGCTGTAGGTGAAAAGCTCGAACTGGTCCGTCAAGGGCTCCAGCACATCCCAAAAGTGCCAGTCCATGCCCAGGCAGTGGATCAGCACGAGCGGCTTGCCCTTGCCCCGGCGCTGCATTTTCACATCGGCGGGGTCGAGCGGCTTGGGGTTCCAGTCCATGGATCATCTCTCCTTGCGTGGTCGTTCAGGCTGCGAAGCAATCGGAGAGCGGATAGAGGTCGAAGCCCGCCTTGCGGCCCGTGCGCCGGGCGCTGACGGCCGGCGCGATGTCAGCCACCCAGCTGTTGGCGTCGAAACGATAGCCATGCACCGTGTCTGCGTCGCGCGAGACGACGAAGAGCAGCGGCGCCACCATTTCGTCCGGCTCGACCAGCTTTGCGGCCTTGCCGGTGGCGGACCATTCCCGCATCTCCTTGGCCATGCCCGGCGTGTTGGCGCCGGCGCCGGGGTTGACGATGTTCACCGTCACGCCCGTGCCTAAAAGCTCCTTGGCCCAGATCTCGGTGGCCATTTCCAGCGCCGCCTTGGACGGGCCATACGGCACGCTGCCCGCGCGGTTCATGGTGTCGAGCTTGGTGGTGACGTTGACGATCCGTCCCCAGCCGCGCGCCATCAGGATCGGCGTCACGCGGCGCGCCAGCTGGTCCGCCACGATGTAGTTGGTGTCCAGGGTGTTCTGGACGATCTCGTCGGTGAGCTCCCAGAATTTCCTCGGGCCTTTTACAAAGCGCTCGGGGTCGCTGTAGGTAAAAGTGAGCCCGGCGTTGTTGACGAGAATGTCGAGCCCGCCGAAATGCTGCTGAGCGCTCGCCACCACCTCGTCGCAGGCGGCCGGCTTGCGGAGGTCGAGCGCCATGCAGTGCAAGGCGCCGGCGTGCTCGCCGGCGTCGCGCTGCAATGCCGGCACGTCCTCGGCGATATGGCCGACCGCCACCACCTTGCGCCCGGTCCGCAACAGACCGAGCGTCATGGCCCTGCCCAGCCCGCGCAGGCCGCCGGTGACGATCGCGACTTCGGCGCCGGGTGTTGGGCCGCTCATTGCTTGGCCAGTCCCATCGGGTAGTGCAGCTCGCCGGTGCGGTATTCGGCCGGATGCAGGACCACCTCGGCCGAGGGGCTGGTGAACTGGTCCATGCCCTGGCCCTTCAGGCCGCGGAACTGCACGGTCAGCAGCCGCCCATGGTCCCACTCGCCGTCGGGCCCGAACTTCACGTCGCCGACGATGGTCTTGAAGGTGTTGGCGTGCAGGAACTTGGCCATCTTGTCCTGATCGAGGCCGCCGGTGCCCGTCACCGCCTGATCGAGGATCTGCATGGTGCAATAGGCAAAGGGCGGGACGTAGTAGCCGTGCGGGTCGATGCCCTTTTCCTTGGCGAGCGGCTGGTACTTCTTCAGCAGCGGCTCCACTTCGGGGAACTTGTCGGCGACCGCCGGGCAATAGAGCTCGTAGCTCACGACGTCGTTCAGCATATCGCCGAGATCGCCCTGCAGCGACGCCGCCTGGGTGCCGACCATACCGCCGCCGAACAGCTTGGGGCTGAAGTTCAATTCCCGCGCGGCGCGGATCAGGCCCGACGTGTCGACCGGATAGCTGCCGACATAGACAAGGTCGGGGTTGGCCGTGGCGATGCCGCGGATCACCGGTCCGAAGTCGACCGTCGACGGCGGATAGGTGCGGTCGTACACCACCTTCAGGCCGCGCTTCTTGGCCTCGTCGCGCGCGCCCTCCACGGCACTCTTGGAGAACTCGGCGTCGGCGCCGACCAGCGCCACCGTCGTGGGCGCAGGCTTAATGCCCATCGCCACGTCGAAGAAGCCCTCGCTGATCGAGGCCTTGCCGTGTGGGCCGTAGGGCATGGTCTGAAAGAAACGCGGGTACTTGAACTTGTCGTTGATGGCGAGGCTCAGCATGCAGAACACCACCTTGCCGCGCTGCATGGCGATCGGCATCGCCGGCACCGTGAGGTTGGTGCCGTTGGTGACGATGAGATCCACTTTGTCGACGTCGAGCAGCTTGGTGTAGATCGGCGGCACGTTGGCCGGGCTGGACTGGTCGTCGTAGGTCACGAGTTGCACCGGCCGGCCGATGATGCCGCCTTTGGCATTCACGTCGTCGGCCCAGATCTGCATGGTGAGCAGCGCCTGCTTGCCGATGGCGGCCAGCCCGCCCGACTGCGGGATGGAGAAGCCGATCTTGATCGGATCGGCTGCCCAGGCGATCCGGCTGTGTGCGACGGCGACGCCGCCGAGCGCGCCGGCAACGGCGGCGCGGCGACCGATCAGGTTTTTGGTCATGAGCGTTCCCCTTTACAGTCCCATATAAAACTTCTTGATGAGTTCATTGTCGTTCAACTCGCCGGCGGAGTTGCCGGCGAACACGATCCGGCCATGGACGATCACATAGCCACGATCGGCGATGGTGAGCGCCTGGTGAAAATTCTGCTCGGCCATCAGCACAGTCAACCGCTTCTCTTCCTTCAGCTCCTTGATCTTCGCGATGGTGCGCTTGACCATCAAGGGCGCGAGCCCGACCGAAGGTTCGTCGACCAGCAGGATCCTGGGTTCGCTCATCAGCGCGCGGCCCAGCGCCAGCATCTGCTGCTCGCCGCCGCTCATGCTGCCGGCCAGCTGGGCGCGGCGTTCCTTGAGCCGCGGGAAAGCCTCGAAGCAGAAATCGATGTTGCGCGGCAGCACCTTGCGCGCCAGGCGGCGGGAGGCGCCGATGGTGAGATTCTCCTCGACCGACAGCCGCGGAAACAGCCGGCGGCCCTCCGGCACCATCACGACGCCGAGGGCCACGATATCTTCGGTCTGGGCTCCGGCCAATTCGTGCGTGGTACCATCGATCTCAAGCTTGATGCTGCCGGCAGTTGGTGCGAGCAGGCCCATGACGCAGCGCATCAGCGTCGACTTGCCATTGCCGTTGGTGCCGAGAAGCGCCACCGTCTCGCCGCTCTTGACGTCCATCGAAAGATCCTCGATGACGCGGACCTGGCCGTAACCCGCGGACAGGTTGCTGATCGACAGGCTACTCACCGAGATACGCCTTCAATACGTCCGGGTTGGCAGTCACCTCGTCCGGGTTGCCGTCCGCCACCTTGCGGCCGGCGACGACGCAAATCAGGCGCTGCGAGAAGGTCATGACGGCGCGCATGATGTGCTCGATCATGATGATGGTGACACCCTGGGCGCTCAGCTGCAGCAGCAGGGCAACGATTTCGTCGACCTCGGTATGGGAAAGCCCGGCCATCGCCTCATCGACGATCAACAGCCGCGGGCTCGCCGCCATGGCGCGGGCCAGTTCCAGCTTGCGCATCTCGATCTGGGTGAGCTCACGCGGCAGGCGATCGGCCTTGCCTTTGAGCCCGACCATCTCGAGCAGTTCCGGAATGCCCGCGGCACCGCTGCGGCCGGCATACACCGTCGCCACCCTGAGATTGTCGGCGATCGTCAGGCTGCCGAAGGGACGCGGCAACTGGAAGCTGCGGACGAGGCCCAAGCGCGCGCGCTGGTGCGGCGGCAGTCCGTCGATCCGCTGGTCATCCAGGGTCACGCTGCCGGCGCTGACCGGCACGGTCCCGCTGATGCAGTTGACGAGCGTGGTCTTGCCGGAGCCGTTGGGGCCGATCAGGCCCAGCCGCTCACCCGCCATCACCTGCAGCGAAATATCGTCGAGCGCGGTGAAGCCGCCGAACCGCTTGGAGAGCCCGTTCACGGCCAGCAGGGACGCCGTCATGCCCGTCTCCGAAGGTTGCGGACAAGGCCTGCGATGCCGTTGGGGGCGAGCGTGATGAAGGCCACCATCAAGAGCCCGACCAGCATCAGATTGAAGGCCGACGAGATGGTGACCATGGCCGTCTGCTGCACCGTCGTCAGCAGCACGGCGCCGATCACCGGCCCGATCCAGGTGCCCGTGCCGCCGATCAGCGGCATGGCGATCGTGTTCACGGCATAGGAAAGATTGAAAGCCGACGGCGGATCGAGATAGGCGACATAGAAAGGCAAGGGCGCGCCGGCCATGCCCATCAGCGCGCCCGACAGCACGGTGACCAGCAGCTTCAGCCGCAAGGTCGGCACGCCATAGGCCTCGGCCACCAGTTCGTCGTCGCGGATGGCGGACAGGCCCAGGCCGACCGTCGAACGCTCAATGCTGCGCGCCAGCGCCACCGCAGCGACCGCCATGACCAGCATGACGTAGAAGAGATACTCGACATAGCTGCCGCCCCACGGCCCCTCGCTCGGCCGCAGCAGGTAAGCCCCCGACGCGCCGCCGACGAACTCCCAGTTGGTCACCGCCGCCTGGGCGACGATGGCGAGCGCCAAGGTGGCGATGGAGAAGAACA
>Ga0209648_10005622_pt1 | contig 10743 bp, 9 predicted proteins | sample GraSoi2013_115cm_FD_185830 | JGI IMG/M metagenome (GOLD analysis project Ga0209648, IMG submission 185830) | Grasslands soil microbial communities from the Angelo Coastal Reserve, California, USA - Sample 9_17_2013_115cm (SPAdes) (version 2) | ecosystem: Environmental > Terrestrial > Soil >...
AATGCCGAACGACGACAATTCGCGTCCGTACCCACTGCGCTTGACCCCACCGAACGGCAGGCGTGGATCACTGGCTGTCATCCCGTTGATGAAGACGCTACCCGACTCGATCCGGCGTGCAAGTTGCTTTCCATGCTCGATATCGCTCGTCCAGAGGTTGCCACCCAGGCCATATCTGGAAGCATTAGCGACCGCGATGGCCTCCTCGGCATCGCGCACCTGCACGACCGCCGCGATCGGCCCGAACGTCTCCTCCTGGAACGCCACCATGGTGGGCTGTACGTTCACGAGCACGGTGGGCGCGTAGAAGTAGCCCGTGTCACCAAGGCTCTTGCCCCCCTGTAGGATGCGTGCGCCTGCTGCACGGACTCACGCACCTGCCGATCCAGGTCATCGCGCACGTCGCCGCGAGCCATGGGCCCCATCTGCGTCTCTCGCCGCGCCGGGTCTCCTACTCGCAGGCGACCGGTGACCTCAGCCAAGCGCTGCTCGAACGCCTCGGCCACCTCCTCTACCACAATGAAGCGCTTGGCCGAGATGCAGCTCTGCCCACCGTTCTGGAAGCGTGACCGCACGGCGAACTCCACGGCCCCATCCGGGTCAGCGTCAGCTAGCACGATGAAAGGGTCAGACCCGCCCAGTTCCAGAACGGTCTTCTTGAGTGCTTCCCCGGCAGTCCTGGCCACGATGCTGCCGACCGCTTCGCTGCCGGTCAGCGTCACAGCGGCGATGCGCGGATCCTTGATGATGCCCTCGACCGCCGAGGATGCCACAAGCAGCGTGCGGAAGGTCCCCCGCGGGAAGCCCGATTCACGGAACACCTCTTCAATGGCCAGGGCGCACTGCGTCACGTTGCTCGCGTGCTTGAGGACGGCGGTGTTGCCGGCCATCAGTGAGGGAAGAGCAAAACGGAAGACTTGCCAGAACGGGAAGTTCCAGGGCATGATCGCCAGGACGGTACCGAGCGGCTCGAAGGCTACGAAGCTTTCGCGTGCATTCGTGACCACAGGCTCATCGGCCAGGAAGCGTGCGGCGTGCTCGGCATAGAAATCGCCGGTCCAGGCGCATTTCTCGATCTCGGCCTCAGCCTCGATGATTGGCTTGCCCATCTCTGCCGTGATCAGCCCTGCCAGGCGTTCCTTGTGCTGTCGTAGATAGGAGGCAGCGCTACGCATCAGCGTCGCCCGCTCCTCGAAGCTCGTCCTATGCCACTGCCCGAATGCCTGTTGTGCCTCTCTCAGCACGGTATCGACCTGCTTAGGGCTGAACTCTTCGAATTCGGCTAGCACCTCTTCGGTGGCTGGATTGATGGAACGAATACCCATATTTCTCCTCCTCAGGCAGATTCCTTCTCTTGCACTTAGTTCGAGATGCTACTCTTACGTGGCTCCGGCTCCCATCCGCGTGGCTCGGGCTGGCCGATCCGGTTGCGCAGGACGCCAATGCCTTGCACTTCCAGTTCTATCACATCGCCGGGATGGACCTTTTTGCCATGTTCGGCTCCGCTGCCCGTACCCACAGTGCCGGAGCCGAGCAGTTCGCCAGGCCAAATGGTTTCCCCTTTGGAGGCGTAGGCAATCAGTTCTTCGACCTTCCAGGTCATGGTGGCACTGGAGCCGCGAGACCACTCCTGGCCGTTGACGCGGGCCACCATCTCGAGGTGGGTGAGGTCCACTTCGTCGAGTGTGGTAATCCAGGGTCCAATTGCGGTAGCAAAGTCTTTCCCTTTAGACGGGCCAAAACCACTGCTCATCTCGGGACCCTGAACATCGCGGGCACTGAAGTCATTGAGAATCGTGACCCCAAAGAGATGCGAGAGGGCCTCTTGCGGCCTCAGGTTGCGACCACTTTTGCCGATCACAAAGCCGAGCTCCAGTTCATAGTCCATATGATCGGTATAGTTGGGCCAGGGGACCTCTTGCTCGTGTCCGATGACTGCCAAAGGATTGATTTTGAAATACGGCGGCGTCTGGTAGAACTCCTTGAAGACAGGCTGCCCTTGCCGTGCCGACATATTTTGCACATGCTGCTCGAAGGCGGTAAAGTCGCGCAGCAGTGGTGGATCAAGTGCGGAAAGAAATTGGAGATCGCCGAGGGGTATCACGGCTTCCTCGGGAGCCGTCTCAATCGCTTGTCGTGCTGCTACGAGAAACACCTCGCCCAGTGAGATGGCAGCAGCCATACTGGACGGGAAAAGCGCCGTTGCCAGGCGGAGGGCCGCCTCGTGGGTTGCCCCTTGCCGCTCAAGCCGGAGTCGCTCAGCAGTCGCGAGGTCGATCACGCGCTGCTGCTCCGGCTGAACGGCAACGAGCCTGGGGATGACCCCGTCAGGGCTGGTGCGTGCTATCCTGGCAAGTTTCATAATTTTCCTCCTTGCATCTCCCTTATAACAAGTTTAGTGGTGCGTTCGGGAAATTCGTGGATGAGAACCATGGCCGATACATCGGCGCTGTGCACGATACATCGGCACCTACGGTTTCCCCAGGAATGAGCGAATGTACCATTTAGCGTTATACTAAACAATATTCTCTACAGTATCCTCTTCTTGTTGGCTGGTAGATCGTTGGCCAGCAGAACGCTGCTTGAGACTGATCTCAGCCAGCAGCTGAAAACCATTGACAAGCGTCTTCCAGATTCCACCCGGTGCTAGTCGAATAATGAGGATGAGCAGAACACCGATGAGCAATGCGCTCCAATTCTGATAGCCTTGCAGTGCTTGCTGCAGCGTGAAGAACACAACAGCACCGATGAGTGGTCCTATTGATGTTGATATTCCTCCAATGATTGTGATAATGATCATGGTTATTACCCAGTTAAGGCTAAAAGCAGAGTTTGGTTCTATGCTGAGACTGTTCAGGGCTATCAGCGCCCCTGCCACTCCAACGAAGAAGGCACTGATAGCAAAAGTGATGAGCTTGACAGGGAAACTATTGACGCCCAGTTCGGCGGCCGCCTCCTGATCATCACGAATGGCCATCAGCCGGAGTCCGAAAGGACTGCGCACAAGGAGCACAATGCAGACCATCGTCAGTACAAGCAGGGCGAGGGATAGATAGTAAAGTGTGGTATAATCGAGCGCCGCCGTTGGGGGAAGATTCAGGCCACTTGTCGCCCCAGTATAGGACCAGTTGATCATCCAGGTGAGTGCAGCCATCGTCAAACCAAGTGAGCCAATCGCGAAGTACGCCTCGCGCAAGCGCATCAAAAGCAGCGCCGCTACTGTCGCTATGCAAGTGGCCACTCCACCGCTCAGCAGAAGCGTCAGATAAATCGGCACATTGCTATGCAGGAGCAGAACAGCGAGCGTATAGGAGCCGGCGCCAACGAAGAGAGAGTGCCCCAGAGAAAACTGACCACCATAGCCTCCTAGCAGATTCCACGACTGCGCGAGTGTCATATAGTTGAAAAGAGTGAATGCAAGTGTCAATTCAAAAACACTCAGGTAACTCGGTCCCAGCAGCGCGAGAAGCAGCAAAAGAACCAGGAGCCCCCATTTTATCCAGCGACCAGAGCGCTTCAGAACAGGCACCTTCTCAAACCAGGTGCCCTTTGCAGGCTGCTCCACAGTTTCTGGGGAAGTTGGTTCTGGCTGGCGCTCTGAAAGCGTCATATTGCCACGCTCACTTTCTGCCCAAAAAGTCCCTGGGGGCGTATGATCAGGATGAGCACCAGGAAAGCGAATACGATGAGATCACGATATTGCGCCCCAACGATGCTCGCGGTAACCTCTTCAATCACACCAACAAGGATACCTCCGAGAAGAGCCCCCCAGAGAGACCCCATCCCACCAAGAACAATCACGACGAAACTGCGCAACAGCCACTCTGAGCCCGAGGTGGGACCAAAACCATACGACAGGCCGATGAGGGTTCCTCCGACCGCTGAAAGAGCCGCGGCCACCCCAAAGGTCACGCCGTAGACCAGCGGGACATCAATGCCCACCGAGGCCGCCGCCGCGGGATCTTCAGCGGCTGCGCGCACAGCCTTGCCAAACCGTAGGCGCGTGAGTATCAAGTACATTCCGACAACCATGAGCACGGCTGCCACGAAAGCAATGACGTAGATCGTGCGCACTGTGTCACCAAAAATAGTGATGCCAGTGAGCGTGTAAGGAGCGTTGAGTGACAGCGTGTTGTTTCCAAAGATCAGGGTAAAGGCGGTTTGAGCGATCAGCGATAATCCAAAGGTTGCGACAAGGAGTGTTTCCATTCCTCTTTTGATTAACGGATTTAAGAGGATCCTTTGCACTGCGTAACTTATAACAAAAATTACCGGTACTACAATGAGCAGAGACAACAAAGGGTCCAAATGTACAAGTGCGGTCACGGTGTAGGTCAGATACGCGGCTCCGATGAGAAACTCACCTTGTGCGAGATTCACCATCTTCATGACACCGAAGACCAGGGTCAGCCCCAGGGCGATACTAGCGTATAGACCACCCAGGAAGAGGCCATCAATCAGGTGATAGAAGAACATGTTCTCAACCCTCCATCAATTGTTATCCATGCTGAGTCTGAAAAAGATCGCCAACCTGACCAACTTGCCCGCGAGAGGTTGTACCATGAGTCGAGCGGTACATCTGCCGGGTGGGATCTTCTTCAGACCCTGCGTCATTATGCCAGTCCCTTTGCGGGAGCCTCGAGAGTGACGCCTGAGACTGATGGGTAAACCTGTACTGTAGCGTTATTCTGCCACTGCAACATAATTGCTGGAATGGCGTCAGCATGGTTCGTCCCAAATTTGAGAGGACCTGACGTATAGGTTTTGTCGGTCTGCCCAATGGCCGTATTGAGCTTATTGGGGTCAGTCGAGTTCGCCCGTACTATGGCATCCAGGAGCACCTGTGTTATTGAGTACCCCGCCACGAACCCTGATTGTTCATTGCTGTTAGTAATCCCGGCCTTGTCGGATTTTGCAATGAGATCGTTTGTTCCGGGGTATCCCAACGAGCGAGACCAAAAACCGGTGATAAGTGCGCCTTCGGCGACCGGACCCAGGCCTTGAGGCCATGTGCTCGTTGAGGCTCCTTTCTCGGCCTCGGCAATTAGAGGACTGTAGCTCAGGGACTTCATCTGTTTCCAGAGTGCAGTCGCGTCAGTCGGGATCATCTGCGAGATCAGCACCTGCGCATTGGCTGCCTTTGCTGCGGCAATTTGACTGGAAAAATTCGTCGCGCCGACCGGAAACACGGCGTGATAGACGATCGTGTAGCCATCTTGCGGGGCCTTTTGCAGCCAGAGCTTGCCCATCGTAATGCCATCTTGCTCGGTATCGGTGAAGAGTGCGACCCGCTTATTCGTGGTCGTGAGATTCGCGGTCTGGAAGACCAGGTTGGTTTGCTGGTTTTCGTCAAAAAAGACATCCCACGAGTATTGCCATCCTGTCGGACGTCCAGCCAACCATGCCTCAACAGGGGTTGCTGTTGCGATCAAAGGACGCTTCAACCGTTCGGCGACATTCGAGACAGAGATCGTCAGCGGAGGGGTGAACGGTCCGAGCAAGGCAACGGCGTTATCCTGGAGATAGAGTGTGGTAGCCTGGCTGCTGGCTGTGTTCGGGTCTGAGGCGTTATCCAGGACAACGAGCTGGATTTTCGCCTGCGTCCCATTGACTTTAACCCCGCCCGCGGCGTTCGCGTCATCGACGGCGGCTTGATAGCCTGCTTTTAAGATGGGGCCAACGCCACCCAACGGCCCTGTCATAGGCAGCGTGGCACCAATGACAACCGTCTGGTTACTCGCTGCCCCACTGCCAGCTCCGCCACACGCCGCAATGCTCAGCGCCAGGAGGGCGGAAAAAAGTATAGACCATGCTACCTTGTAGATTGTACGCATTTGGATCTCCTCCTTCTAGTATCAACTAGTATCAAAAACTTTAGTACAACATATACTTACCGTTCCGGTGCGGGTGGACGCTCCTCTGCTGCCCCAAAATAAGCCTGGTGAAGAGCCGGATGCTGGCGTACTTCTGCAGGTGTTCCACAGAACACGACGCGTCCTCGTTCCAGAACATACACCCGATCGGCAATTGCCAGCGAGCGATGGACATTTTGCTCAATCAGAACAATACTGATGCCCTGGGAGAGGATGTGCGGAAAAGCTGCGAACAATTGATCGACAATCACTGGGGCAAGCCCCAGCGAAAGTTCGTCGAGCAGCAACAGGCGTGGCTCCGCAATGAGTGCTCTTCCGATTGCCACCATCTGTTGCTGGCCTCCCGAAAGCCGTCCAGCAAGGCTCCCTGCACGTTCTTTCAGAACAGGAAAGAGTTCATAGACACGCCCCAAACGCTCTTCAAATGGGGTTGAAGAGCGAGATGCATAGGCCGCACCCAGTTCGAGATTCTCACGCACCGTCTGTTCTCGAAAGAGCCGCCGCCCTTCATGACACAACGCGATCCCCTGACGCGCACGCTGATGTGCAGCAGAGGTCGTAATGTCCTTTCCATCAAGCAGAACCTTACCTTCGCTTATGGGAACCAGACCACTGATTGCCTGTGTGAGTGTGGTCTTCCCAGCACCATTGGCTCCAACAACGGCCACGATTTCACCCGCTCGTATCTCGAAATCGACCGAGCGGAGGGCCCGTAATTTGCCATAATCTACGCTGAGCTGCCTCGTAGACAGAAGAGGGGACGAGGATACCGCTGGCTTCGTGGCAGGTATCTGTTCCCCGGTTAATGCCGGCTTTTCCTGTTCCGTTCCCAAATAGACCCTTATCACATCGGGGTTTTTTGCAATCTGCCTGGGCGTTCCTTCCGCAATCTTACGACCCCAATCCAGGACAATGACGCGCTCGGCCAGGGCATGCACCACGGCCTGCACGTGTTCAACCAGGACAATCGTCACGCCACCCGGGACAGTCGCCACTCCACGAGCCTGGATTGAAGCAATGAGGTGCGTGATCTCATCGATCTCGTGGGCCACCAGCCCGGCGGCAACTTCATCCAGCAAGAGAAGGCGAGGCTGGAGGGCTAGTGCGCGAGCAAGCTCGAGCCGTTTGAGATTAAGCAAGGTGAGAGAGCCTGCCAACAAGTTTCTCTTCTGCAAGAGTCCACTTAACTCGAGAATTTCGTCCGCGGAGTGGGAGGCGTGCTTCGCACTGCTCCCACGCGAATGAACTGGGATCAGGACATTTTGATGAACAGTCATGCGTGCGAAAGGTCGTGGGATTTGATGGGCACGCCCAATGCCGAGGCGAGCAATAGTATGTGCAGGAAGGCGATCTAGATGATTGTCGTCGAAAAGGATTTCGCCAGCGCTGACCCGCTGCGCGCCCGAAATCAGGCTTAATAACGTACTCTTTCCAGCACCGTTGGGCCCGATGACACCAAGTAGCTCACCGCGTCGTACCTCGAAGCTAATGTCATCGAGCGCAGTCACGCCTCCAAAACGCTTGGTGACATGACGAAGCGTTAGCAGCGGAGCACCAGTAGATAGTTTCTCACTTGAGTTGGAAGCAGCTACCATCACGCCTCTCCTTGTTCTTATAAAACGCTAGCTCCACCATCAACCGCAAAGTCCGCACCAGTCACCCACGAGGATTCATCTGAGGCCAGATACAGGGCACAATTGATCACATCGTCAGTGGTACCTATGCGTTTGATCATCACCTGTCGCAGGATGCCATCAATGGCAGACGAGCTGATGGCCCACTCAGTCTGTGGGGTCCTGATCAGCCCCGGGGAGATCGTATTCGCGCGGATGCCATACTTCCCTCCCTCCGCAGCAAGCTGTCGGGTCATCGCAATGACCGCGCCCTTGCTTGCAGAGTGGGCCACACTCGTCACGGTTTCGCTGCCGATCTTAGCAGAAACAGAGCCGACGTTGATGATGGAACCTCCTCCACGCTCCTTGAGATGTGACCATGCGGCCTTACAGACATGATAGACCGTGTCAAGCTCGCTGCGAATGGTGTCATACCAAATCTTAGCTGTCATGTCCTCCATCGGCGCGATCCAGGCTGTACCGGCATTGTTATATACAATGTCAAACCCACCGTACGTGGTGACAGCCAGATCGATCAGTTCCTTCACCCGTGCAGGATCAGTGAGATCACATGGCTGCATTGAGACCATCTCAGTACCTGCCTCCTTGACCATTCTCACCGTCTCTTGAGCTCTCTCGGCATTGAGATCGCACCCGACGATCTTGCAGCCTTCAGCCGCGAAGCATAGGGCAGCAGCTCGTCCCATGCCACTCGCGGTTCCAGTGATGACTGCTACCTTGTTCTCGAGTCGCCTACTCATATGTCCTCCATTACGATAAAAATATGCAGCTTCGGAAGAGATCGTAGTTCTCTTGTTCTTGATACTCCTAATATATGGCTGCATGTCTTGTATCTGTTTAAGCTGGAAGCCGATTCCTTTGCCTTCTCTCGAAGTGTACGAGAAGGGAGGGGAAAAATCACTACCACCCACTTCCGTTTTCCTTTCCGGTTGATTCCGGTTGACAGCCTGTCTCATGTTCATTTTGAGATGTGTCTACACAACGGTGCCATTTGTGGTGGGCGTGAGCAAGACGAAGCGAAGCACGGAATCAGCCGGAAAGGAAAACGGAAGTGGGTGGTAGTGATTTTTTCTCGCTATTCCTGTACTCTTTTCAAAAATGATTCTGCATTGAGGAAGGAGATAAGAATGACGATTCTCACAACTTTAGAGACATTGTTCACCAGGCGCAGAGGCTGCGTCATAGCGCCAGTGAGGAGGTGGCGATAATGCCCACATTCCAAGGCCAGTTGTACTGGCGCGGCGACGACGGCTACGAGCAGGAGCGGGTTGGACGCGTCTTCAACGGACGCAAGCCCGATCGCTACCCTGCTGCCATCCTCAAGGCTGCACACGAAGAAGACGTCATAGCGGGAGTGCAGCTGGCGCGCGAGCGTGGGCTGAAGATCGCCGTGCGAGCCGGAGGGCACAGCTGGGCAGCCTGGAGTGTACGGGACGACGCCTTTCTCATCGACCTCGCCGACATGCGGGAGATCTCCCTCGATGTAGATAGGTCGATTGTGCGCGTCAGTCCTGCAGTGACCGGCGGCGAACTCAACCCGTTTCTCGCCCAGTATGGGCTCATGTTCCCGGGCGGTCACTGCCCAACCGTTGGCCTTGGAGGTTTCTTGCTCCAAGGCGGAATGGGCTGGAACTGCCGCGGATGGGGCTGGGCCTGCGAGAACATCGAGGCGATCGACGTCGTGACTGCCGACGGCAAGTTGGTCAGGGCAGACGAGTCGCAGAACGCGGAGCTGCTGTGGGCGGCGCGCGGCTCGGGTCCGGGCTTCTTCGGCGTAGTAACCCACTTCCACCTCAAGGTCCGCTCGCGCCCGAAGGCCTTGACACAGAGCACCTACGTCTATCCCATTGAGCTTTTCGATGAGGTCATGCGTTGGGCCCATGCCCTGCATCCGACAATCGCACCGACCGTCGAGATTGTCATCCTGGGGGCCTTCGCCCCACTCCCACCAGAGTTGGCGCACACTGGTGGACCAGTGGTAGTCGTTCACGGCCTCGCCCTCGTCGACACACATGAGGAAGCGGTCAATGCCCTAGCACCTTTCGAAACTTGCCCCGTCGTCGATAAAGCGCTGGTGCGGCAAGTCGCGCTCCCGACGTCGCTGGCGGCCGAGTATGAGGAGATCAGTCGCCAGAACCCGCCGGGGTACCGCTACGCAGCTGACAACATATGGACCAATGCTGGAGTAGATGACGTGGTACCTGCACTACGAGATGCGTTCACCACACTCCCCACAGAGAAGTCGTTCTCGTTCTGGTACAGTATGGCCCCGCAACGGCAGTTGCCCGACATGGCGCTGTCCCTGCAGGCCGATCTCTACTACGCTGCATATGTTGTTTGGGAGGACGAGGCCGATGACGAGATGTGTCGAGCGTGGCTCGCGACCCAAATGCATCGTATGGAGCCGATCAGCGAGGGGCTCTACCTGGGGGACTCCGACCTGCCGACGCGACCGTCGAAGTTCCTCTCCGACTCCCACTGGGAGCGCTTAGAGAAGCTGCGTACACACTACGACCCCGCCGAGCTGTTTCTCCCCTACCTCATTGCCCCCGGCGTGCCGCTCAACGTTAACCCGTGGACCGCGGGAGCGTGAGATGGAACTATTGCTCGGCAGGCTATCAAACGCCAACAGTTGCCTGAAGATCTTGTTAGATCGGCGCGGCGGCGACCTCCATAGACTTGGCGGTCAGACCTGCGACGTCGACCGTGGAGTCGTTGTTGATCTCTCCCCGGCACAGCTCCATCGAGATCTCGACGAGCGTCTTGCAGCGCTCGTAGCGCCGTTCCGTATAACCATCAAGTGCTTTGAGAAGCGCCGGCTTGGTCCCCAACTCTTCGGCCAGCACCACAGCGTCTTCGATCGCCATCGCCGATCCTTGGGCGATGTGCGCGGTCATGGCATGCGCCGCGTCGCCGATCAACACCACGCGGCCACGATACCACGGCGGCGGTACTATGATCGTCTCGAAGGGCCGGTACACCACCTTGGACGAGTCGGTGATGTAGGTGTCTCGAATAGTGGCAACCGGCCCACCGAACTCCAACAGGCGCTCGCGGAATGCCTCGGCCAACCGTTCCTCAGGAATCCGAGGCCATCTGTCACCCGACTCTCGCGTGGCCTCGGTCAGCAAGATATACATCAGGTCCGGTGCCAGGGGCACAAACCCCGCCTTGTTGCCGCTCGGGCCGAGGAACAGCTGGAAGTTATCCACCTCGGGGGGCCGCGGGACGTTGTA
>Ga0209648_10005623_pt1 | contig 10743 bp, 11 predicted proteins | sample GraSoi2013_115cm_FD_185830 | JGI IMG/M metagenome (GOLD analysis project Ga0209648, IMG submission 185830) | Grasslands soil microbial communities from the Angelo Coastal Reserve, California, USA - Sample 9_17_2013_115cm (SPAdes) (version 2) | ecosystem: Environmental > Terrestrial > Soil >...
CGATGCCCGGCGGCGGAACCGATTCCTTGGTGAAGTCTGGGTAAACGAAAGGGGTTAGCGGCTACTGCGTCCGCTAACCCCTCGTCGTTCACGGTTGCGAGGGCCCGCAACCACTTGCAGGCGAACAGATCCGTCGAGTTCAGGTCCGAGATTCAGATTTGAATCCGTGTTTCAGTCGCGACCACGTTTTCACTAAATGTCTCAGTAGCTTAGCGCTTACGACCTGCTCCCCGACTTTGCTCCAGTCAGGAAGTGAGAATCGGGCTAGGTGCCCGGTCAAGAGTGCACTGCTCGAACTCCGTGGGGGACACGTTGCCGAGAGAGCTGTGAGGCCGAACCGCATTGTAGTCCAGGCGCCAGGCTTCGACGATCTGGCGTGTGTGAGCCAGGCTGAGGAACCAGTGCTCGTTGAGACACTCGTCGCGGAACCGGCCGTTGAAACTCTCGACGTAGGCATTCTGATTCGGCTTGCCAGGCTCGATGAAGTGCAACCGGATGCCCTGGGCGTAGGCCCATGCATCGAGGGCCCGGCCGACGAACTCGGGTCCATTGTCCGTGATGAGCACCGCCGGTCTCGCGCGCGTCTCGACGAGCCGCTGGAGCACCTCGACGACTCGCCGGCCGCCGATCGACGTGTCCACTTCGATCGCCAAGCAGGCCCGCGTGAAGTCATCCACCACCGCCAGAAGCCGGACGCGACGGCCGTCTTCCAGGGTGTCCAGCAAGAAGTCGAGCGACCAGCGCTCGTTGATCCGCGTCGGCCCCGCCAACGGCGTCCCGCGGGCGACGCGGCGCCGGCGGCGCCGCCGGCGTACCGCGAGGCCGTCGTCGCGATACAGGCGGTAGACCCGCTTGAGATTCACGCGATAGCCCTCCCGTCGGAGCAGGATATAGAGTCGGCGATAGCCAAAGCGGCGGCGCTCGGCCGCCAGGGCGTGGAGGCGTTCGCGCAGGGCCGGCCACTCGGCGCGCCGCGTCTCATAGCGGCAGGTCGACCGGCCCAGCCCCACCAGCCCACACGCCCGCCGTTCGCTCAGCCGGAACTTCGCCTGGATCGCCCGCACCGCCGTCCGCTGCGCCACGGGCGTTAGGCCTTTTTTCCGACCAACTCCTTCAAGGCCTGATTATCCAGCGTGAGATCCGCGACCAACCGCTTCAGGCGGGTATTCTCGTGCTCCAGCTGGCGGAGCCGACGGGCCTCGTTGACCTCGAGGCCGCCGTATTTCGCCTTCCACCGGTAGAACGTCTGCTCACTGATGCCGTGCCGCCGGCAGAGCTCGGTCGTCTTGCCGCCCGCCTCCGCCTCTTTCAAGATCCCGATGACCTGCTCTTCCGTGAACCGTTTCCGACGCATCGCGGGGCCCTCCCCGCGGGCAGCCTAAGCCCAATGCTCACTGTCCCTGTGGTGCAGTTTTCGGGGGGCAGGTCGCTCTCCTTCACGACATGTCGCGCGGAGGCCAAGATCAGCGCCCAGGTCAATTCGATCGTTGGGTCCGCCTTATACCCCGTGTGAACCACTGCGATCCCATGCTCGCCCGCGGCGGCGACATCGATCGACGCGTTTCCGGGCCCCGTCGAGGCAATGAGCTTGAGATTGGGCAGGCGCTCAATGACGTTGCGGGGCAGCGGGGTCCGCTCGCGCCTGGCACACACAACATCAAAAGGCAGCAACCGCTCAATCACGGCCTCCGGATCGGCGAGATGGTTCTGAAATACGGCGATATCCGCTCGATCGCGGAGGACTGACCAATCGGCGCTCTCAAGCGCCACATGTTGGTAATCGTCCAGAACAGCGATCCTGTACTTCTTCATCGGCATTCATTCCACGGTGAGTGATGCGGCCATTCGCATCACGCGACGAAGGCTCGGTTTACGAAAGCGTGAGTCTGTTTGTCAGGGTTTCACATTGGCCGTCGCGCCCCGTTCGATTGCCAAGAGAAGGTCTGCGGATGGGAATCGTTCCTTCATGGCCTCGATAAGGCCGGCCGGATCTTTGGCTTTTGTGAGTTCCTCTTCAAACACTAATAAATACGTCTCCGTGAAAGCTATGGCGGTAGTCGCGTCAAGGGGAGCTCCGACCTTGCTATGTCCAGGGATAACAACCGACGGTTGCAATGCTCTGATTGTATTTAGTGACTTCAACCATTTCCCTCTAGCATGACTGTCCGTTTCTGCGGTGTACACGTGCATGTTGTTGAACACAGCATCGCCAGCAACGAGAATTCTCTGTCCAGGAATCCAAAGCATCGTGTTTTCATCGGTGTCGCCTTGGATGTGCTTGAGGACCTCTATGTGGGAGCTCTCAAATGTAATAGCGTTGCCGTCGAATTGCTCGATAGGAACAACGTGAGTGGTCGCACCTGAGCCCAAGAGCTGTTTCCATTTATCGATCTTCTCTTGATACACCTTGTGGATTCGGGCTACGACCTCAGAAGTCGCAATAATCCTCACTCTCGGGTATGCCTCCCTAAACACCTCCAGACCAAGAAAATGATCGGCGTGCTCATGGGTAATGTAGATAGTAGAGAGTGGCTTTTTAGTCTCTTTGATTTCCTGTAATACTCTTTCAGCACTGATTTTGGTTAACTGCGCATCGACCAACATCACTTCATGTACTCCCTCGATAATGACGGAGTTAGTCCAAAACTGATCGTCGGGGGAGGTGAACACCTTGATTGACAAACCGTGCTGCCCACCCGCCAATGCAGATGGACTCGACAGTAGAAATAAGAGAGTGATCACCGCCGAACAAACAGCAAGACCTCTCCCAAATCTAACTCGTAAAGTTCCACCAACACTCTCTTCTTTTGGTGGCTCCATAAATGCTCCTATCTTGATTATTTGCCGATGATGGGTACGGATGTGACGCCCACAAAATGCATGCGGCCATTGGGTGCTAGGGCATTGCGCTACCCTAGCGCAGCGAGCCAGTCTGGGCGGATTCCCAGTTCGTCGAGGGTCTCTATGACGCGGCGAGGAGTACCTAGGTCACGCCAACCCACCGCGGACAATCGCATGACGGCGAGCGTCTGGGGGGATCGCTCCAGCACGGCCCGTGAAAAGTTGGCTCGCGGTGCAAGCTCGTAGGCCTGCCGCAGGGCCCACTGCTCGTGCTCGGTCCCGAGGAAGGTCGTGAGCCGGGCGAGCCGCTCGTGCAGTGAGGGTAGGCATGCACGGCCTGCCTCGACGAGCGCGGCGGCGCGGCCGGCGAAGACGGACGTGTTCCACAGCGCGCCCGATCTGAAGAGCTCGGTGGCGATCGCCTGAGCCGGCTTCTCCTGGAAGCGCAGCACGCGGTATACCGGGTGACGTCCCGCGCCGGGCAGCGTCGCTCCGAGCTCCATCCAGCCGTAGTCGGTCTCCGGCTCGGTCGGTTCGGCGCCCAGCAGGATGATGCGCTCGGGCTGAGCCTCGAGGACCTTGAGGACCTCGACGACATGCGCCATGAAGAGGCCGTCATCGGCGACGAAATGGTCCGACGGCAGCACCACCAGCCGCGCCTCGGAATCGCGAGCCCGGATCCAGTGAGCCGCTAGCAGGACGGCCGCTGCGGTACCCCGGTCTTCGGGCTGCCGCAGAACATGAGGGCCCGGCGAGTCGTGCCCGAACTCTGCGGCCAGGTACGCCTCTTGCGCCGCCATGGTCACCACGACCGTTCGTCTGGACGGGATACGCACGCTGACCCGTTCGAGCGTCTGGCGCAGGAGCGACTTGCCGCCCGTCAGCGCGGCGTACTGCTTGGGTCTGTCCTCGCCGTAGACGTGGCGCGTCAGCCCGCTCAGACGCACTCCCTTGCCCCCAGCGAGCACCACGGCCCATGCCTGCGTCTCGACGCCAGACCCTTGCGTCTGGCCCGCCCGGAGCGGTGTCGGCCGGCGCCGGCCAGCTGCCCGTATGCCGCCGCGCCTTTCGCGATCGCCCACCACCGTGCACCCCTTGTCGCGTCAATTGGCAACGCCCGGAGTTGAGATTAGCCCGCATCCGACTCTATAGACGCGGCCGGCGTCATCCTGGGTGCACACCGACGAAGAAAAGAGGGCCATTGTCAGCTACATCGAGGCTCCCGCCTACGTAGGTTGCCAAACGTCTCCGCAGGAGGAGCCGCGCCCGGTGCACCCGCGACTTGATCGCGCTCGGCTTGACATGCAGCGTCTCGGCGATCTCGGGGTTCGAGAGCCCTTCCACATCGTGCAGGAGAAAGGCCGTGCGGTAGCCCGCCGGCAACTCGTCGATCGCGCGACCGAGCACCCCCTTCAGCTCCCCTTCGATCGCGGGGTCCTTCAGTCTCCTCGACCAGTCGACCGCCACCTCCGCATCCTGGCCGTGGTCATCGAATGATGGGACGAGGTCTTCCCACGACACTTCGTGCCGCTGGCTCCGCCTCCCCCGCAGCTTCTGGTAGGCCGCATTGGCGGTGATCCGGTACACCCAGGAGCCGAAGGCGGCCGCCCCTCGGAAGGTGTCGATCTTGCGGGTCACCGTCCACAGGGCGTCCTGCACGACCTCCTCGGCGTCCGACGCATTGCCCGTGATGCGAACGGCCAGGCGGTAGACGCGATCCCCGTAGGCGCCCACGAGGGCTTCCGCCGCCCCCGTGTCCGCTCGTCGCAGCTGCGCCACGAGCGCGGCATCCGGATCGATGGTTCGAGGGAGGCGCGGCGGCTGGTCGTCCGCCCCTGGCTCCCGATAGGTCCGTTCCACGACGCTCACAGTGCGAGCCATGTCACCCTCCTCCCCGGCCGGGCCGGTCTTCTTGCCGTGCCGCCGTTCTGTAGGCTCCTGGCGTGATGCCCAGGACGTGTCGGAACACCGTGGTGAAGTGACTCGAGGTTCGGAATCCGACCAGCCGCGAGATCGCCGCGATCGACAGCTCCGGCGTGGCCAGGAGGCCACGGGCGCGGGCGATTCGTTGGCGGACCACGAATCGGTGGGGCGGCACCCCGGTGCGGCCCTTGAACAGGCGCGCAAAGTGGTAGGGACTCATGTAGACCACATCGGCGAGCTCGGCGAGCGTGAGGTCTTTGTCGAGGTTCTGCTGGATGTATTCGGTCACTCGTCTGAGTCTGGATCCTGGCAGGGCGTGACTGTCCGAGCTCGTTCCCAGTGTGGTCATCATTGCCATCTCCCTTCGACGGTGGTCGAAAGCAGAGTCCGTACGGCGCGGCTCAGGGCCTCGAGGCCGCGCAATCGATCCTTCTCCCCCGTCCCCACGGCCTCCCCCATACCGTTCGGCCGTCCGGTGTCGTCGTGTCGGGTGCGAACGATGAGGGTCGTTTCCATGGTTCTCACTCCCCTCGGCCCCACTCTCGGTCCATCCACTCTCGGATGTATAGCGCGCAATGCAACAACTCGATGCCCTCTGATTCACAGGTGCTGCGGAAGCGCACCGCAGGCACGTCCACAAGCGCCACATCCTCCAGGTCCAATACGATCGCCGGTCTTTTGCGTCTGATGTGTGCCGTTACTTCTTCCCGCCGTCACGGCGCTGGCCGCGACGGCGCCGCTGCTCCGCGGACCAGGGCCGAGCGAGACGCTGAGCGCGATCGTGCGTCGCCCATCACGAGAAGGTGTAGCGCGCCACCGCGTGCTCGTCCCAATCCAGCCCGAGCCCGGGCCCGCGCGCGGTGACCATGCCGTCAACCGGCAGCAGCCGTTCAGTCAGAACGGCGCCTGCAATGTCCAGATATTCAAACCAGGAGGCCGTCGGCGCGACGGCCATCACATGCGCGCTCGGCTCGACAAAGGTGTGGTTGGATAACGGCAGCGCCGCCGCTTCTGCCTGTGCCATCGCCGCGATCCATCCGGTGACGCCGCCGATCTTCATGATGTCGACCATCGCAAGATCGGACGCGCCGGCCGCGATGGCGTTCGCCATCCCGTGAGGGAACCACCAGTTCTCCCCGGTCTGAATCGGCACTGGCCGGACACGCTCGCGAACTGCGCGATGCCCCACAAGATCTTCGGCCGTAACCGGCTCTTCCACCCAGCTCAGGTCGAAATCCTGCAGCCGACGGATGCGCTCGACCGCGCCGGCAGTGCTTTGCGACTGATTGAAGTCGAGCATCAGCCGCACACCGTCGCCGATCGTCCGCCGCACATCGGCGACGATGGCCACGTCGCTTTCGACGTCTCCTGCGCCAAGCTTGATCTTGATCGCCGTGAAGCCGCTCGCGGCGGACTTCTCCAGCCAGGGCAAGTCGGTACGGTGATCGAGCATGCCGAAGCTGTCATACGCCGGCAGCGGCCGTATCTCGCCACCGAGCAGCACCGCAAGAGGAACGTCCATCGCGCGCGCGCGCGCGTCCCAGAGCGCCATATCGAGAGTACCAACCACCATGCCGGCGAATCCCTGCCAGCCGACCAGCTTGAGACGCTTCTCCATTTGCCGCATCCGCGCGCGCGGACTGACGGATGTTCCGATGAGCTCAGGGGCGATGTCGCGCACGAACTGTGCGAGCGAACGCAGGGTGAGCGGCGTATAGGCGAACGCGTAGGCCCGCCCGGTCACCCCGACGTCCGTCAACACATCGATCAGCAGGAGCGGGGCGTCGAGCACGTCACCTGAAGCTGTCCTGATGGGACGCGGCAGCGGTGCTACCACGGGCCGGGCTCGAATCTCCCGGATCACGAGGTCGGGAATGCTCATGGTGCGTCATCCTCCACTGGTTCGTGCAAAAAGTACTTCACCGGTAGTCGCCGGGACCTGAAGGTGCGCTACCGCCATGACATAGTCGGGCGAAAGCTGGCTGGCCGACGCGCATCCAATCTGCGCTAACGTCCGGTCGACTTCATCCTTGAGCAAGCGAAGGACGTGGTCGACGCCGGCTTCACCAGCCGCCGCCAAGCCATAGAGCGTCGCGCGCCCGAGCAGCACGGCGTTCGCGCCGAGCGCCAGCGCTTTCACGATGTCGGTGCCGCGGCGATAGCCGCTGTCGATCAGGATCGGCGCCGAGATCCGCGCCCGGCTCTCCGCGAGGACATCGAGCGGCGAGACCGCTGCGTCGAGCTGGCGACCTCCATGGTTGGAAAGGATCACCCCATCGGCGCCGGCCGCGACGCAACGCTCAGCGTCGTCGGGACGCATGATGCCCTTCACCAAGAGCTTCCGCGGCCAGAGTGTGCGCAGCCAGTTGAAGTCGTCCCAGCTGAAGCTGGCATCCATCTGTCGGTGCATCACGGCGGCCTGCATCTCGACATCCGAGGAATCGGCGGTCACGAAGTTCCCAAACTGAGGCATGCCATTGAGCATGAAGCCGAGCGACCACCGAGGATGCGTGACGCCGTCATAGACCAGCCCGGGTGTATAGCGCACCGGCAGAGCGAAGTCGTTGCGCAGATCGCGTTCGCGGTTCCCGTTCACCGCGACATCGGTCGTGAGCACGAGGGTGGAGTAGCCAGCCGCCTCTGCGCGACGGACCATCTGCTCGGCGAGCTTGCGCTGAACGATATAGAGCTGGAACCAGAGATCGCCCTTGGATGCGGCTGCCACCTCTTCGATCGAGGCGTTCGAAGCAGTCGACAGCACGAAGGGGATGCCCGCCCTCTCGGCCGCGCGGGCGAGCAAAATGTCGCCCTTCGGCCAAAGCGCGCCGTTCAGGCCGGTGGGCCCAATCATGAAGGGGGCAGCCTGGTGTCGCCCAAACAGCTCGATGCCGGTGTCGCGCTTGCTGACGTCGACGAGACGGCGCGGCAGCAATCGATAGCGTTCGAAGACCTCTCGATTGTGCTTCATACCGATTTCGTCGTCGGCACCGCCTTCGAGATACTCGAAGATGATCTTGGGCAGGCGCCTTTGGGCGAGGATGCGGTAGTCTTCGACGTTGACAGGTTTCGTGGGCATGGCGAACTCCCTCAGAATCCCTCAGCGAGGGTAGGCACCTCGATCAGGGTCGGGGTTTGCGAGCCAAGCGCAGTTGTCAGCGCCTGCTTCAGTTCTTCGGCCGTGGCGGCGCTAACGCCCTCCACGCCATAGCCCTTGGCGAGGGAGACGAAGTCGATACCCGGCACGTTCAGCCCGGGCACATCTTCGACTTTCAGCACCTCCGCGAACCAGCGGAGCGCACCATAGGCGCCGTTCTTCAGGATCAGGAACACCACCGGGATCTTGTAGCGTGCGGCAGTCCAGAGCGCGGTGATGCTGTAATTGGCCGACCCATCACCGATGGCAGCGACGACGCGACGCGACGGCTCAGCGAGCTGGACGCCGAGCGCCGCCGGCATGGCGAAGCCAAGGCCGCCAGCCGCCGCGAAGTAGTAGCTGCCCGGTTCCTGCATGGGCAGTCGGCGCCACAGGAAGTTGGTCGTTGAGGTCGACTCGTTCAGGTAGATCGCATTGCTGGGCGCCGTCGCAGCGATGACGTCGAGGACTGCTTCGGGCGACAACGGCCCTGGGCCGTTTTCCGCGGGCGCGGGTCGTGTCTGCGGCGTGGGCGACGGGCGGTCGGACTGGCGCACATTGTCGGCCAAAGCTTGAAGCGTCGCATAGATGTCCCCGACGATCGCATCACCCACCGGCGCGCGCGCCGCCTCCTGCGGATCGGAGGTCACGGCAATAAGTTCAGCCCCCTCGGGGAGATACGCCCCCGGCTCGTATTCGTGGTAGCGGAAGACGGGCGCGCCGATGACGAGGATCAGGTCGTGGCCGGCGAGCGCCGTCGAAATCCCCTTGATCGCGGCCGGTAGCAGACCCCGGAAGGAGGAATGGGTCGTCGGGAACGGACAGCGGGGCGCCGACGGCGCTGCCCAAACGGGCGTGCGGAGTTTCTCGGCCAAGCGAACCGCAAGTGGATTGGCGCGACAGGCGTCGACCTCCGGCCCGAGGACCAGCGCGGGATTCTTGGCAGCGTTCAGACGGTCGACGACGCGCGACAGCGACGGCCCATCGAACGAGCCGACCGCATGGACTTGGCGGTTGATGAGAGCTGACGATTGCGGATCTGCTTCAGCCGCCCAGTCGTCATAAGGCACCGAGAGATAGACCGGACCAGACGGCGGCAACGCCGCCATGTGCAACGCCCGGCTCATCGCCAGCGGCACATCCTGAGCGACGGACGGCTCATAGCTCCACTTCACCAGCGGGCGCGGCAGTTGGGTCGAATCCAGATTGGTCAACAACGCCTCGAGACCCACCATGGCGCGCGTCTGTTGCCCGGCCGTCACGATCAGGGGCGTATGGGAGTTCCAGGCATTGGCGAGCGCGCCCATGCCGTTGCCGGTGCCGGCGGCGGAGTGGAGGTTGATGAGGACCGGTTTGCCCGTCGCCTGGGCGTATCCATCGGCCATGCCCACCGCAACGCCCTCATGCAGACCGAGGAAGTAGCGGAAGTCTGCCGGGAAATCCTTCAGGAACGGCAACTCGTTTGATCCTGGATTGCCGAAGACCGTAGTGACGCCATGCCGGCGCAACAGGTCATAGGTTAGGTCATGAACGCTGGTCATGAGTTCGCTCCAGTTTTTTCAGGGGTTCATGACGGATGCAGATCGACTTCACCTATCTAAACTTAAGAGTCATCCACTCCCCACCGAACCGCCCGAGCCCGCTGTTCTTCTCGCCGCCGAAGGGACCCGTCGGCGCGTCGTCGACACTATGGTCGTTCACATGGGTCATTCCGGCCTCGACTCGCAGCGCGAACCTGACACCACGCTCGCGGTCCCGCGTGAACACCGCGGATGATAGACCGTATTCGGTCTGATTAGCGACGTGCAGCGCCTCCTCTTCGTCCTTGACCTTGATGATGGGGGCGATCGGACCGAAGATTTCGTCCTGTGCGATCGCCATCTCATTCGTCACCGCAGCGAAGACGTGCGGCGGCAACACTTGGCGATCAGGGACGCCGCCCAGCAGCTCGCGCGCGCCCTCCTTCCGTGCGCCCTCGATGCGAGCGAGATGACCGCGCAATTGCTTTTCGTTGATGATTGGTCCGATGGAGACCGATGGATCGCTCGGATCGCCGTATTTGAGTGTCTTCACGTGGGCGGTGAAGCGATCGACGAACTCGTCGTAGATGCTCGCATCCACGATGATCCGGTTCGTGCTCATGCAGATTTGGCCCTGATGCAGGAAGCGGCCGACGACGGCAGACCGCACCGCATGCTCCAGGTCGGCATCGTCGAGGACGACGAGCGGCGCGTTCCCGCCGAGCTCCAGCGCCACCCGCTTGAGCTGGGGGGCCTCCATCGCGAGCACCCCGATATGTCGGCCCACCCGCGTCGAACCCGTGAACGAGATCAGGCGGGGAATCGGGTGCGTGGTGAATGGATCACCGATCTCCGAGATAGGGCCGACGACGACGTTGAGCAGACCAGGCGGTAGTCCGGCCTCTTCATAGATCTTCGCAATGAGAAGCCCACCCGTGACGGGTGTATCTTCCGCCGGCTTGACGACGACCGCATTCCCCAGCGCCAACGCGGGACCGATTGAGCGGTGCGACAGATACATGGGGAAGTTCCATGGACTGATCACCCCGATCACCCCGAGCGGCTGGCGATAAGCCCGGCTTTCCTTCCCGGCCTCATCGAGCGGAAGGAGCCGCCCTTCCATGCGATGCGGGAAGGATGCGGCTTCCAGCGTCACGGCATGCACAAATTGCCATTCAAGCTCGGCTTTGACCCGCGTGCTCGCTGATTCGCGGATTAGCCAATCGACGATCTCGTCGTGGCGCGCCTCCATGATCGATGCGGAACGCAGCATGACCGCCCCGCGTTCGGCCGGCAGCCGAGCCGCCCAGGAGACCTGCGCCTTTG
>Ga0209648_10005625_pt1 | contig 10742 bp, 9 predicted proteins | sample GraSoi2013_115cm_FD_185830 | JGI IMG/M metagenome (GOLD analysis project Ga0209648, IMG submission 185830) | Grasslands soil microbial communities from the Angelo Coastal Reserve, California, USA - Sample 9_17_2013_115cm (SPAdes) (version 2) | ecosystem: Environmental > Terrestrial > Soil >...
CGCGCCATCATTGATCGCCACGTCAGCCTTCCCGAGCGCACTGAGATCGGCTACGACCTCGAAGCCGACCGCCGCCGCTTCCACGTCAGCGATTCCGGCATCGTCGTCGTCGTCCGCCAGGAATCCCTCATCGAAGAGCCCGAATCCGCTTAGCGTTTGTTTTTTTGAGAGCAACGTGGAAAAACGTCGCAAGAAAGTCTTTATCCTCGCCTTAGTAGCGGCAATTGCCACTACTGCCATAGCCCTGCTCCATCAAGGCTACCCTCCTTCGGGTCGGTTTTACCTCGCAATGCCCGGCGTGCTTTTTGGTTTGCTCTTGGGCTTCGCCATCGACAGCCCAATAGTGGTTATCCCAGGGATTGTTCTCGCGAATGCCTTCACCTATTTTTACGCCGCCAGAATAATCCTTCACTTTACCAAGCGCAAAGCCGGCTAATTCATTTCCTGTACCGATTATTTTCATTCTCAAGAGCGCCCCATACCCGTCCTCAATCATTTAGTTCGTCTGGTACAATTTGTGTTTCATTCGCAGCTAGGAGAACGAATCGGAATGTCCACGAAGATCACCAAAGTGCATGCCCGCCAGGTCATCGATTCCCGCGGCAATCCCACCGTCGAAGCCGACGTCCTCCTCCATGGTGGAGCGCTCGGCCGCGCCGCCGTACCCTCCGGCGCTTCCACCGGCGAACACGAAGCCCTCGAACTCCGCGACGGCGACAAATCGAAATATCTCGGCAAGGGCGTGCTCAAGGCTGTAGCCAACGCCAACACCGAAATCGCCAAATCCATCGCCGGTCTCGACGCCGCCGACCAGCGCGCCCTCGACCACAAAATGATTTCCCTTGACGGCACCCCCTCGAAGTCCCGCCTCGGCGCCAACGCCATTCTCGCCGTTTCCATGGCCGCCGCCCGGGCCGCCGCCTTGGCCCTCAAACAGCCGCTCTACAAATATCTTTCGCGCTACTCCACGGATACCTCCGCGAATCTTCTCCCTTGCCCCATGATGAACATTCTCAACGGCGGCGCGCATGCCGACAGCTCCGTGGACTTCCAGGAATTCATGGTCATGCCCGTTGGCGCTCCGAATTTTTCTGAAGCGCTGCGCTGGGGCGTGGAAGTTTTCCATGCTTTGAAAACTGCGCTGAAGAAGCACGGTTACTCCACGGCCGTCGGCGACGAAGGCGGCTTTGCGCCGAGCTGCAAATCCAACGAAGAGGCCATTCAGATTGTTCTCGAAGCCATCGCCTCCGCCGGGTACAAGCCCGGAGCGCAGGTGAGCATCGCTCTCGACCCCGCCTCCAGCGAGTTCTACGACAAAGCCAGTGGCAAATACATTTTCAAGAAGTCCGACAAATCCTCTTTCGCTTCCTTCCAGATGTCCGCGTACTGGACCAACTGGGCCGAAAAATATCCCATCGTTTCTATTGAAGACGGCATGGCGGAAGATGATTGGGCCGGCTGGAAATCCTTGACGCAGAGCATCGGCAGCAAATCATCCAAGAAAAGAATCCAACTCGTCGGCGACGACCTCTTCGTCACCAATACCGAGCGCCTTTCCCGCGGCATCAACGAAGGCATCGCCAACGCCATTCTCATCAAGCTGAACCAGATCGGCAGCGTCTCCGAAACCATCGACGCCATCGAACTGGCACGCAAAGCCGGCTACAACTCCATCATTTCCCATCGCTCCGGCGAAACCGAGGACACCTTCATCGCCGATCTCGCCGTCGCCACCGCCGCCGGCCAGATCAAAACCGGCTCCGCCAGCCGCACCGATCGCATCGCCAAATACAATCAGCTTCTCCGCATCGAAGAGGAACTCGGCCCCGCCGCACGCTTCCACGGCAAAGCTGCCCTTAATAAAAGTAAGTCTTGATTCTCGATAGCCCGGCGCTCCAGGCGCAGCCGGTACCTGATAATCCAGCTCTCCCACATTGGATTTTGAGCAGCCGCGAACTTGTCCGAGTACTATTGACACGCTTCACGAGCCTGCCTAGCATCGAAGGTAGCTCCCACCCAAAATTCTCGTGCTCTACTTGATTAGGAGGTCCACTATGGCAAGAGTTCTTTACTGTAACGACCTCGTCCCCGGGTGCAAGTTCGAGGCCCGCGGCGACTCCGACGAGGAAATTCTGGGCGAAATCGCGGATCACATCGCGACCGTACACGGCATGGCTGATATTTCTGACGGGATATTGGCGATGGTGTGCAAGGCGATTCACGAGGAAGTTCGAGTCCGCTCGCGCGGGGCTGGCGCATAGCCTTTCCTCGTAATCGGAGAGATGTCCCAGCCTTTGCAGAAGTTCCTCGTCCAATTACAATCGTACCCGGCCGGGCACGCTGGGCCGCACCGACCGCATCACCAGGTACAACCAGCTCCTCCGCATAGAATCAGAGCTCTGCTCCGCTGCACGTTTCAATGGTAGGGTGGCTCTCGGGTAACCTTGGAGTTTCTCTTGCGAGGGCCTGGCACGCCCAACCTATCTTCAAGCATTGGAGTTTCATTGCATGAAAACTAAACCGTTCTTCGTCGCAATCGTATTTCTCTTCATGGTGTGTGTCCCAGCTACATCGGCGCAGGTAGATCAGTCTCCGAACCCCGCCGCTGAGCCGCCCAAAATGCTGCTCCTCGTCCACCAGGAATTCAGGTTCGGGAAAGCGGGCGAACGTCAAAAGTTGGAGGTTGCCATTTCGCGCGCCTGCGATCATCTAAACGTTCCCAACGACTGGATCGATCTGGAATCCCTTTCCGGTCCGCCGGAAGCTCTTTTCTTCGATCCTTTCGATTCCTTCGAGCGCTTGGACACAGCTTTCGCGGACTGGGGGCGGATTTTTGGCACTCATCCTGAGCTCGCCCGCATGCAGGAGGAACTCAAGACCCTCGTCACAAACGAACGAACGATCATCGCCGAACGTCGCGACGACCTCGGTTACCGACCGCAATCTATCGACCTTTCGAAAGCCCGCTTCCTGCGCGTTCTCGAGGTGCGCTTGATTCCTGGCCACGAAAGCGATTTTGTTGAAGCGCTTAGAATCATCAGCGGTGCCTACGAGAAAATCAAAGCGAATACGCCGTGGGTCGTGTATCAGGTAAACGTTGGCATGCCCTCGCCTGCCTTTCTGGTTTTTGTGCCCATGCGCGCGCTCAAGCAAAACGACGACCTGCTCAATTGGAGGACAACCATTCGGGAAGCGGAAGGAGAAGAGGCGGCTCATCAAACGGAACAAATTGCCCGGGAAGCCTACTCCAGCACGGAAAGCAATCTCTATGTCATCAGCCCGGACACGTCGCACGTCTCCAAAGACTTCGCCGAAGGCGATCCCGAATTCTGGTCGCCCAAGCGGTCCGCGCCACGAAAGCCACCGAGCCAGAAAAGCTCCGATTCGAAGCCACAGCCATAGCTGGCTCTCACGCTGGAAATAATCCAGGAACAAGCTAGAATGCCAATGCCCGCATGAGTGAGGCCGCCAATTCCGCTTTGCGAGACGATTCTGTGCGTCTCCGCATGGCGTCCCTAGCGGACGCGGAAGCCCTCGCGCGCCTGATCAACGCTGCTTTCCGCGTCGAGCAACCCTTCATTGAGGGCGACCGCACCAACCATGACGGCGTCCGGTCCTACATGAAGAAAGGAAAATTCTTGCTGGCAGAGGATGCCGCAGGCCTCGCAGGATGCGTCTATGTTGAGATTCGGGCCGACCGTGGCTACCTCGGTCTCCTTGGCGTGGATCCTCCGTGCCAGGGCACCGGCTTGGGCCGCAAATTAATGGATGCCGCCGAGAATTACTTTCGCGAAGCGGGTTGCCGGGCCGTCGACCTCCGCATTGTCAGTGCGCGCACTCCTCTCCCTTCCTTTTATCGCCACCTCGGCTACCTGGAAACCGGCACTGCCCCTTTCGCTCCAGAAGTGCCCGCCAAAGTCTCCTGCCACTACATCCTCATGTCCAAAACCATCGTCTGAAATCCCCGCAACACCATGAATTGTAAGCTTTTGTCCGCCAGTCGCCAGTCGGCATGTGAATAACTGCAAAGTTAGCATTGACATGTGTTTGTGGTTGAGCTAATATTGGAATTGTGCGGCTTGGCCATGACGAACCTTCACATCGTCCTCTCGCGGATTTCTCCCCCTTCCCAAGCGAACGATCTAACTTCTTCAGAATCTGCTTCTTCCGAAAATCCTCCCGTAACTCCTTTAGAATGCGCAGTTCCATGAGGATCTCGAAATTCCGTCCACTAAACCCTTTAGAATCAATCTCGAGTCTTGATCGCCTTCGCGCTAAGTCTCTTGGAATGCGCAGTTCCGTGATTTTCGCCGCTAACCCCTTTAGAATGCGCAGTTCCAAAAAAAAGTGGGGGGTGGGGCTGTTATGGTTAACCTGGATTCCCTCATTTCCAATCCTTCCGCCTTCAGGCAAAATACCCCCGCCATTCTGGGGGAACAATGAATCGCACCGCCGCAATTGCACCCATACTTTTTGTCGGCTTCTCGCTCGCGCCCGTCGGCAGCCACGTCGCCGCCGACGAGCAGCCTCTCTTCGGCTACTCCGCCGAATCTTCGCGCACCGAACGCCAGTGGGAAGAGAAGCTCCGCGCCATTCCCAGCCCCGACAACCTCCGCGTTTATATGCAAAAACTTTCCGCGCACCCGCACCACGTTGGCTCTCCCGCCGACAAGGACAACGCCGAATGGATCGCCGCCAAGTTCAAGGAGTTCGGTCTCGACACGCACATCGAGCAGTTTGACGTTCTCTTTCCAACACCAAAGGAACGCGTCGTCGAGCTCGTCGAAGGCGGCCCGAAGTTCGTCGCCAAGCTCCAGGAACCCCCGCTTCCGCAGGACCCCACCTCAAATCAGCAAGCCGAGCAACTGCCCACCTATAACGCTTACTCGATCGACGGCGACGTCACCGCTCCTCTTGTCTACGTCAACTACGGAATCCCCGAGGACTACGAGCAGCTCGAGCGCATGGGCATCTCCGTTCAAGGGAAGATTGTCATCGCGCGATACTTCCACTCCTGGCGTGGCATCAAGCCCAAGGTTGCCGCCGAGCACGGCGCCGTTGGCTGCCTGATTTACTCCGACCCGCATGAGGATGGATTCGTCCGCGGTGAAACATTTCCCGCCGGAGCGTTTCGTCCGCCCGATGGAGCCCAGCGCGGCAGCGTCGCGGACATGCCGTTCTATCCAGGGGATCCGCTCACGCCGGGAGTCGGCGCCACAAAAGACGCCAAACGTCTGAAGGTGGAAGACGCTCCCACGATTACCAAAATCCCTGTGCTGCCGATCTCCTATGCCGACGCGCAGCCACTTCTTGCTGCGCTGAGCGGCCGGGTGGCTCCGGAGGGGTGGCGCGGCGGCCTCGCCATCACCTATCACGTCGGCCCCGGCCCCGCGAAAGTTCACCTCAAAGTGAAATCGAATTGGAGAACCGAACCGATTTACGACGTCATCGGAAAAATCCAAGGCGCCACATTTCCCGATGAGTGGGTGATTCGCGGCAACCATCACGATGGCTGGGTGAACGGAGCAGAGGATCCCATCTCAGGACAGGTGGCCATGATGGAAGAAGCGCGGGCTCTCGGTGAGCTGGTCAAGTCCGGCTGGAAACCGATGCGCACGATTATTTATTGCGCCTGGGACGGAGAAGAGCCGGGCCTCCTGGGCTCAACCGAATTTGCCGAGCAGCACTACGACGAATTGCGCGCGCACGGCGTGGCGTACATCAATTCAGACTCCAATGGTCGCGGCTACCTCGGAATTGAAGGCTCGCACACGCTCGAAAAATTCAGCAATGAAGTGGCGCGCGACATTTCTGACCCGGAAACAAAATTAAGTGCGTGGAAGCGCAAGCAGCTCCACGAAATTGCCAATGCCAAATCGGCGGAGCAACGCGAAGAAATTCGCAAGCGCGCCGATCTGCGCATTCCCGCGCTGGGCTCCGGCTCGGACTACACCGCATTCCTTCAGCACGACGGCGTGGCCTCGCTCAATATCGGTTTCGACGGGGAGGATGACGGCGGCATCTACCACTCCATCTACGACGATTTCTATTGGTACACGCATTTCAGCGATACCGATTTTGTTTACGGGCGCGCGCTCGCGCAGACTGGCGGCACGGCCGTGATGCGCCTGGCGGATGCGGACTTGCTTCCTTTTGAGTTCGGAAATTTTGCGGACACTGTGCAGACCTACTTGAAGGAACTGAAATCTCTTTCGCAAAAAATGCAGGACGACATTCGCGAACGCAACAAGGAAATCGAAGAAGGCGTTTTCAAAGCCACCAACGATCCGAAGCGCCCGCTGGTGCCGCCCCCCGCGGAAACCGTTCCGCCGCACTTGAATTTCGCGCCCTTCGAGAACGCTGTGGACGCGCTAACGCGCAGCGCCGCGGAATACCGCAAGGCGCTGGACCAAGCAAATGCCAACGGCGGACCATCGCTTGCTTCCGCTTCGCTCGCCGAGGTCAACGAAATGCTCATCGAAAGCGAGCGCAAACTCACCAATGCCGAGGGACTTCCCAATCGCCCGTGGTTCAAACACCAGCTTTACGCTCCCGGTTTTTACACCGGCTACGGTGTTAAGACCGTACCCGCTGTCCGCGAAGCCATTGAACTCAAGCAATGGAAACTAGCCGACGAAGGGATCGTTATCGTCTCGCGCGTGCTGCAGGACGAAGCGGCGCTCATTTCTTCCGCCGCTCAAAAACTCTCAGGAGCGAAATGAAGTTTCCTCGGACAAGGTTCGTCGCGGAAGTTACCCGGCGCGTGTGCCATTCGGAACTGCGCGCTCCGGAACCGAAAGAACTGGAGTGACGCCGTCCGCATAGCCGATATCGAATAGCATGCCTTCGGAAATTTCGCCGGCCATCTTGCGAGGTTCCAGATTCACGAGGAAGAGCGCCTGGCGTCCTTCGATTTCGCGTGGATTTTCGCGTTCTCTTTTTATCCCCGCGAGAATCGTTCGCGAATGGTCGCCGAAATTCACGGTCAGCTTCATGAGCTTATCCGAGCGCAAAACGTTCTCCACGCGCTCGATCGTGCCAACGCGAATATCCAGTGCTTCGAGTGCGGCAATGCCAACGATGGGCTTAATCGGTGCGGCAGTGAATTCACTCATGGTTTACCGCTTGTAGTGCGCCGCGTAGGCGGGTGTGGGAATCGAGGGGTCACACTTCTCGTCGCGAATCGGCGCGCCCGGCGTGAGTGAAAGAGGAATCACGCCGGCCCAGACCGGAAGCGCGTAATCCGGAGCGTCGTCTTCAACCGGGCCGCTTCGTATCTTTGCGGAAACTTCGGTTAGCGGCAGCCGAAGGATGCTCGTGGCTTTTAATTCTTTTTCGTTGGGCTGTCGCGCATCGTTCCAGCGCCCGGAAATTATTCTTTCGGTGAAGGCGCGTAACGCTTCGAGTTTTTCTTCCGGCGCGTCGACGAGGGCCGCTTTGCCCAGTGCCACGACGGAACGGTAATTCATGGAGTGATTGAAGACGGAGCGGGCCAGAACAAAGCCATCCGTGAGAGTCACGGTGATGCAAACAGAAATTCCATCACTCGCGTTTCGAAGCATGCGGCTGGCTGCGGATCCGTGGAAATAAATCGCGTCTCCGATGCGCGCGAAGAGCGTGGGAATGACGTACGGCTGGCCATTGATAGCAAATCCGACGTGACAGACGTAACCCTCGTCGAGAATTTTGTCGATGGTTTCGCGGTCGTAAGCGCCGCGATGCGACTCGCGCACCACGCGTGTGCGCTCGGTTGGCGTAGTAGTTTCTGGCACGATTCACCTCATAGAGAAACGTGGCGCGAAGCCGACCAGTTGTCGGTCGCTCATTTGATTTGTAGTCGGCGCCAAAGCGGCATGAGTGAGGAGCAACTTTGGCTATGTTATCACGCGTAGTCGAACATCGCTTGGCGCCGGACGTCGGGCGGGTAAGAATGAGATTCCAATTTGGAACCCGCGGTTTATTTTGGCGAGCGAAAAGTGCGCCATGGTTTGAATCACGCTTGTAGTGGCGCAGCATGCTGCGCCACTACAACGGCGGCGAATCGTATGAGAAACTAGCGGCTCGGAGAATGCGGCCACTTTCCAGCGGCACACAAAAGAGATGAGCACACCAGTGATGCACGGGACGGAGAAAAAAGCATTTGATATCGCATGGGCGAGGGAGCAATTTCCTTCGCTGAAATTGCAGGTCAACGGACAGACGGCGGCGTTTTTGGATGGGCCGGCTGGGACTCAGGTGCCGAAACAGGTGATAGACGCGGTGCAGAATTATTTTGTGAGTGCAAACGCGAATACGTATGGAGCGTTTCTGACGAGCCGGCGAACGGATGAAATGATTCGTTCCGCGCGTGCGGCGATGGCGGATTTTTTCAACTGCGATTCGAGTGAGGTTGTGTTCGGTCAGAACATGACGACGATCACGTTTGCGCTGGCGCGAGCGATCGGCAGGGAAATGAAAGCCGGCGACGAGATCGTGGTGACGACACTGGATCATGATGCCAACGTCGCGCCGTGGCTTGCCCTGGAAGAAAAGGGCGTGGTGATCCGGCAAGTGGATATCCGCGAACCGGATTGCACGCTGGACTTGGACGATTTGAAACGAAAGATTTCGGCAAAAACCAGGCTCGTGGCCGTGGGCTATGCCTCGAACATGGTCGGAACGATCAATCCCGTCGCTGAAATCACGAAACTCGCGCACGCGGCCGGGGCGCTGATGTTTATCGATGCGGTGCACTTTGCGCCGCACGGGCTGATCGACGTGAAGGCGCTGGACTGCGATTTCTTGGCGTGCTCGCCATACAAGTTTTTCGGGCCTCACATGGGAACGCTGTACGGCAAGCGCGAGCATCTGGAGAAGTTCAAGCCGTACAAAGTGCGTCCGGCGACCAACACGTCACCGGAATGTTGGGAAACCGGGACGCAAGTGCAGGAGCTAATCGCCGGGATTGGCGCGGCCGTGGATTACATTGCCGATTTGGGACGGCACTGTGACCCGGGCGTGAAGAATCGCCGCGAGGCATTACGGGCAGCCTACTTGGCGACGCACCAATACGAAACCGGACTGCTGTCCAAGTTGATGGCAGGATTGCAGACAATTCCGGGGCTGCGCATCTTCGGCATCACGGACGCAAAACGATTTGACGAGCGCTGCTCGACTTTATCGTTCCGGCTGGGCGACCATAATCCAACGAAAATTGCGACGTTCCTGGGGCAGCGCGGGATTTTTACCTGGGACGGAAATTTCTACGCGCTGAATCTGTCCGAGCGCCTGGGCGTGGAGCAACACGGCGGAGTCTTGCGAGTCGGGCTCGTGCACTACAACACCGCGGACGAAGTGGAGCGATTGCTTGGGGCGCTGCACGAATTTGTTACAAGTTAACCAGTGTCTTGAACTGTCCTCCAAGAGTGTCAACTTAAATTCATGAATGAAGAACTATGAGCAAACGACCAAAACCGATTGTGTTGACGGTGCTGGATGGATGGGGATTTCGCGCGGAGACGAAGGGGAATGCCATCGCGCTGGCGCGGAAGCCGGCTTATGACGAACTAGTCAGAAAATTTCCCAACACACTGATTCATACCTCCGGGCCATTTGTCGGATTGCCCGAAGGGCAGATGGGCAACAGCGAAGTGGGGCACATGAACATGGGCGCGGGGCGCATCGTGCACATGGACATTACGCGGATCGACCTGCTGATCGCCAACAAGCAATTGGAGAACGTGCCGCTGTTTCAGCAAGCCATGGAGCGCGGGCGGGCGCGGCAACTGCATTTTGCAGGATTGCTGAGCGACGGCGGCGTGCACTCGCACATTCAGCATTTGTTTGCGCTGCTGGAGATGGCGAAGCAGCAAAAAGTGGAAAATATGTTTGTGCACTGTTTCATGGACGGACGCGACACGCCGCCAAACAGCGGGCGCGACTACGTGCGGCAGTTGCAACAGAAAATGCGCGAATTGGGTGTCGGCGAAATTGCGACGCTGGTGGGGCGTTATTACGCGATGGACCGGGACAACCGTTGGGAGCGCGTGGAACTGGCTTATCGTGCCCTGGTTCACGGTGAAGCGGAGACACGGACGGATGATCCAATTGCGGCGTTGCAGCGGAGTTACGAAGCAGACGTGACGGACGAATTTATCAAGCCGATCGTGGTGACGAAGGGAAGCGGAGCTTCTGCCACACCGGTGGGGCTGATCCGCGACGATGACGCGGTGATCTTTTTCAATTTTCGGGCGGATCGCGCGCGGCAGATGACGTACGCGCTGGCGGCGCCGGACTTCGACAAATTTGTGGACGCCAGGCGACCGAAGAATCTCTTCTACGTCGGAATGACGCAGTACGACAAGCAGTGGCCGTGGCTGAAATTCGTGATTGCGCCGGAGAAACTGGAGCACATCCTGGCCCAGGTGTTTGCGGAGCTGCAATACAAGAATTTGCGGACGGCGGAGACGGAGAAGTACGCGCATGTGACTTATTTTTTCAATGGCGGAGTGGAGAAGCCGTTCGCCGGAGAAGAGCGGATTCTGGTGCCGTCGCCGAAGGTGGCGACGTACGACTTGAAGCCGGAAATGTCCGCGGCGGGAATTACGGACACCGTGGTGAAAGCGATCAAGAAGGGCGAATTCGACGCCATCATCATGAATTACGCAAACGCGGACATGGTGGGGCATTCCGGAAAACTGGAAGCAGCGGTCAAGGCGGTGGAAGCAGTGGACGCCGGGTTGGCACAGATTTATCAAGCGCTG
>Ga0209648_10005626_pt1 | contig 10742 bp, 5 predicted proteins | sample GraSoi2013_115cm_FD_185830 | JGI IMG/M metagenome (GOLD analysis project Ga0209648, IMG submission 185830) | Grasslands soil microbial communities from the Angelo Coastal Reserve, California, USA - Sample 9_17_2013_115cm (SPAdes) (version 2) | ecosystem: Environmental > Terrestrial > Soil >...
GTCGGCTTTCGATTCAGCCTCGCTTCCGCAAGGTCTGAACCGCATGGACGGTCGCGCCGTTTACGAAATTACAGCGCGTGGCAATCGTCGCGGTGTCGATCTGATTTCCGATGCGCTGCCATTCGGCGGATTGTGGTATTGCGGGCCAAATGCGGCCAGCAATGCAATCAGCTACGCAAAGTTTTACAGCCGGTCGCGTCATGCCGTCATTCGCGTTCACGATGACGCTGGCAACGTGATCGAAACGCACGAGCACGCAAGCGATTTCAAAGAGCCGTGAAGCACATTCGAGTTCGTAATTCTCGACGGAGCGATTCCCGGAGATTCGCGTTGCGTCTCTTGGGAAAATACTTGAGCTCGCGGGCAGAATTTAGTACGACATCCCGTATCACACTAATGTGAAATTTTCTAATTCCGCAGGAGATACTGGGTTTGTGTCGCGAGGTCCGCTGAGATGACGCCAAAAATCCTAACAAAAGAAAACGCTGACGGACTTCTATTCTTTAAAGAGGTCGCCAAGTATTTCATGGATTTCCTCGAGACCGATTTCCATAAGCGCAAATTCCCGAAGCGAAGTGTGAAACTTCGCAACAAAGACAACCTTCTCATCGGACTGAACCTTCAAAAGTACGAAACCTTTAACAGACTGGTTCTCAATTTTATTGCAGCCAATTTCAATGAAGCAAAACTCAACAAAATCGATAAAGGGGTGCACAAAACCACGCTCCCCAGGAACCTACTTAATCTCATCACTCTTCAGATTGAGCAAATTCCTGCGAGCCAGGTTGACTCAATAGTCTCTAAAATTGCGGAGCAAATCGAGAAGGCGGGCACGCTATACGAAAAAGAATATGACGCGGCCTTGATGGCTGTCGTGGAAGCCACAACGAAAATTATCAAAGCCGATCTTATCGGGCCTTTCATTCAGAGCATTGAGAAGCCCCTCCAAAACTTGAGTCTTGGAGACGAAGATAATGTTTATCTCGTTGAAGAAGAACTGGTAGCTGTCTTTATGAGTCAACTTGAGGGCAAAATCTCAGAGACCCTGAATCGCTTCATCGCAAAAGAAAAAGTGAACCTTGCAACTGAACTAGCGGTAGTCTTTGCCTCGTCAGACGTAAGGGTGACACTCAATACGTTCTTCGATAATCTACAGGTTGCGGACCTATTTTCAGAAGTCTTTGAAATGGAACGCAACAAGAGCATTCTCGATAAGCAGGACTTTTACCTCTATTTCGGAGACATCTCTTTTCGGAATATCAAATATCCGATTTTCTACATCCCGCTTAGTGTTACTCGTCGAGAAGAGACGCTTTATTTGGAGTTCGATTCACAGACATACATTAACAAACGCGCTCTCGAATTCATTGTTCAGGAATTCAATGTGCTCAAGGGGACGAAAGGTAGCTTAAAGAGCGTCGCAGAGCGCATTATCTACTTAGCTCAGCACAAAGAAGATTTGCAGGAGCTATTAGCAGAAGTATTGACTGAGATTGGAAGCTTCTTTGAGGTAAATGGACGAATTGGCTTTGTCGGCGGCGAAACTCAGATCGCAAAAGGGGCGAGCGTTCGGTTATCTAATTCCTGTTACTTATGCCTGTTTGATAAGTCCGACGAAGCTCTAGTAAACGACTACGAGGAAATTCTACAGCAACTTGGAGAAGGTGGTGGCGCCTTGGCTGGGGCTTTCAACCAGCTCCTTGACGATTTTCTACACAAGAATCCTGAGCCCTGCAATCCGCTGATTGAGGAAGAGTGGGACAACACCGAAACGGCTGACCGATTAGTTGTCCCAAGCCCGATCCCGCTTAACAGCGAACAGCTTCAAATCCTTGCTGCTATCACGAAGGACAACTGCAAATACATCGTCGTAGAAGGCCCTCCGGGCACAGGCAAAAGCCACACAATTACTGCCATCATTTTTAATTCCGTTCTGAGAAATCAATCGGTTCTTGTCTTGTCGGATAAAAAAGAGGCGCTGGACGTTGTCGAGAAAAACATCACTCAGACAATGAACAAAGTTCGGCACGATAAGAATTTCCAGAATCCAATTCTTAGATTAGGCAGAACGGGAAATACCTATAGCCAGATACTTGCCAAGGGAACAATCGAAAGTATAAAGACGCACTTGCGCGCCGTAAAGAAAGACTACGAGACCGTCGAGCAACATATTCAGAAGGGCACGAACACACTTAAGGAAGACCTCGAAGCGGAAATTATCGCTTACGGAGATATTCATGTTGAGGAAGTGCAAGAGTTGGTGGCGCTGGAAAAAAGCCTTAAGGAATCGGACTTTCCTTTCGACGCTAAAGAGTTGCTCAAAGATGACCAGTCACCGGTTCAACTCTATGAGTTTCGATTTTCATTAGAGTCTTTCAAAAAAGCATTCGAGAGCCAGGAATTAGCAAAGCTGCTCGCGCTCGTAGGGGTTAGTCATGGTGATCTTAAAACGCTCGATGAATACGAGAACCTTTTGCGTTTTACGTCGACTGCCCAGGCGAATATTCAAAAACTCAAAGACGTATTCAAAGATAGTCTTAAACTGACAAACAATTTTCTCTCATTCAATCAAGCCGACCTCGATGAACTGAAGAAGTATATAAACGAATATGATGACAAGAAAATCTTTTTGGTCGGCTATCTCTTTAACAGACAGAAGGTGGCTAAAATTGACTTGCGCTTCAAACAGAGGTTCCAGACTACCTTCGTAGCGGCCCCACATCAGCAGCTTAAACAACTAAAGAGTGCGGCTACTATCTTCGACTTCATAGATTCACTCGGCAAAGACATAAACAAGACATTCTCAACATCCTTTGATTACGTCTCCCTCGTGCACCACCTCCTAAAAGAAGAAGGGCTGTCCGATTCGCTGAACGTCGCAGCACAGACTGCGGAAAATGTAGCTTTCTTTAGAAAGTTCGTTCAGCGGTATCCGCTGACGGCAAAACACGCCAGGATCGACCCTCAGAAGCTAAGCTCATTTCTGAAGAACCGAGTTGTTGATACGGATGGTCTGCTATTCAACAAACAATTACGCTATCTCAGTTTGCGACAGAAGCTTTCCAAAGATTTCAGCCAAATTCCAGACCTAAGCTATGCGTTGAGAAGAAAGAACATCGAAGACTTAGTCATTACCCAAGTCGCATATTTACTCGACGGCAGAGTGATACACTTCTACGAGCACAACAAAAACGACGCCCAGACGTTACGCACCATCATAAGGAGCAAGCAGAAATTTCCCAAGAAGGAGTTTCAGAAGTTGAAAGAGGCGTTCCCTTGCATCCTCGCGGGTATACGAGACTATGCGGAATATATTCCTTTGGAGGAAGCTATGTTCGACCTCGTGATAATTGACGAGGCATCCCAAGTTAGCGTTGCCCAGGCGTTTCCTGCCCTGATACGCGCCAAGAAGGTTCTGATCCTCGGCGACAAAAAGCAGTTTAGCAATATCAAGGCGGCTCAGGCTCGTTCCGATACTAACCGTGAATATCTAAGCAATCTTGACCATTCCTTCAGAGAGAACGTCTCTACAGAGGCGACCAAACTCGTAAGACTAGGCAAGTTCAACATTAAGACCTCGATTCTTGAATTCTTCGAGTTCATCAGCAACTACTCTACCCAACTCATAAAACACTTTCGAGGCTATAAGGAAATCATCTCTTACTCCAACACCTTCTTCTATCAAAATAACCTTCAGGTGATGAAGATACGGGGCAAGGCAATTGATGACGTTCTGAAATTCTCCTATGTGGAGCCGACGCCGGAGGACGAGGTCTATCCTAACACAAACGTTAAGGAGGTTGAGTTCATTATTTCCGAGTTGCGTAAGCTAGAGAAGAGCGGCGCGGAAGTAAGCGTCGGAATTATTACGCCTCACACGAACCAGCAAAAGCTGCTCGTCGAACGCATAAGCCTTTTGCCTGAATACGATTATTACGTTGATAAGCTTCACTTGAAGATAATGACTTTTGATACCTGCCAAGGCGAGGAAAGGGACATTATTTTCTACTCAATGGTAGCTTCTGAACATAGCGACAGACTCTGGGGAGTATTTATTAAAGACCTCGCAAATGTGGACATCGAAGAAGACGGACAAATAAAAGCGCAGCGCCTTAATGTGGGTTTTAGTCGCGCAAAGGAGTGCATGCACTTCGTCTTGAGTAAACCACTTGACGGCTACACTGGCTCCATTGGGAACGCACTGCGTCACTATCTGCGGGCTCTCGAAGAGGCAAAGAAGGAGCGGGATGTTTCCGAAGTGGACGCCAAATCCCAGAAAGAGCCGGAAGTCCTAAACTGGTTCTACCAAACGGACTTTTGGAAAAATAACAGGGATTCGATTGAGTTCATTCCTCAATTCGAGATTGGAAAATATCTGAGGCAGCTAGACCGCACATATACCCACCCAGCATACAAAGTAGATTTCCTTTTAGTATACCGAGACGAGCGTCATAAAGAACACAAGATAATCATCGAATACGACGGCTTCCAAGAACACTTCGGAGATGCCGAAGGGGTGAACGCATACAACTACAACAACTACTTTTCAAGCGATGACGTTTTCCGTGAAAAGGTGTTAGAGAGCTACGGATATAAATTCGTGCGAATCAATCGGTTCAATGTTGGCGAGAATCCTATTAACACTCTTAACAAAAGAATCGCTGATCTTGTTAAGGTAGAGCCAACCGAGAATCCATTGCTTAAGAATATTCACCAGACTATTGAGGGACTGCAACAGGGAGATATGAAAGAGTGTCCAAAGTGTAAGCAAGTGCGCACTCTTGAGCAATTTAAAGACTCTTCTCTAATAACAGGCTACGGCCGGTTCTGTGCACATTGCAAAGGCCGCAGAATAATAGAAACAGCCAGTGCTCTTGGCGCTAGACCTGTTTCTGGGCGTGGTGATTTACCTTGTCCTCGATGTAGTTCACGGATGGTTCTAAGAAACGGACCTCATGGTAAATTCTACGGATGTTCTAAATTTCCCTATTGTCGAGGGACGAGGAAAGTAACGTTCGATAGTAATACAGAGGTTACTATTCCATTTTAGGAGGAACTGCTTCTCATAGTGACAAACAGACGACCTTTAATGACCTTTCCAGTATTCTGCATTCACTGAGAGTTCCTCAAAGCGCTTTTCCTTTATCCAACCCAGAAAAACAGATGGCGTCTTCCAATCGCTCCCTTCACTTGCCCGTTTCACAGCTCGCTCCGCAAGCCTTGCTGCTTCCTCGCGCTTTCTGTCATGAAGCATGACAGCGATGGGCATCGGCAAAAACGCGCGTAATGTTTCAGAACGTAGGCCGTAATTTCTGCCAAGTCCTTCGGACGATCTTCGGTTTGCGGATCGATTTCGAAGAGGTCAGATATTTTCAGCCGGATTTCTTTCATCAAATGACGACCGGATCGAGATAGTTTGTGGTGATCGCAGTTGCAGGCAAGCTCAATCCGGCCCGTTTGCTATGACACAGAATTTTCTTGCACCTGGACGCGATTCCGATACGGTCCGAACCAACATCAGGAATGACTCGGAGACGAGTCTGGCAACCTGGCGCAGTGGAGAGCTAAGGTGCCCTTGATCGGGAACGAAGGTTCTCGATGATGTGGGTGGGGAAACTCACCAAATAAATCTCCGCCGGAGGACTGAAACCCGCCGCCCTGATGGGTTGGCGGTTTTTGTTTTTCCGAGAGTTCCTGATGCGCTGAACAAAAAAACATCATGAACTCATCAAGAATTGTGTTGAGGGTCAACGCCGCAAATCCAAATCATCACCTCTGGAACAATAACGGCACGTGGTGGTGCCATTACACAGAACATCGTCCGAACTTCACGAAACACAGAATCCGAATGTCTCTGCAAACGCCAAATCTCGCTGCAGCGAGAGCGAAACGAGACCGCCGGTTCTTGGAATTTGAGAACAGGCCTCGACGATGAGAACCACCGTTTCGGGAACTGAGGAACGGCAATTCATCACAAAAGAGTTTGCCGATACTCTAGCGGGCAAAACTCCGGCACCTTATTTGCGAGTGCACGATCCAGCGCAACAAGCATTGGTCGCCTTGGGCCAGAATGATTCCAGCACAGGAGAAAGGCCGACAGGTTTGCGCCCCTACCTTGACCGGATGATTCATTTTTGGCGCGAAATATCGCTTGCGGCGTTTCCGTGCGCCGGAAAAGCAATCGATGAATGCTATGCCTTGCTTTTCGAATCTGCATTCAGTTTAGCGCAATCCGAGCCCGTTTGGGCCCTTGACTGTTTATCGGCTCAACCCCCTGTGGATGGGCACATCGCAGGTGGATTGCGGCACTTCGCCCACCAAGTAAAAGCTGCCACCATCTCTCACTCCGATCTGGTCAGTGCGTTTACCCACCTGTATGCGCCGGTTCGGGAACAAGATGCAAAGTGGGAAAATCCCGTAAACGTAGTGGTGGCTGGGGAACTGTGGTTCTGGGCAGCGATCTACTTGGCAGTTGGGACTCACGAAACAGATGGATATTTGTCGTTTCACAAAGCCATTACCAAATCGGCTGCGACTGACTGGGGTGACAATGAGCGGCTGCATATCCGTCTGATCCGTGAAGCGCCTCAGCAAGCTTTGAGGACTCCGCGCATCGAATTAATGGCACATCCGATCTTACGGATGGCTCGACTGAAATATCGCGAGGGCAGCGTTGAGCAAAAACAGGTGCTACGATTTCTGAATGCGCAATGTATCAAACAGGGACTTGAGAGCGAAGAAGACTATTTCCCAAGCGATCTTACGCTTGCGCGATGGGCGCGCGATGCGCGTCAGTGGGCGACGAGTATGTTGGACGCCGAGTCGGAAGTTTGCGAAAACCTGTTCCACGAAGCGGGCGAAACAGCACTTGACCGAACTCGCAACTTTTATTACCGCCACTTGGGCTCAGACCCCGCCTATGTTGACTCGCTCGATGCAACTGCCGCCCTTGTCAAATGGGCCAAACAGCGACGCGGATTCGAGTATTCGCAATACCGCGCCCAACTCTGGGAGTTCGTGGTGGAAATCGCTGACGCTGCGCTCTGGCTAGGCTGGCTTTTTCCCTGATGACGCGAACCACATCGTTCCCGCCGTCCAAACGCACCATCGCTAATTTGACTCGTCGCGTCATCTGGTGAAGCCCGCCATCTTCACCAGTCGCATTGCACGCGCTTTTCAAGTCGCGCGCATCTAGGTAGAGTGCTGTCGTGACGAGCGCTTCGTCAAGGCGCGCACAGTGAATCCAAAAAACTTCTTCGCTGAGCTAAAACGGCGACATGTTTACAAAGTTGCGATTGCCTACGGCGTCGTGGCGTGGCTACTGATGCAGGTCGCGAGCCAGATTTTCCCGTTCTTCGAAATTCCGAACTGGATGGTGCGCGCAGTCGTCGTGCTGCTCATTATCGGATTTCCTGTCGCTTTAATTCTCGCGTGGGCATTTGAGCTAACGCCCGAAGGAATCAAGCGAACGGAGTTTGCGGACGAATTGCCGAAAAAATCGGGGCGCAGTCGCGCCTGGATTTATGTCGTCGTCATCGCCGGGGCGATCTCCGTCGCTTTGTTTTTCGTGGGGCGCTATACCGCGCCAAATAAGCAGGGCGGGCCGGTAGACGTTGTGACAAAATCGATCGCGGTTCTCCCATTCGAAAATCTGAGCCACGATCCTGACAACGCCTACTTTGCCGACGGCATTCAGGAGGAAATCCTCACGCGACTGTCGAAGATCGCTGATCTGAAGGTAATTTCGCGCACTTCGACGCAACGTTTCAAAAGCGCGCCGAATAACTTGCTCGACATCGCCAAGCAGCTGGGCGTCGCGAACATTTTAGAGGGCAGTGTGCAGCGCTCGGCCGATCAGGTGCGAGTCAATGTGCAATTGATCAAAGCTGCGACTGATGCTCACCTATGGGCGGACACGTTCGATCGCAAGGTAACCGACGTTTTCGCCGTCGAGAGCGAAATCGCAAAGGCCGTGGCGGACACTTTACAGGCCAAACTAAGCGGAGCGGAGCAGAGCGCGATTGCTGCGCGACCTACTGAAAACAGTGAGGCACACGAGCTTTACCTGAGAGGGCGTTACTTTTTTGGAAAACGCGGGGCCGATAATCTAAAACGAGCGATTGATTACTTCAATCAAGCCATCACGAAAGACCCAAATTATGCTCCGGCATATGCCGGAATCGCCGACAGTTACGCGATATTGTCGGAATCTCCCCATGAGTCTCGTGCGGATGCTTTGAACAAAGCCAGAGTGGCCGCAGAAAAGGCCCTTGCGCTAGACAACAAACTGGCTGAAGCGCACGTCTCGCGTGGTCTGCTCTTCGTGGAAGACCTTAATTTAAAGGAAGCGGAGCGGGAATATCAACGCGCGATTGAACTCAATCCGAACTACGCATTCGCCCATTACTTGTTTGGATTCGACGTCCTTACGCCGCTCGGTGATTTCGATCACGCCATTAGCGAGATGAATCGCGCAGTCGAGCTTGATCCATTTTCGGGAATCATTAACGCGAATTTAGGGTGGTGCTATCTTTGCGCGCGGCGCTACCCGGAGGCCGTCGCTCAATTTCGTAAAGCAGCAGAATTGGACCCGAACTCCCCAATGCCCGCGCTTGGTCTCGCGCACGAACTTTCAGGGCAGCGCGAACAAGCGATCACTGAGTACCAGAGAGCGTATGACTTGGACGTGGAACAGCATTCTGGGCGCCCAGCAGATCCTATGCTGTTAGTTGCGGTTTACGCGCTGAAAGGCGAGCGAGCTAAGGCATTACAGCAACTCGAAGAGGGCAAAGCCGCTGGGCAACGTGGCGAACTACCGGCTTTCTTCGTCGCTCTAGGCTATGCTCGTCTCGGTGATAAGAAGGAAGCAATCGAGTGGCTCCAACGAAGTTACCAAAACAAAGAGATCATGATAGCGGATATAAATGTATTCCCGCCATTGGATCCGTTGCGGAACGATCCGCGTTTCCAAGCGCTGGCGGAGAAAGTCATTCCGCGTGATGCGAAATAGTTCATTGTGAACCTCCGCAAATTCTTGACCGAGCTGAAGCGACGCCATGTTTACAAAGTCGCGATCGCCTACGGCGTCGTGGCGTGGCTGCTCATGCAGGTCGCCAGCCAAATTTTTCCGTTCTTTGAAATTCCAAATTGGGCGGTGCGTCTTGTCGTGCTCCTGCTGATAATCGGATTCCCAGTCGCATTGATTCTCGCCTGGGCGTTTGAGCTAACGCCGGAAGGTCTGAAGCGAACTGCAGTTGCTGGTGCGACTCCCGCGCCACGATCACGAAGTCGCGCGTGGATTTACGTGGTTTTGATCGCGGGAGCGTTGTCGGCCGGCCTGTTCTTCCTTGGCCGCTTCACCGCGTCTACGAAGCAAAGCGTGTCGGCTGAGGTTTCCTCAAAATCGATTGCCGTGCTGCCATTCGAAAATCTGAGCCGCGATCCTGACAATGCCTATTTTGCCACGGGTATTCAGGACGAAATCCTCACTCGGATCGCGAAGATCGGGGCGCATTTTGGCCAAAAGGACCTCGCGATTTCCATTTTGATACATCTGTTGACGATCCCATACCGACACCCAATTACCCCCGCGTGGTTGCGGCTCGATCCGGATTTCGATCCATTGCGCGGCGATCCGCGCTTCGAGGAAATCGTCGCCTCGCTTGTGCCGGAAAAACGGTAAAGATAAAACTGGGTAAGCACCAGCAGACGCGACGAACTTCGGACCACCTTTCAAGAGAGCGACTCCTTTGGTAAGAGCATTTTCCTGAAATAGCGAAAAGAAGGACAGTGCGACCTTGATCGGTTGGGTCAACAAGGACTTCCTTCAGTTTGACGGAGAAAGATATCCGGGCTCGCTGAATCCGTGAGCGATGAAACCGCCCTCGCGTCGATTTCGTAACCCCAAAAAGTTAGGCCGCACGGGCAGGCCCAAGACATAGAAAATTTCTCCTACTTAGGGGGGTAGGCCCTAAAATATAAGCCTTACATATGAGGCATTTTCGCGGCTTTTCCTTACCACCCTTTCTGCGGGGTGTATGGGGGTCAAATTTTAGGCGAATGCCTAAATCACAAAAGGCTTCTTTTGTCGCGTTGGCACATTCCAATTAGTCACGACAGCCTTAAAGCTTGTGGGTCTCTCCGGAACCCCGAAACATGGCACCCTAACGCGAATGAGACCAATTCGGGCAGGCACTGCAATACAACGTACTCGGTCTGTGACGTTTGCCTTGGTAACAACAGCGAACAATGTGCCGCAGCGCTGCCTGTTCGTTAGGTGCTAGTGTTAGGGTGAGCTTCCCTGCGCCACTTTTGGCGATGTAACTGCCGCGGGGTGGTGCCCCTCCCTTCTCAGAACGCCCGAAGTCTGTTCGTTAGGTGTTACTGTTAGGGTGAGGTTCTACTTGTCTGCAGCCCTGAATCCTTGCGGAATGGGACCTGGGTGACAATTTCAGATAACCCCCGCAGTCGTGATTGAGTGCGTTTGGATGCAAGGCGAAGAATGCGGTCTTGCTACCCTTCAACATGATTCCAATGGTCTCCGGGCAATTGGGGTCTCTGGCTCTCGGGGCTTCGGCGAATTAGCGTGGGAGCAAAACAAAAAGCCGCCACGCGGGTGAAGCGTGACGGCTGATTGTGAAATGCTATCGGTTGTTAGGCTTTACTGACTCTTGGGGACCATTTGCGGTTACAGGTCCGCCACGGCGGATTCGCCCTGCGGCGAATTTGTCCTCTTCCAGGCG
>Ga0209648_10005627_pt1 | contig 10741 bp, 10 predicted proteins | sample GraSoi2013_115cm_FD_185830 | JGI IMG/M metagenome (GOLD analysis project Ga0209648, IMG submission 185830) | Grasslands soil microbial communities from the Angelo Coastal Reserve, California, USA - Sample 9_17_2013_115cm (SPAdes) (version 2) | ecosystem: Environmental > Terrestrial > Soil >...
GGCTTCGTGGTCGATGGGCGCAAGGTGGGTGACCGGCAATAGCCACACCCGATCCCGGCCCGCCTTCCTGTCCAAGACAGCGAGAATGATCGCGCACGGCCGATCCATGGCGCCCTCCTCGCGTCCCTGCGCCTGCTCGGCGTGCCACAGGTTGCTGTAGCGCACCACGAGACCGGCCTCGGGACGAGGCAGGCTCAAGGCTTCCAGTTCTTCAGTTCCGTATCGAGATGCTTGTGTCGCCGATGCATGCGAGCACGCTTGATCAACTTGAGAGCCGGGTCGGGCAGATCCTCGGCCAGTCCGGCGACCCGCCGACCGCGTTTCAGCCTGGAATATTCCTCAGCCGACATCAGGACCAGATGATCCCGCCCCTGCTTGGTGATCGAGATTGGCTCCTTCAGTGCCTTGTCGCTCAAAGCGCCGAAGGCACGATGAAACTCGCTCGCTGTGACCCGCACTCTGTCCGTCATCACCATAGAATACGGAAAATACACAATTTGCGCAAATTAACTCTAGCGCATCCCGGTGATCGACGCGCTCATCGCCCGCGGGTCGCGCTTGGGCCAGCGGCCGGCGTCGACCTGGACGATGAAGTCGCCGACGATCTGATTGAAGAGGTCGGGATCCTCGAGGTTGATGGTGTGGCCGCAGTTGGGCATCACCGCGAGCGCCGCCGAGGGGATTTCCCGCTTCATCAACACCGAGGGCGCCAGGCACGGCCAGTCCTCGTCGCCCGTCAGGACCAGAGTCGGCATGGTCATGGCGCGCATCTTGTCCAACAGGTCGTAGAGCGAGGGACGCTCGCCCTGCACGCCCACCTGGGTGTTGGCCGAGCCCAGCGCGGAATGCTCGCCCAGCTCCTTCTTGAACTGGGCGAAGCCGCGCGGGTCCTTGTTCTCGAACTGGACGCGGGTCGGGCCATAGGCGTATTTTCCGGCGAATTTCTCCATGCCTTCGTTCAGCAGCGATTTGGCGACGACCTCGACCTCGCCCTTGAACTTGGCCTGCTGCTCCTTCTCCGCGCCATAGCCCACCCCGGCCACGACCAGCGACAGAGCGCGCGCGGGATGGCGGAAGCCGAAATGCAGCGTCGCGAAGCCGCCCATCGACAGGCCGACGACATGGGCCTTGTCGATCTTGAGGTGATCCATCACCGCCAGAATGTCGTCGGTGGCGCGGTTCTGCGAATAGCTCTCGGGCTTCTCGGGCACGTCGGACGGCGGATAGCCGCGCGCGCTGAAGGTGATGCAGCGGTAGCGCTGGCCGAAATGGCGCATCTGCATTTCCCACGAGCGGTGGTCGGCCGCGAATTCGTGCACGAAGACGATGGGCGCGCCGGCACCGGTCTCTTCGTAATAGAGCTTCACCCCATCGTCGGTCGTCGCAAACGGCATGGTTTCCCCCGGATTTCAGTCGATCTCGCGGTCGGCTCCGACCAGGCCGCGCAGATCGCGCGCCAGAACGGAGAACGCCGCCGATTGTGGCGCACGCGGGCGCGGCAAATCCACCTTGATGTCAGCCGCGATGCGGCCCGGCCGGGGTGTGAACACCAGGATGCGGTCGGCCAGCAGCAGCGCCTCGTCGATCGAATGGGTGACGAACAGCACGGTCGTGCGTTGCTGCGCCCAGATCTGCAAAAGCTCGTCCTGCAGCTTGCCGCGGGTCTGGGCGTCGAGCGCGCCGAACGGCTCGTCCATCAAGAGCGCCTTGGGATCGGTGGTGAGCGCGCGGGCGATGCCGACCCTCTGGCGCATGCCGCCCGACAGCTCGTGCGGGTAGCGATCGGCGAAGCCCGACAGGCTGGTCATGTCGAGAAAGCGGCGCGCGATTTCTGCCCGCTCGGCAGCCTTCGTGCCGCGCGCCTTCATGTTGAACTCGACGTTCTTCTGCACCGTCATCCAGGGAAACAGGCCGTGGTCCTGAAAGACGATCGAGGTCGCCGTCGAGGGGCCGTCGAGCGCGCGGCCGGCCACCACGATCTGGCCGGCGGTCGGCCGTTCCAGGCCCGCTACCATCTGCAGCAGGGTGGACTTGCCGCAGCCCGAGCGGCCAAGCAGGCAGACGAAATCGCCGGCGCCGCAGGAAAAGTCGATGCCGCGCAGCGCCTCCACCGGCTCGGTCTTGCCGGGATAGATCTTGCCGACGCCGATGCATTCCAGGAACTTGCTCATTCGGGCGAGGCCGTCAGGCCCTCCTGCCAACGGCAGACATGGGCGCGGACCCGGCGCACGGCCTGGTCGGCCAAGAGTCCGATACCGCCGATCACGATGATGCCGGCGATGATCAGGTCGGAGCGGAAGGTGAGCTGGGCATTGAGGATCATGTAGCCCAGCCCGGACTTCACCGCGATCATCTCGGCCGTGACCACGGTCAGCCAGCCGCCGCCGACGGCCAGCCGCAGGCCGGTGAAGATCGCCGGCAACGCCGCCGGCAGGATGATGTCCTTCATCACTAAAAATTCGCTGGCGCGGGCGGCGCGCGCCACCTTGATCAGGGTGCGCTCGATGTTGCGCACGCCGAAGATGGTGTTGATGAGCAGCGGCCAGGTGCCGGCCAGAAAGATCAGCGCGATGGCGGGCTTGTCGCCGATGCCGAGGAACAGCAGCGCCAGCGGAATGAGCGCGATCGGCGGGATCGAGCGGAAGATCTGGATCGACCAGTCGGTCATGGTGTCGAGCAGCTGGTAGCGGCCGATCATCAGGCCGAGCGGCACCGCGAACAGGAAGGAAAGCGTGATGCCGACCGTCACGCGCCCGATGCTGGCCAGCGCATTGCCCAGCACGATCTGCCAATCCTCGACGAAGACCATGAGGACCTTGGTCGGCGGCGGCAGCAGGATCGACGGGTAGACCTTGGCCTGCACCGCCAATTCCCAGGCCAGCAGCAACAGCGCGAGGGGCAACAGCCCCCACGCGCGGCGCAATTGCATCAGGCGTAGCCGAGATTGAGGAACTCGTCCCAAGCCGGCTCCTTCTCCAGCATCTTGTCGTCCAGCATCATCTTGGCCAGCGCCTTCAGGCCGTTCGTGAAGGCCGGACCGGAATCGGCGCTGAAGAACAGGTTCTTGGTCGAGAGCTCGGCCACTTCCTTGGTCATCTTGAACTGCTTGATCGTGGTCTCGATGGCGATCGACGGGTTGGACGCCATCTCCTTGGTCGCCTTGACGTGCGCGGCCACCATCTTCTTGGTGAGCTCGGGATCCTTCTTCACGAAGGCCGACGAGGCGACGAAGCCCAGGTTGGTCTTGCCCATCGGCGAATCGTAGGGCACCCACAGGCGCTTGCCCCAGCCGTTCAGTTCGGCCAGCGCCGCATAGGGCTCGAAGCAGCAGATGGCGGCGACGTCGCCGCGCATCAACGGGACCGGCTGGTCCTGGTTGTCCATGAACGCCATGTCGACCTGGCCGAAGACGCCCTCCTGCTTCAGCTTCCAGTTCAGCGACACCAGGCCGATCGAGCCGTTCTGGACGGCGACCTTCTTGCCCTTGAGGTCCTGGAAGCTCTTGATCGAGGGCTGGGCCAGCACCATCCAGCCGCCGTCGCAGCCGTTGGCCAGCACCTGCATGGGGAAACCCTTGGTCGCGACCTGCATGGTGGCCGAGAGCCCGCCATTGCCGATATCGACGTCGCCCGAGGCGACGGCCTGCATGCGCTGGACCAGCGAAGGGAACATCACCAGCTCGAGATCGATGCCCTCCGGCTTCAGCAGGGCGGGCATCAGGAAGGCGGCGTTGGTCGTGGTGGTGAAGGCCGAGCCCATCTTCACCTTGCGCAGAGTCTGGCCGAGCGCATCGCGTGAAACGATGGCAGGCGCTGCAAGCGTGGCGCCGGCAGCGGCAAGGATGTGGCGTCGCAGCATGTTTTCCCCTTCGGATATCGCGGCGCACAAAATGCAATTGCCGCGCCAACCCTAGAATCCTTCATGCGCGTCGCATGCTGCATGACGGCCGTCCAGTGTTACAGTCGCTCCCATGAGCGAGATCGGAACCGGCCTGCAAAACGCCACGGGCATCCGCAACGGGATGGCCCGTGCGGGATATGCCTTCGTCGAAGCCTCTGACATGCGCAACGCCCTGTCGCGCTTCGGCACGCTGGCCGACTGGCCGCAATTCGCCGAGAGCTGGAACGATCTCGAGGTCGACACCTACATGGCAGATGGCGGCCGCTACCGGCGTCGCCGCTTCGCCGTCTACGGCGCCGGCAAGCAGGGCCTGATCGTGCGCGGCGCGCACCAGCCGCACTACCAGACGCTCGACTACAACCAGCTGAACGGCGGCGTCGAGCGCTGGTTCAAGCCGGTGACCGAGGCGATCGGCGACGGCGCCCCGATGCGCACCATCCTGGAATATTGCCGCGCGCTTTTCGGCCGGCTCGCGCCTGAGACGGCGCACTGGCATATCGAGGCCCATCAGTTCCGCATCGAGGCGCGCCATGGCGAACACGGCAAGCCGACGCCGGAAGGCATGCATCGCGACGGCGTCGACTACGTGCTGGTGCTTCTGGTCAACCGGCGCAACATCGCGAGCGGCACGACGACGGTGCACGACCTCGACAAGCGCACGCTCGGCAGCTTCACCCTCACCGATCCGCTCGATGCGGCGCTGGTCGACGACGCGCGCTGCTACCACGGCGTGACGCCGGTCGAGCCGGAGAACCCGGCCCAGCCCGCCTATCGCGACGTGCTGGTGGTGACGTTTCGGAAGAAAGCCTGACCCTCCCCAGCGAAAGCTGGGGAGGTGTCCGCGCAGCGGACGGAGGGGTCATGCGCCTTCGTCGATGAAGACCATGACCCCACCGTCGCCGTATGACGACGACACCTCGCCAACTTCGTTGGGGAGGCAAGAACGTCAGCTTCCGATGGTCACGCCCGCGTCGGCGATGATGGTCTGGCCGGTGATGAAGGCGCCGGCCTTGCCCGCCAGCATGACGGCGATGCCGCCGATATCGTCGGGCTCGCCGATGCGGCGCAGCGGCGCCGTCTGCAGGCGCTTGTCGAGATACTCCGGATTGTCCCACAACGCCTTGGCGAAGTCGGTCCGCACCAGGCCCGGCGCGATGGTGTTGATGCGGATGTTGTCGGGGCCGAGCTCGGTCGCGAGGTTGCGCGCGAGCTGCATGTCGGCCGCCTTGGAGATGCCGTAGGCGCCGATCACCGGCGTGCCGCGCACGCCGCCGATCGACGAGACGATGATGATCGAGCCGTCCCTCTTGGCGCGCATGTCGGGCAGGCAATTGGTGATCAGCCAGATGTTCGACAGGATGTTGTTTTGCATGATCTTCATGAACACATCGTCGGGCATCTTCTCGGTCGGCCCGTAATAGGGGTTGGTCGCCGCGTTGCAGACCAGCACGTCGACCGGCCCGAGCTCCGCCTTGGTCTCGGCGATCAGTTTTACGCACTGCGCCTTGTCCGAGATGTTGCACGGGATGACGATCGCCTCGCCGCCCGCCTTCCTGATCTCGGCGGCGGCCTCCTCGCAGGCCGGCGCCTTGCGGCTCGACACCACGACCCGGGCGCCCTGCAGGGCGAGATGAAGGGCGATCGACTTGCCGATGCCCTTGCTCGAGCCGGTGACGACGGCGACCTTGCCTGAAAGGTCGAAAAGCGGCGATGCCATGCGGTTTCCTCCGAACCAACGTCGATGTGTTGGCCGGACTATAGCCCAGCATGCGACGCAAAGCGCATCATCTGCCATAGTCGCGCCGATGCCTCCTCCCAGCAGACGGCGCGTCATGGCCGCCGGCACCATCGGCAACGTGCTCGAATGGTACGACTTCTCGATCTACGGCTTTTTCGCCGCCGCGATCGGTCGCACCTTCTTTCCAGGGCAAGAGCCGGTGAGCCAGGTGCTGGCGGCGTTCGGCGTATTCGCCGCCGGCTATCTGATGCGGCCGCTGGGCGGCATTGTGGTCGGCCATATCGGCGACCGCTATGGCCGCACCGCGGCGCTCACCTTTTCCGTCGTGGCGATGGCGTTGCCGACCTTCCTGGTCGGCATCCTGCCGGGCTACCGGACGCTGGGGCTGGCGGCGCCGGTCCTGCTCACGCTGCTGCGCATGATCCAGGGCCTGTCGGTCGGCGGCGAATGCACCACCGCCTTCATCTTCCTGGCCGAGCAGGCCGCGCCCGGGCGGCGCGGCGTGACCGGCGCCGTCGCCTCGTGCGCGGCCACGGTCGGGATGCTGCTGGGCTCGGCGACCGGCGCCGTCTTCTCCGCCCTGCTGTCGCCCGATGCGCTGGCGACGTGGGGCTGGCGCATTCCCTTCGTGCTCGGCCTGTTCGTCGGCCTGGCGGGATTCTTCCTGCGCCGCGGCGTCGAGGAGATGCCGCGGGCGCCCACCACCCTGTCGTCGCGCTCGCCGCTCGCCGAAACGCTGCGCAACCACGGGCCGCTATTGACAAAGCTGGCGGGCTTCGCGGTGTTCAACTCGGTCAGCTTCTACCTGGTCTTCCTCTATGTCGCGAGCTGGCTGCAGACTGTCGACGGCATCGCTCCGGCGCATGCGCTCGGCATCAACACGCTCGCCATGATCCTCCTGCTGCCGGTCATGCTGGCCGCCGGCTGGCTCAGCGACCGCGTCGGCCGCAAGGGGCTGCTACTCGCAGCCATCGCGCTCTGCTTCGTGGCCGCGGTTCCGCTGTTCGAGCTGATGCAGCACGACAATCTGACGCTGGTGCTAGCCGGCCAGCTCGGACTGGTGCTGCTGGTCGGGCCGCCGCTCGGCATCCAGCCCGCCTTCATGGTCGAAGCGACGCCGCCCGCCGCGCGCTGCACGACGATTGCGCTCGGCTTCAACACGACCTTCGGCATCGTCGGCGGCCTGACGCCGCTGGTCGCCACCTGGCTGGTCCATCGCACGGCAGACGATGTGAGCCCCGCCTTCCTGATCATGGGCGCGGCGGTGATCTCCTTCGCGGCCGTCCTGACGTTCAGGGAAGCCCCTCGCCCGCTGGCAGCTCACGACAGCGCATGATAGCGTGCGCGCTCCACGAAGGGGCACGCCAAGAGGATCGAGGGATGCAGCCGCTGACGAGTCGAGCAACCGCCGCACCCGTGCCGCCGACCCTGATCGGCGGCGAGATTCCGCTGATCGATGTCTCGGGATACCTGGCGGGCGAACCGGGCGCCGCCCAGCGCGCCGCCGCCGAGCTGCGCTTCGCCTTCGAGCATGTCGGCTTCTATTATCTGGCCGGCCACGGCGTGCCGCAGTCGCTGATCGACCTGGCCTATGCCGAAGCCGCACGCTTCCACGCCCAGCCAATCGAGCAGAAGCTCGCTGTCAGGGTCGACGAGCACAATATCGGCTACATGCCGATCGCCCGGAAGCCGCCGCCCAACGCCGCCGCGCAAGGCAAGAAGCCCAGCCAGAACGAGGCCTACTTCCTGCGCCGCGAGCGCAGCGCGGACGATCCCGACGTGCTCGCCAACCGCCGCTTCCATGCCATGAACAAGTGGCCGAGCGAGAGCGACCTGCCGGGCTTTCGCGCCAACATGCTGGGCTACATGGGCACGCTCGAAGCGCTGTGCAAAAAGCTGGTGCGCCTCTATGCGCTGGCGCTCTTCCTGCCCGAGACCTTTTTCGATGCCTGCTTCGCCGAGCCGCACATGATCCTGCGCATGTCGCGCTATCCGGAGATCGACGGCGCCGACGACACGCTCGCCAGCCTGGTGCCGCACACCGATTCCGGATTCATGACCCTGCTGCCGCCCAACAAGGTCCAGGGCCTGTCGATCCTGCTGCCCGACGGACGCTGGATGGACGCGCCGGGCCTCTCCGACGCCTTCGTGGTCAACGGCGGCGACATCCTGCACCGCTGGACCAATGAGCGCTTCCTGTCGACGCCGCATCGCGTGCGCAACGTCTCCGGCCAGCTCCGTTATGCCGTGCCGTTCTTCTGCGATCCCAACCACGATACGATGATCGACTGCCTGCCGACCTGCCGGTCGGCCGAGCGGCCGGCCAAATATCCGCCGATCAAGTTCGGCGACTATGCGCTGTGGTTCGCCGCCCAGCGCTACGAGCACATGGCCAAGGTGCAGACGCCGGCCGAGGCCGACATCGCGGCGGGAGCGCGCGCCACGGCACGCTGGTGATACCTAAATACCTCACCCTGAGGAGCGTCGCGAAGCGACGCGTCTCGAAGGGTGGGCGACATCAAGACTGGTGCCATCCTTCGAGACGCCGCGCTGCGCGCGGCTCCTCAGGATGAGGTGAGTTTTGATCCCACGATCCGATGAGTTGGGGCGTATGTTCGTGAACTTCAAAGTCCTGCTTTCCGTCGTCTGCGCGGCTGCTCTTATTACTGGCCCCACTCACGCGCAGCAGCCCACGACGCTGCGCGCCGTGATGCATTCGGACTTAAAAGTCCTCGATCCGATCTGGACCACGGCCAACATCGTGCGCAACCACGGCTACATGGTGTGGGACACGCTGTTCGCCATGGACGAGAAGATGCAGCCGCAGCCGCAGATGGTCGATCGGTGGGAGCTCAGTCCCGACCGGCTGGTCTACACCTTCACCCTGCGCGACGGGCTCAAGTGGCACGACGGAAAGCCGGTGACGGCCGAGGACTGCATCGCCTCGATCAAGCGCTGGGGCGCGCGCGATTCGACGGGCGTCAAGCTGCTGAGCTTCGTCACCGACTTCGAAGCGGTCGACGACAAGACCTTCAAGATCGTCCTCAGGGAACCCTACGGCCTCGTCATCGATTCGCTCGCCAAGCCGGGCAGCTCGACGCCGCTCATGATGCCCAAGCGCATCGCCGACACCGATCCCGCCAAGCAGATCGACGAGTTCATCGGCTCGGGTCCGTTCATCTTCAAGAAGGACGAATGGAAGCCCGGCGACCGCACCGTCTATGTGCGCAATCCCGACTACAAGCCCAGGCCCGAGCCGCCCTCCGGCCTGGCCGGCGGCAAGGTCGCCAAGGTCGACCGCGTCGAGTGGCTCGCCATCCCCGACCACCAGACGGCGGTGAACGCGCTGCTGGCCGGCGAGATCGATTACATCGAAGCGCCACCGCACGACCTCAAGTCGCTGCTGAAGGCCGACAAGAACATCCGGCTGGAAGTCTACAACACCACCGGCGCCCAGTATGTGTTCCGCTGGAATACGGTGGTCCCGCCCTTCGACAACGAGAAGGTGCGACGGGCCGCCATGTACGCCTTCAACCAGAAGGCCTTCCTGGAGGGCGTGATCGGCGATGCCGCCTACTATCAGACCTGCGATGCCATGTTCGTCTGCGGCACGCCGCTCGAGAACAGCGCCGGCATGGCAGGACTGCTGCAGTCGAACTTCGCCCGTTCGAAGGAGCTCCTGAAGGAGGCGGGCTACGCCGGCACGTCGATCGTCATGCTGCACACGACCGATATCGCCGTGCTGACCAATGCCGGGCCGATCGCCAAGTCGCTGCTCGAGCAAGGCGGCTTCAAGGTCGAGATGGTGCCGCTCGACTTCCAGGCGATCGTCGCGCGGCGGCTGCGCAAGACGCCGCCCGCGGACGGCGGCTGGAACGGTTTCATGACCGCCTGGCTCTCGATCGACATGATGAACCCGCTGACCAACAGCATGCTGACCGCGTCGTGCGACAAGGCCAATTTCGGCTGGCCGTGCGACGTCGAGGTCGAGCGCCTGCGCGACGCCTATGCCCGCGCGCCCGATCTGGCGAGCCGGCAGAAGATCGCCACCGACCTGCAGGCGCGCGCCGTGCAGTACGGCACGCACATCCATCTCGGCCAATACACCCTGCCGACGGCGACACGCGCTGATCGGCTGAGCGGCATGGTCAAGAGCCCGATCCCGGTGTTCTGGGGGATCGAGAAGAAGGGCAACTGAGTGATCCAATTGACTGTCATCCCGAGCGTAGCGAGGGACCTTTACTGTAGCCTCAAAGGTCCCTCGCTGCGCTCGGGATGACACCGGATGCTTGATCGCCGCACCTTCCTCCTGTCGACCACGCTGGCAGCCTCGACGGCGCACGCCGCCGATTCCGTCTGGATCGACGCGCACACCCACGTCTTCGTGCGCGGGCTGAAGCCCGCCGTCGATGCGCGTTACGCGCCCAACTACGATGCCGCGTGGCAGACCCTGCTGGCGCTCGCGGAGAAGAACGGCGTGGGTCGCGCGGTGATCCTGCAGCCCTCTTTCCTGGGCTACGACAATTCCTACCTGTTCAGCGCCCTCAGGGCCGAGCCCGGGCGCCTGCGCGGCGTGCCCTGGATCTCGCCCTCGGTCGAGACCAGCGCCGCCGAATGGGAGGAGATGGCGCGGATCGGCGTCAAGGGCCTGCGCTTTCCGATCTTCGGCCTGCCGACGCCGCAATGGTCGGCCTATCGCGACATGCTGGCCGAAGCGCTCAAGCGCGACTGGCCGATCCATCTCTATGTCGAGAGCAAACGGCTGCCCGACATGCTGCCCCTGCTGCTCGAGGGCGGCCACAAGCTGGTGATCCCGCATTTCGGCATGTTCGATCGCAAGCTCGGCCCGTTGCGCGATCCGGGCTTCGAGCTGCTGCTCGAGAAGGCCAGCACCGGCCGGGTCTGGGTCGTCCTGAGCGGCGCCTACCGGGTGGGGCTCGAGCGGGCGCGCCCGGCGGCGCCGCTGCTGCTTGCCGCCTTCGGGCCGGACCGCCTGATGTGGGGCAGCGACTGGCCGCACACCGATACCGATCTCGATCGTGTCACGACATACCCCAAGACGCTGCAATCGCTCGACGAATGGGTGCCCGATGCGGCGGCGCG
>Ga0209648_10005628_pt1 | contig 10741 bp, 8 predicted proteins | sample GraSoi2013_115cm_FD_185830 | JGI IMG/M metagenome (GOLD analysis project Ga0209648, IMG submission 185830) | Grasslands soil microbial communities from the Angelo Coastal Reserve, California, USA - Sample 9_17_2013_115cm (SPAdes) (version 2) | ecosystem: Environmental > Terrestrial > Soil >...
GACGAGACGCGGCAGCCGGTCGATGTGGCCCTCCGCCCCGCGGCGCTCGAATGCCAGATTCCTACCAAGCTTATAGCCGCGTTGGGTGAACCCGCGAATAAGAGCGGCTCCTTGGGAGCTGTTATCAGCAATGGGTGCTCCGGCGCTGAGCAAGCCGACGCGATAGACCTTCGACCGGCTCTGGCCGATGACAGGGCAGGGCCACGCGACAGCCGCGCCGAGAAGGGTGAGAAAGTCGCGTCGTCTCATGACTAGGCCGTGTACTCATTAACGCGCAGATCGCAGCCCTGCCTTTTTACGGGGCCAAACCTCGGTTGTCCAATATCGAACTTTTTCCAAGGCGCGTGTGAGCTGGTTCACACTTGCATTCGCGGCGGAGCGGTGAATTTGAAAAGGAGCCGCTGCGAATACAAACCATTAAAATTGCCGTTTCTGCCTCTTCAGCAGCAATTCGTCGAGCCAGAGCTGCCACCACGCGCACGAAGGGGTGCTGCGCATATTCGAGAAGCATCGCGGCCTGATCCTATGCCAGTAGAATTTCTAATCCGCAGGTCGCAGGTTCGAATCCTGCTCCTGCATGAGCGGCGCGAGCTTGTCGAAGTACTTTAGCACCAGCGCGATGTTTCCCTTGAACTGAATGGGCTTTGCGTTCTTGAGCGCTGCCTCGAGCTGCGCCAGGCCCTCTCTCTTTTCCGCCTCCGGGACGGATTTGTCGGCCTTGAGCGCCGCGATCTCATTCTTGATCTGTTCAGGCGGCTCGGTGAACTTCTTGGTCTGCGGATCGATGCCGGACATGATCATCGAAATATTCATCGACGCGCCGTCATATTCGGCGAGGCTCGCAAAGCCGTTCTTCTTGGCAACAACCCCGGCCTGCGCCTCCACCTTCGGATCCGGTTTGTCCGGATTCGCGCCCTCGTACAGCTGCGCCATGTCCTTGGAGGCGGCCATGAAGCCCTGAATATGCTTCTCGGTGAGCTTGATCTGCTTCACCTGCTGCGCAGTGGCCCCGCCGGGATCAAACAGGGCGAGAGCCAGAAGCGCCGAGAACAACACACCCAGAAACCCCCGACGTGTGGACAGCGCGTATCCGTTTCGAATGAGCGACATGGCATGATCCTCCAACTCCATATCTTGTTGCAGCCGACAATTTTGGCTGCGGCATAAGGCAGTTCCGCGGGGACGCTAAGGCCCCCGGGTGACACCAGGCGGGCCCTTTCCGCGTCCGCCGATGCTTGGGGATGAGCTTTCGGTTAGCGCGGTTGCCCGGTTGCGACCGGTGGAAGATCGGCGTCGCTTTTGACCGTCTTTTTGCCCACGTGTTCGCCGCCGTTGAGCAGGAATACCGCAAAGGTGACAGCGATTAACGCGCCGAGGATGGCGCCAAGCGTGCCGTTCCGTGCCCTGTTGTCAGTCATCACAACCTCCAATAATCCGGAGTTATCGGGCCAACGTCTACGTCGGATCGAGGTTCCTACGCTGGACGGGCCGCAGGCGGAACTGCGGCAGCCTTGTGGCGGATCGCCCAAACGTCGCCCCGCTCCCGGGACGGCTGGCGGCGCTCATGCGCCGATTAGATGCCGATCGCAACGAAACGCTCAGGGGAGGAGCGCGACAATGGGGCAAGCGCGACAAAAAAGTCCAGCCGTATTGATCGTTGAGGACGATGCCGAAGTCCGCAGCCTAGCTGCGACGCTGTTCGAAGACGAACACCTGGACATTATCGAATGCGAGAGTGCGGAAGCTGCGCTTGCGATCATGCTGATCGGCGGGCGTGAGGTCGGCATGATTTTCGCGGACGTCCGGTCCCGGTGTTATGGACGGAGTTGATCTGGCGTGGGAGGTGAAGATGCGCTGGCCGCGTCTTTGCGTGGTTCTCACCTCTGGATATCCGCGCGAGCACGTCGGCGAACTGCCCCGGGGGGCGGGGTTACATGAATCTACAACAGCGACTGGACTCCTCTGTTAGCGGGACTCTCACCCGCTTGAATGGCAGCTAGCCTCGCTGCACTGGCCCGGCCGTGCTCCGGCGCCGCCAGTAAGCGAAGCTGCCGCAAGTGCAGGCGCCCCCGGGGCTTTCGGGCTTTTCTTCTGGCGCGGGATGGCGGTGTCGGTCCAGCCATTCCACTTGCTCGGCAAGCGCAAACCAATCGTGCGCACTCTGAGCGGACGTTGCTGCGTCCGTCTCGGCGCTCGATCCTCGAGCGTGCATGTACCACCATCGATTCCGATTTATTTCCTAATCGCTGCATGCACAATTTTGTCTGTGAATCCGACTTCGGCTTTGCACGCTGCAACTGCAAAGCCTCGCTCCCCGCGCAGATCCGGGCCGGACGGCACCGTGCGGCCATCGCGCGAACCTCGATCTAGGCAGCGCGAGACCGATCTTGCCCAGAGCGAGAAGCGTACGCCGTTCCCTTCTCAATCAGTAGGCCTCCCGCCTCGAGCAGGAGCTCGAGGTGGACGACGGCTTCCATTGCACTCCACTCGTCCCGGGCTGCCTCAAGGCTCTGCAGTACGTCTTGCCATGCGCGGTCGGGGCTGCTCAGTGCTACCTTTCGAATGAAGTCAACAGCTTCGCTTGTGCGGCGCCGTACGATGGTCGGGGTCGCGCGGATACGCAGCTCCGGATCGATTGGAAAGTCAGGCATGGACCATTAACCCCCCAGCTGCGGCCCGAGTTCCATACACCACATGAACTTGCAAACAAACCGTTGCTTGACCAGAGCCTGTTGCCGGTCTTTACCGAGAAGTAAGCCTAGGCTCGAAGTCAAAGGGGCCGCCGGTCGCATTCCCGGGCTATCCCGCCAGAGACTATTAAGTTGGCCGTTATTTTGAACCACATGCCGCTCGATACGAACCAATGGGTGATGGGTTAGGGCGGGCCCGAAGTCTGGGCCCATGCAAGAGTACGCATTCAGAGTGAAGCTCGTCGCTATGGTGCGCGTGCGCGCGGCCGATGAGCCGAGCGCCGATAGCGGCATAGGAACATGAGCATGGATAAGCCGAGGTTCGCTCGCAAGTCGGGGCCAGCGAAGACGAACCATACTGATGGCGGTGACCTCCCGACTCGTCCTGCTACCGTGCCAGCAGCAGATGACGACCTTGACGAAATCAAGAGCGCCGTGCTCGCCAAATTGGCGCTGGACCTGGGCAAGGATGCATCTGTGGCCACGGACCGAGACTGGTTCGTCGCGGCCGCGCTGACTATTCGAGACCGCATTGTCCATCGATGGCTCGCGGTGGATCGCGCCAACCATGCACAGGGCCGCAAGCGCGTCTACTATTTGTCGCTGGAGTTCCTCATCGGACGACTTTTTGCCGATGTGCTCTGCAACCTTGGTTGGACTGAGATCTTTCGCGCGGCGCTCGGAGATCTGGGTGTCGATCTAAACCGGTTGCGAGCAGCTGAGCCGGACGCGGCCCTCGGCCATGGCGGCCTTGGTCGGCTCGCCGCCTGTTTCATGGAGAGCATGGCGACCCTCGGAATTCCCGCCTACGGCTACGGCATTCGCTACGATCACGGACTGTTCCGCCAAGTCATCAAGGACGGTTGGCAGCAGGAATACCCTGAGGAATGGCTGTCCTTCGGCAATCCATGGGAGTTCGCGCGGCCGGAAGTGATCTACGACATCCACTTCGGTGGTTGGGTCGAGATGACGGTTTCGCCGACCGGCGTCAAACGCTCGGTCTGGCACCCGGCCGAGACCATCGAGGCGGTCGCATATGATATCCCGATCGTGGGGTGGCGCGGCCGACACGTAAATCCCTTGCGTTTGTGGTCGGCGCGAGCCGTTGATCCGCTGCGCCTCGATGCATTCAACATGGGCGATCACGTCGGCGCGTTGTCGGAGCAGACGCGTGCCGAAGCGATCTCCAAGATTCTCTATCCCAGCGATGCGACCCCGGCGGGCCTAGAGCTTCGCCTGCGTCAGGAATATTTCTTTGTTTCAGCCTCGCTGCTGGACCTGGTGCAACGCCATCTGCGGACCGATGGAAACCTCTACTTCCTGCCGCTTCGATCGGCAATCCAGCTCAATGACACGCATCCGAGCGTCGCGGTTCCGGAACTCATGCGCATCCTCGTCGACCTTCACGGCCTGCCGTGGGAGGAGGCGTGGCGTATCACGGTCGGCACATTCTCCTACACCAACCACACGCTCCTGCCTGAAGCGCTCGAATCCTGGCCGGTCGATCTGTTCGGGCGCGTTCTCCCGCGGCACCTGGAGATCATCTATCGCATCAATACGAAGCATCTTCTTGAGGCAGCGAAGCTGAAAAATCCGTCTGCTTCCGACTCGCTCGGGTCAATTTCGTTGATCGACGAGCGTAATGGTCGAAAGTTGAGAATGGGGCACCTTGCGTTTGTCGGCTCGCATCGCACCAACGGCGTGTCAGCGCTTCACACCAACCTGATGCGCAAGACCGTGTTCCGCGAGCTGCACGCGATGTATCCCGACCGGATCGTCAACAAAACCAATGGAATCACGTTCCGGCGTTGGCTGCTGCAGGCCAATCCCGATCTCGCCAGGATCCTTCGTGAGGTCTGCAGCGATGCCGTTCTGGATGATCCCAGCCAAATGGTCCGTCTTGCCAACCACGCCGAGGACCGTGGGATTCAGGAACGGGTCAGGGCGGCCAAGCGCACGAACAAGGTGGCCCTCGCGCGTCTGATCGTCGAACGCCTTGATCTGAGTGTGGACCCGGATGCGCTATTCGATGTGCAGATCAAACGTATCCACGAATACAAGCGCCAATTGCTGAATCTACTTGAAACGGTCGCACTCTATCACGCGATCAGGGCAGAGCCTACTCGGAATTGGATACCGCGGGTGAAAATATTCGCCGGGAAAGCGGCAGCGAACTATGCACAGGCAAAGTTAATCATCAAGCTTATTAATGATGTGGCCAAGGTCATCAATGGGGACCCAGTCGTTCGCGATCTCCTGCGGGTCGTCTTCCTGCCGGATTACAACGTCAGTTTGGCAGAGAAGATTATTCCCGCTGCCGACCTATCCGAGCAGATTTCGACGGCGGGAATGGAAGCTTCCGGCACTGGCAACATGAAGCTTGCCTTGAACGGTGCGCTGACGATTGGCACGTTCGACGGGGCGAATATCGAGATTTGCGATCACGTTGGCGCACAGAACATCTTCATCTTCGGCTTGCGGGCAGAGGAGGTCGAGGAGCGTCGGCGCGCACCCTTAGAAGCAAATTCGGTGATTGCAGCGTCTCCCAAGCTCGCCGAGGCCATCGAGGCGATCGAGACCGGTGTCTTTTCACCTGACGATGTTGACCGATTCGCCGCGCTCATGAATGCGCTGCGGCATTCCGACTACTACATGGTCACAGTGGATTTCGATGCCTATTACGCAACGCAGAGAAGCGTCGAAAGGCTGTGGCTGTCGACATTCGATTGGACCCGCGCGAGCATGCTCAACATCGCACGAATGGCGTGGTTCTCCTCCGACCGGACCATCGGCGAGTACGCCCAAGACATTTGGAAAGTGCCCTTTCAACTTCCCTCCAATCGGGAGCAGGAACAAACGCCCTAGATGAGAGGCAGAGCCGCTGCCGGTAGGACACGTGATGCTAAGGGCCATCGATAAGTACTCGGGCGGGGTCTTTAACCCCGACGACGTGCGCATCCTGGTCGCCGCGTTCGACGGCGCTTGGCGGTCGCTCCTCGCGAGTGGCATTACATTCGAGTCAGATCGTGAATCGAAAGCAGTACGGGACACGCTCGCGAAGCACATCATCGAACAGGCCCGCTATGGCGAACGTGACCAACGCCGCCTACGTGACGGCGCTCTGCTGCAATACGCCCTGTCAAAGTTGAAGAGCAAACCGCGCAAGTGACGCGCTGGCGCGTACATACGGCGGCTCAGAACGGAGCAGCGATACACTTTGGACGACGATATACTTGCGCGTTTGCCCGAGCGCCGCACAGGCCCGACGCTCGGAGACATGCAGTTGCGCTCGCACCTGCTCGATGCAGGCACGGCGACGCGCGGGGCTTAGAAGTTTCCCCGGGCGGCCTCCTGCAGAATGAGCTTGTCCAGCGTCAAATCAGAGAGCGCTGCTGTCGGCTTTCAACGCTGAAGATATGTGCGGAAGCGCGACTATGTTTGGCGGACTGATCGCCATGGCGCGGTGCCAGAATAATGTTTGAGCCGGTTGCCGACCCCCCTGTGTGTATCGAAAACTTCATCCGTAGTTGATCTGGTGAGAATCGCCTAACGACGTCGGCCACGATGATCGCGCTGATATTCCTCATCTTTAACCTGGCTGCCGCGCTCTTCAAGTCCAAGAGCCGACTTGAAGCAGAGAATGCCGCGCTCCGACATCAGCTGATCGTGCTGCAACGCAAGGTGCGCGCTCTCGTCCCCTTCACTAACAGCGATCGCCTGTTCTTTGTGCAGTTGTATCGTTGGTTTTCGTCAGTCCTCAAGGGCGTGACGATCATCCGGCCCGAGACGATTGTGCGCTGGCATCGTGCCGGCTGGCGCTGTTCCCCGATTTTGCGCGAGCCGGCGCAAGTGGCTCCGAGCGGATGCGGTGCGCCGCCCGAAAGCCACGCATTACGGCTCCGGGACGAGAAAAATTGCAGCAAGGGGCGGAACAACAAGGCTGACCTCGGGAATCGTGCCTTCGTCCAACGTACGGACGGCGCCGCCATTCCCGACATTGGTGCCGCCGTAGCGATCGGAATCGGTGTTGAGAACCTCGTGCCAAATTCCGGAGAATGGAACCTTGATCCGGTAATCCCGATAGACCTTGGGCGTGAAATTGATCACCACCAGGCAGCGCTCGCGCGTCTGGCGTCCCTTGCGCAGCCAAGCGAAAACACTGCGCTCGGCGTCATGCATGACCAGCCACTCGAATCCGGCGCCGTCGCAGTCGAGCTCGTACAGCGCCGGCAAAGTCCGGTAGAGATGGTTGAGGTCGCGGATCAAAGACTGAATGCCTGCATGCCGTGGCCGCTCGGTGAGATGCCAATCGAGCGAGTGGTCGTGCCGCCATTCGTTTTCCTGGCCAAACTCTCCGCCCATGAACAAAAGCTTCTTGCCGGGATGGCCGAACATGAAACCGTAATAGGCGCGCAGATTTGCAAAGCGCTGCCATTCGTCGCCCGGCATGCGGCCGAGGATGGAGCGCTTGCCGTGCACGACCTCGTCATGGGAGAGCGGCAGGATGAAATTTTCGGAGAACGCGTAGTGCAGGCCGAACAGGATTTGACCGTGATGATGCTTGCGGTAGATCGGATCCCTGCCGATGTATTCGAGCGTGTCGTGCATCCATCCCATATTCCACTTGTAGCCGAATCCCAGCCCGCCCCAGTCAACCGGCTTCGATACCATCGGCCAGGCCGTCGATTCCTCCGCCACCGTGGTCGCGTTGGGAAAGCGCGAGAACACTTCCGTATTGAAGCGCCGAAGCAGGCTGATCGCTTCGAGGTTTTCTCGGCCGCCATATTTGTTTGGGATCCAGCTGCCCTCCGATCGGCTGTAATCGAGGTAGAGCATCGAAGCGACGGCGTCGACGCGCAGCCCGTCGATGCGTTATCGGTCGGGCCAGAACAAGCCATTGGCGAGGAGGAAATTGGCGACTTCGGTACGCGCGTAATTATAAACGAGCGTGTTCCAGTCGAGATGGCGGCCCTGCATCGGATTGGCATGTTCGTAAACTGCCGTGCCGTCGAATTGACTGAGCCCGTGCGGATCGTCCGGGAAATGTCCGGGCACCCAATCGAGAATGACGGCCAAGCCGGCGCGATGGCAGGCGTCCACCAAGCCGGCAAAGTCGGTCGGCGTGCCGAATCGGCTGGTGGGAGCGAACAGGCCGGTTGGCTGGTAGCCCCAGGATCCGTCGAATGGATGCTCGCTGACCGGCAGGAATTCGATGTGGGTGAAGCCCAGATCACGCGCATAGGCCGGCAATTCATCTGCCAGTTCGCGGTAGCTCAGCCACCGACCGCTTTCTTGCAGCCGGCGACGCCACGAGCCGAGATGTACTTCATAAATTGAAATCGGCGCATCTAACGCGTTGACATGAAGAGGCGCAGGTTGCGGCGGTGGGATCGCGCGAAGGTCCACCACGATCGAAGCCGTTTGCGGCCGCAGCTCCGCCGCGAATGCCAGCGGATCTGACTTCAGCGGCAGCATGCGGCCGTCCGCTCCGATGATCTCGTATTTGTATTTGCTGCCGGGTTTGGCTTCCGGCATGAAGATTTCCCAGAAACCGTTGCCGCGCACCCGCATGGGGTGGCGCCGGCCGTCCCACGAATTGAAGTCGCCCACGACGCTGACCCGCTGGGCGTTCGGTGCGAACACCGCGAATGCGACGCCCGAGACCTCGTCCAGGACCATGGGATGTGCACCGAGCTTTTCGTAGAGATGCGTGTGGGTCCCTTCGCCGAGAAGATAGAGATCGAAATCGGACAGGATCGGAGGGAAACGGTAGGGGTCTTCGATCTCGACCTGCCGCTCGCCGTAGCGCGCGCGCACGCGGTAGCGGCGCGACCCGTTGGACAGCCGGCCTTCGAACAATCCGGCGTCATGAATGCGCTCGAGGCCTCTTTCGTGGCCTTGTTCATCGACGATTGCGACGCCTTCCGCGTCCGGAAGGAAAATGCGGACGAGGGGTACGTCGCCTTCGACGTGGGGGCCAAGATACCGGAAGGGGTCGGAATGGCGACCCTCGATGACGGCATAAGCCTCCGGCGAGAGGGAACTCATTCTGGCGTGCCCTCTGAGCGGGAAAGAATGCGCCAGGTGCCGGCCAGCGGCACGCGCAGCCAATCGGGCCGATGTGCGAGCTCGTATTCAATTTCATAAAACGCCTTCTCCAAGAGGAAAAAATCGAGAAGACGATCGGCAGTCTGGGGGGAATGCGGCCAAAGCCTCGTGTCGTTCAATGATGATCGATAGGCGGACAGAAATGCGGCGACGGAAGTTTCGCGCCAACCTTCGAGCGCGCGCGCGAGCTTGCCGTGTTCGTCGGGGGCAGACTTGAGCGCACGCTCGAGCGCGGCCGTTGTAGAATAGTCGATCGACCGGATGAAGCCGGCCACATCGCGGGCAGCGGCGACTTTGCGTCTGCGATCCTTGATGCTGCGGCGCGGTTCGCCTTCAAAATCGATGATGGAGACGTCATCTTTGACGATCAGCATCTGCCCGAGATGAAAATCACCATGGTGGCGGATCTTCATCGCGTCGATGGTTTCCGGAAGCAATTCGCGCAGTCGCGCGGGAAGTGATTCACGATAAGACAGAACCGCGTCAGCCAGCTGGCGATCATTCTCCGTCAAGTCAGACCGGCGATGCGCCAGACCATCGAGTGCGCGGCCGGCACGCTGCAGGATGCCTTCCGTCCAGGCCCGGACATCAGCGGCCGCAATCGGCTCCGGCGCGAACTCGACGATGTCATCACGGCTTGCCAGCGCGAGCTGCAACTCGGCGATACGCCGCCCGACCTGCTCCATCCGTCGCAGGTAAGCGGTTTGCTCATCACTGTGTCCTGCCGCTTCAGCCGTAAGGAAACGTTGTTCTTCCACGAAACGGTCTAGATAGGCGCTCGTCACTGTCCACGCGTCACCCTGATTTTCCACGAACCCGTGCACGAGGGCGACGGCGCTGCGAGCTCCATTCTCCTCCAGCTCGACGCTTCCCAGCAGGGGCGGGGCGTGCGAGAACGAAACCGTTTCCGTGAGAAAACGACCGACCTCGATTTCCGGATTGAGGCCCCGCTCAAGGCGGCGAAAGAGCTTGACGACGTAGTCTGTTCCGACCAGGACGGTCGTGTTGGACTGCTCCGTATCCACCGCGTGGACGTCTTGGATCGCGATTGGGCCGACCTGCGAAAATCTCGCCGTCGGGGCAAACGCGATTCGACCTTGGTCGGCTTCGATGGTCCGCGCGGCGCGCAGGTTTTCGAGCAGAAGAGCGACAAAGCTCGGATCGGCGGTGGCGTCGAGCAGGCTGCCTTCGCGCGGCCCTCGACGCACGGCGGCGAGCGTGCTCGGATTTTGCCGCTCGCGGTCAAACCGGGTCCATTTGATGGTCAACGGCAGCAGATAATTCGCAGTTTCGCGCCTGCCTTTGGCCTCGAGCAACACAACTCCCAGATCGGGATCGGCGGCAGCGATTGGTATCGCGCCGACGATATGGGTCGTCGGTAGAGTCCCGCGTTCCGCGTACCACCGTCGGCTCGCCAGAAATTCCGGAAGAACATCGCGTTCGAGCACCGATTTGGAACGGCCGCGCAGCAGCGACCTCCAGCCGTCCGTAACGACGAGCGTCTCGAATTCCGCCCAAATTCTCGGGCTCTCGATCGTCGATGCATCCGGTTCGCGCAGCAGGAACCAAAAGAACCCATACGGCCCGAGCGTTACAAGGTAGGCGCCATCGCCGATGGGCGGAAAGTTCGTTCGGCCGAACAATTCGAACGGCACGCGGCCGCGCCAGGAGGCGAGGTCGATCTCGGCGGCCTGCGCCGAGCGCGACAGATTGGCGACGCAAAGCACGACTTCATTTTCGTATTGCCGCACGTAGACGAGTACTGAGCGGTTTGCCGGGCGGATGAAGGTCAACGATCCGCGGCCAAACACCTTGCTCGATTTGCGGACCGATATCAGCCGTTTGGTCCAACTCAGCAGCGACGCCAGACTACGCGATTGCGCCTCGACGTTGACCGCCTCGTAACCGTAGACCGGGTCCATGATCATCGGCAGGGACAGCCG
>Ga0209648_10005629_pt1 | contig 10739 bp, 9 predicted proteins | sample GraSoi2013_115cm_FD_185830 | JGI IMG/M metagenome (GOLD analysis project Ga0209648, IMG submission 185830) | Grasslands soil microbial communities from the Angelo Coastal Reserve, California, USA - Sample 9_17_2013_115cm (SPAdes) (version 2) | ecosystem: Environmental > Terrestrial > Soil >...
GCACGCTCGACCTCACCGGCCAGCTCTCCAAAATTGGAGTCGGGTTTCCGACCGACGCCGGGCTGCGCAACAACGTGTGCGGGTTTCTCCGGGGCGACTCGACCTCGGACACCGCCAACTACAACGTCACGCTGACGCTGCGCCAGCCCGCGTTCCTGTCGCCGCAGCACACGGCGACGCTCGCGGTCTACGCCGAGCGGCGCTCCGAGTTCAAGGCCTACACGCGCCAGGCCGTCGGCGTGAACGTCGCCGTCACGTTCGATGCGCGGCGCACGCTGCCCATCACGCTGGGCTACAGCTATGCGGTGGGGCGCACCACCGCGGACCCGGCGGTCTACTGCATCTTTTTCAGTGTTTGCAACGCCGCCGACCAGAAGTTTCTCGTCAACCGCCGGCGCTTCGGGGCCATTAGCGTCGCGGCGGTGCGCGGTCGGGTGAACTCGGTGCTGGATCCATCAACGGGTAGCGTGGTCCAGGCGAACGTGGTGTACGCGTCGCGCTACGTCCTGTCCGACACCCTGTACGAATTCAACCGTGAGGAGCTCGGGATCTCGCACTACTACCCGGTTGGACGTCGCAGCGTACTGGCGTGGCGGGTGCGCGGTGGTGTGATTCTGCCTCAGCGCATCACCCTGTCGGGTCAGAGCGCGCGCTTCGTGCCCCCCGACCAGCGGTTCTACGCGGGCGGCCCAAACTCGGTGCGCGGGTATGCCCTCAATGAGCTGGGCCCGCGGGTGTACGTGACGGACACCACCTTCCGCACCGTGAGTACTTCGCCCACCGGTGGCAACACGGTGTTCACCGCGAACCTCGAACTGCGCCTCGCCACGCCGATCCTCCCCGAGCGGATGCGGCTCGGCCTGTTCGTGGACGCCGGCCAGGTGTGGGAGCGGGGGGACAAATTGAGCCCGATCGGTGGGGTGCGCATCACCCCGGGGCTCGGGCTCCGCTTCGTCACGCCGTTGGGACCGGTGCGGCTCGACGCCGCTTATAACGACTACGCGCCGGAGCCCGGGCCGCTCTACCTTGAGAAGGGCACCACCTTGACCGTGTATCGCAACTCCTTCCAGCCCCCGCGCCCCGCGTCCTTCTGGCGCCGCATCACCGTGCAGTTCGCGGTGGGACAGGCGTTCTAAGTGGTTCGTCGCTCGCTCGCCGTCGCCCTGTGGACCCTGGCCGGACTGCTCGCCTGCTTCCTAGGCGGGCTGTCGGCGCTGGTAGGAACGGGCGCGGGGCGCGCGCTGCTGGCGCGGCTCACCCAAGATGCGCTGGCACGGGTGTTCACGGGCGTGGTGGAGATTGGCGACGTGCGCGGATCCGCGCTCACCGGCCTCACCCTCTCACAGGTGCGCTTGTTCGACGCGGATTCCACGCTCGTCGCCTGGCTGCCCGAGGCCGAGGTGAGCTACAACCCGCTCGACTTCGCGGCCGGGCGGATCGTGCTGTTCGGTTTCGACCTCGAGCGGCCGGTGATCAACGTGGTCGAGCATCCGAGCGGGCGCCTCAACGTGGAGGAGCTGCTCCGGCTCGGCGGCCCGGACACCGGCCCGCACGGCCCGGCGTCGTTGATCCTGTTCCGCAACGTGCGCATCGCCGACGGCACCGTGACCCTGCGGCTCCAGGCGCGACACCCAGAGCCCGGCGACTCGGCGCTCGAGATCGCCAGCGGGGGGCTGAACGGGCGCCTGCGGATCCGCCGCTTCGAGCACCTGAACGCGCAGCTCGGCGCCCTCCAGATCTCATCGCCCCGGGAGCGGGGGATCCGGATCGACGTGACCCGGCTGGCGGTGGCGAGCCGCGACCCGGCCGTCGAGCTCGTTGACGTCGCGGGGCAGCTGCGGGTCGTCGGTGATTCGCTGGCGTTGCACCTGGCGCGGGTGCGGTTGCCGGCGTCGGTCCTGGGGGCCACGCGCGGCGTCGTCACGTGGCCCCGCGGCACGCTGCTCTACGACCTGCGACTCCACGCCGACTCCGCGGCGCTGCGGGATTTCCCCCTTATCGACCGACGGTTCGCGACCGCGCCGGGCAGTGGAGTGGTCTCGGGCGAAGTGCGGGTGCGCTCGCACGGCGCCGCCTTGCTTGAAGTGGAACTGGACCCCCTGCACGTCGCCTATCGCGGCGGCACCCTCGCGGGTCGCCTCACGGCCTTCGCCGCTCCCGACTCGGGGCTCGTCGCGCTGCGCGACGCGGCGCTGGACGCGCACGCCTTCGATCTCGAGTTCGCCCGGCCCTTTCTCGACACCCTGCCCTTTGCCGGTCGCCTCTCCGGGCACACAACGGCCGGCGGTCGGCTGGCGGCGCTGGCCTTGAGCGTGGACTGGGCGTTCCGCGACTCCCTCGTCCCGGGCTGGCCGGAGACGCGGCTTCGCGGTCAAGGCGAGGTCAACCTGCGCGCCCGAGACGGGATCCATTTTCAGCCGTTCACGCTCGCGGCGACGAGCGTCGACCTCGGCACGGTGCGGCGGCTGGTCCCCGCGGTTCGCCTGCACGGAACCCTTTCTGCCGTGGGGACGCTTTCGGGCCCGCTCCGCGACGCGCAGTTCAGCGGTACCCTGATCCAGCGGGACGACGGCCGGCCCCCGAGTGCGCTCGCCGGAAAAGTGCGGCTCGACACTCGCGGCGAGCAGTTGGGGATCTATGCCGATGTCACCGCCGACTCGCTCTCCTTCGACGGACTGCGAGGGAGTTTCCCGGATCTTCCGCTGCACGGCGCGGTGGCGGGTCCCGTGCGGCTCGCGGGTCCGCTCGCCGCGCTCGACACGCACGCCGAGCTGCACGGAGCGGGCGGGACGGTCCAGGGCGATGGCGTGTTGCTGCTCGACCTGCCGCACTACGGCGCCCGAGACTTCGTGCTGCAGGCGCACGAGCTCGATCTGGCGCACTGGGCCGTCGGCGTGCCCGACTCCCGGCTTTCCTTCAAGGCAACGGCGAGCTTCGCGGGCGACAGCGGCGTCCCGCCGGTCGGCGCGCTGAGCGCCACCCTCGCTCCCTCGCTCGTCAAGGGCACGCCGCTCGACAGCGGCCGGGCGGTGCTGCGATTCGCCGACCGGCGCGTCTACGTCGACTCGCTGCGGATCGCGCAGCCGGGACTGATCAGCGCGGGCGCGGGCTCACTCGGTTGGCAGCACGGCACGAGCGGCTCGCTCGCACTCGATTTCGCCGCCGACAGCCTCGGCGCGCTCGACGCCTGGGTCGGCTGGGTCGCGGGCAGCGCCCCCGGGGAGGCCGCGGACGGGCCCGGGGTCGCGGGCTCGGCCCACGTTCTCGTTACGCTGCAAGGGTCGCTCGACTCCGTCGCGGTCGATGCGCGCGCGAGCGGCGAGCGCCTGCGCTGGGGCGGCTGGAACGTGACGGCCGGCCGGGGGCGCCTCGAGTGGCGGCCGGGGCCCGACGCGAGCCTCGCGCTCGACGCGACGCTCGACTCGCTCGCACACGGCGCCGTGGGATTGGCGGGCGTCGTCGCCAGCGCCCGGGGGGCGCCGGACTCGCTCGCCTGGTTCGCGCGCTCCCGGGTGGGCGGCGGGGCGGCGTTCCTCGCCGGCGGGCGCTTCGCCCGGGGGCGCGACGCCAGCCGAGGCGCGGTGGCACGCCTGGGCGTTGACTCGCTCGCCCTGCAGCTGCCGGGCGACGCCTGGGTGTTGGAGCGGCCCGTCACACTCGCCGCCACCGACTCGGCCGTCACCGTGAGCCACCTGGTGCTCCGCAGCGTCTACGGCACCGGCCAGTTCGTGCTCGAGGGGGACCTGCCCACCCGCGGCCGGGCGAACGCGCACCTGCAGCTCGAGGCGTTCCCACTGGCGGGGGCGGCACCGTCACCGCGACCGTGGGCCTCGGCGGCACGCGCCGCAGTCCGGTCGCGAGCGGGGCGTTCTCGCTCACCAACGGCACGCTGGGAGCGTTTCACGCGCCCTTCGTGGACGGTTCCTTCGATTATCAGGAGCGCCGCCTCCGCGCCGGGGTTCACCTCTGGCGTTCGGGGCAGCAGATCCTCACCGTCGAGGCGTTGCTCCCGCTCGACCTCGCCCTCGTTCCCGGGACGGAGCGCCTCCTCCCCGATACCCTGGCCGTGCGGGCGACCGCCGACAGCGTCGATCTGGCGGTGCTCGAGGCTCTGACCCCGGCCGTGCAGCGCGTGGCCGGCGTGTTCTCGACCGACTTGGGGATCGCGGGAACCTGGGACGCGCCACGGCTGCGCGGGACGCTCCGCATCACCAGCGCCGCCGCGACCATCCCGGCCCTCGCCGTGCGCTACGAGGACGTGAACGGCCGGCTGCGGCTGAGCGGCGACACGATCGCGATCGAGGCCCTCTCGGCCAAGAGCGACCGCGGGCGGGCCGACGTATCGGGCGCGATCCGGCTCGAGCGACTGACCCGTCCCGTGCTCGACCTCGCTATCGCCGCCGACCAGTTCAAGGCGCTCGAGCTCCGGAACAACGTCGCCATCACCGCGAGCGGGCAGTTGAGACTCACGGGGCCCGTGTTCGGCGCGACGCTCACCGGCCGGGCGAAGGTCACGTCGGGCGTGCTGTACTTCGCCGACTTGGTGCAGAAGCGCCTGGTCAACTTGGACGAGCTGGCCGACACTTCGCTCGCGTCCCTCATCGCGCGGCAGCGGCTCGGCCCCGAGTTCGAGAACGTGTTCCTCGACAGCCTGCGGATCAACGAGCTTGAGCTCGAGATGGGGAGCGACGTCTGGCTGCGCTCCGACGAGGCCAATATCCAGCTCGCGGGCACAGTGACGGTGAGCAAGCAGCGCAGCGCCTACCGCGTCAGCGGCACCCTGCAAGCGGCCCGCGGCACCTACCGCCTGAAGGTGGGGCCTGTGACGCGGGAATTCGTCGTCTCGCAAGGGACCGTGCGCTATTTCGGTACCCCCGATCAGGACGCCGCCCTGGACATCGAAGCGAAGCACACCGTACGCCTGGTCCCCGGCTCCACCCCGAACCCCTCCGTGGGGAACGCCGAGGAAATCACGGTCGTGGCCCACATCACCGGCACGCTGCTGGTGCCCAAGGTGAGCTTGGCGGCGGAGAAGGGCGATGTCGCACAGACCGAGCTCATCTCCTATCTGCTGTTCGGCAAGAGCAGCGTGGACTTGGCCGGGGGCCAGGGCGGCATCGCGGACCAGCGCGCCCTCGTGCAGAGCGCGCTCTCGGTGCTGTCGGGCGAGATCGAGCAGACCATCGTGTCGGGCGGCGTCCCCGTCGATTACGTGGAGATCCGTCCGGGGGGCGCGGTGCCGGGGGACCCGCTCCAGGGCTGGCAGTTCGCCGTGGGGCGCCAGCTGGGACCGAAGACGTTCCTCGTGGTGAACGCGGGGTACTGCGGGACGGGGCAGCTCGCTGTTACCAATGCGCTCGGCGTGTCGATGCAGTACCGCGTCAGCGCGGAATGGCGAACGGAGGCGAGCTTCGAGCCGGTCCTCAGCTGCAGTAGCGTGACGCCCGAAGGCGGCCTCGCCTACACGCTGCCGCGCCAAGTCGGCCTCGACCTGTTCTGGGAGAAGCGCTATTAATGACGCGCGCCCTGCTCATCACCAATCCGGCGGCGGCGCGCACGGACGCCCGCGCCGTCACCGCGATCCGCGAGACGCTGCAGGGCGGCGGCTGGGCCGTCGAGGTGTTGGCCACCGCGCAGGCCGGGGACGCGCGCCGCTTCGCGCGCGAGGGGCGCCACGACGGCTTCGATGTGCTGGTGTGCTACGGCGGCGATGGCACCGCGATGGAGATCGCGGCCAGCGCCATGGGCAGCGGCATTCCGCTCGGCCTCGTCCCTGGAGGAACGGGCAACCTGCTCGCCGGGAACCTGCGCCTGCCGCGCAACGCCGCCGCCGCGGCGCGGGTGATCCTGCGCGGCGCCGCGGCATCGATGGATCTCGGAGCGGTGGACCGAGCCGACGGCACGCACTATTTCGCCGTGTGCAGCGGCACGGGGTTCGACGCACGCCTCATGGCGGACACCGGCGCAGCCGAGAAGCACCGCTGGAAGATGGCGGCCTACGTGGCGCGGGCGTTCGCGGCGTTGCCCCGCGTGACCAGCCCGCTGCACCGCGTCACCGTGGACGGCGTCGCGCGCGAGCTGCCGGCCGCGATGGTGCTTGTGGCGAACTGCGGCGAGCTCGTCCCGCCGTTTCTCCGGCTGCGCGACGGCGTCGCGCCCGATGACGGCTGGCTCGATGTGCTCGCGCTGCGGGCCCAGGGGACCCTGGGGAGCCTGCGGGCGTTCGTCGAGCTGCTGCGCCGACCCCGCCACGGGGCGCCCTGGCTCTGGTTCGGGCGCGGCCGCACCGTGCGGGTGGAGGTGGTGGAAGGCCCGCCGCGACCGATGCAGCTCGATGGCGAGCCGTCGGGGGACACGCCGTTCGAAGCGCGCCTCATCCCCGGATCGCTGCGGGTCCTCGTGGATCCGGCGACCGCTCCGCTGCGGGTGACGAGCCGTGACTGAGACCGTCCTCCTGGTCGGCGCTGACGGCCCCGGGCTGCGCGCGGTGGGTGAGGCGTTCGAGCGGTTTGGCTACGCCGTCGCCAGCGCGGCCACCGCGGAAGCGGGACTCGTGGCGTTCGCGCGCCGGCCTGCCGAAGTCGTGATTCTGGACCTGCCCGTCTCGGATGGGCGCGGCGTGGAGCTGTGCGAGCGGCTGCGCCGGACCGCGGGGTCCGTCGTGCTGCTCGCTTGCAGCGCCGCGGCGCTTGACCGCCTGGTTTCGGCCCCCCGCGCGGGCCGCGGGCGCCAGGGGCGGAACGGCCTCGAGCGGGCATCGCGCCATCCGCCGCAGACCGTGGCGGAGGTGGCGCGCGCCCACATCGAGCGTACCCTCGAGTTCCACGGCGGCAACCGCACGCGTGCCGCCCGGGAACTCGGGATTTCGCGCGCGACGCTAATCAATAAGATTAAGGCGTACGGGCTCTGAGGGACTTATGGACAAGCCGAAGCTGCTAGAGCACGACGGGATGGAGTGCCGCTATTGCGGCAACGAGGAGCGGGCCTCGGAAGGCTATCCGTGTGCCGACTGCGGCACCTTCATCTGTCTGATCTGCTCGTTCCGCGGGGTCACCCGGTGCAAGGCGTGTGAAGCAAAGGCGAAGGCCGCGCGCCACGCCTAACCCCTCGGCCGCTCCCGCCGCTTCCGAATCTCCCGCGCCACGTCGTCGGGCGACGTGCCGAGTTCCTTCGCCAGTTTGGTCGTCGCCACCTCCGCGCCGGACCAGTCGCGGGCCGCCGCGAGGGCGTCGAGCGCGATGTCTTCGACCACCGTGGTCCGCTCCTCTAGATCCCGCGTGCGCACCGCCACCTCGCGCGCCAGCCACTGCTCCAGCTCCCGCCGCTCGATCTCCAGCTGCCGCTGCCGCAGTGCACCCTGCAACGACATCTCCAGCTCATCCAGGTCCACCGGCTTGATAAGGTAGTCGTAGGCGCCGAGCTTGAGACACTCGATCGCGGTGCGGGGTTCGTCGATCGCCGTCAGCATGATGATGGCGAGGTCGGAATCGGCGGCGAGCGCCTTGGGCACGAGCTCGACACCACTCATGTTCGGCATGCGGATGTCGGAGAGCATCGCCTGCGGCTGCTCGGCCGCCTGCCGGTCGAGCGCTTCGGGGCCGCCCGCCGCCTGCAGCACGCGGTAGCCGAGGCGCGTGAGGAAACGATCGAGCGCTTGGCGGATACCTTCTTCGTCGTCGACGACGAGCACGGTGGTGGGCGGCGCGGGGGCCGCGAGGGAGGGCGGGTCGAGCTTGGCCATGGCGCTAACGTATGTGCCCTCCACAACCCGAGCAAGGCGAGCTATCTTCGCGCTCCCATGCGCTCCCTCCCCGCGAACCTCGCGGCGGTCCCGGGCATCACCGTTGGGCAGTGGACCGACCGGGCGCGGGCCACCGGGTGCACCGTGGTGCTCGCGCCGCCGGGGGGCATGCGCGCCGCCGGCGCCGTGCGCGGCCGCGCCACCGGGACCCGCGAGCTCGACGCCCTGCACCCTCGGCACGTGGTCGGCAAAGTCGACGCGATCCTGCTCACCGGTGGCTCCGCGTTCGGGTTGGGCGCCGCCGACGGCGTGATGCGTTGGCTGCGCGAACAGGGCCGCGGCTATCCCGTCGGCACGGCGGGCATCGTGCCAATCGTTCCCACCGCCGTGATCTTCGACTTCGATCTGGCCCCCGGGTCCCGCGCCGACCGCTGGCCCACCGCGGACGACGCCTACCGCGCCTGTGGGGCGGCGAGCACCGAGATCGCCGAAGGGACGGTGGGCGCCGGCACCGGGGCCACGGTGGGCAAGGCCCTTGGCCCTCGCCATGCCGTGAAAGGCGGCGTCGGCACCTGGGCCGCGCGCGGCGGCGCGGTCGTGGTGGGGGTGCTCGTGGTAGTGAATGCGGTCGGCAACGTCTTGGACGACGCGGGCCGCGTCCTGGCCGGCGCGTTCGGGGCGCCCCCGGGAGAGGCGGCCGGAGGGCCCGAGCCCACCCGCAACACCACCCTTGCCGTGGTGGCGACGAATGCGACCCTCGATCGGACGGCGCTGGAGAGCCTGGCGCACGCCACAGGCGACGCCCTGGCGCGCCGCATCGTCCCCTACGGCACGCTGTTCGACGGCGACGTCGTGTTCGCGGTCAGCACCGCCGCCGTAGCGCCCGCGAGTCCGCTGCAGGTCGAGGCGCTGGCGGCGCTGGCGGCTCCCGCGGCGGTGGAGCGGGCGGTGCGCCTGGCGCGCGGGCTCGGGGACATCCCAGGCCTGGCGGACGCCGCGGCCTCGTGAGCGGCCACCTCGAGCGCGACGTCGCCGATGTCGGTCGCCGCTGGGTCCCGGATGCGCGCCTGGGCGTGTTTGAAATCACCCTGTCGCCAGGCGCCGTGGCGGGATGCACGACGAGCCGGGACGCGCTGGTCGCCCTGCGTCGGATCGCCGCGGCGGCGGGGCTCGCTGCCGACGTCAGCCTGCTGCCTGACGCATCGCTCGGTAAGGAGGGCGCTGCCGTCGTGACGGCGGCGGTCGCGCCGCTGCTGCGCGAGCCGCTCGCGACGGCGAGTCGCGTCAGTGAAGCCCTGCACGGCGAGACACTCGCCGTGCTTGAGTGGCGCGACGGGGCGTGGCTCCGGGTGCGCGCGGGCGACGGCTACCATGCCTGGCTGCACGCGGGCTACGTGACCACCGGGTCGCCCGAGTGGGCGGAGGATTGGGTCCGCCGCGCCACCGTGCGGTCGCTCGGCGCGGAGTTGCGGCGCGAGGACGCCCGGTTCCGGCTGGTGCTGGGCGCGCGCGTCGCGCCGCATCGGGGCGGGCGGGTGGAGACCGCCGACGGCCGGCTGTGGCACGTCGCTGCGGGCGTGCTGCGTCCCGCCGCCGAGGCGCGGGCCGAAGCACGGCTCGTCGCAGCGCCCGAGTGGGCGTTGCGCTGGTTTTCGGGCGCTCCCTACCTGTGGGGCGGGCGCACCGAGTGGGGCGTCGACTGCTCGGGCTTGGTGCAGGCCACCTACGCGGCCCGCGGCGCCGCGTTGCCCCGCGATAGCGACTTGCAGTCGCTCGCCGGCCGCGCCGTGCCGATCGACGCCCGCGGGGCCGGTTACGAGGCGGGGGACGTGCTGTGCTTCGCCGACGGTCACCGTGTCTCGCACGTGGCGCTGTGGGCTGGCGCGGGGCGCATCGTGCACGCGGTCATCTCGCGCGGCGGCGTCGCCGCCGACGACCTGGTGGCCGATACGCCGGCGGCGAACCGGTTGCGCGATTTCCTCGTGGCCGTGCGCCGACCCCTGAAATGACGCGGCAGGTCCGCGCTCGGGGCGCGGCGCGCCCGATTATCTTGTCCCTATGAAGCTCGTCCTGTTCGACATCGACGGCACGCTCTTGTCGACTGACGGCGCGGGCAGGCGAGCCATCCGGCGCGCGCTCCTCGACGAAACCGGGATGGCCGGTCCCATCGAGAGCTACCGCCTGGACGGCAAGACCGACCCGCAGATCATTAGCGAGCTCCTCTCGCTCGCCGGCCACCCGGCGGCGGGCGACGACGCGCGCATCGCCGCCGTGTGCCGCCGCTACGTGGCGCAGTTGCGCATCGAGCTCGCCACGTCTCCCGGCGCGACCCGGCTGCTCGACGGCGTCCGCGAGCTGCTCGACGCCCTGCAGCCCCATGAGCGCGCCGAGGGCGCCCTCGTCGGGCTGCTCACCGGGAACCTGGCTGCTGGCGCGGCGCTTAAGCTCGGCGCCGCCGGGCTCGACCCCGCGCGGTTCGCCGTGGGAGCGTACGGCTCGGACTCCCCGCGCCGCACCGACCTGCCCGCGGTAGCCGCGGTGCGAGCCGCCGCCCTCGCGGGACGGCCCTTCGCGGGCGGGGACATCGTGATCGTAGGGGACACCCCGGCTGACGTCGCTTGCGGGCGGCCGCTCGGCGCCCGCAGCGTGGCGGTGGCCACCGGCTCCTACGATGCCGCCGCCCTGCGAGCGGCAGGGGCGGCGCAGGTGTTCGACACGCTCGCCGATACCGCCGCCGTGCTCGACGCGATCCTCACGTGAGCGGCCTGGCCGCCGCGCCCGTTCCCTGGGACGCGCGCACCGGACGCACCAGATGAGCGCCCCGCTCAAGATCCCGATGCCTCTACGCGTGCCCGAGTTCGCGCCGTCGCTCGGGCGGCTGCTCGTGCCCCGGCGGCTCGAGCCCCCCTGGGTGCCGCTCGAGGGCGTGCGCGAGGAGCTCGCGACGCGGGTGCTTGAGCTCGGCGGTGAGGCTCGTACGGCGGCGCTGCGCGAGGAG
>Ga0209648_10005630_pt1 | contig 10739 bp, 11 predicted proteins | sample GraSoi2013_115cm_FD_185830 | JGI IMG/M metagenome (GOLD analysis project Ga0209648, IMG submission 185830) | Grasslands soil microbial communities from the Angelo Coastal Reserve, California, USA - Sample 9_17_2013_115cm (SPAdes) (version 2) | ecosystem: Environmental > Terrestrial > Soil >...
CCGGGCGTAAGGGCTGGAGCCGTCGCAACCACGTCAGGGTCTCTTGGGAAACTTTGAAAAGTCGGGCTTTCGCTTTTGCACGTACGCGTCGCGGCCTTCCTGCGCCTCTTCGCTCATGTAGTAGAGAAGAGTCGCGTCGCCCGCGAGCTGCTGGATGCCGGCCAGCCCGTCATCGGCAGCGTTGAAGCTGGCCTTGAGCAGGCGCAGGGCCAGCGGGCTGAGCTCGAGCATGCGGCGGCACCAGGCGACCGTTTCCTGCTCGAGCGATGCAAGGGGCACGACCTTGTTGACGAGCCCCATCGCCAACGCCTGCTGCGCGTCGTACTGCTCGCACAGGAACCAGATCTCGCGGGCCTTCTTCTGGCCGACGATGCGGGCGAGAAGGCCGGCGCCGTAACCGCCGTCGAAGCTCCCCACCTTCGGCCCGGTCTGGCCGAAGCGGGCGTTGTCCGCGGCGATCGTCAGGTCGCACACGACGTGGAGCACGTGGCCTCCGCCGATCGCATAGCCGGCCACCATCGCGATCACGGGCTTGGGGAGACGCCGGATCTGGACCTGCAGGTCGAGGACGTTGAGCCGGCCTGTGCCCGTCGGATCGACGTAGCCGTCGTCGCCGCGGATGCGCTGGTCGCCGCCGGAGCAGAACGCCTCGGTGCCGGCCCCGGTCAGGATGACGACGCCGATCTGCCGATCGTCGCGGGCCACCTCGAAGGCTCGCGACATCTCGAACACCGTCGTTGGCCGGAACGCGTTGCGGACCTCGGGCCGGTTGATCGTGATCTTGGCGATGCCGTCCCACGTCTCGTAGACCACGTCCTGGTACTCGCCAGAACGCACCCACGTGCCCTTGGCCCGGGTGGCTCGACCTTTCAAGCTCGCACTCCTAGAGCAATCACTAGCACTGTTCGAATCGTACGCCGTGCCGTCTCAGCGGCGCTCGAAGGCAAGCCGTGCGCCGAGACCGATGAGCACCAGCCCGGTCAACCTGGTCATGACCTGGCGAACGCGAGTCCCCAGCCCGCTGCGACCCAGTCTGCTGACGACGAGCCCGTATGCGATCAGCCAGGCGAGGAGCATGACCTCGAACGCGGCCACCATCAGGACGAGCCGGATCGCAGGGTCGCCCGGAATCGTGAATTGAGGCATCACGGTGACAAAGAACGCTCCGGTCTTGGGGTTGAGCAGGTTGCTGAACAGACCCTGACCCAAGGCGGCCCGGTTTCCGAGCTTCGCAACGGTCGGAGCACCAACCTCGGCGGGATGCTTGGAAAACAAACTCCGGAGCCCGAGGTAGCAGAGGTAAGCCGCGCCCGCCAGCTTGAGGATCGTGAACGCGGTCGAAGAACGTTCGAGGAGCAGTCCGACGCCCACGGCCGAGGCGGTGACCCAGACGAGGGTCCCGGCGGCAACGCCAAGCGCTGACATCGTCGACGCTCGCGGGCCGGCGGCAAGGGCATTGCGGATGATCAGGGCCGTATCAGGACCTGGAGTCGCGATGAGCAACGCCGAGAGCGCGACCCACGCCACCAACCTTGCGTCTAATTCCAACAGTGCACCCCTAGGCCTGCGGAGTCGGATTAGGTCGCGGGAAGAGCTTGACGATCTTGGCGTAGTCCTCTGGCGTGTCGATGTCGTCGAGGCGGTCGGGCGAGGGCACGGTGTCGACCAACTCGGGCCGGTGATCGAGCACCTGGCGAGCGCCGGCGTCGCCTTTGAGCGTCATGAGCTCGTCCCACAGCTCCCGCGCCAACACCACTGGCGGCGCCCACTTGCCGGGCTCGCCGCGGGAGACCGCGACGGCCGGCCGCGACCCCTCGCGACGCCAGGCACGCAGCAGGGCTGAGACCGTCCGCGAACCAACCATGGGCTGGTCGCCGAGCATCACCATCGCAGCCTCCATGTCGGAGCGGAGCGCTTGCAGGCCGACCTGGAGCGACGATGCCATGCCCGTCTGGGCGTGGGGATTGTGGACGAGCTCGGCATCGCTGCCGACAGCTTGCATGACGTCACTGGACGAATACACGACCAGGATCTGGTGGCACCCGCCGTCCGACGCGGCCTCGATCACGGATTTGATCATCGGCCTGCCATCGAACTCGAGCAGCAACTTTTCTGAGCCGGCCATGCGCGTGCTCGAGCCCGCGGCCAGCACCACGGCGCCGACCGGCAGCAGCGCGTCGGCCAGACGATCGAACGGGGGCGTCGCCGAGCGGATCCACTCGACATCGGCATCAGCCCGCAGCGCGATTTCCGCGAAGTCCCGCAACCGCGAACCATCCGCGTCGACCAGGAACATCCTTCGCCCCTTCATGACGGTCAGGTCTGGATCCTGTGTGGGCAGGCCGATCACCGCGACGGCTCGGCAATCGTCGCGGGCCGCCGCGTGCTGAAGGGCGGCGTCGAGGTCGCGGCCGCGAACGACCACGCTATGGGCGCCCTCTGGCTCGCGATAGGTGCGGCCCCGAATGGGCAGCTCGAGGTCGCTCATGACGAAGATCGCCGTCACGAAAAAAGCATGGCAGACGGGACCGGGATCCGAGCCGGTAGCCGGCACCCACTAATCTCAGTGACATGCCCTTGCTCGGCGCCCACGTCGACTCTTCGGGCGGCTTGCATCTTGCCTTCGAGCGGGCCCAGGCCATGGGCGCCGAAGCGATCCAGATCCACCCGACTCCGCCCGGCTTCTGGGGTTCGCCCAAGCTCGACGAGACCCGGATCTCGACCTTCAAGGCAGCCGCGGCCAAGCACGGCCATCCGCCCTTTTACTTTCACGCCGTGTACCTGATCAACCTGGCCGGCGACGACCCAACCCTGCGGCAGCGCTCTGAGAGCACGCTGGCCGGCTACGTCAAGGCGGCGGATGAGCTCGGCGTCAACGGGGTGATCTTCCACACCGGATCGCACAAGGGCGCCGGATTCGACGCGCGCCTGCCGTCGATCCTGGAGCACATCAAAAAGGTCATGGAACGCGCCGATCCGAAGACGGCGCGCTTGCTCATCGAGAACAACGCAGGGCTAGGCGGATGCGTCGGCGCACGCTTCGAGGAGATCGCGCGCATGCTCGACGGCTTGCGGGATCCCCGCGTCGGCGTCTGCTTCGACACCTGCCACGCTTTCGCCTCCGGCTACGACGAGCGCACCCCCGAGGACGTAGCCCGGACCGTCGACGAGCTGGATCGAGTCATCGGTTTGAAGAACGTCGAGGTCATCCACTGCAACGATTCCGTCACCGGCCTCGGCTCCAACCGCGACCGCCACGCCAACATCGGTGACGGGCAGATCGGTCAGGACGGCTTTCGTGCGCTTCTGCACGAGCCGCGCCTCGCCGGCCTGCCCTTCATCCTCGAGGTCCCAGGAGCCGGTGATGGGCCGGATGCCGAGCAGGTCGCCGTGCTCCGCCGCCTCGCCGCGAGCTAAACGACGCGGGAGCGGTGTTCGCCGTCCCGCCTGTGGGTCCTAGGTCGCCGGACCGGCGTCCCGATCGCAGCACGCCAGAGCCAGGCCCGAGTCGCTAGCCGCCTGAGCGTCTCCAGGGTGGCGCTCGGCTGGCCGGCCGCCAGCAGCCGGCGGTTCTCCATCTCGCGCTGGATGTCCTGAAGCCGCTGCCACCCTGCGTCCTCGTTTATGTGCTGGTGCATACTCGATCCTCCTGTAACTGACGTTCCTCTTTCGATAGTTATTATAACTCTCGTTAGATCTTTGAAGGTTATGGCTATAATCGACTTCGAGATGGCCGACCGAGAGACCGCAACCGGCGTGGTGGGACTGGTGCAGGCCTACGTCAACACGGTTGACGTCCAGGGCGGCCCCGAGCAGCTCTCAGACCCAAACACGCTCAACGCTTGGTTGGTTGCGCACGAGCTGATGGAAAGCGGCCAGACCGTCACGGGGGCGGACCTGAAGCACGCGATCGCGGTACGGGAAGCCATCCGGGGAGTGATCGGAGCCAATTCGGGCGGCCGGGTCTACCCGCTCGACATCGCCACCCTCAACGAGGCGGCCACCGCCAGCCGGTTGCGGGCCCGCTTCGGCGCCGACGGCAAGGCACGACTCGAGCCAGATGCCGGCGGAGTCGCCGGCGCCATGGGGCGCGTCGTGGCCGCGCTCTTCGCGGCGATGGGTGACGAGGACTGGAGCCGGCTCAAGCTGTGCGGCTCGCAGACGTGCCGGTGGGCCTTCTACGACCGGTCTCGGAACCATTCGAGCCGCTGGTGCACGATGGCGACGTGCGGCAACCGTCACAAAGCCAAGCGGTTTCGCGAGCGCGCGAAGGTCGGAGGCTAAGCGACCGAGGGCCTGCGAGCCTCGCGCCTGAATGATCCCGAGCCGCCGAAGCGCACCGCCGTGATCTCCGCCATGATGCCGAGCGCGGTTTCCTCTGCCCCGCGCCCACCCAGGTCGAGGCCGACCGGGCCGTGCACGCGCGAGAGCTGGTCTTCGGTGAAGCCCTCCGCACGCAGGGCCGCAAACCGATTCTCGTTGGTCTTGCGGCTCCCGATCGCGCCGATGTAACCGACGTCCTTCCCGAGCACCGAGCGCAACGCCGGCAGGTCGAACTTGGGATCGTGCGTCAGGATGACTACATACGTGGAGTTGTCGAGCGTGATGTTCGACACCGCCTCATCCGGCCAGGCCACGACCAGCTCATCGGCTTCGGGGAAGCGTTCCTTGGTGGCGAACTTAGCTCGCGCGTCGATGATGGTCACGCGGTAGCCCATCAGCTTGGCCAGCCGGTGCAGCGGGATCGCGATGTGGATGGCGCCGACGATCACAAGATGAGCGGGCCGGCGAAAAGGTTCGATGAACCAATCGCCATCGCGGCGTGCGAGCTCAGAGCCCGAAGGCGTCCCTTCCGAGACGGTGGCCTCGCCGGTGACGAGGTTGGTGCGCAGCGTCGCCGGGCGGTTCTCGTCCAGGAGCTCGATCAGCTGCTCGTGGACCGCGGCGAACGGCTGAATGAAAACTTCGATGTGCCCGCCGCAGGCGAGCCCCACCGAAAATGCCACGTCGTCGGCGACCCCGAAGGCAGCGACCTTCGGCTCGCGTGCCTTCAACACCTTTTGCGCTTCCTCGAACACCGCGCCTTCGATGCATCCGTTGGAGACCGAGCCCGCCATCTTTCCCGATCGCGTCACCACCATCTTCGAACCGAGAGGACGCGGGCTGGATCCCCATGTCTCGACGACAGTGGCCAGCGCGATCTCCTCCTTGTCCTCGGTCCAGGTCTTCAGCTCGCTCAGGACTTCGCGCATGAGCCTGTCAGCGCCTCCGTGTCGGCCGGGCGTCGAGGCCGGCCAGCATCTTTCCGAGGTCGTCGAGCGCCTGGACGTTATGAACGGCCAGGAAGTCATCGCAGTAAGGCAGCGCGGCGACCATGCCGCGAGTGAGCGGCTCGTAGCCATCCGATCCGAGCAGCGGGTTCAACCAGATCAGACGGTGCGCCGAACGCCGAAGGTGGATGAGCTCGGCCGTGAGCTGAGCGGGATCGCCGCGATCCCAGCCGTCGCTGACGATGATCACGACGGCGCCGTGACCGAGCACGCGCCGCGCCCAACGGCGATTGAAGTCCGCGAGCGCTTCGCCGATGCGGGTGCCTCCGCTGAAATCGTGCACACCTTTGCTCACAGACGCGAGCGCCTTGTCGAGGTCGCGATGGCGCAGCAGCCGCGTGATGCGAGTGAGCCGGGTCGAGAACACGAAAGCCTCGAGGTCCTCGCGGCGCGCAATCGCGTGGGTGAACATCATCAGGATGCGCGAATAGCGCTCCATCGAGCCGCTGACGTCGCACACGAGGACGATCGGCCGGCGCCGCAGCCTCGGGCGCCGATTGAACAGGCGCACGAGCTCGCCGCTGGAACGAATGGCGTGCCGGGCCGTCCTTCGTAGGTCGATCGCGCCAGATCGCGCCGCGCGAAGCCGTCGCGTCTTGCGTTCCGCCACACGCCAGGGAGACTGCTCGAGCAGGCGCCGGACCTGCTCCGTCTCCTGCCACGTCATCGCGTCGAAGTCCTTGTGGCGCAGCAGCTCCTCGGCGCTGTAGCCGCTCGAGGTCTCCGGCACTGTGCGCGGCTCCTGCTCGCGATTCATCTGCGAGGTGTTCAGGCCGAGCGCGTTCGCCCAAGCCTTCGCGCGCTCCGGCGACAACGGCAGCGAGCGCGTGCGGCCTGGCATCACCCCGGCCGAGACGCGCGGATCAGGCGGCGCCCAGAAGATGTCGAAGGCGGCCTCGAAGGTCGCGATCTCGTCCTTGCGGCTCACGAACACCGTCCGGAGCGCGCCGCGGAAATCCTGCTGCTTTTTCAGGTCGATCAACGTGAGCGCGCGGGTGGCGTCGGTGAGCCTGCGCGGGCCTGCTTCCATGCCGGCGTCATGGAGGAGCCGGGCGAAAGCGCCCAGCCGCGGCAGTAGATCGGCACCCCTCCCCCCTTCGGGGGGAGGGCCGGGGAGAGGGGCGTGAAGAGAATCCAGCCGCTCAGGCACCCCGTGCCTTCTCGACCAGGGCCGGCACCTGCTGACGGATTCGCTCCAGGTCCTCCTGGTACTTGAGCGCCGCGCCGAGAGTCGCGTCCACGAGCGAGGCGTCGATCCGAGTGGCGCCGAGGGCGGCGAGAGATCGCGCCCAGTCGAGGGTCTCCGCCACTCCCGGCACCTTGTACAGCTCCATGGTGCGAAGGCCCTGGACCAACGCGGCCACCTCCCGCGCGAGTCCGTCGGCCGCCTCCGGCGCGCGCGCGCGCACGATCTCGACCTCCTTCTCGAGGTCGGGGTAGTCGATCCAGTGGTAGAGGCAGCGGCGCTTGAGCGCGTCGTGCACCTCGCGGGTCCGGTTCGAGGTGATGACCACGAACGGCGGTTTCTTGGCCTTGATGGTCCCGATCTCGGGGATGGAGACCTGGAAGTCGGAAAGCAGCTCGAGCAGGAACGCCTCGAACTCCTCGTCAGAGCGGTCGATCTCGTCGATCAGCAGCACGGGCGGCGTGGGGTCGTCGTTGTCGATGGCGTCCAGCAGCGGCCGGCGCAGCAGGAACTCGGAGCTGAAGATTTCCCGCTCCGCGGTCTTGCGGTCTTCGCCCTCGCCGAGAAGACGGATGTGGAGCAGCTGCCGCGGGTAGTTCCACTCATACACGGCGTGGGCGAGGTCGATGCCCTCGTAGCACTGCAGGCGGATGAGGCGCGCATCGAGCACCTCGGCCATGACCTTGGCCGCCTCAGTCTTGCCGACGCCGGCTTCGCCCTCGATGAAGAGCGGCTTTTCGAGCTTCAGCGCCAAGAAGATGGACGTGGCGAGACCGCGGTCGCCGATGTAGCGGCGCTCGCGCAGGCGCCGCTCCACCTCATCGATGCTCGCCGGAGCCGTCATCCCGCCAAACACTACCGGGCCTTTACCCGGCTTGTTCTATGGCCCTCTTCGTCAGCACCCGCGCCAGGTGCTTCTTGTATTCCGGGCTGGCCCGAAGGTCGCCCGACGGGTTGAGTCCGTCGGACGCATGCTGCGCCGCCTCTTCGGGCTTGGCACCCTTGTGCAAGGCGTCTTCGACGGCCTTCGCACGCACCGGGGTCGGACCGACGTTCGTCAAGCCGATGCGCCAGTCGCCGTTCATCTTCTGCGCGGCGGCACCGACGATGGCCCAGTCGAACAAGCGGCGCCGGAACTTGATGTACTTGTGCGGGCCGTCGGCCACCGGGAATATGACCTCGGTGACGATCTCGTTGGCGGCCAGCGGCGTCGTGAACAGGTCCTTGAAGAAGTCCTTGGCCTGGATCTTCCGCTTGTTGGTGACGATCTCGGCGTCGAGCATCAGGGCTAGCGTCGGGTAGTCGCCCGCAGCGTCGGCGTGCGCGATCACGCCGCCCATCGTTCCCATGTTTCGAACCTGGTTGTCGCCCACCTCGCCCGCGACCTCGGCCAGGATCGGCAGCTTGTCCTTGAGCACGTCGGAATTCTGGATCTGGACGTGCCTTACGAGAGCGCCGACGTGCACCTTCGAGCCTTCCACCTTGATCTGGTCGAGGCCCTTGATGCCGTTGATGTCGACGAGCGCCGTTGGTTGCGCCAGGCGCAGGCGCATGAGCGGGATGAGGCTGTGCCCGCCCGCGAGCACCTTGGCGTCATCGCCGTACTTGTCCAGAAGCTTCGATGCCTCGTCCACCGACGAGGCGCGGGAGTATTCGAATGCGGCCGGGATCACTTGCGTGCCTCCTTTCCGTCATGGGACGCGCCGCGCGAGTCATGCATCTGTTTCCAGAGCCGGTCGGGGCTTGCGGGCATGTCGACGTGCTTGATACCGAGCGGCGAGAGCGCGTCGCAAATGGCATTGATGACCGCTGCGCTGGCTGCTATGGTGCCGGCCTCGCCGATGCCCTTCACGCCCAGCGCGTTGTCGAGGGTCGGGGTCACAGTCCGGTCGAGCTCGAACGTCGGGAACTCGTTGGCGGTCGGGACGAGATAGTCGGTGAGAGTGCCGGTCCTCATCTGTCCGGACTCGTCGTCGTAGACGACCTCTTCGTAGAGCGCCTGCGCGATGCCCTGGGCGATGCCGCCCTGGACCTGGCCATCGACGATCATCGGGTTGATGACGTTGCCGCAGTCATCGACTGCCACGTAGCGCTTGAGGTCCACGTCGCCGGTCTCGGGATCTATCTCGACGACCGCGATGTGAGTGCCGAAAGGCCAGCTGAAATTCACCGGGTCGAAGTAGGCGACCGCTTCCAGCCCATGCTCGATGCTGGGGGGAAGCGAACCGCCGTACGCTGCGAAAGCGACCTCCCCGAGCGCTTTCCGTTTGTCGGGGCTGCCCTTCACGTAGAACTGGCCGTGGTCGAAGACAACGTCCGCCTCGCTCGCTTCGAACATGTGGGCGGCGAGCTTGGTCGCCTTGTCCACCACCTTCATGCAAGCCTTATGAACGGCCATGCCGCCCACCGCGAGCGATCGGCTGCCGTACGTACCGTGGCCGAAGGCCGGACCCTCGCCGGTGTCGCCGTGGCGAAGCTCGATCGAGTCGTATGGGACGCCCAGGGTGTCCGCCGCAATCTGCGAGAACGTGGTGTCGTGACCCTGGCCGTGTGAATGGGTGCCGACGTAGACGGCTACAGAACCCGTTGGGAAGATGCGCACCTGCGCGGAATCCACGAGCCCGAGACCGCCCGTCCCAGGCGCAGTGCCAGCACTCGGTCCGAACCCGCAGATCTCGATCCAGCTCGAGATTCCGATGCCCATGTACCGGCCCTGCTTGCGCGCCTCGTCCTGCTCCCGGCGGAGCTTCTCGTAGCCGGCGATCTGCATCGCCTTGTCCAACGCGCCGTCGTACGCGCCCGAGTCGTAGACCAGACCGAAGTGGCTTGTGTGCGGGAATTCCTTGACGAAATTCTTGCGGCGGAGCGCAGCCGGATCCATCTTGAGCGCGTCGGCGAGCAAGTCGATGATCCGCTCTACGTTGTGAGTAGCCTCAGGGCGACCAGCGCCCCGGTATGGATCCGTCGACACGCGATTGGTGAGTACACCGACGGTGCGGGCCGCTATGTGCTTCCAAACATAAGCACCCCCAGAGACCAAACACGCCACAGTCTGGACGGAGCTGGTCAGCGGCATGTAAGCACCAACGTCGATGTACTGAGAGATTTTTAGGAACACGAGGGTACCGTCCTTTTTGGCACCCGCCTCGACGTCGAAGATCTCGCCTCGTCCATGGCTCGTCGTCTGGAGGGCCTCAGTTCGAGACTCGATCCATTTGACCGGACGGCCGCTGAGCTTGGCCGCCCCCGGCACCAGGTAGTCCTCCGGGTAGGGGCTGATCTTGCTGCCGAAGCCACCACCCACGTCGGGCGAGATGATGCGAAGCTTGCTCTCCGCAAATCCCAGGCCAGCGACCAGCAGGAGCCTGATCAGGTGCGGGTTCTGGCTCGACATCCAGATCGTCATCGTGCCGTCGGCCTTCGAGTACTCGGCCAGGACACCGCGCGTCTCCATCGAAGTCGGCGCCAGTCGCTGCTGGACGATGCGCTGCTTGACGACGACGTCAGCCTCCTTCGCAGCCGCCGGATCGTCGGGGATGAAGGTCTGCTCCCAGCCCACGTTGTCGGGCGCACCGGAATGCGCTTTGGGACTACCGGCTTCAAGTGCTTTGCCCAGGTCCGTCACCGCGGGCAGGAGGTCGTAGTCGACGTCGACCAGACTGGCGCCGTCGGCCGCTTCATATTTTGTGTCAGCCAGTACGACTGCGACCGCTTCCCCCTGAAACACAACCTCTTTGTCCGCGATTGGGAATCGGGGCGGCACTTGCTTCTTCTCGGGCACAAAGAACGGTGCGGTGGCCATGACGCCCGCTATGACCTTGGCGAAATCCTTGTGCGTGTAGACGGCGACGACGCCAGGCGCCTTGGAGGCGGCCGTGAGGTCGATGCTCTTGATGCGAGCGTGCGCGTGCGGACTGCGTACAACCGCCATGTGCGCGGTGCCAGGTCGCGTGAAATCGTCAACGTAGCGGCCCTCGCCGCTGACCAACCGCGGGTCCTCGCGGCGGTGGATCTTGGCGCCGATCATGGTTGTGATCGCCATGGCTCAGCTCCTTCCCGCGGTGGACTTGGCGCCGGACTTCACCGCTGCTCCGCCCATCGTGGCGGCGGCCGACCGAACTGACTTGATGATGTTCACGTAGCCGGTGCAGCGGCAGAGGTTGCCCTCGAGGCCCTTCCGGATGTCGTCATCGGTCGGACTCGGGTTCTCCGCCAACAGGTAA
>Ga0209648_10005632_pt1 | contig 10738 bp, 9 predicted proteins | sample GraSoi2013_115cm_FD_185830 | JGI IMG/M metagenome (GOLD analysis project Ga0209648, IMG submission 185830) | Grasslands soil microbial communities from the Angelo Coastal Reserve, California, USA - Sample 9_17_2013_115cm (SPAdes) (version 2) | ecosystem: Environmental > Terrestrial > Soil >...
TTGCAGGCTTTAAAGCGCGCTTACCGTTTGCTCTTGCGTTCGAGGTTGAATACCTCGCAGGCGCTTGCCGAAATGCGGAAATCGCTGTGCGATTCCGCGGACGTGCAGGAATTGATCAAATTCATCGAAAGCGCTGAGCGCGGCATCGTGAAGTAACTCCTGGCTGCTAACTCATGCCCGACGCAAACACCAAGACGACAGGGTGGGGACTCATCGCGGGAAACGGGCGCTTTCCATTCCTGGTGCTGGAAGGGGCGCGCAGCCAGGGAATCGACATGGCGGTGATCGCTCTGAAGGAAGAAGCCTCCGCGGAGCTTGAAAGAATTGCAAAACGACTGCACTGGGTGAGCCTCGGCGAGTTGAGCAAGACCATCGACTTGCTGCATCAGGAAGGGGTGAAGCAAGCGGTCATGGCCGGGCAGGTAAGGCACAACAAGATTTTCAGCGCCATCCGGCCGGACTGGAAACTGGCAAAGCTGCTGTTCTCGCTGCCTCGGAAAAACACGGATGCGCTGATCGGTGCAGTCGCGCGCGTGCTGGAAGATGAAGGGATTCGCCTGGTGGATTCGACGCTGTTCCTGAAGCCATTAGTGCCGGACGCTGGGGTGCTCACGCGGCGCGCCCCGAACGAGCACGAAGCGGAAGATATTGCGTATGGGCTGGGAGTGGCCAGGCAAATCGCGAGCATGGATATCGGACAAACCGTGATCATCGCGGAGCGCGCTTGCGTAGCAGTGGAGGCGATGGAAGGCACAGACGAGACTATCGCTCGCGCCGCCCGCATCACCGGCGGCAAGCCCCTGGTTGTCGTTAAGGTCAGCAAGCCAGGCCAGGATATGCGCTTTGATGTACCCGTGGTCGGTTTGCCCACCATCGAACAGATGAGGGGTGCTGGCGCGACCGCTCTTGCGGTGGACGCCGGGCGGACGCTTCTTTTTGACCGGTCAAAACTGATCGAATTGGCGGATGGAGCGGGAATCGCGATTCAGGCTTTCCCTCCGCTCGCCGTGCCGGAACCAACCGAAGCTTCGAAGGGAATGAATAAAGAATGAGTGCGGCGGCGGGAGAGTCGAAGAAGATTCGCGTCGCCGTCGTGGGCACAGGCGAATTTGGGCGCAACCACGCGCGTGTGTATCGTGAGCTTGAAGGCGCGGAGCTCGTTGGAGTCTTCGACGAGAATCAAGAACGTGCCGCGGCCGTCGCCGCCGAATTTCAGACGCAAGTCTTGAAGCGCCTCGATGACTTGCGCGGCCGCGTGGATGCCGCGAGCGTCGCCGTCCCAACGGTCGCGCATAGGGAGGTGGGTTGCCGGCTGCTGGAGATGGGACTCGACGTTCTTGTGGAGAAGCCCATGGCCGTGAATCTTGCGGAGGCCGATGCGCTGCTCCATGCCGCGAAAAAATACGGGCGGATTCTTCAGGTAGGCCACGTCGAGCGCTTCAATCCGGCCGTGATTGCGGTTGAGCCGATCCTGAACCGGCCGCTGTTTTTCGAAGTGCATCGTTTGGGCGTCTTTACGCCGCGCAGCCTCGACGTTGACGTGATCTACGATTTGATGATTCACGATCTGGATATTTTGCTGGCGATGGTCAGCGAACCGGTGGTCGAAGTCAAAGCCGTTGGGATTCCGGTCCTTACGGAAAGAGTTGACATCGCGCATGCGCGCCTGGAATTTGCGGGAGGAGCTGTAGCCAATATCACGGCCAGCCGCGTGTCCACCGAACGCGTCCGCAAGATGCGCTTCTTCCAGCAGCACGAGTACATTTCGCTGGACTATGCGCGGCGCGACGCCCTGCGCATCGGCGTGAAGAAGCCCGGTCCGCAGCCTGAGTTTGGATTTGAGAAGCTAAATGCCCCGGCGGTAGAGCCGTTACATGCGGAACTCGAAGCGTTCGTCAATGCCGCGCGCTCGCGCAAGGAGCCGCGTACGAACGGAACAGCAGGACGCGCCGCGCTCGAATTGGCAAGTCGCGTCATGGCAAGCATCCAAGAGCACGCCGCGCGCGTCCAAGTAGGCTCATTCGCTACACAAGACAAAACAAGATGATTTTGCGGATTCTGGTTCCGATGGATGCTCGTCCAACCGCGGCGTTGGACGCGCCAACGCAGCGCCGCCGTCCCACTACCATGGATGACCGCACTCTGGTGCCGGCCATGCTGCCCATCGTGCCGTTAAACGGGCAGTCGACGATCCCCGCGAATCTGCCGCTCGAGTCCATTGCCGCGCGCGTGGTCGTGCCCCGGGATGTGAATCGCGAAGCCTACGGCGTCAGGGAGGACTTTTCGAGGCCGGTGCAACCGACGGACCTGGACGAGCGCGTCGCCGTGCCCGTTGGCGCCGCACCGCCGGAAACGAGCCCGTATCCGCTGCACGTTCCGGAAGATCTCGTCGGCCCGGACATTTTCAGTACCGGGGAAGTTCATCTCATTGCCCCTGAGCAGGCGGAAGAGAAGGCCAAGTGGCAACTCACTACGCGTTTGTCTTCCGTCGTGTTTCACATTCTTCTTTTTGTGGCGTTGATTTTCCAATCGAAGCTCTTTCCCTCGCATGAGCCGACGCAAGCTGAAATGGAGCTTGCCCAAAGGCAAATGACAGTGCTGCTTCCTCCAGGTGCGCTGGAATCGTTAAAGCCATCGGCTCGTCCGGTTCAACCTGTGCCCAAAGTCCACGTCGATCCGCGCGTGTTGCGGGAAGTTGCGCCACCGATCATTCCAACACCCGCCCCTCAGCCGGAACGTCCAGTGAGAGAACTGCCGAACGCACCCGTGCCCAAGCTCAACGACGTTCCGCCTGCCCCGCAGCCCAGCGCGGCGACGCCCAAAACGGATGCGCCAAAGCCTGCGCTGAAACTCGAAGCGCCGGATACCCCGCAGCCACAGCATGGGTTGATCCTGCCGAAGAGCTCGACCAGCCGATCGCTCCAAGATACTATCCGTGAGGCGACGAAGAGTCCGTCGGCAGGTGGCCGTTCCGGCGCAGTGATTGGCCCAATGCCGCGCTCAGGCGGGGCACCTGGCGGAGTCGGAGCGCAAGGAGGTGGCGGCACTTACGGCAATGGCTACGAGATTCTTACGCCCACCGAGGGCGTGGATTTCAGTGATTACATGGCTCGCGTCATCGCTGCCGTGCGGCGGAACTGGTACGCGGTGATGCCGGAGTCGGCCCAGCTTGGCGACCGTGGGCGCGTGGCTCTGCAATTCCGGATCATGAAGAATGGCAGCGTGCCGGACGGAGAGCCTGTGCGGCTAATCGGTTCCGGAAAAGAGCCGCTTGACCGCGCGGCTGTTTCGGCCATTCGCTCGTCGAATCCGTTCGAACCGTTGCCGCCGGCTTTCAGCGGACCGTACATCGAGCTGCGGTTCTATTTCCTGTATAATTTGCCGATCGAGGCCGCTTACCAGTGAGAATTCCGCGCCAACAGATTCTGGGAAGTCTTCTCCTCGCACTCTTCTTGCTCATCTTTCTTTTTGTGCGTGCGCGGCATCTCTTCTTTCGATGAGCGAAAACAAAACGCTCTGGCCTCTCGTTGCCATTGTTGGTCCGACGGCATCGGGAAAGTCGGCGCTCGGCGTGAAGCTTGCGGAGCGGCTCGGCGGCGATGTCGTGGCCTGCGATTCGACGCAGCTCTATCGCGGATTTGATATTGGCACCGCAAAGCCTACGCCCGCCGAACGCCGCGGCATTCCGCATCATCTGATTGACGTTCTCGCCCCAAACGACGATGCAACTGCCGGCGGCTACCGCCAAATGGCACTACAAATTCTGCAAGACCTGCGGAAGCGGAAACGCCTGCCAGTCTTCACCGTTGGCACGGGACTGTATTTGCGCGCGCTGCTCGAGGGTCTTGCGGACGCTCCACAGCGTTCGGAGGAATTGCGCGAGAGGCTCCGCGCGAGCATCGATGGGCATCCCCCCGGCTATCTCCATCGCCTCCTGAAGCGGCTCGACCCGGAAGCGGCCGGGAAAATCGCCCCTGCGGACGAACAGAAGCTCATCCGCGCCATCGAAGTATGCATTCTGACGCGCAAACCGGTATCGGTAGTGCACGGCACCGGCCGCGTCCCGCTGGAAGGATGGCGGGTCCTAAAAGTCGGATTGATGCCATCGCGCGAAAAACTCAACGAGCGCATCCACGCGAGAACAGACGCTATGCTTGATCACGGATGGATGCGCGAAGTGCGAGCGCTGCTGGTTGAGAGCGGCTTGAGCGAGGATTCGAAGCCATTTGATTTTATCGGCTATCGGGAATTGCGCGCCGTGCTCCGCGGCGAGAGTACCTTGGAAGAAGCGCGGGGAGCGATTCAGCAGGCCACGCGGCGCTACGCCAAGCGCCAGCTCACCTGGTTTCGCAAAGAGCCGGGCGTCCGCTGGTTTTCAGGATTTGGCGATGATGCCGGGGTGCAGGCCGGCATACTCGAATGGCTGCAAGCAGAAGGCCTGGAGCTGAAGAAGCATTTCGGATGAGCCGCCTTGTCGAGTCCCAGCGACAAACCCACTTTTTCCGTGGCCCTATTTTGGTGCAACCGCTGATTTGTCTTTGCCCTGAATGGAGAGCAGCTCGACTTCAAAAATGAGCGTCGCGCCGGGGCCGATGCCTGAGCGCGGGTCCGCGCCGCGATCGCCATAACCCAGATCCGATGGAATAAAGAGCTGCCACTTCGATCCCACGGGCATGAGCTGGAGTGCTTCCGTCCAGCCCTTGATGACTCCACTTACTGGAAATGACGCCGGCTGGCCGCGCGTGTACGAGCTATCGAATTCCTTGCCGTCCAGCAGTGTGCCCCGGTAGTTGCACGCGACCGAGTCAGCCACGCTGGGCTTTGGTCCCGTGCCTTCGGCCAGAATCTTGTATTGCAGGCCGCTGGGAAGTGTGACCACGCCATCTTTTGTCTTGTTCGCGGCCAGAAATTCCTCGCCAGCTTTCTTGTTGGCCTCCGCGGCCAGCTTCATTTTTTCTTCCTGTTTAGTGCGCACTTCAGTCTGAAGTTGAGTGAGCGCCGCTTTCATTTCGTCATCCGTCAAAAGCGTTTTGCCGCCTGCGAGGGCGTCCTTGACTCCCCTCAGTAGAATTGACTGGTCCACCTCAACAGACTGCTGGCGCAGGTTCGTTCCTAGACCCTTCCCCACGTTCATTCCCAGTGCATAGCTGGCTTTGTCTTTTTGAGTCTTGAGCACCAGCGGAGTCTGAGTTTTTGGCTTGGTGGCTTGCCCCGTCTTAGACGCCGGAGCCTTTTGAGCACCACCAACGGCTGGCGGGGCAGGTTTCGCTGCCGGGGCTTGTTGAGGACTTGCCGACGGGGTCTGCTGCCCAAAGGCATTTCCAGACAGCATTATTGCGGTGGCCATTAAACTTAGCGCGGCGACTATCAGTGTTTGCGTGTTCGGTTTATGCATGCAGCTATCTTCACATGGGTCCGCCTGCTCCGCAAAGTGCCGCTTGATCCGCGGATGCACCGCGCGGTTGGAGGCGAGTCGCCGGGGAAGGGAGAGAAGCGTATAATTCTTGTCAGGGGTGAATCCGCCAGACTCACGCAAGTCCGCACGATGACTCCCGGCCGATCTCAGTGACGAAAACGCAACACCAAGTCTCGAACGCAGAGCGCGCCTTACTCGTAGGCGTTGGATGGAAGCGTGCGCCTCGATTCCCCGGCATGCCGGCGGGCGGGCAGGGGCGCGAGTCGCTTTCGGAGTTGGTGGAGTTGGCTCGCAGCGCGGGCGCGGAGATCGCTGGGACTGTCTTCCAGATGCGCGATGCCGCGGATCCAGCAACGCTGGTGGGCCGGGGCAAGCTGGATGAGATTCGCGCTGAAGCCACGGCACACCATTCGCAGCTGATCATCTTCGACAGTAACCTTTCTCCCGTGCAGCAGCGCAACATTGAGGAAGCAACGGAACGCCGCGTGATTGACCGCACGCAGCTGATTCTCGATATTTTCGCGCGGCATGCCCGGAGCCGCGAAGGCCAGTTGCAGGTCGAACTGGCGCAGTTGAATTACATGCTGCCCCGCCTGACCGGAAAGGGAACCGCGATGTCTCGCCTCGGCGGAAAGAGCGGCGGTGGTGGCGCGGGACGTATCGGCGTGCGCGGCCCCGGTGAAAAGAAACTTGAGACCGACCGCCGCCGGATTCGCGACCGCGTCCGTAAGATCGAGATCAGCATCGATGAAGTACGTAATCAGCGGGCGCTGCGGCGTGAAGCGCGCAATGCCGTTCCTCTCGGGACCATCGCGCTGGTCGGCTACACGAACGCAGGCAAGTCCACGTTGTTCAATGCGCTGAGCCGCTCCGAAGTGCTGGTTTCCTCCAGGATGTTCGCGACGCTCGATCCCACGATCCGGGCGCTGCGACTTCCTTCAAACCGCCGCGTTCTTGTTTCCGATACTGTAGGATTCATCCGCGATCTGCCCAAAGGATTGCTGACGGCGTTTCGCGCGACCCTCGAAGAAGTCCGGGAAGCGGCTTTGATATTGCATGTAAGCGACACCTCGAATCCGCACCACGATGAGCTCGACGACGAAGTCGATAAGATTTTGCGGGAACTGGGCGTCGACGGCCGGCCCAGGCTGCGCGTGCTGAATAAGATGGACCGGCTTACTCCCGAAGAGCGAAGAGCCGTTACGAACGGCGCGGAGAGAGGCGCTGGCACTGGAGGGACGCTGGTGCTGGTGTCCGCCCTAACGGGCGAAGGAATCGAGGAATTGCTGCGGCGCGTGGATGCCGAGATGCCCACGGATCCCGTTGTAACGCTTTCCATCCGGTTGCCGTTGGCGGAGGGTCGCACGCTGGCCATGATTCATGCTCTGGGGCGGGTCCTCCACTCGGAAATTGACGATTCGCACATGCGGTGTATCCGTTCGTCTGGCTGCTGACGCTGCCTTTCCGCCTTGTGGGAATCGCCGTCCACGGAATCCTCGGCCTCTTCAGCGCCATCTTCATGCTCCCTGTACGCCTCCTTCGCGGTCCGCGGGCCATCTGAGTGGGTTGCTCGCTCTTGACCTGCTAACTGTAGAGTAAAATCGCGCAAAACCTCTGTTTTTATTCACTTGCGGCCACTCCTAGGGCACTTTCTCTATCAGGGTCGAGGCGCGACCTGCTGTGGAAAACGTTGTGGAAACTGCAGCCTCCGCCTAAAGATCGGTCCGTGCATGGGGCGCGACTCGCTGGAGAATCCAAAAATTATCTCCCTGTAAGCTATTGAAAATAAAATAGTTGCTGTGCTATCTGGGAGGTCACCATCCTGCGTCTCGCCCTACCAATCGTTACGGTGCACTTTTTACATTTGCACAGATTTGCAGCAGGCGTCTTACGAAAGAGTATAGCTTTCTTCGCTTGTGCTCTTCGAATAGAGTTAATCTCGGAGTAACCACCCAAGACCAAAAGCCAATGGATTCAGGCTCCTGGGGCGCTCCCGGAACCGCCTCTGACGTGTTGACGCCTCCCAACACCAAGTCTATAGTGAAACTGCGGTGGCTGAAGCCACGGTGCGGCACCCCGCCGTCATGCACTCATGAATCTTCCTAACTCACTGACGTTGTTGCGGATCTTTTTCGTTCCCGTCCTCATTGTGATCCTGCTCACGCGCAGTCCCAACTTCGAGTTCTGGGGTTTTTCAGTGCACTTCGAGGTTTGGGGCGTGCTGATCCTGCTCCTGGCGGCGGCGACCGATTGGGCTGATGGGTACCTGGCCAGGCGCCGCCTGCAGGTGACGACTCTGGGCATTCTTCTCGATCCCATTGCCGACAAGCTCTTGATCTCAGCAGCGTTCGTTTCGCTGGTCGGCATGCAACTTGTCCCTGCGTGGATGGTAGTGATCATCATCGGCAGGGAATTCACCGTTCTCGGTTTGCGGAATATCGCCTCGGCCGAAGGATTCACGATCGAAGCATCCACGCTTGGAAAAACCAAGATGGTTTTGCAGGTGTGCGCGGTGGCTGTACTCATCGTTGGAGCGCGGCACCCGTCGCTCAAGCCCCTGGCGCGAATCTTGCTTTGGCTTGTCGTCATCAGCGCGCTCGTCTCCGCCGCTCAGTACTTCCGGCGCTTTTGGAGTCACGTCGACGACAGCATCAAGCAGCGCCGACGGCTCCGGATGCTCGAAGCCCGCAAGAAGTCCGAGGATGCCGTCCCTCTCTGAAGCGGACCGGCGCGCTGCTCTGCAATTGGCCAGGACGGCCGTTGTCGAGGCCGTCTCCCACCGCCGGCTCCCCGATGTGTTCCCTCGCGAAGGAGTGTTCGCAGAGCGCTGCGGCGTCTTCGTGACCCTTCATGTGGCCAAACGGCTGCAGGGTTGCATCGGCGTCATTGAACCCAACGAACCGCTGGGAGAGGCCATTGCTCGGTGCGCTGCGAACGCGGCCCTGGAAGATCCCCGATTTGCTCCTATGAAGATGGAGCAGCTTGGCGAACTTAACATCGAAATCTCACTGCTTTCACCTGTGCAACCGATCGCGCCAGAATCCATCGAAATCGGGCGTCACGGGCTACTCGTTCGTCTTCATGCGCAGCGCGGGCTTCTCCTCCCCCAGGTTGCCATCGAACATCGGCTGACCCGCGAGCAGTTCCTCGAAGAGACCTGCCGCAAGGCCGGACTGGGGCGCGAAGCTTGGCGCGATCCGGACGCTCTCCTCTTTGGATTTACATGTGAGGTCTTTTCCGAGGGGTCACATCGCGAGGGGGCCTGAAGCATTCAGACATGAAAGATCGAAATCCAGCAGCGATGCAAATAAAAGGCCCGAGCGCAGAAATCGCGGCGGGCCTGAACCTTTCAGCGGAATGCCGGACTTCTATTCGATTTCGACGTAATCACCCGCATAGATTTCGATGGAACTGAGAGTGATCATCATTGTCGATGAATTGCGGCTCACACTGATGACAATCCCCTCGCCGAGAACTTCGCGCGGCAGGTCATTCCATTCGTAGCGTGCGGGCGCAGTCCCGAAGCCGTACATCGAGTACTGGTAACCCTTGTTTTGTGGCACGGTCTCCGCCATCGAACCTTGATAACGGAAGATTCGGAAGTAATCGCCGACTTTGACACCCTGGTTGGTCCCGAGATTTACGTAAACGGAGCTCAGTTTGCCATAGACCTGGCCAAAGTCTTTTCCAGCCACGACCATGGCCACAGGCTTGCCGCTCACAGGCGCAAAGTGATCGAAAGCCGCCGCATCTTTGAGAGCCGGCGCTGGGCGTTCCTGGTAAGGCACCACGACATCCCCGCGCTGCATGTAATCGCACGAGAATGCCACCTGAGCGACAGAAACCTTGGGCTGAACGATTACCACGCGCAACTGTCCCGTGTCCCGATAGGCCGTGCCCATCGCATTCATCAGCTTCGCCTGCCACTTGAACCAGGGCACTTCTGTGGGATCTTTGACGGGTCGCACAACCGTGAACCGGTCGCCTACGCGAACACCTTTGTCCTGGCCGCGATTGATATGCACATAGTCGCCGCGCGCAAATGTGATCTTGTAGTTTGATTGTTCTCCAGAGACCAGACGGATCTCGTCCGGCACTTTCTGGTCCGTAACGAATCCTGAACAATTCACCGTGCTGTAGTCGATCTGAGGCGCTGCCGGAGCCTGGGGTGCGTTTTGTGCTGAACTTACCGCAGCACCCAGGAAGACCGACAGAGACAAGGCAGCTATTCTAGCGCGCATCCCATCACTCCTTCGAAAACACGCCCGACGGGCCGTGAATGGACTTTTCCTAGCGAAAGTATCAGGGCCCATGCTGCTCGTCAACCAAATGGCCGAGGTTGCTTTACACTTTTGATACGGGCGTAGGTGGCGGATACGGCATACTACTAGCCTATTTTCAATGGATTGGCTGCGTAAGGCGGAGTATGGGCCTCTTCGGTACCGGGTTACGGCGGATTTGTGCGGTAGTGGCGGCCTCCACCGCGGCCGAAATGGCGAAGCAGGTCCGCTCCGCCTTAAGGCAAGCGACCACCGTCGAATTGCGCCTCGATTGGCTGAGAAGTGACGCGGAACGTGCGCGATTCCTTGAATGGCTGGCTAAGGGTCAACCTTGGAATGCCACTTTCCTCGCGACCTGCCGCCGCCGCGAAGGCGGAGGCAAGTTTGCCGGTGGCGTTGACCGCGAACTCTACTGGCTCATTCAGGCCCGCCAAGCCGGTTGCCAGTGGTGCGATCTTGAACTGGAAACTTTGCGCAAACTTCCTGGCCAGTCCGTTCGGGAATATCCCGTGCCGCCGCGTGTTTTGCTTTCCGTCCACGATTTTGAGCGCACGCCGGATTTGCCTCGAAGCATGAACCCTCCGGCCCACGGCGGTGTCGATGCCGTGAAGATCGCGGCCGAAGCGCGGACCATCCACGACAGTGTCCGGCTCCTGCGTCTGGCGCGTAATTCGAGAAGTTTCGTCGCTGTTCCCATGGGAGATGCCGGCCTGCCCGCGCGAATCCTCGCCTTACGCGAGGGAAGTGCGTTGGCTTACGCGCCTGTCGCTGAGGCCACCGCCACCGGCCAGGTTTCTCTCGACGAGATGAAGCATCTCTACCGCGCCCATGCTCTTACTCGTCGCACGCGGGTCTATGGGGTCGTCGGTGAACCTGTTGGCCATTCCCTCTCACCGTTAATGCACAATACAGGTTTTGTCGCGCGCCATGTGGATGCCGTCTATCTCCCATTCCTTGTCCATGAGCTTCCTGATTTTCTGGCGGCCGTTCCCGAATTGGGAGTCCGCGGGTTCGGCGTCACTCATCCGCACAAGCAGGCGAT
>Ga0209648_10005633_pt1 | contig 10737 bp, 21 predicted proteins | sample GraSoi2013_115cm_FD_185830 | JGI IMG/M metagenome (GOLD analysis project Ga0209648, IMG submission 185830) | Grasslands soil microbial communities from the Angelo Coastal Reserve, California, USA - Sample 9_17_2013_115cm (SPAdes) (version 2) | ecosystem: Environmental > Terrestrial > Soil >...
CCCTCAGCGTCGCCGCCCCGCAGTACCACCGGACTCGTCATGCCGCGCCTCGGCCACACCCGTCAGAGCAGGACAGCTCATCGCCAGGCGTCACCTGCGGCGCGTACGCGGCGCGGTTGCTGCAGCTGGTCATCGTGACCTCTTCTGCTCTCGTTCAGCGACAATGTCAATGGCGTCACGGGCGGCGGCGAGGTATTCGCGGGACGGCTGCTGTCGCGTTCCTGGCCGGGCCGGTAGGTGGCCCAGATGGCTGTGCGCAACGCTGGCGGCACCATGGCCCAATGCCGTGGGCACATGAATAAGTGCGGGCGTACCGCGGTGCGGCAGCCTGTGGCGTGGCAGGTGTGCGCCGCCGGCGGGGTGATTGGCGCGGGCGGGCAGCCGCTGGTGAGGTCGGCTTGGCTGAGCAGCGGTATGACGGCCTCGCCGGTCCATCCGCGGCTTTCGGCATCGGCCCGGAGCCGGGTGGCCGCCTCGTCGCTGTAGACGGGGCCAATGCCGATCCGTGTGCCGTCGCCATCGCCGTCGCCGGCGATGACGATTCGTTTGGGCACGGGGTTCTGCCTTTCGCGGGAACGGCTGCGGGGGTGTGCCGCCGCTCGCGTCAATCCCCGGATCGGCGGGCGGCGATGCCGCGTACCGCGCAGCGTCGCCATCTGGGCGGCTCCGGCTGCCGTCACGGCGAATTCGCCGCGCAGTTCGCCGTCGCTGACCTCGAGGTAGGCCACCGGCTCGCCCGTCGGCGGTGGCGTGTGCCGATTGGCCCAAGGCGGCGAGCAGCTCGTCAGCCGGAGCACTGGTGCTATGCACGAGACGCAGCAGCCGAGGACGCACACCGCGGTGACGAAGAGCGGGGGGGTGTTGCGGGTGACGGCCTCGTAGGTGAGGCGGGGAAGGGGCAGTGTCAGGCGGCATGGCCTCCCGGGCGCCGAGGCCGGCCATCAGTCGTGCCCGCACGTGAGCGTACGAAGGCGGATGAATTCATCGCACGCGGACGATTGCGCGGCATGGCGGTCGAGCCATGCGCTGACAGCGGCGACGTCGCGCGGATCGGGCGGCTTGTGGTCGACCGATGTCGCCCGGAGGTACCGGCGCATGGCAGGGGCGATCGGGTCACGGTAGTCGGCGGTGGCTTCGCGGCCATCCGGCAGCCTGACGACGACATGCAGGGGCATCACAGCACCTCCGCAACCGCAGCGCCGAGCCAGTGCGCGACGTTCACCGGCACCGCGTTCCCGGCCTGCATGGTCTGCTCGCCCTGGTTGCCGGTCACGATGTAGCGGTCGTGAAACCGCTGGGCGCGCAGGTGCTCGCGGGGTTTCAGCATCCGCAGGCGGCACTCGGCGATGTCGGAGTCGTCGGCCTGGACGAGCGCGGCCGAGTCCCGGGTCGCCATGGTGTGCAGCGGCTCAGCCGTCGTGGTGGCCCGGGACCGCTTGCCGCGGTAGGGCACGACGAGGGCATGGCCGTCCCGCACAGCAACGGCGCTCAGCGGGTCCGCGACCGGGGCGGCATTGTGCCCGCGCGAGCAGTAGCCGCCGTAGTTCTTCACGATGAACGGAGGGATCGTCAGCCCGTGGTTCCGGCCCGTCGTCATCGTGGCCAGCGGCTCATCAACGCCAGTGGGGGCGTTACCCGGACCCCGCAGCATAGTGATGAACGGCGGCACTGTCAGTGCGTGGTTACCCCCGGTCGCCACGACCGTCGCCAGCGGCTCATCGAGGCCGCGCGCCTGGTCGCCGCTCCCCCGGAGCATCGTGACGAACGGCAGCGTCACCAGCGCGTCAGTGTCCCGCACGACGCGGGTCGGCAGCGGCTCGCCCGTCGTCGTCCCGAGCGTGTTGTGGTTCAGCCCGCCGAGTGGCAGCACCAGGGCATGGCCGGAGCCTTCGGTGACGATCGTGGCGAGCGGCTCGTCTATACCGATCGTCCGGATGCGGTCAGAGCGCAGCAGGGTCAGGAACGGCGGCGTTGCGAGGGCGTCGCCCGGTGTCCCAGTCCTGGCCCCCATGGGCATCTCGGCGACCGGCCAGGCGCGCACGTAACCTGATCCCGGCCGCTCCCACGTGTTGCCCCCAACCGCCACGGTGACCGGCTGCGCGAACAACTCCAGCCCGGCGCGGATCCGCCGCAGCGTGTTCGCCGCGAGCGGCCGCTTGCGGTCCCCGATCCGGGTACCCAGGTCGGCCCAGTCGATCGCCGACGCGGCGGGCAGGACGAACGGCTCAGCGATCGCGTGGCGGCAGTGCAGCGGTAGACGTACTGGCGGCCGTACTTGCCGATCCTCGGCCGGTCGGGGCGCTTCCACGACTGGAACGCCTCCACCGCAGTCTCGCACACCGGGCACCAGGCGAGCGGCTTCGGCGACACGTCCGGCAGCCGGATCCCGTGGCGGGTGAAGACGATGTAGAGCCGGTCCCTCCATTGCGGGGCATACGGGTTGTTCTCCCCCCCGATGTGCGCGGCCGACACGGAGACGAGCTGGTAGTTGTAGCCGAGCAGCACCATGCCAGACAGCCACCAGTCCCACAGCTCCCAGTCCGCGGCCTCGGTGACGTTCTCCACGATCACCGCGGCGTACCGGTGGACCTCCGTCGCCCGGATCACGTCGTGGAAGGTCGCGCGGGTCCGCTCCATCCCGTCCTTGCTGACGTGCCCGGCTTCCTCCAGCAGGTCAAGCTGGCCCTTCGGCCGCCGCTTCCGTCCCCCGGCCGGCGAGTTCTCGGTGCAGATCGGCGACGCCCACAAGACGTCGGTGCGCGGTAGCCGCCGCATGTCGTAGTTGTTGACGTTGGCGCACAGGTGGTCGGCCTCGGTGAAATTCGCCGAGTGCGTCTCGATCGCGCGCGGCCAGTGATTGGCGGCCAGGCGCAGCTCGAGTCCGGCGCCGGCCAGGCCGAGGGACGACCCGCCGGCTCCGCAGAAGATGTCCGTAAAGCTGAGGCTCACCGCGCCACCTCCGGCCATGCCACCTTGGCCGGCGCAGCCAGATCCCTGTCCTCCGAGGCGTTGCCCATGCCGGTGGCGTAACGCTTCACGCCCGGCTCCCATCCGCTGGGTCTGTTTCACCCGCGTGTTCCGGGCAGAAGTCGCCGTCTTGTCCCGTACGCCATCTGGCCGCTTGTGCCGCTTCGGTGACGTCCAGATAGCCTGCGATGACCGCGCCCGGTCCCATGGGGTCCCGGCGGGGTGGCGGCAGGATGAACGCCCGGCACCTGCGCCCGCCCGGTTCCCGGTAGTCGCACAGGGCATACTCGTGGTGCCCGGCATGACGGCTCACCGCTCAGCCCTCCAGGGTGTGCGACCGGCGGGCGTGACCGCATCCGCCGGGGAGCGGGCGATCTCGGCGGCCGGCCAGCCGGGGACCGCCAGAGCCGCCTCCTCGCTGTAGACCGGGCCGATGCGGATCTGTATGCCGATCTGTGTGCTGTGGCCGTCGCCTGCGATGACGATTCGTTTGGGCACTGGGTCCTACCTTTCGCGGGAACGGCCGGGAAGCGCGCCGCCGCTTGCGGCTGCCCCCGGATCGGCGCCCGGCGATACCGCGCGCTGCAGCAGCGTCGCCAGCTGGGCGGCTCCGGCTGCCGTCACGGCGAATTCGGCGCGCAGTTCGCCGTCGCTGACCTCGAGGTAGGCCACCGGCTCGCCGCCGGCGGTGGCGTGTGCCCATTGGCCCAAGGCGGCGAGCAGCTCGTCGGCCGGGGCGCTGGTGCTGTGCACGAGATGCAGCGGCCGGGTGGGCAGCCGCCCGGTCATGCAGCCCGCTCCCGGCGCGCGGCGGCGCGGCGGATGGCCTGGTCGAGGGTGTTGCGGCTGACGCCGAGACGTTCGGAGATCTGGGTGCGGGTGTAGCCGCGGGCGGCCAGGTCGGCGGCGTCGGCGGCCAGGTCGGCGCTTCGGCGGGCGCGCGGCCGGCGCCACGGGTATGGCTGCGCGGCCGGGTCGTCGATGGTGTCGTCGTCCCACGCCAGCGGCGGCGGCCAGTTGTGACGGGCCGCGTGGCCGCGGGCTTTGGCGGCTGAGATCCGCTGCCCGCGGGTTGCCTCGCCCGGCGGCTGGTCCCACAGCTTGTCGTACAGCTGGCGCACCCGCCGGGCGGTGGCCGCGGCGACGGTGGGCCTGCCGCGCAGGATCCGGTTCAGGTGGCCGGGCTGCATGGGCAGCAGGGTGGCCAGCACCCGCCCGGACCAGCCGGCCGCCACCAGCGCCTGCAGCCGCCGCCGGGAGCCGGCGGCATCGACGGCGGCGGTGGCGGCCAGGTTTTCTGGGAGGGGGCAGACAGCCAGCAGCCGGCGCGCGGTGCCGATGCGGATCCGCCGTCCCGGCGGCTCACCGCGGGCCGGGTCGCCGTACAGCAGATGCAGCACCGCGCTGCGGGGCACCCCCGCAAGCGTGGCGATCCGTGCCGCGCCGATGCCGTAGCCCATCAGGCGGCGCACGTGGCCGCGCACCGGGCCCGCGTCGGCGAACGGCTGCCAGCGGCCGTAGGCCTTCAGCCGCGCGACCTGCCGCGCGTAGTCTCGCCCGGCTGCCCGGCACGCGGGGCAGCGGCATCCACCCCGGTATCCCATCCGGGTGCCGCACTCGGCGGCCGGCAGGCTCATCGCCAGCGCCCCGTGATTGCCTGCGGTCGCGCACGTTTCCGCCGGAGTGTGGTCAGGCGCGTACGTCATGCTAGGCATGAAGTGTCCCTTCCGGTAGGCCGCTCGGGACCCCAGCTGGTAGGCGATGCCCCGAGCCCGCAGGTGTGAAGCAAAGGGCGTGGATACCCGGGACATCAGCAAGTGAGCGCAGGCCCGCTACGGCTGGGCTGAGTAATCGCTGCCCCGTGGTTGCTGGCTCCGAGACCTTGCGGATGGCGGCCCCGGCTGCGGCCCAGGATTATGGCGGGCAGCGCGTGGGAACTCGCCGGGCCGCATCAACATGGGCTCGCCTGATTGGAGCGGGCGGCCGACGGGGCAAAAACGGACGTGGGTGGTCTGCGGGGCTTTCAGCCGGCGCGCGGCGGATACCTGCGATGTGCGGCAGGAGCTTGCGGGTCAGGCTGCCGGGACGCCGCGGCGAGGAGCCCGGTGACCGGCGTGCCCGGGACCGGCATCCAGCCGCGGGCGTTCAGCACATGCCGCAGGTGCGTCAGCGGATCCGCGGCGCCCTGGCGGGTAGCCGCGATCGTTGCCCTGGCTGCGGCGGCCAGCTGCGCCAGCGCAACCCGCACTTCCTCCGCTTCGGCACGCGCCGTGCCGGCTTCGCCGTACAACCGCCACGCCGCATCGGCGAGCGCCTCAGCATCACCGGCCGAGTCAGCTTCGCACAAGACGGCGTACATGCCGTCCATCTGCGCCGGGGTCATCACAGGTGCGCCGCCTCCGCCCGCCTCGCCGCAGAGGGTCCGGGCGGTGGTGGCTCTTGCAGGCGCCACAGCTCGGCCTCATCCGCGAGGCGGCTGAGGTTTTCGGCTGCGGCGTCTTGAATGTCGGCGAGCCGGTTCGCCGCCTGCGTGAGCTCGGCCGCGACCGTCTTCCCCACTGCCGCGCCGAGGGCCTGTGCAGCGGCGGGCAGGGCCTGGATGGCCTCGGTCAGCGCCGCGAGCCGGTCTGCGATGGCGACCTGCGCGCAGGCGGAGGCCACTCGCAGGAAACGTTCGGTGTCCTGCGGGTGCAGCTCGTGCGGCTCGTTGGCGTCCCATGAAGCCGTCGCGGCGTTCAGCGCTGCCAGAGCCGCCTGCGCCGCCGCCAGCGGGTTACACGGGCCAGATTCTTGCGTGGCGCCAGGCTGGTCTGCTGATGTTGTCATCTGGTTCTTCCTCGTGGCTGCACGTTTTATTCGAGTGGCCCAGTCGAGTGCGCCGCATAGATTACGGCGACAGCACGGCGGAAATGAGCGCCCAGCCGTTTATGACGCGCTCTCCGGGCCGCTGAGCTTGCCAACTCGGCGCGGCGCCGTTCTCTCGGCGGACCATGTGCGCCACCGGAACCGGCCGTGCGCGGAACTGCGGGCACTCATGCTCGAAGCGTGAGCATGTCAGTCCCTTTCTCGCTTTAGCCCGCGCCAGCAAGGGGTTCACCGGATGCCGTAAGAGCAGCAAGTACCTTCCGCCTTTTCCGCGCAGCCATGGCCGCTTTTGCCATCAGCCTCTCCCCCGCCGCGCGATCGCGATAGGAATGGTGGTCACTGAGACGATGGCGACGAGTATGACGATCTCGGTGCCGGTCAGCGGGGAACGCGATCCAGGCGCGGCATGCACCGGCGCCGGGCCGGAGTGACCCGGGGCCGGCTGAGGCGATGGGGACGTGACAGTGGGATGGGCTTGCGGCCGCAGCTGCGCCGTGCCCGGGTGAATCATGCTGGACGCCAGCCACAGCAGCGCCCCGGCGGCACCAACGGCCATCAGGAGCCGCATCCCGCCCCTGCCGCGCCGCGCCGGCTGCTGTTGCGTCTGCGTGACAAGGCTGGCCGCTTGCGTGGCGGCGGCGCGGGCGGCGCCTGCGTGATGGTTGGCCACCGAGACCGCTTTCGCCACGACGATCAGCAGCAGCACAATGACCGCGGCCATGGCCCAGAAGATCTCGGTTCCAGTGACCTGGGGGTTCATGGTAGCGGTTCCTTTCCGGGGTTAGGTGCGGTGCAGGGCCTGCGCCCACTCCAGGACCCACTTGGGCTGGTCGCCTGGTTCGGCGACGTCGGTGGCCATGCACAGGGCGCATCTGCGCAGGTAGGCGTCGTCGTCGCTGGCCGCTTTGTCGAGCCAGTCCCGCAGGTAGCGGGCATCGTCGGCGGTGCTTCGTGCCCTGTCTTTCCGCGGTGACCGGCCGATTTTGATGAGCCGGGCGGTGCAGGCCATCGCGCAGACCGCGTTGGCCACCTTCATGTCTGGCCATTCCTCGGCGCCGCGCCAGTCCATGCCAGGCAGCCGGGTCCACCACGGGAGTTTGCGGCCCGTCCTGGCCTTCGGCGCGAGCGGGTTGGGCGCCGGGTTCACCGGGACAGCCCAAGAACCACCAGCACCACGAAGCGCCCTACCAGGGGGTACTGGACCGCTCCAGCGACGAGAATCGCGAGCTTGAACATGCCGGGCATCATCGTTGCGAACGTGATGGCCAGCGCGCCCGCGGTGACCCATACGGTGCGCCAGGTCATCACAGCGGCCGCCCGTCTTGGACCGGGCCGTACACCGCCGTGCCGCTGCCAGGCACAAGGCCGGGCTCCATGACGAAGCTGATGCCGTACCACTCGTCGCAGATCCCGGCCCCTTCGCCGGGCGCACCCCGCTGGAGGGCGATGCGTTCGGCGGCGGCGAGGCGCTGCCCGGCCTGGCCGCGGGTCAGCCCGGCGGCTTCCTGGCGGATGCGCTTGTGCAAGGGCACGATCTCCTGCCCGGTCACCCTGCGGCGCTCCCTCGTGACGGCCGCCGCCGAGATAACGGCGTGGGCTGCCATCCGGCCAATAGCATTCGAGCATTTCGGCGTCGTGCTCAGCGCAGTGCCCCATAGACGCGCCGGGTTTGCTTGGCTCCATGCAGTGGATGACGCCACGGCCGTTGCCGTACTCGGCAGCCCATGAACATTTCCCCTGATCGAAGATCGCTTTTTCCTTCGCCGTCCACCGGTCAGGGTCTGTGCAGGGCGTGACGATCCGGTTCCTGGGGTCCGTGTTCATGCTTGACCGCCTCCGCTGCTGCCGGGGGGCCGGCGGCCAGGAACACGTCCAGGGCACGCCGGCGGCGCTGCTGATTTCGTATGTCCCGGACGCGGCCGGGTGCTCGATCCGGACGCGACTGTCGCCGAACACCGAGGGATAGGCCGCCGCCGGGGCCAGCAACTCCCCTGGGCCACCAGCTCGCGCGGCCGTGCGGCCCCGGGGCCGGGACGGGCAGAGGCAGCGTGGTGGCTGTCATCGCCGAGGCGAGGCGCCGAGCTGGGCCCGGCCGGTGTACGCCCCACGGGTCCGGGGCGGTCACCGGCACGCGGCGGCGCAGCACGAGCATCGGATCCCCGCGGCGGGCCGGCGGGCGAGGTCACCGGCGGTGGCGCGCAGCACCGGCGGTAGCGCGGCCGTGCGGTTCGGCGGCTAGGTCGGCACCGGAAGGGGCGGGGGGACCAGCATGCTCATCGCGCGCCGGGGGGCTCAGGCGAGGCTGGCGGCCAGCGCATCGAGCTCCCCGGCCTTCACCCGGTCCAAGAACGCATGCCACTGTCTGGGCGTGAACTCAAGCGGCAGCCCGCCGGGGTGCTTGGAGTCACGCACCAGGACATGGATCCCGGCCGCGGCGGCCTCGACGCAGTTGCCGTTGTACGCGCTATGACTGGACTTCCGCCACGCCACCCCGGCACAGTCCCCGTTGTTGTATCCGCTGTAACTGGACTTCCGGCACCCGTCCATGCTGCCCGTCCTCTCGCGTTGCCGTCCGCCCGGAACAGGGCAGGAGGCCCACGCGGCCTGATTTCGCTGATGGTGATGATCGGTGGCCGGGATCTCCCCGGCACCACAACCCGCACGGGCCCCGCAGTCCCGAAGGTCATGTTCGGTGCTGCCGCCGGCGGCGGCACCAGCTACCGCGACGGCGGCGAGCACGGCGGCGATGATCTGTTTCCTCATGGCTTGTCCGTTCATGGCAGCGGCGGCCTGCCGGAACGCGACGATTGCGTGTTACCCGTCCTGTCAGGAGCCGTGAACGCGGTTTGCTAACACCCCCGGCAGATATCAGCCGGCTTCCAGCGGGAGCAGCGACAGGTCCTGGCGGATCAACACGGCGACCGGTTTCCCGCAATGCGGGCAGGTCATGTCGTGGGCGAGGATCAGCGTGCCGGTGTCCTCACCCTCGGGGCCGGGCGGCGGGCGGCTGCGCTGGTCCCGGGCCCGGCGGGCGGCATCAGCGCGAGCGGCGATGGTGAGCGCGGCGGCGCGGTCATGGGCCGAGGCGAGTTCGCCGTCCACGCCGAGCGCCCGTCCCGCCCGGACGCAGAAGGGCCGCGAGCAGGCGCCGGAGGTTTCGGCGCGGGCGACAGCGCTGCGGCTGTAACCGGTGCGGACCCCCAGGTCGCGCTGGGTCAGCCCGGCGTCGCGGCGCAGCGCGGCGATCCGCTGGCCCAGCAGGGTGCGCGCTTCCTGCGCCGCCTTCAACCCCGTCACCGCAGCATCCTCCGGATGACAGCCGCGCCGTCCCCCGGCTGTGATGGATTGCCGTACCCGGTGAACGCTGCCCAGGCCACGGTGCTGGCGGCCTGTGCGGCACCGGGTTCGCCAAGACGGCGGGCCAGCACCGCGGCAGCCTGCCGGTGCGCCTCGATGAAGACGGCGGCGGTTTCCACGTAGCCCCGGCGATGTTCGCGGGCCCGCGGGCGGGCGGTCCGCGGGCCGTAGCCGCCGAACATGGCCTGCTGGATGACGGTAATCCGGAACGCGCCGATGATGGCGGGCCGAACCAGATGCAGGCAGCGGACGGAGTGTGCCATCCGGCGCCACCCATCGCGCCGTGGTGGACGCTGGTCACGCGCTCGCTCATGAACACCGCCTGATTGACGCCGCGACCTTGCGGTAGCCGTCTGGCACCAGCGCGGTCACGTCCGCGGCGGTTGGCCGGTCACCCTTGAAGTAGCCATCGCTGTAGGTCGTCTCGGTGCCGCCCGGAATGTCCTTGCTGACGGTCACCCCGGCGTACCAGTCCGCTTGGCCCGGGTCGCACGTTTCGCGGTTGTTTGCCATCACCGGTCACCGTCCCCACGGCCCGCAGCCGTCCCAGGCCGGCTGGTTCCGGCTTGCGCGTACTCGCCCGCAAGCCGCTTCGCTTCCCGGCCGGCTGCCGCCGCGTCGCTGTAGCCGGCCGGTGGGCTGGCGCAGGCGATGTCCGCCCACGTCAGCGTGCCGCCGGGGTTGCCGCGGCCGGTGCACAGGCACGCGCCGGCCTGGATCTCGACGGCGAACCGGACGTTGTACGACCCGGCGGCCGGGCGGCCGCCGCCGATGTTGCCGCCGGTGGTGAGCAGCGGCTCGACGGGACGCCAGCCGTTCACCGGGACCGCCCCAGCGGGGTACCGGCGGCGATCGTGTGCAGCTCGGCGCGCAGCCGTTCCGCACCGTCGTGCTCGATACCGGCCTCGGCGAGCAGTTCCCAGCCGAGCTGGGCGAGCCGTTCCGCATCGCCGGCGGCGTCAGCTTCCAGGAGCTCAGCGGCGAGCGCGTCTACTCGTTCTCGTGTCAGCAACAGGCTCATCTCGATTAGGGAGTTCCCAGCGGGGTCAGTCACCGCGCAGTTCAGTCAGCACGCCAGCGATGTCGTCGGGTTTGACCAGCACGTCGCGCGCCTTGGAGCCTTCCTGCGGCCCGGCTATGCCCCGGCTTTCGAGCAGGTCCATCAGCCGCCCGGCTTTCGCGAACCCGACCCGGAGTTTGCGCTGCAGCATGGAGGTGGACCCGAACTGTGCGCTGATGATCAGTTCGGCGGCCTGGATGAGCAGGTCCAGGTCGTCGCCGATGTCATCGGCCTCGCCCGGTGCCGGGAGGATGGGCAGCGGTGCGGTGACGCCGTCGCGGTAGACGGGGCGGGCCTGCTTCTTGCAGTGGCCGACGACGGCGCGGATCTCGGTCTCGGTGACGAATGCGCCCTGCAGCCGGACCGGCCTGCTCGCCCCCATCGGCAGGAACAGCGCGTCACCTTGGCCGGTCAGCTTCTCGGCGCCGCGCTGGTCAAGGATGACCTCGCTGTCTTTCCCGCTCGAGGCGGCGAAGGCGAGCCGCGAC
>Ga0209648_10005634_pt1 | contig 10737 bp, 15 predicted proteins | sample GraSoi2013_115cm_FD_185830 | JGI IMG/M metagenome (GOLD analysis project Ga0209648, IMG submission 185830) | Grasslands soil microbial communities from the Angelo Coastal Reserve, California, USA - Sample 9_17_2013_115cm (SPAdes) (version 2) | ecosystem: Environmental > Terrestrial > Soil >...
GCGTCGGGACGTCCTTAAAATGGTTCGCCCGGCCGGCTCCTGACCGGAACTTGGGGAGTGGCGCAACGGTAGCGCAGCTGACTCTGGATCAGAAGGTTGAAGGTTCGAATCCTTCCTCCCCAGCCACATTGCATCGCCCTGAGTTTCTTGGAGCTGAGGGGTGTCCTGATTGGCCGATTTGTATTCCCACAGCGGCATCTGATTTTTGTACGTGTCTTGCGCGGCATCTGATTCAGCCAGAGACAGAAAGATGGCTGACCGTAACCGTCGGAAGTGCTGTCCGGGTCGCCGCGCAGTTCTGCGGACTTTGCCCGCTGGCTACATTCCGTAGGCCGCGGAATCTTAGCCCTCCGCGACCCGCTCGTGCCGATTAGGCTATTCGCGCTTTGAGTGAGACCCCGATCGCTGCGGTTGGACAGGTCTCAGCGGACGGCCAGTTTCGCTGGGACGGCCAGCAGTGGGTCCCGATCCCCCGCGGTCAGCGCGAGCCCACCCGTTGGACGCGACCGATGCAGCTCGCAGCCGCCGGCCTGTTCGTCGTCGGGGCGGTTTTCTCCATCCTGACCACGGCTGCCTACGTCAATCACGACAGCATGTTGCACGTGCTTCAAACTGCGGGGCTCGACCTCCCATAGGGCACAGACGTCGATACCGCCGCGACCGCCGCGGTCGTCTCTTCGTGGATCGTGGTGATCGTGATCGCCGCGATCGAAGTCATCGCGGCGCTGGGCAGCTACCTGGGCTGGAGGTGGATGTTCTGGGCCGCGCTCGTCTTGCTTGGCGTCAGCGCCATCGTCGCGATCGCTTTCCCCAACACATCGCCGATTCCTGGGTGGGTGCCAGCGATCGAGTCGATCGCCGCATTCGCCCTCTTCATCTGGATGCTGATCGGCTTGATAAGGTTCGGCCCATGGGCCATGAAGAAACCGGGAATCTAGCTAAGGCTCGGCGAACTCGAGGCAGCGGATCCCGGTCAGGCCGAGCCAATGGCGTCCCCGCCCGGGCACCACTCACATCATCACCGATTCGCAAGCATCTACCAAGAGTTAGTTGTGAGTCTGATGGTCGCCGGATGACTACGAGCCCTGGCTTGCGTCAACCTTGGTGGAGCAAGTCGTCGGGGAGTCTCCAGCCTGGCCTACCTGAGCTCCAATAGCGAAGAACCCCTCAGGCTGATCCTGGCGTCCGCGTGCTAAACGCGGGTCCAAGCTGGGTATACGGCCGGGACTAACGGCGTGAGTGCGGCCGACTCGGCCGCACCCTAGGCCGAAAAGCCGACGTGGCTCTCCGAGGCCTCCGGCCTCACGTCGCCACGCTAACCACTGACGGATTGTGGCGCTTGGCTCAATGGCCCGGATTCGTGGCCACGGCTCCGCGGGTCAGAGGCGACGCCGATCTGGCCCAACATCGCGAGATCGTCACGAACCGCCCAGTGCTCCGCGATCCGGCCGTCGGTGACGCGGAAGATGTGCATGTGCTCAACGGAGAAGGGGCGATTCGTTCCAGGCACGCCAAGGAAGGGCCCCCGGTGTGTGCCCGACCAAGTGACGCGACACGCGACGAGGTCGCCCTCGGCGATTAGTCCTCGAACTTTCCATTTCTGGTCGGGGGCCGCAACTTGCACGATCTCCATAACCCGCTTGAAGTTCTCGGCCCCGTCGCGCAGCCCCAAGGCAGAAGCGGTGTGGTTAACCACATCGGAAGCGATCAGGGCATAGTCGAGTTCGCGCTCACCGCTCAGCCCCTCGAACCAATTCGTGACCACAGCTTTGTTGGCATCGACCGTCGACCGGCTGTTGACTATCATGGCGTCTGTCTCCATTCACAGTAGTCTTACTCCAACGAGTAGTGCGACTATAATCCGACCCGTGAACACTGTCAAGGGTCCCGCCAGGCTTACGCATCGTCAGCGCCAGGCCCTCGCTACACGCGACCTGATCCTGGACACCGCGCGGCAACTTTTTCGGGACCGAGGCTACGCGGGCACAACCATCGAAGCGATCGCTGCGGGAGCGGGGGTAGCCGTCAATACGATCTATGCGAGCTTCGGCACCAAGCGGTCGATTCTCACCGCAATCCGCCTCAGATGGCTTGAGCAAGCCGAAGTCCCTCGCCTGGACGCAGAGGCGAACTCCGAATCGGATCCGGCGCGACGCTTTGCGCTGATGGCTCGCCTCTTTAGACAGCAATACGAGAGCGGCCTAGACATCGTCCTGGCCATCTTTTCTGCGGCAGAGGTAGATCCCGAGGTCAAGGCCGAGCTCAAGCCGGTGGCGAGCGAACGCGCAGCTCGCCTGGAGCGAGTGGTCAAAGGGCTTCGGGGAGGCATCCGACCCGGGCTGACGATGCGCCGGGCGGCAGGCTTATTGCGGGCTCTCGTGCAGGCAAACATCTACCAGGAGTTAGTTGTGAGGTCTGGATGGTCGCCGGATGACTATGAGCGCTGGCTTGCTGCAACTTTGATGGAGCAAATCGTTGGGGAGGCTCCAGCCCGGCCTACCTGAGCTCGAGAGCGAAGACCGCTCCAGGCTAACCATGCCGTGCGTGCGCTACGCGCGGGTGTCACGCCAAATTCGCGTCCCGGGCTCAGACGAGGGGCCACCACGCTATTCGCATATCAGACGCGGTAACCCAAGTCGAAAACACTTGCGGCGTTATTGCAGATTGCTCTGGATCAGAAGGTTGAAGGTTCGAATCCTTCCTCCCCAGCCAACAATATGTAGCGATACGGGGAAGTGTCCACAAAACTCAGGCCGTTCTATGCCCCACCACGGCCCTCAGGCCTGGCGACCGAGCAGCACCCGCTTGGCCGCCGCACCTACTGGTGCAAGCACTACCCGGAGCCCGACCGTCCGCGTGGGAGTCAGGGACGTCGAGAGGTAGGCGTACTCCCCTGTCGTGGCATCACTTATATCTTCAACGACGCGCACCTCCAGCCCTGCTCGGGGCGACGGGCCGCAGTCGCTTAGTTAGGCTTGACCTTGAAGAGGAGCCCATCCTGCGGGTCAGTAATCCAGACTGACCCGAACGCGACGGTGGCCGCCCAGGCCGGGCCGGGGAGTTTGAGTCGACCGACGACTTTGTGCGTAGTGGTATTGATGCGCCCGAGGAAATCGTCGGCGGTCGCGTACCAGACCGAGTCTCCTCCCAACGCGATCGCTGGCGAGTTGCCACCCGCATCGATCACTTGGGTGACGGCGTTGGTGGCCGGATCTATGCGTGTCACGCCGGGGCCGGGGACGCAGCCACCGGCGACCCAGACGGCTCGGTTGTCGGCGACTATTTCACGGCAGACGCCTTTGTCCGGAATGGTGGCGACGATGGTGTCGTTGCTCGGATCGATCCGAACGACGGCTTTGATGTTCTGGACGCCGACCCAGATCGAACCTGCACCAGCTGCTATCCAGCTCGGCCCGGCATCCGGTTCATCGCCGACGGGGATCCGGTCGACGACCTGCATCTTGGCGGGGTCGATCTTCGCCACCGAACCGGTCGGATCCCCATTGTGGTTTGCGACCCAGACGTAGCCGTCGAAGACTGTGATTCCCAAGGCCCCGCGCTCTCCGGAGATGAGGCTCCCGACGACGCGGTTGGTTGCCGGGTCGATCCGGCTCACCCGGTTGCCAGGGGCGCTGGTCAGCCAAATCGAATCGGTGCCTACGGCCAGGATCGCCGCAGGATCCGCCAATGTGATTACCGCGGTGACGGCGTACGTCGTCGGATCGATCCTGACCACGGAGCTGCCCGGGCCGGTGGAGACCCAGATCGAGCCGAAGCCGGCTGTAACGTCGCGGGCTGACTGCATGGAAATCGTCGCAAGCAGGGTCCCGCCAGCTGGGAGCGCCGGTACCGGCCTTCGAAGATTGTTCGCGGTAAGGGCTCCGAGAACTGCCACCAGCGCCAACAGGGCGACGACGCTGACACTGATGACCAGCTTTCGCGCGTTCACGCGCCGAGGTGACTCCATCATTTTCGCCCGTCGGTAGATGGTGGTGGATATCTGGACAAGTTCGATTCGTGGGCCAGATTTTGTCCTCGGCTCAGACTAGGAGCCGCTGCGTAATTCACTGATCAGACCGCAAGAGCGGCCGCCTTGTTGCGGCTAGCTCCCGCTCGGCGCCGCGGCGGCGAGTGTGAAATCGAAAATTGCCGCTTCGAAAATCTCGACCTGGACGTCATCAGCTCCGGCAGTCTGCGCGGCCTTGTTGCGCAGGTCGGAAACGTTGCGGTCGCTCGCCTCCAGATCGGCAACGGTATCCCACATGGTAGAAAGGGTGCTCCGCCCACTCTGTCGGTCGCCACCCATCGCAATCGCGCGATACCCTTTGAGCGACTTCAGCAAAGGCATCACATTGCTGCGCACGAACGCAGCGGCTGCGTCAATGTCATCGGGGTTGCCGTTGAATGTGTTGACGTGTACGAACTCGCCGGGCTTCGGCGGCTGCGACCGATCCAGGATCACCATCTCGTACCTTTCGACATTGACGATCTGAGTCCCAGGTACGTTGTTGGCCGCCTGGGTTCGCGTCCGAATGCCAACCTCCTCGCTCGCAGAAAGAGCCTTCGCCGTCTCCCAATACGTGATCCCGATGCCCGTTCCTCTCTTGCGATCGGCGAGTAGCACAGCACCGAAAAAGCCTGGCGTCGATCGGGCGCTCGGAATCACCTGTTTCTGGAAGTTCTCGATTGTTTGGTCCACCTTGTCAGGTGGCGTGTGCAGATGCGTAGCGCGAATGAACATCGCCTCATCCTCCCTTATGTTGAAAGCATCGGGCGAACTTCACCGTGCGCTGGGCTCTCGGTTCACTCGGCTGCCAGGGCAGCGCAGACCGCCATCTGCCACTCGACCATGGTCGGCCCTGTGTCAATTATGACGGTCGGCGGGACGACGAACGTCCTGCCCGCGTCGAGGGCAACCATCCCGCTCCCGTCCGGATGTGTGTAGCGGAACAGCCCTGTAATCGTGATTGTGTTGGCCGCGGGGTCGAGCGTGCGCGTAAGGTTGGCGCCGTACGGGATCGTCTTGGACAGATCATCCGAGCGGTAGAGGATGCCAGTGGTATCGATGTGGTTGATCGCCTTCACCAGCGTCGGGCCCTCGAAGAATTGGATGAGGTGGAACTCGGCGGTGAACGTCGCGAGAGTGCCGAAACTGTAGCCGTAGGGTCGGCAGGAAATGCTGGGTGACGGGGTGCTGACGATGATCGTGCGGGTGGAGATGACAGGCTCCGTGGCACTCGCCGTCATGGGCGCGGCGCCGAGAATCCCAACGACAAGGCCGGCCGCGCAAATGAGTCTCCGACTGGTGCTCATGTAGATACCTCCAAACAATTTGTCAACCTCCAAACGGTCACGGGATTCGCGCCACGCAGGAGATCAGCGCGGGGAATCCGTCACCGCTCGGCCTCGCCTGCGCGAGTGTGCTCGCGTCGCCGTTCTGTGCAATCAAGGCGATGTGATCGCCACTTGCGTTGGGGTTCGACGCCTCTGCCAACCACCCCATACAGGTGGCGTTCGGGTTGGGAAACTGTGCGCCTTCGGCGTGCACTGGCAATGCCGCGCCGAGGGTCGCGAGAGTGGCCACCGCCGAAGCGGCGGAAGCGAATGCCGCGAGTCGCTTGAGCATGACGGTTCTCCTTCAGGCTTGGTTTGTTGACGCGGGCACGTGGGCTGGGGCTAGCACGACAACCCGATCTGAAGACGCGCCCACCCATCTACTCGGTGGCAAGAATCTGTCGGGTGACGGTCACCAACAGGCCCGCGACGTCAGTATTTTCGGCAGTTGCGTCGCGCACCCACGGGCAAAAGCGCCGAGGTTGATCGAGGGGCGGCAGATTCTTGCCACCTGGGGACTAGGTAGGCGCGTATTCATGTCGATGTTCGGCAATCCCGCTCAAGTGGGAAGGCATCCGTTGGACGTCGACCTGATCGATCGGGCGCGGGCAGGCGACGATGAAGCATTCGCGTCGCTGTTGGGGCCAATCGTCGCGTCAGGTTATCGATTGGCGGGCGCGATGCTCCACGATCGGCATGCGGCCGAGGACGTCGTCCAGGAGGCGTCCCTGAAGGCGTGGCGGTCGCTCCACCAGCTCAGAGCCGGCGCCGAGATGAGGCCCTGGTTCCTCGGCATCGTCGCCAACGAGTGCCGATCTGCTCGACGGACGCGCTGGTGGTCGGTGCTGAAGTTTCCAGACGTTGAATCGCCCGCAATGCCCCCGGATGACCCACACACCACGTTCGCAGAACTCCGGCGCGGGATCCGTCGACTGAGGCACCGGAGGCGATTGATGCTCGTCCTTCATTGGTATCTCGATTTGCCGATGGCAGAGATAGCCGTCATTACCAGATCGAGCGAAGACGCGGTCAAGAGCGAGGTTTCTCGCGCCATGCGGCAGCTCAGGGGTCTGATCGGAGTGGAAGACGCATGAAGACAAACGAAAACCTCCTCAAGCGGACGTTCGTGCTGGCAATCGACGAGGTCATTCCACCGGCTCCATGGCTTGAGAATCGGGTGATCGACATGGTGCGGCGGAATTCCCGCCCTAAGCGGCGCACGTTCGGGCTTGCGGGCTTGTTCGTCTCCCGGCCAAGCTTTCGCATCGCGACTCAGCTGATGGCGCTTTTGCTCGTCGTCGCAGTCATCGCCGCCGTGCTCATAAACGCTCACCTCCACACCCAAACCGTGCCTTCCCGAAAGGGGCACCCTGTGCCATCGGTTTCCCCATCCGCGGCACAGGCGGAGGTGCCCTGGAACCCTCCCAACTCGGCGTTTACCCCGGAACACGATCGCTCACCGAGCTGGCCACCAGGCGGACCGGTCCCCGACGCCCTGACTGGCGCCTGGCAGCCGCAAGTCCATGAGCTCAAGACGGGAGTGCTGGAGTTGGGTGGGTACTCGTTCCTGATCATGATCATCAGCGGAAACGTCGTCGTCAACGGTTCGGAGATCGATTTCATCGTCGACTGGTGCGGCATCGGCAGGTACCGCTACACCCTGACCGGCGACACCCTGGTGCTGAGCAAGATCAGCTCCGACTGCGGTTTGCTGTATGCCGGCACCTATACGCGGCTCCCGGCTGGCGTGATGACAAATACGGGCGGTTGACCGCCTTCCTAACGGGCTGAGCCAAGGGGCTACTGGCGTCTGGCGAGCTTCGCAAGCTCGATCGTGCACTGGCGGTAGTTCTTCGCCTGGGCGTATGAGAATCTGACCGAAACAGAAGGGCCAGGTCCGAGGAATTCGCGCAGGTTTCGCGTCAAATTTGCGCCCTGGGCTCAGACGCGGAGCGGCCGCGTAATTCACGTATCAGGCGCGATAAGCCAGTTCACAAACGCAATCAGCAGTTAGTGGGTGTTGCTCTGGATCAGAAGGTTGAAGGTTCGAATCCTTCCTCCCCAGCCACCACTGCCGATCCCAAAACGTTCGAGCCGCCCACCTCTTGCCGCCATGAGAGGATGCTCGGGAGATGGACGAACTAGGCCAAGTCTCCACCGAGGGCGGTCCGCTGCTGCTCATCGACCGCGACGCCGTAGGCAGCTGGTTCGGTATCGAAGGTGACGACTACGATCGATCCGGCAGATGGTTTGGCGCTGGACCTCTCCGTAGGCAACGCAGCCATCATTGTGAGCTTGCCTGCAGTCGAATACCTGTGCTCTGGGGACGAGGTACAGGATGCCGGCCCATTGCGCTCCGGTGCTGGGGTCACGCCTGAAGGTGGGGTTCGTTAGGCGGGTCGTCATACAATTGTGATACAATGGCTCCAGTGGAGAAGGCGATCTCGATCAGGCTGGATGAAGAGGCTCAGAAAGCACTCCGAACACTGACGGGGTCGGGTCGAAGTCAGTCCGACGCCGTCCGAGAAGCAATCGTCGAGCTGGCCAGGCGAGGGCGGCGTGGTGACTTAGCTGCTGAAGCGAAACTGTTGAGCGACGACCGCGAGGATCGTGCGGAAAAAGTCCGTGTCACGCATTTGATGGAATCACTTCGTGCAGCGGGGTGAAGTCTTTCGCCTTCGTGTCCCCCGAGGAACCAGGGGCCACGAGCAGGCCGGGCGACGTTATGGCGTAGTCCTTCAGGCCGACGAACTGCTCAGCTTGTCCACAGTGATCATCGCGCCGACATCAACACGCGCCCATCCGGCTTCATTCAGGCCTGAGGTGGAAATCGACGGTCAGCGGACGCGGGTCTTGGTGGAGCAGCTCGGGGCCGTCGATCCGAGCCGGCTGGGCGAGTCCCATGGGCTGCTCGCCTTTGGCGAGCTTCGGGAAGTCGATCGCGCATTGGCCGTAGTTGTTGGCCTCGGTACCTAAGCATCGGACCGGGCTAGGCAACGGCTCTTAGAGGCGCTGCTCGCCGGTTTCACGCCAAATTTGCGCCCCGGGCTCAGACGCAGAGCCACTACGTAATTCACGTATCAGACGCGGCAACTCAAACTCAAAAGTGCGATTGGCGATAGCACTGATCGCTCTGGATCAGAACGTTGAAGGTTCGAATCCTTGCTCCCCAGCCAACAAGATGTAGGAGTTCGGCTGAAGCAGACAGCTGAGCCGTTCCCCGCGCTCGCCGCAATGCCGACCCAGTTCGTGGAATGGCCTTCTGGACAGGGGGTTTCAGGTCGCAAGCCGGCGGGCCCGACTAGATCATCGGAGAAGTTCAATGACTTTGGTGTTGGACAGTCACATTGGTGTCACAAAGCAGCCGTAGGAAAGTGCCGTGGTCCTGGTAGCGGCGAATCACACCTCAGAGGCTGAGCTGATCGACCGGTTGCGCGATGGTGATGAAGCAGCCTTCACCTGGCTCGTCGACACCTATAGCCCGTCGCTCAAACGACTCGCACTGGCGTTCGTATCAGTCGATGCCGTGGCCGAAGAGGTGGTTCAGGAGACCTGGTTGGCTGTGCTGACGGGTATAGGTCGATTCGAGGGTCGCTCGACCGTGAAGACCTGGCTGTTCAAGATCCTGACCAATCGCGCCAAAACTCGAGGCGCACGCGAGAAGCGGACGGTCCGATTCTCTGAGCTCGAATCCGAAGACCGAGATGGCCCGGCCGTCAGCCCCGAACGGTTTCTGCCCCCCGACCATCCCAGCTTTCCGGGTCACTGGTCGACCCCTCCTCACCCGTGGTCGGGGGTGGCTGAACAAGTTGCCGTCCAGCGCGAGACCATGGAGGTCTTGCGTCGCGGTTTGCAGAGCCTGCCACGTTCGCAGCGTGTCGTGGTGACTCTTCGAGATGTGCACGGATGGCCGGCCCACGAAGTGTGCGCAGCGCTCGAGCTGAGCGAGGCGAACCAGCGCGTTCTGCTGCACCGCGGACGGAGCCGGCTGCGTTCAATTCTCGAGATCTATTTCGCGGAGGATGCGTAACGTGGCTCCGAACTCCGATACTGATTGGCTGATGCACAAGGACGATGACACTCTCCAGGAGATGGCTTGCCAGGAGCTGGTCGAGGTCATCACGGAATATCTGGAGGGCACGCTTCCTGAATCGGACCGCGTGCGCTTTGAGGCGCACCTCGCTACGTGTGCGGGCTGCCGTGAGTATCTGGAGCAGATGCGGGCGCTGATCCGACTCAGCGGAGGCCTGACCGGCAAATCTATCGAGCCGGCAACCCGGGACTCGTTGCTGCGCGCGTTCCGGCGCTGGAGAGACGCTCCGACCGGACTGTAACGGCCGCGCCCGGCCCGGGACTACAGCTCCATCCGACATCGTCATCTGACGGCGTCACAAAGATCAGGAGTGTGCTCATGCAAAACGTCGATTCTTTTTGGTTCGCGTTGCGGAGGAGGCTCGCATGAAAGTTCAAGTGTTGAGTCTCGGAAGCGCTCGCAGAACCTTGGCAGCCATCTTGCTCGGACTTTCTGTGCTGGCGTTGGGAATCGCCAGCCATTGGCCAGCTCCCGCCAAGGCGGACGATAGGCCGCCAGGCGCGGCCAGCGGTTTGGGCCAGCTGACGGGACTCCTTCCCCGGAATCAACTGGTCCTGGAAAGCGCGCTTCAGGTTGATCTGACCCAGGAGACCGTTCGCCTGCCTTTGTACAAGGGAACAGCGAATGGCCACGACGTGTGGTTCATCCTGACCGAGGCCTCGGACGTCGGACTCGCCCACAACAGCGGTCTCAATTACGCCCCTAAGCTCGCGAACATCGGGATCAGCTGCCCGGAGTGCGTGCAGACCGTGACGCTCGATTCACCGACCGCGGACCAGAATAAGTTCGGACCTGCCGTTGTCCACTTCCAGGGCGAGCCCGATTTCACCCCGACCCGAACGCTCGTTGCAGGACCGAACGTGTTTCCGCCGGCCAGCTTCTCTCCTGGCGCTGTCGCGGGTCCTGGCTACAGCCCGTTCATCCAGATCGCCGGCAGCTCGGTCGTGTACAACGCACCGATCGTTGCCAGCGGTGACGGTCCATTCGACGTCACCACTCACACCAACACCGGAGACCGCGTACTCGGCATCCACATTGCCCAGCCGCCGTTTCCTTCCGGACAGTACTTTGACTCCTGGGTCGATCTCCTCCTGGTGAAGGGATTCGATGCGGGGCAGCCCATCCTTTACCTCAGCACCGAGGCAGGTGACCCACTGGCCGCGGTCCTGGAGCGGTCGACCTTTGTGCCGGCTCTCGCCAAAGCCGCCTACAACGGCGGCGACGACTTCCTGGGATCCTCTCGCGAGAGGCTCTTTGGCTTCATCAACGGCCAAACGGGGCCCAACAACCCGCAGTCGCAGGGATTTCTG
>Ga0209648_10005635_pt1 | contig 10737 bp, 9 predicted proteins | sample GraSoi2013_115cm_FD_185830 | JGI IMG/M metagenome (GOLD analysis project Ga0209648, IMG submission 185830) | Grasslands soil microbial communities from the Angelo Coastal Reserve, California, USA - Sample 9_17_2013_115cm (SPAdes) (version 2) | ecosystem: Environmental > Terrestrial > Soil >...
CTGAGGCGGCGCAGGTCGGCGATGTCCCGGTCAGGCCGAGTACTTCAGCACCAGGTCACCGACGCGGGGGAGCGCAGCCTCGACGTGCTTGACCGCGCTGCCGCGGACCGCACCGTACGCCTTGATGATCGTGGGCCGACCGGAGGCCGCAGCGCGGGCGTCGGTCACCGAGAGCAGGGCCTGCGACACCTCCTCGCCGCGCTTGGCCAGGTAGTCGCCGAACTCCGAGCCCCCGGAGGCGCTGAAGTCCGCCCAGAACGGCTCGAGCTGGCCCACTATCTGCGGAAGCAGGTCCCCCACCATGTAGCGGATGTGGCCCGGCATGAAGGTGTTCACCGTCTTGTAGGCGAGCTTGACCGCGGTCCCGGAGACCCCGGACTTGTCCGAGATCTCCTGCTCGATCAGCGTGTAGCAGTCGGTCAGCACCTTTGGCTGGGTGTCCGGCGCGAGCAGGATCTCCTGAAGCGTGGCTGCCATGGGTATGTTCTGCTCCTTGCCGCCGGGCTTGCCCGATGGATTCCGCGCGCATACCGCAATGCGCCGTCCGTCACTAGACGGTGAGTGCGCAGCCATGGTTTACCGCTTCTCGGCACCATCTGGACGAGGACGGCGCGCTGGCGGCGGCAGCAGCTGCACGGCGATGATGAAGGCCAGCCTCAGCCTCAGGTTCCCGGTGAGCAGTTAAGATCGCCGTCGTGAAGCGCGCGATCGACGTGGGGCTGTTCGGTGAGCTGGCCGACCCGCGGGTGGCTGCCCGCCTGGCTGCCCGGGCCGAGGAGCGGGGCTGGGACGGCTTTTTCGTCTGGGATCACATCGCCTACCGCGCGCCGGTGCGGGCCGTGGCCGACCCGTGGGTGGCGCTCGCCGCAGTGGCCTGCGCGACGTCCCGGGTGCGGATCGGCGCGCTGGTCACTCCGCTTTCCCGCCGCCGGGTGCACAAGGTGGCCAGGGAAACGGCCACGCTGGACCTGCTCAGCTCCGGCCGGCTCATTTTCGGGGCCGGGCTCGGCAGCGCGCGCAACAACGAGCTGGAGCCGTTCGGGGAGGTGACCGACCCGCGCGAGCGTGCCCGCTTGCTCGATCACGGCCTGGACGCCCTGGCCGGGTACTGGGCTGGTGAGTTCGAGCCGGTCCCGGTGCAGCGGCCGAGGCCCCCGGTGTGGGTGGCCGGGGAGTGGCCGAACCGGCGGCCGGTGCGCCGGGCGCTGAGCTGGGACGGCCTATTCACCATCGGCCTGCCCGGCCCCGAGGCACTGGCCGAACTGGCCGCCGAGATCCGCGACGCCCGGCCCGGCGGCGGCCCGTTCGACCTGATCACCGAGCTTCCCCCGGACACCGACCTCGGGCCGTGGGAGCGGGCCGGCCTGACCTGGGCGGTCACCTACTTCGGCCTCCAGCCTACCGAGGCGGAGGTCCGGGCCGTGGTCGACGCCGGCCCGGGCTGACCGCCTCACCTCTGCCGATGATCAAGATGAAATTGGTGGCATGTACCTATGACTCCAGCCCCTTGGGACCAGAGCGGGCCGGCCCGCAGGGGATATCAGGTAAGCCGGCCTTGGGCTAGCGCCCGCCAGTGGTCCAGTGGCAGCGGGCCACGGCTGAGAACCGTCCGGATCGCGAACGTGCTCTCGGCCTCGACGACCGAGGGGATCGTCAGGATCTGGCCCAGCAGCAGTTGTTCGTAGCTTGCGAGGTCTGGCACGGCAGCCTCCACCAGGAAGTCGTTGGTCCCGGAGACCAGGTAGCAGGCGACGATCGCGGGAATGGCCAGCAGGGCCTGCTCGATCCGTGACGAGGTCTCCTGCGAGTGCCCCTCGACCTTCAGGCCGATGAAGACGGTCAGGTCGAGCCCGGCCCGCAGCCTGCTGACCTCCGCGCGGTAGCCGGCGATGATGCCGCTGGCCTCCAGCGTCTTCACGCGACGCAGGCAGGCCGACGGCGACAGCGAGATGGCGTCCGCGAGATCGACGTTGGCGATCCGGCCGTCGTGCTGCAGCCTCGCCACGATGGCACGATCCACCCTGTCTGGAACATGCTCAGGCATGAAAACTAGCCTATGGCTTTAATCACGCAATAGCGTTGCGCCAACCCCTCCCTGTCGGCGTCACATTTGCCATCGCGTGCGGGGCAAATTCGGCCATGGTGAACCTATGGCCACCTCAGCCAAGAACCAGCCGGGCGGACCGCAGCACCTGACGACCTCACGCGGCGCCGCTCTCTACATCGGGGCGCTCCTCGGCCCCGGCCTGTTGCTGTTGCCCGGCCTTGCCGCGGCCGAGGCCGGGCCAGCCTCGATCCTGGCCTGGCTCGCCTTGCTGGTCCTGTCCGGCCTGTTCGCCGCCGTATTCTCGGCCCTGGGCAGGCACAACCCGTCGGCTGGCGGGGTGATCGGCTATGTGACCGCCGGCCTGGGACCGCGTGCGGGCCTGGCAACTGGCTGGATGTTCCTGGCCGGGGTCGTGTGCGGCGCCCCGATCGTCTGCCTCATCGGCGCCAGCTACGTCACCGACCTGACCGGCGGCGGCCAGCTCGCCCGCGCGGCCGTCGCGGCTATGCTGCTGCTGACCGTCATCGGCCTGGCCGTTGGCGGGCTGCGGGCCAGCGCCGCGGCCCAGCTTGTTCTCGTCAGCCTGCTGACCGGCGTGGTGGTCGTAGCGGCCGCCGGTTCAGCAGGAACGGCGCGGGCCGGCAACTGGGCTCCCTTCGCCCCGCACGGCTGGCTCTCGGTCGGCAGCGCGGCGGCGACGCTGATGTTCTCGTTCGTCGGCTGGGAGGCCGTCGCCCCGCTCACGACGCGCTTCGCGGACCCGTCCCGGCAGCTGCCGCGTGTGGTGGCCATCGCCCTCGCGGTCACCACCACGCTGTACCTGGGCCTGGCGGTCGCCACGATCAGCGTTCTGGGGCCGCGGGCAGCCACCGATGTGCCGCTGGCCGGCCTGCTGAGCCACGCCATCGGCGCGGCCGGACACGACATTGCTGCGATGGCCGCGATCGTGCTGACCCTCGGCGCCACCAATGCCTACATCAACGGCGCGGCCGCCATGGCCGGGCAGCTGGCGCACGCGGCACCCGGCAGCCGCCGATCCGGGCCCGTGCTCCGGCTCCTGGCAGCGATCACCGCAACCGGCCTGCTGCTGATCATCTTGTACGGGCTGCGGATCGTCAGCACCGCCGCCCTGGTGGCCGTGCCGACGGCGCTGTTCCTGGCGGTCTACCTGGGCGCCATGGCCGCCGCCGCGCGGGTGCTGCGCGGCCCGGTGCGGCTCGCCGCCCTGCCCGCCGCGCTGGCCGTCACGGCCATGCTCGGATTCTGCAGCTGGGCGCTCGCGGTACCCGCCGGTGTCGCGCTGGCCGTCAGCTGGCGGGCGCGGGCAGACGCCCGCCGTCACGCCAGAAGCGCCCACCCGGCGTGCGCGGCCCGCTGCCCAGGGAGCCCCGCGGAGCGCGAGCTCATGCCATCGCGATGACGTTGCCCAAGCGGCCCACCCACAGTCCGCCACGCCCTCTCCCGACCGGAGCCGGCTGATCTGGATGCTCCGCTCCACCATGCCAGCCCAGGTCCCAACGGCGGCGGTCGCCGAGCCGCCGACGATGGCCCGCCGTTCGGCTCGATGTTCCATTGGTCGGAGTCCGGTTCCGGCTAATCGGATGCCGGCACTTTACTGATCGATGTCGGTTTCGTATGTTGACTGTGCATCGCCGGATGGTGGACCCGTCTCGCCCGGGCGTTCAGCCTCAACGGCTTGTTCATCCGCCAGCGCTGGGCCAGGACCCGGTACGCACGGTGTCGCAAGGAGGAAGTCCGTGGAGCACGCCCGGCAGTTCTATATCGGCGGCACGTGGGTCGCCCCGCTCACCAGCGAAACAATCGACGTCATCAACCCGGCCACCGAAGAGGCCATAACGTCCATCGCCATGGGCTCGGAACAGGATGTCGACGCTGCCGTTGCCGCGGCCAGGTCAGCGTTCGAGACGTTCTCGCTCACCAGCAGGGGCGAGCGCCTTGCCTTGCTCGACAGCATCATCGCCGTCTACTCCAGGCGCCTTGAGGAGCTAGCCGACATCATCAGCCAGGAAATGGGCGCGCCTCTCTTGCTGGCCAGGGCGGCGCAAGCCGTAGCAGGCCTGGGGCACATCGGGACGGCACGCGCTGTGCTGGCCGACTTTGAGTTCGAGCGCACGATGGGGCGCACCCTGCTCGTGCGTGAGCCAGTAGGGGTCTGCGGAATGATCACACCCTGGAACTGGCCCCTCAACCAGATCGCCTGCAAGGTCGCTCCGGCCCTCGCCACGGGCTGCACGATGGTGCTCAAGCCGTCCGAGGTAGCGCCGCTGAACGCCATCCTGTTCGCCGAGATCCTCGACGAGGCGGGGGTGCCTGCAGGGGTGTTCAACCTGGTTAATGGCGATGGCATCAACGTTGGCGCCTGCCTCTCCGCCCACCCGGACATCGACATGCTGTCGTTCACCGGGTCTACGCGGGCGGGCATCGAGGTCGCCCGGGCTGCCGCCCCGACCGTCAAGCGCGTTGCCCAGGAGCTCGGAGGCAAGTCCGCCAACATCATCCTGGACGATGCCGACTTCAAGGCAGTCGTCTCACGCGACATGGCCGGCATGTGCACGAACTCGGGCCAGTCCTGCAACGCTCCCAGCCGCATGCTTGTCCCGGCCGCCCGCATGGACGAAGCCGCCGCCATCGCATCGGCAGCGGCCAGCGCCATCGTGGTCGGTGACCCCCGAGAGGCGACCAGCATGATCGGCCCGGTGGTGTCGGCCACCCAGTACAGCCGAATCCAGCAGCTGATCGAGAAGGGCATCGGCGAGGGCGCCAGGCTTGAGGCCGGCGGGCCCGGCAAGCCCGATGGCCTCGAAACAGGCTACTACGTCCGGCCGACCGTGTTCTCCCATGTCTCCAACGACATGACGATCGCCCGTGAGGAGATCTTCGGACCGGTTCTCGTGCTGATCGGCTACGAGGATGACGATGACGCGGTGCGCATCGCCAATGACAGCCTCTACGGCCTGTCCGGCTACATTTCCGGCGACAGCGACCGGGCCAGGGCGATAGCGCGGCGCATCCGGACCGGCAACATCCACCTGAACGGCGCCGGCCCCGACTTCAACGCGCCTTTCGGCGGCTACCGCCGGTCGGGCAACGGCCGGGAATGGGGCGCGCTCGGCTTCGACGAGTACCTTGAGACCAAATCCATTATGGGATACGACGCCTGATCCCCGACGGGGGCCGATGCTTTGTCGCCGGCCCTGGTAGGTGCCGGGAGGTTTGCGGGATCTGCGCCTCTACGGCCTGTCGCCCGCATGCGAGAGAACACCCACGCGCGTCAGGACGAAGGCCGTGGCGTCTGGTAGTGGACCTCCTCGCGCACGATCGCGCCACCGGCCACGGTGTACAGCGACATCTTGACCGCTGTCTCCTGCGTGCCTGTGGGCAGGCGGGTCTGGTCGAAGGCGAACTTCACCGGGAACTGGTCGCCGCCGACCAGTAGGAGAAATGCCACAAATGGCTACGAAGCTCAGACGCGGGATGCGTATGGCGCAGTGCCTAGCGGGTAAGACGGCGTGGGGGACGGAGTCTTGGCGTGCGCCCGGCTTCTAGGGCTCGGGCTAACCGAAGGAGATCGGCATATGACCAGCACCATGCGGGCGGTTCAGGTCAGTGAGATCAATGCCCCGCTGCGCGTGGTTGACCTGCCGCAACCTAGCCCGGGCCCAGGACAGGTCCGCATCGCTGTCGAGGCGTGCGGGGTCTGCCGCACCGATGCCGATATGGTGCAGGGCCTGTTCGGCGACGAGCCGTTCCCGCTCACTCCCGGACACGAGATCGCCGGCCGGATCGACATGGTCGGCGAGGACGTCGAAGGCTGGGAGATAGGCGAGCGGGTGGCTGTCGGCTGGTTCGGCGGCAACGACGGCCGGTGCGAGGCCTGCCGCGAGGGCGACGCGATCAACTGCGAACACCTGCAGGTGCCCGGGCTGGCCTACCCCGGCGGGTACGCCGAATCGGTCGTGGTGCCCACCAGCGCGCTGGCTCGCATCCCCGGCGAGCTGAGCTTCGTCGAGGCCGCCCCGATGGGCTGCGCGGGCGTGACGGTGTTCAACGGGCTGCGCCGCACTTCCGCCCAGCCCGGCGATCTGGTCGCGGTCCTCGGGGTAGGCGGCCTGGGCCATCTGGCAGTCCAGTTCGCCGACAAGATGGGCTTCGACACCGCCGCCATCGCCCGCGGCAGTGACAAAGAGGAATCCGCCCGGCAACTCGGCGCCCGGCACTACATCGACAACGCCGGGCAGGACGTGGCCCAGGCCCCGCAAGCCCTCGGCGGAGCCAAGGTCGTCATGGCGACCGTCGGTGCCCCGGCGGCGATGTCGGCGGCCATCGACGGCCTGCGAGCGCGCGGTGAGCTGGTCGCCATCGGCGTCTCGCCGAAGAAGATCGAAGTCAGCCCGATGCAGTTGATCAGCGGGGAGAAGACGCTGCGCGGCCACGCCTCCGGCACCTCGCAGGAGGTCGAGGAGACGCTGCGGTTCGCGGCGCAGTCCGGGGTCCGGTGCATCAGCGAAGTAGCGCCCCTGCAGGACGCGCCGCAGGCCTTCGACAACATGGTCACCGGAACGGTCCGGTTCCGCGGTGTCCTCACCCCGACCGGTGCCACCGCCTTACTACGAGCCCGACGGTTCGGATGGGCTGTCCGGCAGCGAGGGCACGTTCAACCTGTGCTCGTTCTGGTACGTGGACGCGCTGACCCGGGCCGGCCGCATCGATCAGGGCCGGTACGTCTTCGAAAAGATGCTCACCCACGCCAACCACGTGGGCCTGTTCGCCGAGGAGATCGGCCCGGCCGGCGATGCGCTGGGCAACTTCCCGCAGGCATTCACCCACCTCGCCCTGATCAGCGCCGCCGGCATCCTCGACCGGGCGCTGTCGCGCGAGTTGCCGCCACCATGAGCGAAACAGGCCACGCGGCCGTCAGCCGTGCCATCGTGATCTGATCCGGCAACCTAGCCGAGGCACGACTCGGGGTCCTGAAGGTCGGGACGCGGCCGGCACTCGTGTCAGGCCGGGGCACGCGGCCCGGCCAGGTGCCGGGCGGCCGTGATCTGGCTGTGGAGCGCTTTGAGCGCGTCGACGTAGATCTCTGAGAAGGTGGGGAAGGGCTGGATGACATCGCGCAGCACCGGCAGCGGCACGCGGGCGCGGATGGCCAGCGTGGCCTGCTGCAGCCACTCGCCGGCTTCCGGGCCGAGCGCGTAGGCGCCGGTCAGGGCCTCGCCGTCGCTGAGCAGGGTCAGGAACCCGTTGGACTCGGCGTAGGCGCGGGTGTAGGTGGCCGTCTTGGCCACCTGGGACACCGGGACGGTGGCGCTGAACCGGGCTTCGAAGGCGCCCACCGAGGCCGCTTGCGGGTCGGTGTAGACCACGTCCGGCATGGCCTGGTAGTTGGCCTCGCGGGGCTCGCCGAGGATGTTCGCGGCGACGACGTCGCCCTGGTACTTGCCGACGTGGGTCAGCAGCCGCACGCCGGTGACGTCGCCGATGGCCCACAGCCGGTCACCGGCGCGCAGGCGCGCGTCGACCGGGATGCCGCGGGAGTCGGCCTGGACGCCGACCGTGTCCAGGCCGAGCCCGTCCACGCGCGGACGCCGGCCGGTGGCCAGGAGCAGGCGGTCACCGCGCAGCTCGCGGCCGTCCTCGAGCGCCAGGACGTAGTCCTCGCCGTCGCGCCGCGCGGCGGTCGCGTGCACGCCGAGAAGCAGCTCGGCGCCGTCGCGGCGCAGGACCTCGCCGAGCGCATCGCCCAGCGGCGCGGGCTCGCGGGCAAGCACGTGCCCGGCGGCCTCGACGAGGGCCACCTCACCGCCCAGGCGGCGCACGGCCTGGGCCATCTCCGCGCCGACCGGCCCGCCGCCCAGGATGACCAGCCGCCGCGGGATGGCCTTCATGCCGGTCACCCCGCGGTTGGTCCACACGCCCTCCAGCTCGCGCAGGCCCGGGACGGGCGGCACGACCGGGTCCGAGCCGGTCGCCACGACCACATGGGCGGCGGTGTGCCGCACGCCATCGACCTCGACCACGCCCGGCCCGGCGAGCCGGCCGGTGCCGCGCAGCAGGTCGATGCCCTTGCCCGCCAGCCAGCGCTGCTGGCCGGCGTCGGAGTAGTCCGAGACCATGAAGTCCCGCCAGGCCAGCGCCGCCTGCACGTCGACCTGTGCGCTCGCCGCCGCCTCCCGGGCGTCGTGGGCGGCCTCGCCGGGGCGCAGCAGCGTCTTGGACGGGATGCACGCCCAGTAGGAGCACTCGCCCCCGACCAGCTCCCGCTCGACGAGGGCAACCCGCAGGCCGCCCTCGGCCAGCTCCCCCGCGCAGTGCTCGCCCGGCGCGCCGCCGCCTACGACGATGACGTCGTAATCGCTGCTCATGACGTACCTCCCGCTCGCGTCCGGGGCGCCTGGAAGCCCTAGTGTCAATGGCCTGTGCCCAGCCTGGGCGTGGCGAATCTCTCGCCCCACGTGCGCAGGCCGGCCAGGACCGGGATGAGCGCGCGACCAGCCGCCGTCAGCTCGTAGTCATAGCAGGGCGGATGGTCGCTGTACCGGGTCCGGGTGGTCATTGACACGAGCGAGCCATGGCGAGAGGCTCGGCAAGGACCCTTGGCACGTCGGGCCGGACCGAGGCGCCGCCAGGACCCGGGCCCGTGTGCCCTAGCTGGCAGGCCGCTTCGGGCGGCGGGAAACGATGAGGTTTCGGCCATGGTACGCAGGCGCGGTTTCACAGCATTAGTTGCGGGCACGGCCATCACGGCCGGCCTCGCGGTCGCCGTCCCCGCGACCGCCGCGGCCACGGCAGCGGGAGGAGCGGACGCGACAGCGCCCGGCGCGCCGGGCGCCATGTCGTACTTCGACCTCGCCCGGAAGGACTGCGTGGGCACGGCGGCCAGCCCGGCCTCCAAGGTCTGGTACACGGTGGCTGGCGGGGTGCTCTCCGATGTCTACGAGCCGACGATCGACAACACAGACGTCAGCACCCTGCAGTACATCGTGACCAACGGAGCCACGTTCGCCGACCTGCAGACCCGTGACATGACCGACACGGTTGCCGCCGACCCGTCCGGCATGGCCTGCACCGTGACATCCACCGACGCCCGGCGCGGTCTCCAGCTGGTCACCACCTACATCACCGACCCGGCCAGCGACACCGTGCTCATGCGGACCACGGTGCAGGACTCGCCCGGGTCCACTGCGAACCTGGCCGGCCTGCACCTGTACGCGCGGCTAGACGCGCACGTCAACGGCAACGGCGGCGGCGGCAGCCAGAACGCAGGCGCCAACTCCGGGGCGGTGGACACCAGCACCGGCTCACCGGTTCCGGTGATCTTCAGCACCAACACCGTCACCAACGCCGCCAGCCGGGACTACGCGGTGCCGACCTACATGGCCCTGGCGGCGAGCACCCCCATACCGACGGCGAGCGTCGGCTACGCGGGCACCGCCAGCGACGGCCTCACCCAGCTGGACGCCTCGCACGCGCTGACCTCGTACAGCTCGGCGCCCGACGGCCATGTCGTGGCCACCGAAGACGTGACCCCGAGCCACGGCAACTCGGTGACGCTCGCGCTGGGCTTCGGCCGGACTCAGGCGCAGTCAGTTTCTGCCGCCGAGGGATCCCTGAGCCATCCGTTCGGCCAGACCTCGGCGGATTACCGGCACGGCTGGACGGTGTACGACGCCGGGCTGCGGCCGCCGCCCGCCAGCTTCCCCGGGCTGACGCCGAGCCAGGCGGCCAGCCTGGACAGCCACTACTACCTGTCGGCCAACGTCCTGAAGGCGAGCGAGGACAAGACCTACCCGGGCGCGATCGTCGCGTCCCTGGCCAGCCCGTGGGGCCAGTCGGTCCCGGCCGGGGTGACCTCCGGCGGCGAGCCGTCCTACTTCGGCTCCTACCGTGAGGTGTTCGCGCGCGACCTGTACGAGGCGTTCACCGGCCTGCTGGCTGACGGTGACCTGGCCACGGCCAGGGCGGCCACGCTGTTCCTGTTCGACCGCCAGCAGCTCCCGTCCGGGGCGATGCCGCGCAACTCGCTGCTCAACGGCAGGCCGGCCCCGGACACCGGCGGCACCCAGCTGGACGAGGCCGCATACCCGATCCTGATGGCGCAGGAGGCCGGACTCGGCGGTGACGCCGCGCTGTGGCAGGATCACATCCGCCCGGCCGCGGATTTCCTGGTCGCCAGCGGGCCGTCGTTCGGCGTGGAACGCTGGGAAGAGCAGACCGGCTACTCCCCGTCCACGATCGCGGCCGAGATCGCCGGCCTGACCGCCGCGTCAACCATCGCCAGGAGCCATGGTGACACGGCGCGGGCGCGGCTGTACCAGGCCACCGCCGACGACTTCCAGCGCACCATCAAGTCGTGGACGGTGACGACCACCGGTCCGGATGGCCCGCGCTACTTCATCCGGCTATCCAAGACCGGTGACCCGAACTCGGCGATCAGCTACAGCCTCGGCAACGGCGGCCCCACCCTGGACCAGCGTTCCATCATCGACGGCGGATTCCAGGAACTGGTGCGGCTGGGCGAGCTGCCGGTCACCGATCCCGACGTGCAGGCGTCGCTGGCCGTGCTCGACAAGCAGATCTCGGTATCCACCCCCAGCGGGACCGGCTATTACCGCTACGACAACTCTGCTGCCCAGGGCAGCGCCGACGGGTACGGGGACTGCTACCAG
>Ga0209648_10005637_pt1 | contig 10736 bp, 11 predicted proteins | sample GraSoi2013_115cm_FD_185830 | JGI IMG/M metagenome (GOLD analysis project Ga0209648, IMG submission 185830) | Grasslands soil microbial communities from the Angelo Coastal Reserve, California, USA - Sample 9_17_2013_115cm (SPAdes) (version 2) | ecosystem: Environmental > Terrestrial > Soil >...
GAAATTTCGGGAATCGTCCGCGCGTCGGGCACAAGCCGCGGGTCCGCGGTCAGCACACCATCCACATCGGTCCAGATGATGACCTCGTCGACACCCAGCGCGGCCCCCAGGATCGTCGCCGAATAATCGGACCCGCCGCGTCCCAGCGTAGTCAGCACCCCATCCGGCGTGGCGCCGATGAAGCCGGTCACCACGGGAACGCACGATTCCTTCAGCAGCGGTCGCAGCGCAGCTTCGCACCGTGCCCGGGTCAGGTCCATACGAGGCTCGGCAGCTCCGTGAAACGTGTCCGTCACGATTAATTCCGTTGCGGCGACGGCTCGAGCCTTCACACCCAGCTCCGCCAGCGCAACGGCGAAAATCGGCGCGCATAACTGCTCGCCGAGGCTCGAAATCGTATCCAACGCCCGCGGGGTAAGCTCGCGAAGCAGCGCCGTACCGTCAAAGAGCCGCTGCCCTTCCGCCAAAATCTCCTTCAGCGCGCTGTGAACGTCGCCGCGTCGCGTCTCATCAGCGGTGAGCGCAGCGAGCGCCGTAGCATGCTGCTCGCGAAGCTCCGCAATCAGCGCCGAACCTGCTTCGCGATCGCCGCCTGCCGCGCGATTCGCCGCCTCGACCAGCCGGTTCGTAACGCCGCTCATCGCCGAAACCACAGTCACCACGGAGTTCCCGTCCGCTGCCTGCGCCACGATTTGCGCCGCGCGCGCAATGCAAGACGCGTCGCCCACCGACGTGCCGCCAAATTTCATCACCTGCAATTTTGATTTCATCTTTGAAGGGCCCCGACGTTCACCTGTCCGCAGAATACCAAGTATCATGGATCTCATGAAAATTCAGTGCCGCGGTGTGCTCTTTGATCTGGACGGCGTGCTCGTGGACTCCACGCCAGCGGTCGCGCGCGTTTGGACCATCTGGGCGAAGAAACATGGATTCGATCCCGACGAGGTCGTGCGCCAGGCCCACGGCCGCCCCAGCATCACCACCATCCGCGAACTTCTCCCCAACGCCGATCACGACGCCGAGAATCGCGAGGTAGAACGCGGCGAAATCGAAGACACCGATGGCGTGATTCCCCTCCCCGGCGCGCTCGAACTCCTGCAAGCTCTTCCGCAAGATCGCTGGGCCATCGCCACTTCGTGTACCCGCAAATTAGCCGAGGTCCGCATCCGCGCCGCGGGACTCCCCGTCCCGAAGCATATGATCACCTCCACCGACGTGCAGCGCGGCAAGCCCGACCCGGAACCCTACATCAAAGCCGCAAAAATTCTCGGCCTCTCCCCCGCCGACTGCATCGTCATGGAAGACGCTCCCGCCGGCATCCGCGCCGGCAAAGCCGCAGGCGCCCGCGTCCTCGCCCTACGCACCACCGCCCCCGACGCCGAACTAACCCAATCCGGCGCCACCTGGATCGCCAACGACCTAGCCTCCCTCCACCTCAACTCCTCCAACCACCACGATCACCTAGACCTAATCCTCAACCACGCCTGAGCCAGCCCTCTTAGGAGGTGGGGGCTTCAGCCCGCTTTTCGCTTTTCGCTTTTCGCTTTTCGCTTTTCGCTTTTCCCCAGCGCCGGAGGTGCGGCACAGGTTAGCCCAGCCCGTAGGGCTGGGAAAAAATGAAAAGGAAATCCGGAGCGCCGTAGGTGCGGCAGACTTCCTACCTTCCGCCCAAACCGAGCGCCCGGGTGCGTCCGCTCCTATTTCCGACTACACTTTCGGCGGCTCGAGTTGGAATGAACTGAGGAATTGAGAGAGAGGAGCTCTATGCCTAAGGGGAGTGTTTCTTTGGCGGTGACGGCGTTGGGAACGGTGGTTGCATTGGGGTTGGTTCCCTATTTGGTGGGAGCCCGGAGGGGGGTTGCGCTCGGGCAGGCGGACAGCCCGTCCGCAGAGCTTGCACGAAAGGAAATCGAGGCGTTTAACGCGAAGTTCCTCGAAGCACACCAGCGGATGGACAATGCAGCGATTGCGGGGATGTGGGCGGAAGACGGAGTAAGCCTTCTGCCGGAGACGCCGCCGATTGCGGGAAGAAAAGCGATTGCAAAGTTCATAGATGACGTGGTGAAGCAGATGCCTGGATATCATATGCGGACGATGGAGCTTAATTTTCAGGGCACCGAGGTTAGTGGCGACTGGGCTTCGGAGTGGGCGACGGAACATCAGGTCGTCGATCCGCCGCCCGGCAAGCCGGTATTTGAGGGATACGGAAAGATGTTGCTGGTGCTGCACAAAGAAAGTGATGGCATTTGGAGGCTTAAAAGGGAGATGTGGAACCAAGGCGTGAAGCCATAAGCCAACATTGTCAGGCTGAGCGCACCGAGGGACCCGCTTTTCTTGTAGGCGCGTCGCTTCAGATCTGGCGTTGACCTGTGCATTTCCTTAGGAGGTGGGGGCTTCAGCCCCCACGCCACCGCGCCAATGAATATGGGCTTTAGCCTCTGAAGGAAGCTTCTGGGGGTCGGACCTTCAGGTCCGACACAAACTCGCCCCGCAACAAAATCTCATCCTCCATCAGAGGTCTTTCAGCGTCCGCGGATTAGGAGGCGCAACATCGTCTTTCTCGCCGCACTTTTCGTAATGGGAGTTTTTCAGGCAATAGGTTGTGGACGACCACGAACCGGGGTCCTTCTCATCATTCGCGTCCTGATAGTAATCGTATTCGGTGATTTGGGACCAGTCAGGGGAGATGCTGAAGTCTTGATCTGCTGGAGCCGCCCCTCGGCCCGCAATGATGCCACCTAGTTGGAGCATTTCGTAGAATTTATTATCCGACCCGACGCGAAAAACACTCAGGTTCGTATATGGGCACCCGCCGCACTCCCCCGCACCAAATTCGGAATAAGAGACGCTCGGGCCGTCCTTAACCAGCAAATCGCCATTCGGAAGGCGGTGCGTCGCGAGGTCATCCGCGTTTACTCTCTGTTCGGAAGCAGCACTCTGGTTGTCCTTCTTGTGCGTAAGCGGCGGGCCGCAGACCCATTCGCCCGGGCTAACGCTAATCCAGAAATCATGGACCGGCCGAGTGACCGGCGACAGACCCTCTGGGTTGTATCGATAGCCGGCGGCGCCATTGACGATCAGAAAGGCGTCGGATTCGTACTCTCCCTTTTGCTCCTCCTGCGGAATGAACCAGGCATCGCGCACATTGCCGTAAATATCCATGCCATTCAGAGGCAGGTCGCACGGCGTCATATGGAAAACGCGCGGCGGATCGATACGCAGCGTGTTGAACGTCTCAGGCTTGGCCCAAACGCGCGCCGGAGACGAACCCGAGAACGCACCCATCTTTTTCCCTGCGGGTGCCGCGCCGAAGACATCGACCAGGAGGCGCAGGTCGCGCAGGTCAAGGGAGGGCAGCGGCGGGAAGATTTCGTAAGGGATTAAGACCTGAAACGTGTAACCCTTTGCCGACGGCGAATACCAGAATTTCGGGTTACCGCGCGGCTTCAGGGCTGCAGGAATTTCCTCCTTGCTCGCGAAGCGCGAGGCGATTTCCTCGTACGCGGGAGCAGCGAAGGATTCGACGGCGTAGTCCGGCGCGAGCAGCCACTGGCGCAAGAAAAGTCGCTGGAAGTAGCGTCGGTACTTCTGCTGTTTCGCGGCCCACTCGCGGCATTTTCGCAGGCCCTCCGGCGATGAATCCCGCGAAATGCCCGTTCCATCCAGATCGTCCGCGCACGAGTCAGCGCCGTCCGCCAGAGTGTTTTCGCCAAACTGGTGGCCCCAACCGATAGGCGGCAGGACGCGATCAACTCCCGCAGTGAGCCAAATTTCAACATGATCCTTCGCCAGCAGCGAATCTTTATCGCGCGGAAAATCGGGCGGCCCGCCTTCGATGTCCCCCGCAATCAAAAGCCCCTTCCCGATATTGCGAATCCACAGGCGGCCTTTACGCGCCCCCTCACCCTGAGGTGTCAGAACGATGTCGGGCGGCGCCGAAGCGTATTCGTTAATGGAGCCGTCGATCGACTTGGGATGAATCTCCGCGACAGTTACACGCGGAGCCTGCCCCGCGCAGACCACGGACGCGAACACAAGCACAACCAGCATTGCAAGAGTGAGCCGCATAATTCCCGCCCTGTCGTCTCGCGTGAGGGTTCAGGCGAGTGTCCCATCCTGTGATGCTGGCGATACTCCCCTCAATAGAACGACCCGGCGTCGTTGCCCAAAGCGATGCCTGTCCGTCTGTACAGCCTACTCTCCATCCTGGATTTGCTCCTTGTAGCGCCCGCTTCCCGAAGCGGGCTCCGACGCTTTTGCCTAGCCTTTGTAAGGGCGTCGCTTTTGTTCATCCTGACGAAGGAAGGGCGCGGCCCAGGACCGTCGTCGTTGCGGCTGCGGTCGGCGACCTCGTCGCTCGCTCCTTCTCTGAACCCCTCAACCGAATGCTCCGTGAACGTTGGTTCGGAGTGTCCGACTAATCGAGAGTTAGCCACCGATGCCTCACCCGATGGAGTACCTCCAAAAACTTTCCTTCCAGTGCTGAAAGCGCGTCTGTGCGCTGCAAACAGCCAATGGCTTGTTTAGATGAAACATCACGTGCGAACGCGAAAATCTAATCCTCACTCAGGAATCACGTGTATTGATCCGAACGAATTAAAGAACAGAATGCCTTTGTCCTTGCCTTGCCTCAAACGGAGAATCTAGATGAAACGAACCCTTGCGGTTTGCGGAGTAGTGTTTTGTTTGCTCGTGTTCGCGCATCCCGCCCTCGCGAACGTCCTCACCGGAGCCACGGCCACGGTTACTTGTAATGGTTTTTCGCTGACCGTGGATGCGTCAGCACTGACCTCAGCAACCTCATATACAATCAACTTCACCTTCACACTGACGCCCACTTCTGGCCCGCCGATAACAGTCCCCGGCACTATCAACTTTACAGCCACCAGCTCCACAGCCGTGGAAACGTTTTCAGGCACCTGGCCGGGTGCCCCACTGACCGCCAGCTTCACTGTGACGGGCTCGGCAGTGCTGACATCTTCCGGCTCCACGGTTCCCATCATCATCAACGGGTCAAGCGCGGCCCTACTGACCTGCGGGCTCGACGGACGCATGACCGGTGGTGGTAGCGTCTTCGAGACCGACGGCGCCCGCGTGACGCACGGATTTGAACTGCACTGCGACGTCGCGGATGTACCCGACCGCCTTGAAATTAATTGGGCTGGACACCGGTTCCATCTCGAAACACTCGTGACGGCATTCTGCTTTAAGGATCCGACCATTAATGCCGCACATCCGACGGACATCTTTAACACTTACGTCGGTTTTGGCACCGGACTCCTCGACGGCGTGCCTGGCGCTACCGCAAATTGGACGTTCACCGATGCAGGCGAGCCGGGCACCAATGATATGGCCACCATCGTCATCAAAGATGCGTCAGGGACGGTAGTGCTCTCGGTCAGCGGCAAGCTGGACAGTGGGAATCAACAGGCCCACGTTGATAACAATTGAACGGCCACAGGGAAACATCGGCCGCGTCAATACGCCTGAGAAAGGGGGCCTTTTCCGCAGGCCCCTTTTTTGTTGCAAGAACGCCCTCGCCATACCCCATCGGTTTTCCTGGGCGGGTGGCCGCGAGGCTGAACGAGCCTCGTTGCCGCATGCCTTCACGACTTTGGTAAAGTGCGCGGTCTTTGCGGCCTTTCCTGCACAGCACAAACTCACCACCCGAACAAACAAAATTGTCATCCCGAGCGCAGCGAGGGACCCGCTTTTCTCCGTTGCCTTCGTTCCGCGCCCCAGTTTCTTGGCTTGAGCGTGTCCCAGGCCGAAGGCGCGCCGTCTGCGTCCCGAATGCTTTTACGGGCCGCATCCCCCATTTGTAGCCGCGCAGCCTGCTGCGCCGGTCCTGGCTTCTCCTTCCTGGATTCGCTCCTTGTAGCGCCCGCTTTCCGAAGCGGGCTCCGCGATAAAGCGCGAAGCGATGCGCCACCCAAAATCCTTGGGAGCGGATTTGCCACCCGTCCTCATGTGAGCTTATGAGCGTCACGATCACTGGAAATCCCCAACCCGTCGCGGGCGGAAGATGCAGCTGTCCTTAGCTTGCTGACTGTCCAATATCCGGCAACGGCGTCGGGCTTCTGACACTTCCACCTGGGATGGAGGGCGTGCTGCTAAAACAAGTTCTTACGCTTCTATTTATTCCGCGCAGTTAGCAGTGCCTGCCTTGGCATTTCAGTTGCTCCCCGAGAGAGGTTGATTTCACTTTCGTGCAGTCTAGGGGCTTTGAGTTCCCATCACGATCAGGAGAAAGATTATGCCAGTGAGTCGGCGCCGCTTTTTCCAAGGAGTTGCCGCAGCAGGCGTGGCCGCCTTGGTTGAAGGAAAGTTTAACCAAGCCGAGGCGGAGACGATTGCCCACTCGCCCGCTATTCTGACTGGCACTCACTTCGATTTGGCCATTGAGCCTCATGAGGTTGATTTCACAGGAAAGCGCAGGAAGGCGATCAAAATAAATGGGTCTTTACCGGGTCCCACACTGAAATGGCGCGAGGGAGACACAGTGACGATCGCCGTGACAAATCACCTTCGGGAGCCGACCTCGATTCACTGGCACGGTATGCGTATCCCTGCGGAGATGGATGGCGTGCCCGGGTTGAGTTTTGCAGGAATCGCACCAGGCAAAACATTTGTTTACCGGTTTCCGGTGGTGCAGAACGGGACGTATTGGTATCACAGTCACAGCGGCTCTCAGGAGCAGATCGGCTTGATTGGCGCTCTCATCATTGAGCCGCGGGACAAAGATCCCATTGCATACGATCGTGATTACGTTGTGCTGCTGAGTGATTGGTCTGACACGGACCCCGACACCCTCTACGCCAACCTCAAAAAGCAAAGCGACTATTACAACTACCACAAGCGTACCGCCGGCACGTTTATCAACGACGTAGGAAGTAAAGGCTTGCGCTCCACGGCACAGAATCGCCTCAAGTGGGGACGCACGGATATGACCCCCACCGACATCGCCGATGTAACCAGCGCCACCTACATTTACCTGATGAATGGTAACTCCCCTGGCGCGAACTGGACCGCATTGTTTAACCCAGGTGAACGCGTTCGGCTTCGTTTCATCAACGGTTCGGCGATGACATTGTTTGACGTGCGCATCCCCGGTCTGCGCATGACCGTCGTGCAGGCGGACGGAAATTGCGTACGCCCGTGACCGTGGATGAGTTCCGAATCGGCACCGCCGAGACCTACGACGTCATCGTTCAACCGCACGAAGAGCAGGCATACACCATCTTCGCGCAGCCGGAAGCTCGCGGTCGTTACGCTCGCGGCCGCACGAAGAGCAGGCATACACCATCTTCGCGCAGCCGGAAGCTCGCGGTCGTTACGCTCGCGGCACGTTAGCTCCGCGCACGGGCATGACCGCGGAGATCCCGCCCATGGATCCATACCCCCATCGCACCATGACGGATATGGGCATGGGCGGGATGGCTAACATGAAAGGGATGAATACGGGCGGCATGTCTTCTAATCAAATGACGGGAATGAAGGACATGCAAATGGGGGGGGAATAGCAACAACAGCATGCCCGAAAAGAAGGATATGGGCATGAGTGGGATGAAGGACGGTGACATGTCCACCATGAGCCACACGCACATGGACCAACCCACGGAGCCATTGAACGATCAGTTGGCGGGCATGACTCCGTTTCCGCAGCCTGGGCCGCGCACGACGCGGGTAATGCCGCCGCCTTCCCAGACGATGGCTCGCCCCTCCGAAACACGGGAAGGAGAGGTGCCTTTGCACCTTGGCCCTGAAGTGGTCATGGTTGCAATGAACACTGCTCCAAGGCTGCACGATCCGGGAGATGGGCTAGATGGAAATGGTCGTCGCGTGCTGACGTATGCCGATCTCCGCGCGCTCTACAGAGGAGTGGACGGACGGACGCCCACTCGCGAAATCATCCTTCACCTCACCGGCAATATGGAGCGGTTCATCTGGGGCTTCGACGGGCGTAAGTTTTCGCAGGCCGAGCCAATCCACCTGAAACTCGGTGAGCGCGTGCGCTTCGTTCTGATCAACGACACCATGATGGAGCACCCGATTCATCTGCACGGCCTGTGGAGTGAGTTGGAAAATGGCAGCGGTGAGTTCGCTCCATACAAACACACCCTCATCGTCAAGCCTGCCGAGCGGGTGACTTACCTAGTCAGCGCGGACACACCGGGACGCTGGGCTTTCCACTGCCACCTGCTATACCACATGGAATGGGGAATGTTTCGGACCGTGATCGTGTCATGAGGTCAAGCCTTGCTCTTCAACTTGTCTTCGCGGGAGCTCTGCTGCCGGGCTTCGCGGCCATGCCCGTGTGTGCGCAGGCTCCGGACGGTCCGGTCGACGCACCTCCAGCGACTTCGGTCGACGTACCAACTCCGGCATCGAATTGGCCGAAGCCAGTCAAAGATAACCGCGTCCTGACCTTTGTGACCTTTGATGAACTGGAAGGCAGAACGACTGGGTCGAACACTGACTTCCGATGGGATGGCCAAGGCTGGATTGGAACCGACTTCAATAAATTTTGGTTCAAGTCCGAAGGAATAGTGTCAAACGGCGTCACCAGCGATGGAGATCACGAGTTTTTGTACGACAGGCCCATTCCGCACTTGCGTTACTTCGATTGGCAGGCAGGTGCGCGTGTCGACATCGATTCCGGTCCAACTCGCGCATGGCTCGCACTCGGCGTTCAGGGACTCGCTCGGTACTTCTTCAATTTTGAACCAACATTTTACGTTCGCGACGGAGGACGCGTCGCGGGAAGAATCCAAGGCTATTATGATTTGTACCTCACGCAACGACTGATATTGCAGCCCCAAGTCGAAATGAATTTCTACAGCCAGGCAGATCGACCACGCGGGATTGGAACCGGGCTATCCGACATCGACGGTGGGGTGCGGCTCGGTTATCAATTTTCGCGCAAGTTCGCTCCTTACATCGGGTACGTATACACCGGCACATTCGGCCAGACCGCTACATTCAGTCGCCAGGCGGGAGAACCGACCGGTGTACATCAGTTCGTGTTCGGGATTTGGTTGTGGCACTGATCGCGACCCTAACAGGTTCACGGTTCGCAGACCAACACGTCCACGGTTCACAGGCCCACGTCGCAATCGGCTCTTACAGACGTACTCTAAGCCTCTTTGACCACCTGCCGCGAGTCCTTGCATACTGCGCCAGTCCTGGCTTCTCCTTCCTGGATTTGCTCCTTGTAACGCCCGCTTTCCGAAGCGGGCTCCGACGCTCTTCTCTCTGCCTGCCCTAACTCGCCCCGCAACAAAATTGTCATCCCGAGCGCAGCGAGGGACCTGCTTCTCTCCGTTGCCTTCGTTCCGCGCCCCAGTTTGTTGGCTTGCGCGCGCCCCAGGCCGAGGGCCGAATTTTGCCTTTGACAATCTTCCAATAGGTTACGAAATCGGGCCGAGGCGGAAAATTCAACGGCCGCACCCTTCGATAAAGCGCGAAGGAAAGCGCCACCCAAAAACCCTTCGAGTGGATTTGCGACTCGTTCCGGCGGGCGGCCTCCGCGGGGAAGGCAGAGCTAGGCGTAAAATCGAGACACTGGGTAGCCGCTCGCGGACTAGAGTTGTACGACTGTGAGGCCGGGCACCAAGCGAAAGTGACGCACGTTGACGGTCAGCAAGGCGTAGCTAACCTCCAGGGCGGTTGCTCCGATTAACAGGTCGGCGAACGGAATGGTGACGCCGCGGCTGCGCTGTTCTGCATCGATCTTGCCAGCCAGTAGCGCTGTGTCTTTGGTGTAGGGATAGACTTCGACGTCATTTAGGAGTTCGCGAATGAAGGAGTCCCGCCGATTGCGCGCCTCTGGTGTTTGCGCACGGTAGATGCCGTGCACAAGCTCCGTCATGCCAATCGAAGAGAGCACCGCCCGTTGGTCGCCGGTCGCGGTAACGATTTGCTTGAGCATCTGGGCTACGTTATCGCCGCGGCGTTCCGCGGCGATAACCACGCTGGAGTCCAGAATTAGTCCCATGCGGGCGGGTTGAGCGGTTCACGATGGCCGTGGACGATTTCTTCGAGGTCGCGCGCGAAGTCTCCATCGAGGGTTGCGGTGGAGCCGCGCGCTTCCGCCAGCGCGATCGATTCCGAGAGCAGGCGGCCTGGGTGCGGCTCCGCAGACCGCAGCACCGCAACGGGCCGCGTGCCGTTTTCGATGACGACTTCGGCGCCCGCGCGCACGTGGGCCAGAAGCGTCGCAACGTTGGTGGCGGCGGCCTCTTTTTCGGAGATGTGGATTACATCCTTGGCCATGAATTGATTATACATCGCGCGGCCCCGCTCGGCCGGGATAGTCTGCCACATCGTTACTGCCGTGGGAGGAAAATTCAACGGCCGGATCCTTCGATCAAGCGCGAGCGCCACCCAAAACCCTTCGAGTGGATTTGCCACCCGCCCAGTTACGACTGTTGACGGATGGTCGGCAACCCTTACCTAATTGCGTCACGTCAGAGTTGCCCGTGATTCGCTCAGAATCGCCGGACATAAGCTAACGACTGTAGGAATCGCCGAGCAGTCATCGTAACGTTTCGCTGTCCAGCTCCGGACGACACAATGTGCAAAAACGACAAAGAGTGGGGGGAACGCTAAGAGTCAGGCGGCTTGGTCTAGGAGCGTTCGACCTTGGGCGTCGACTGAGCTCCTAGCGGTTCGCGGAAAGGATCCATCGGAATCGGCGCGTACTCGACCTCGATGATCTCGAGATGCTCCGTCTT